>VFQN01002084.1_pt1 | contig 31872 bp, 29 predicted proteins | sample 3512371 | NCBI WGS metagenome assembly VFQN01 (sample SAMN10412370, study PRJNA504923) | tailings metagenome | isolation source: Replicate 2 from Balatoc abandoned mine | place: Philippines: Itogon, Benguet | collected 2017-08-28 | reverse complement strand
GGCCCCGGACGCCCTTCCCACCCCCCCCGCCCGACCGCTCCCCACCCAGACCATACGGGTCAAACGCGTCCCCGGCCGCTCCTCCTCCTCTCCCAGCTCCCACACCTCCCAGCGCCGACTCCCCGCTGCTGCTGGCACGTGTCAGCGGCACCCCCGGCCCCGCCCCGCCCCCGTAACGGTCCGACCGGATGCTGGTCCCCAGCCGGTCCTTGGCCGACGGCTGAGACCGTAGGCTAGTGTTGAACAGCAAGGCCCCTCCGCCTGCCGCCGCCCCAGATACCCCGTCCCCTGTACCCCCGTCATCCCCGTACGGGTCGTACTCGTCCTCCCCAGCCCGCCCCGACGCATTAGACAGCCGGGACGCGCCCCTGCTCCCTGCACCTGCGGGCTGAGCGCCAAGCGGCCGGCCCCCGCTGCCGCCGCTGCCCCCTCCCGGCCGCTGCAGCACCTCCCCGAACGACGTCAGCAGCGCCGGACCGCTTGCGCTCGCCACGCCCGGACCAGCCGTTGTGCCGCCGCCGCTGACCCGCCGCCGGGGCAGCAGGGTAGCGGGGCTGTCCGACACCTCTCCATAAGGGTCAAAGCCGCCTCCGCCCCCGTCCTCCGAGTGATCATGTGAAACCCGTGTGGCGGTCAGCGGGCGGCTGCCGCCGTCGACCGCACCCCCGGGGCCAGGCGGCAGCAGGGAGCTGAGGGCGGGTGAGGCCAGGCGCGGCAGGTCGGCGGCACTGTCGCGGCCTGGGCCCGTCAGGGGGGCGGCTGTGGCAGGGCGGGAGCCCTGCAGCACGATGGAGTCGGAGGGCAGCACGCCGTCGCCTTCGCCCAGGCCGTACGGATCGAGGCTGCCCTGCTGCGGCTGTGGCGCCCGCGGAGGCAGGCCTGCCCGGCCGCCGGTGCCGCCACCGACGCCGCTCGCCGCGCCGCCTTCCTGCAGGCCGTAGGGGTCGAACCCGCCACTTCCACCATCCTCGGCGCCACTGCCGCTGTTGTCGTCTAGGAAGCTGAGCACCTCCGCCGGCCTGCCTCCGCCGCGTGAGGGCGAGTGGTGCAGCGTGGCGGGCCGCACGGGGGCCTCCGCCGCCGCCGGCAGCCTGCCGGCAGCAGGCGCCTCTGCAAGGCCGTAGGGGTCGAAAGAGCCGCCCGCCTGCTGCTGTGGCTGACGGGGGGGCGGCAACCGCTGGTTGTCGTACCCTCCGCTGAGGCGGAGGTGGCCGGCAGGGCCCTCCGGCACGCTGGCGGCGGCGGGCTCCTGGGCGTCGGTCAGCAGGCCGTATTGTGTGTCCGTGTCGAACCTGAAAAAGGGCAATTGAACAGGCGCTAATACATTTTGAGGTGGTAAAGAGTTTGTGAAGAGCACTGCAACAGTTGAGTGCATGGAACAAGAGACAGCAGTAGCTTCCTCCCTGCACAGGGTTCCACGGTGCCCGCCCCGGCACTCACTTCTTGCGCGTCCCCGGCCGCTGCGAAGGCGGCCGCCCCCTCAGCTGCTCCAGCAGCGCCGCCTCGCCCTCCTCCTGCCCCACGCCAAACAGCCCCACCCGGCCTTGCGGCACCTCCTCCCGGCCCTCAAGGCCATACGGGTCAAACGGCTCCGCCCCTGCCGCCCCTGGACCCTGCCCCTGCTTTCCCAGCCGCCCCTTCAGCCTCGCCGTGGGCCCCTGGGCATCCGCCAGGGGGTCCAGCTCCCTCAGCGACCCACGGGTCACGAAGCTGCTCCCCGCGCGCTGCTTGCCCCGCCCCTGCGGACCCAGCCTCGGCTCCCAAGGCTTCTTCGGCCCCCGGGCCAGCGGGTCCCGCTGGCCGTCCTCGTACGGCGACCGCGCGCCGTACAGCTCGGGCTGGTCAGCGTCGTACAGCCCATGGCCAGCCATCCCAACCGCCCGCCGCGCCGCGTCATGCTGCAGCTGCTCCGCCAGCCCGGCGCCTTCGCCGTCTCCGTCCAGGTATCCTGGCCCCACACGACCGCCGGGCCGCCGCCGCCCTGCGGCTATCAAACCCTTGGCGTACAGCCCGTTACCGTAATCCGTACCGTCCTGCCCGAGCACCCCCGCCAGGTCGTCGTCGTACGGGTCGCCGTACAGCTCCTCGAACAGCTCCTCCTCTGCCTCCGCCGGGTCCATCGGACCCATGGGTCGGTCCAGCCGCCGCCGGTAGCGCTGCCGCCCGCCGCCGGGCCCCGGCTGCAGGTCCGCGCGCGGCATGATGAGCGGCAGCGACCCGTCCGCCGCCACCGGCCCGCCAAACCCCGCCGCGAACACAACCTCCCGGCCGGTACCCAACCGCGCGTGCGCCGCCTCCCAGCCGCCCGCCGCGACCGCCGCCGCGATGCCGGGCGTGTCGTACAGGTACGGCGGCCGCACGCGCATGGGCAGTACACGCAGGAGCTGTACGAGCTCGTCCGGCGTGACGTGGCCGTCCTTGTCGGGCGTCATCATGGCCAGGTAGGCGGCCACCACGCGCTGCTCCCCTGCGTCCAGGTAGGGGCCCAGCACGTGGCCCAGCAGGGAGGACACGGCGGGCAGGCCCAGAAGGCCACCCGTGCTGCGGGTAGGGCATAGGGGGACACATACACAGGCGAGGAACAAGGGCAAAATGAGGTGCAAACGACATGGTTTGTTGACCGGAGCAAGTTGAGGCACGCTGGAGGAGTTGAGGTTGCAAGGAACGCTGAAGTTCAAGGTTGCAAAAGGTGCGGCTGCGCGCCACCCACCTCGGCGGTGCTGCCCGCGCCAGCTCCAGCCACAGCAGGCGGCTCTCCCGCTGCAGCGCCTGCGCGGAGCGGTGCAGCGTGTCCAGGGCACGTGCCTCCATGCGGCTGAGCGTGAGCGTCACAGGGGGAGCCAGCGTGCCGGGGGCGGCGCCCACCGCGGTTGCGGTGTAGTGCATCTGGCAAGAAAGTGGCAGGGGGCGCACATTCAGAATATGGTAATGCGGCCCATATGCGCCTTACTCATAGCGTTCAGACCTCGGCAGACGTGAGCAGGGGGACATTCCCAGGCCGCTTTGCGCAGGCCACGCAGCATAGCGCGCTCGCTGAACCGAACATTTGCCCGACCACAAACATCCTCAACAGCCCCGGCGCCCCGCCTGTCCAGCTCTCAGCGCCCACCGTGGCCATGCCCTCCAGTATGTCGTCCATGGTCACGCTGCCCGCGCCGTGCCGGTCCAGCACCGCCACGCAGAACGCCGCCTCCGCAGCCGTAAGGCTGGCCACGCCGGAAGCAAGCCGCTGCAGCCCACGAGGGCCCAGGCCGCGCCCGTGCCTGCGAGCACGCGGACGCACAAGTTGGCGTGCAGTAAGCACAGATGATATACACCATGGTGTCATGCATTACACTATATAGACAAACGCATTGCAGGGTGTGCTGCACCTGGGAAACTTTACACAACTGCAGGGTTCCCATGCATACGGCATGCAGCACTTCGTTCCGTTTCGTACCTGTCCAGCATTCGGTACATGGCCGCCGCCCTGTCTTGCTCCGCCGCCAGCCGCCCCAGCGCCCCGCACACCAGCCCCACGCCCGGGCCGCACTGCGCGGGCAGCAGCCGGTTGTCGGGGTGCTGCAGCTTGCCGGCCAGCTCCGGGTAGGGCAGCAGCATGTGCAGCGCGGTGTGCAGCGGCGGGGCGGGGCCGGCCGGGAGGCGTTGGTGCTGCGCGCCTGGGCTGCCTGCGATGGGAGGGAACAAGAAATAAAGGAGGGCAAAGCTGTCATGCTTGACGCCCAAGGTTTTTCGTTCAGAATGCGTGCAGTAGTTGAGGAGGATGCTACCCTTGACAGCTGCCAGCGCAGTCCATGCAAGTGAGCGGCATGACAGCAAGCGCTTGGGTGTCGTTTCACAGATTGCACGCTGGCATGAAGGCAGCTGCGTTTACCTGGGCGGCTCCTTGTGGGGCTTGCAGCGTGCCTCGGGCTTGCGAGCTGCCTCGGGGACAGCATCAGCGCCGCCCGGGCGGCTGCACGGCGGCTGATCGCGGCCGTCACCAGGCCTGGGCCCGCCGTTGGTGGCGGCCCTCCCGCCCCCAGCAGGCCCGCAGCACCCAGGCCCGCCGCCGCAGCGTCCGCCCCCGCCGCCGCTGTGACGGCCAGAATGTACGGCGTGGCGACGTACAGCAGCCCGGTGACGTGGTCCAGCAGGAAAGTACGGCCGTCCGTGTGCACGTGGTACGACAGGTCCACGGTACAGCGCTCGGGATGGAGGCCGGGTGGTAGCGTGAGGGAGGTGATGCGCAGGGGGCTGGGCCTGCAGACAGGGCAACGGTTTGCGTTAACCATGAGCTCGCTTACAGCTGTGCCAACATTGCATGCGGGAAACAAGGACACACCTGTACATCAGTCGGCCGCGCTCCTCCTCCTCGTCCTCCTCCTCCTCTCGCCGCCTCGCCTCTGCCAGCGCTGCCGCGGCAGCAGCCTCCTCCGCCGCGGCCCTCGCCTCGGGGTTATCGCTTTGCAGTCCTGCAAAACCCTGAGCAGCCTCTGCCTCCGCGTAAAGTCCCCCCGGCTGCTCGTCCCGCGTGCCCCTCCTGCTGTTGTCGGGGCTGGGGCTGGCCCGCTCCACGGGCAGGGACGTCTCCGCCCCCCGCAGCACGCCCACCAGGAAGGGCCAGTCGAAGGCGGCGGGCCGGTCGCTGAGCTGCAGGTACGGCTGCGGGCTGCCGTACGGGTTGCCGTACGGCTGCTGCGGGCCGGGCAGGCTGGTGGCGCTGCTGCCGGGGTGCTGCACGGTGGTGAGCTTGGTGTTGAGGTATACCAGCAGGGCGCCCAGGTCCTCGGACGGGGCGGTGTGCCGGGTCAGGTGGCTCAGGTACCTGCACAACGGGGACACACTTGTTTCCACCTTAAGGTTATGCTTCTGGTCATCCAGGCGCCAAGGTCCGCAAAAGCAAGATCAGGTGGCCAAAGATGCTGGATGCGGTCGCCCATGACACGCCGCACCTGGCCAGCACCGGCAGCCCCACGGCCTGGGCGTCCTTGCCCGGCGCCGGCCGCGACGCCGCCACAAGCGCCGCCCCCGCCGGCGACGTGCCCGGCGGCGGCGGCGGCACGTGGTTGGCGTAGCGCGCAAACACGCGGTATGCGGCGGCATAGTCGCCCAGCAGCACGCCCGCCACACGTGCCAGCACCTTGTAGGCCTGAGCGTTGAGCTGCAGGGGCACGGCACAGGTGCAAGGGGATGAGGGTTGCTCACATGTCCACGAGTCAGAAAGGTGGTGTGAAGAGCTTCGAATGGCCGCCGCAAGGTAGGGCAGATAGGAGTTACCCTAGCCTTGTTACCTTGTTTGCGGGCGTGTCGATGGTGGTGCCGATCTCCTCGAAGCCCAGCACCAGGTCGTCGGGGGACACGCGGCCGTCGCCGTCCAGGTCGAACAGCAGCAGCAGGTAGCGCAGCTGGGGAGGCAGGGGCGGGGAGCAATTACAAGGACGCGTACTGCAAGCCTTATATAACAGACCGGCGATGTAACTCATCAGCAGCCCTGGACACAACAGTTGCAAAGCACTTCCTCTTGAAGCCATTGCTAGCAGGCTGCTTGCTCACCTGCGTCGGCGTGGTCTTGGGCAGCAGGCGCAGCACGAAGCGTGAGAAGCCCTCCAGGTCCGCCAGCAGCGGGGGGTGTGGAGGGGGCGGGGGGAGCGCCACGCCGGGAGACTGCGCAGAGGGGATGAGGGGCAGGTACCTTATTGGTTGTGGCACAGACACACGAGCCTACTTTCCTCGCTTCTAGGCACCTGGCCAAATGCAAATACTGGTACCCTATGCAGTGCACTGCATATGGCTGGGACAGGTGCTGGTTGCAGGTTGCAGCACGCCCGACATACCGTATGGATGCAGCACGGCGCTGCGCTGCCCCTCACCTGCTGCTGCTGCTGCGGCGCCCGGCCCCCCACCGCCTGGTCCCACAGCTCCTCCAGCTTCATGCGCGAGGTGCGTAGTGCAGCGTCCAGCGATGCGAACAGCTGCGCGGCCAGAGGGGTCTCCACGCGCTCCAGCGTGCCATTTGGAAGTAGCCTGGGGCCCGTGGATGAACAGTGGTTCGTGTGTGATTTTTCGCCTCTGACTCCCAAAAAGATTTCGGGGAGCCACACAGCGTCCGGGAGCGGAAAGGATAGCTGGAAGTGAGGGCACACCCATTCCACGCCTAGATCTGCTGCTGCCGAGTAGTCAGGGCGGCTTGCTTGCTCACCTGCCGAACAGGTGTAGCTCCTCTGGCCGCGTGGGGTCCGGCGCGCCGTGCGCCGCCGCCTGCTGCGCCGCCGCCTGCCTGGCCAGGCGCTGCGCCAGGGGCGCCCCCGCGTCCAGGCCGTGCGGGTCGGCGGCCAGCGGCAGGAAGGCCAGGCCCGACACGCGGTCCACCAGCAGGCGCGTGCCCAGGTAGGAGATGGGCTGGGGGACACAGGAGAGGTGCGGGTGCGTTAAGTTGGTTGAAAGTGTTGCGGAAATGCAGAGGTTATGGAGGGGCACCAGCAGCAGTGTGCCCAGGTAGGAGAGCCAGACCCTGCTGCTGCGCTGCCCGCAGCTGTGCCAGCGGGTGCACACATGTCATCCTAACAACCCCGATCCCAACTCCCCACCTGCAGCTGCGGCTCGGGGTCCAGCAGCTCCAGGTCCTCCAGCGCCACGTCGTCGCCCACAAAGTTCGTGGCGGTCGACCCAACAGCCGGCCCCATGCCCATGCGCGTGCCTGGGCCCATGGGGCCTGGTGTCACGGGGAACGCCTGCCCCACGGCTGCGCCCGCTGCCGCCGCCCCGTTGTGCGGCGGCGGCCGGGGGCTGCCCAGCACCGCGACCGTGGGCGCAGGCAGCTGCGAGGCACCAGGGTGCTGCGAGGCGAACGCCAGGGTGAAGGGGTCCGAGGGGTCTGCTGGCCGGGCAGGAGCGTACGGCGTGGTGTCGTAGTCCTCGGCTGCCGTACCGGGGGGCTGCATGGAGGGGTACTGGTGCATGCCGGAAGGCAGGGCGGCGAAGTGCACGGCCTTGCGCTCCAGGGAAGGGCTCCCCTGCGCGTCTGGGTCGAGGCCGAGGTGCGCGTGGTGGGGGGAGTTGTGCAGGGTGGCGGGGAGGGCGGGCTCCGCGGGGCCCAGCAGGGCGGCGGCGGTGGCAGCGGCGGCGGCGCCAGCGGCGTCGTCAGAGGCGTGCTTGGCCCTGTCGCGTGCGAGGGCCTCCTGCTTGGCCAGCAGCGTCAGCCGGAGATCCTGAAGGGGGCAGCAGCAGGTAGAAAGGGACAGACAGCGGCCCGAGCCCGAGGCCTGTCAGTTGCAATGGACGATGTGCAGCGACCAGCCCATACTGGCCAGTGTGCATAGCGTGCGCCGGCATTGCGTACTACAGTACTCGGATTTGGGTTGGATCAGTGGCAGCCGCAGGAAGGCGCGCAGTCCAGCCCGACCCACGTTGTACGACAGCAGGCCGTCCTTGTCCCTGTCCGCCTCCTCCCGCAGCCGCGCCGCCGCCAGGTCCACGTCCCGCTGCCTGCCGCCCAGCCGGCCTGCAGCCACGAAGGCCACCAGCCGCGCCGCCTCGCGCGCGTCCAGCACGCCGTCGCCGTCGCGGTCGAACTGCAGCAGCAGCGCCGCCAGCTGGACCTGCAGGCAACGTATGGGGCCGGGAAGAGGGGTGTCCACATGTGAGCGGCGTGGCCGTGGGAGATATCGAGGATGCCCCCCAGGAAGGGAAGCAGCAGCAGCAGCGCAGCCAGCTGGACCTGTGGAGGAAGGAATGAGGCCAAAGGAATGGGCGCTGCGGACAGGGAACATAAGCAATGCCGATAGGAAATTGGGCGCGGTACAGCCAGCTGGACCTGCAGTGACTTGTGGGTCCGGTAATTGGATACTGCAGACAATGTATGGGGCCGGTAGGAGGGGCGTCCACATGTCAGTGGCGCGGCGGTCGGGGTTTGGGGACCATGTGTCTCCAGGAAGGGAAAGAGCGGAAAGCAACGGTCCTACGCCAGCTGGGTCTATGGGATAGGGAGGCAGAGGGCGCACGGAGTCGAGACCACGTTGGGCTGCGGTGCAGGTAAGCACCACCTGGTGAAGCCGCATTTGCACAGTGCGGCTGCCCGCATGCACTCTAGGAGCTCGGCGCGTCTGTCCCTGAACCCTCGCAGCTCGCACCTACCTTGTTCCGGGCCATGTACTCCGTAAGCATCTTGAGCACGTCCACCGGCTGCCGCTGCAGCTGCCGGAAGCGGCGCCGCAGGAACTCCGCCGCGCCCACCGCGCCCAGCGCCCCCGGGCCGCCGGGGCCGTGCAGGCCCTGCGCAAAGGCGGCCCAGCCGCGAGAGGGCGGGTGTCCTGCGGCCAACGCTGCAGCGTCCTGGCGGCCCTCCGCAACCTCCGCAGCGTGCTCCTGCACAGCACTGGAAACCCAGGCGACAGGGGGAAGCAGCCGGAGGTTGATGGTGTTGGGCGGTCAGGAGAGGTGCGCATGTGTAGGTTGGACAAGGGTAGAGGCGCAGAGCCACAGGGTGTGAACGCTTGCATGGTACGGGCAGACGGCCGTATCCACGATCCAGGGAGCAGCGGGGGCAGGAGGTCAGGCAGCGAGGTAAAGGCCGCATGTAGGCGTCACTTACGCGGCCAGGTCATCCCAGCTGACCAGCGCAGCCGTGGTCGTGCACAGGGCAGCCTGCGGGCCAGGAGTGTACAGTTGCAGAGCAGGGGGGTTATCGCACATGGGCCAGCATGGAGGTGCTCTACGTCTCAGTCACGAAGGTCATCACCTTGCTTGCCACTATCCCAGGGGTCCACCGTAACAGCGTACGGCCCTGTCCGCTTGCCACTGTCAATAAATGGATTCCCAGTCAGGTATAGGGTATGCCACTTCCTGCCTTCAAAGTGGACCCCCGCCAGTTCCCCATATGCTCGCCGCGCCCAAAGCTGTGCATGAAGCGCCCACCCGTATGTAGACCAGCTGCGCCCCTGTGACGCCCGGCATGACCTCCACCGCCAGCCGCCGCACGTCCAGCGGGTCCAGGCAGCCGTCGCCGTCCGAGTCGAAGGCGGCCAGCAGCTGCCGCAGGGAGCAGCGCTGGGAGCGAAGGTAGAAGCCTGGTGGCGTAGGTTGAGGGTGGGTGGAAAGGGGTGGAAAGGGGTGAACAGTTGAAGGGCCGCGCCTAGAGGGTGGGAGAGAGAGTTAGTGAACATCGCAAAGGGGTCCGAGGGGCAGTGCGTCGTGGTTGGTGTTTTGTGCCGCGGTGTAGGGGTGCTGGTGTGCGAATAGAGGGGCACTCTCCGCAAAGGCCTCAATATCGTGGGTGGTCATCAACAACCCACTATCTGCACTGACCCCGCAGCCACGGCCACCTACCCAGCTGGTAGAAGAACCTCGGCACGCTGTCCCGGGGGCCCTCCCCACGCCGCCTCAGCCGGCTAGGCGCCAGCGGCTGCGGCCGCTGGTTCAGCCGCATGCCGCCCGCAGCCCCCTGCCTCTGCCGCCTGCGCTTGTTGCCCCCCACCGCGCCCTCCTCCCCGGCCTCGTCCGCCCCCGCCTGCTCCTGCGCCCGCGCCTGCCCCTCCGCCTCCACCGCAGCTGCCGCCTGCTCCACCCCACCCAGCACCGCTGCTGCTGCCCTCGCCTCCTGCTTCTCGACCCGCTGCAGCAGCTGCGCAGTGGTGGCCGGCCGCTGGTCCCCCATGGAGTCCAGGGGGTCCAGGTGCCCCTGCTGGGCGCCCAGCTGCTGCTGGTCCGCCGAGTAGGCCACGTCCGTGAGGTGCAGGATGTGCAGCACCTGGGCCAGGCTGCGCCGGTTGTCGCTGGCGGGTGCCTACAAGGGCATTTCTCCATTTCTTCACCATCCGCTGCACGTAACGCACTCAACAAGCTAGGGCATATACGTGAAAGGCGTGCGAGAACCATGCGAAGATACGTGTGCATGTACGACAAGTTCTTTGCCCGGAGCCCACTCACCGCCGACAGGGCAGCCGCGAGGCCGCCCCCCGCCGCCGCTCCTCCCCCCGGCGGCGCCCCCGCCATGATGTGGTCCACGATGTAGCGCACCTCCCCCCGCCCCAGCTCCGGCCGCATGATGCGCAGGAAGCGCAGCAGCTGGGCCGGCTCCAGCAGCGCCTGCTGCATGCCCCCGCCCACCACACTGTCATACTGCCTGTCGTACTTGTCGTACGGCCTGTCGTACGGCGCGTTGGGGCTGTCGTACGCGCCGCCAATTGAGTCGCGCGCGGGCGGGTTGTCGATCACGGTCTGGTTCATAGTGGCAGCCAGGAGGGCCCCAGTCGCGGTAGGCGAGGACGGCGGGTGGAGGGAGGTGAAGGGGGCTGGAGAGGGGGCGTTCGGGGCATCGGGGCGGGGGTAGGGCTCCATGCCTGGGCCCCATCCAGACGCGCTCTGAGCTGCTTCATGCGCAGCGTTCAGCGGCAGGCGAGGGACGGGCAGGGGCGGCAGGGGCAGGCCGCTGGCCTCCGCCGCTAGGGTTCGCACCACCATGGCGGCGTGCAGGCGCTGCGTGTGCAGGATATACGACGTGTCCTGCGAACACGTGGGGAACAGCGGGGTACGCACGCGTGTTAAGAATGGGTTAAGACGTGCGCCGTCCTACAGTTCCTGACTTCCTGACCAGCCTACGGCTCCTTTTCGACAGTGCCATGCAAGCGCGACGACAGTCAGCGTGGCGCCCGGGTTGATCACCGATCCAATGTGGAACCAGTTTGCAAGACGTTGAGCTCTTCTCCTCAGCTCGTCTCGCCGCGATCGTGGAACTCTTGGCGAGCCCCCACAACCCACCCCACCTGCAGCACGCGCGCCCAGCGGCTGGCTGCCCCCATGCCCCGCTCCTCCTCCACCCGCGTGGCCAGCTCGTCAGCGTCCAGCAGGTCCGACAGACACACGTAGCCGTCTGCGTCCCAGTCGAAAAGCGCCTGCGGTGGTGCAGAAAAAGACGGGCAGCGCAGTACCGCCGCGAGTGGCGTTAAGTGGGTTAAGTGGCGATAGCCGCTGTTGCGCATTCCCTGCACGGTCACCATGTACCCCCGGGAGCCAACGGCTAGCTCCGGGCCTGTTCCTGACGCTCATATGAGCGGTCACCTGCCCAACAAGGTACGGGCATGTGGCACGTGCCCCGCGGCCCCGCCCTCCTGGCCCCCGGCCGGCCTACCAGCAGGTAGGCGACGTCCGAGGGCGTGGCCCCCGGAACGACGTGCGCCACGAGGGCGCGCAGCTCCGGCGGGGCCAGCCCCCCGTCCAGGTCTGCGTCCAGCGCCGCAAACAGGTCGGCCAGGCCCAGCTGCGCGCGGGCCAGGAAGGCGCGCAGCGTGGCGAAGAACGACGCCTCCGACAGGGGCGGGACGAAGACAACGGTGTCCTGGGGACGGGGGCAGAGGGGCGGAAGGGAGGGAGGCGTGAGCGGGAGCGTGGCAAAAAGGACGCCTCCGACAGGGGCAGGACGAGCATGATGGTGTCGTGGGGAGGAACTGGAGAGCGGAGGTGTGGGAAGGGGAAAGGCGTGAGAGGGAGCGTGTTGGGTTTAACCGGGTAGAACGAGGAGCGAGGAAATCAAAGTAGTCCCGGGAGAACTTTAGAGCGTGGCATGCATTGCGCTTTGCACAGGCCTCAAGGTATTGCAGAAACATCCGCGTTCCAAGGCTGTGGAGGATGATTCCTCACCTGCACCCACTTGCCCACGCGCTCCAGCACGCCCGGCTGTCCCCCCGTACTGCGGTACACCAGGTTCGTGCCCGTGTCCAGCACGTACAGCCGGCCGCCGTGGGACACCTCCCGCAGTACGGGTGACGCCGACGGAGGCAGAGCCGCCGCAACGGCTGCCGGGACGGGCAGCGGCAATGGATCAGCCGCGGCGTCGACCATCGAGACCGGTAGCGGCGCCGGCGGGGGCAGCAGCGGCGCGTCGAAGGCACTTGCGGCACCCGCTGCGGTGGCCGCCGCAGCGGCGGCGGCGGCGGACTCGGCAGCGGCGGCAACCGCCGCCAAGTCAGCGACCAGCAGCGGCGACGGTGGAGGCAGCAGTTGGCCGCCGGGGTATGCACCAGCAGGCTGTAAGGGCTGCAGGGGCTGGAGCGGCTGCAGGGGCTGCGGCTGCTGCGAGACCGGGCGGAGGGGTTGAGAGCCACCTGGTCGCGGCGAGGAGCCACCTGGCGTGCGGTGCAGCTGGAAGGTGGTGGGGGCCATGCCCGGGGGCTGCCCCGTCCAGCCAGCCGCGCCGCGGCGCCACTGGCCGTCCCCCGGCTGCTGCTGTAGCTGCTGCTGCTGCGCCATGGCTGCCGCCTGCTGCTGTGCCTGGTTGGCGCTGCGGGCCAGGCGGTGCACGGGGGCGGCGTGCACGTGCTCCTGGGGCGGGCGGGGGCTGCCTGCCAGCGGCACGTGCACCACCGTGCCCTGAGGGCTAACAGGGTAGAGCGGCTGTGGCTGGGAGGTGGTGACGGCAGCAGCAGCCCCGTTTGCGTACGGGTTGCCGGGACCGTAGGGCACGGGGCTCGGCGGGATCCCTGGGGAACCTGTTCCGTGGTACATGCCCTGCTGGGCGTACCCTTGAGGGCTGCGGTTTGGGGACGTTGCTGGTGGTGGGTATGGGCCCTGCGGAGCTTGCGGCGGGAAGCGGTTGGCCCCCGGGCTTCCGGGAGATACGGGAACCAGTGGGCGTGGTATGGCGGGGTTGAGCGGAGCTGGGTCTGGGTCCGCGTACGCTCCCACTGTCAGGCCGTCGCGGACAGCTGTGTATGTCTGGTAGGGTGGCTCTTGGGGGTCCGCCAGCCCAGGCTGTGGTTGAACTGGGCTTGGCAGGTGCGGGGACGGATACGGTGAACGCTGAGCCTGCGGAGACTGTTGTGCGTAGCCCTGGTACGGCTGTTGCTGCGGCGAGGGCTGCATGGGGGAGACGGGGTACAGTGGCAGGGGAAGAGGTTGGGGCTGCGGCTGCAGCTGCGCCTGCAGCTGTGAGGAGTTCGGCGACTGTGCCTGGGTGTACATAGCCGGGGGAGGAAGGGGGTCTCCTGGACGCACGCCAGGCGGGGGCCCGGCTAGGGCAGCCTGCTGCAGGGCTGCGGTTGCGGCAGGGCCAAGCTGCCCTGGCATTCGAGGATGGCGCTGCGGCGCCTGGAGTTGCGGGGCCAGTTGCATGGGTGCCCGCTCGGCGTAGGGGTTTGGGGCAGGGTAGGGCTGGCCTGGCGGGTGCACGCCTGGCATGTGGGCAGAGGCTGCTTGCTGCAGTTGGTGCTGTTGATGCTGCTGAGGTATGGCGCTGAGCTGCTGATAATGCTGCTGCTGCTGCTGCTGCTGGCTTTGTTGTGCAGCAGTGGTCTGCCGGTACCCGAGTGCTGCGTCGGGTGGTGAAAGCTGGTGGGGGTTGCCTGGCGAGGGGCCGTGCGGTTGTAATGGCTGCGGCCAGGGCGCCTGTGGGGAGTTATTGTTCAGTGTTGCATATTGCTGCTGCTGAGGTGCATGTGGCTGCATGTATGGCGTGCCGGGGGTTCCAGGTACCACACCGGCCGGACTCGAGGGGTAGGCCGGCCCGACCGAGTTAGGGGTCGGCCCGGGACTAGCCCCAGGGCCAGGAGTTGCTGTTTTCCTCTGATGGAGCATATTATCTTCTTCGTCACTGCATGTTGGTCGGCTGGTCCGTCACGATGGTCCAGGGGGCAGAGTCTTGTTTCGCCGTCGTTGACTCCGAGCGCACATTGCATCTCATGGTATCGTTTGCGCTCCAAAATGGCATCGTTAACACTCAGACTTGATAGTCAGCCGCTTTCGTCTTGTTGGTCTCGGTTCATGGTTTGACAGCTCGGGATGTTGAAACAGGCAAAGACCCTAGTCTCACGCAAGTCAGGAGATGTATGCTGCATTTCTGCAGCAAAAACATATTTATAAATAACACCCAGGGTGACAGCTCAATGCAACAGCCAGGGGAGGCACCCCACGCCAGGTGACCCACGCCAGGTCTACCCTAGGTCTACCTGCCTGTCAGCCATTCGCGGCCAACACGGCCCACTATCATACCCCGATTCCTCACCCTTAAGGCAATTGAAGCGCTTCACGCAGTCCTCCGACACGCCGCGCCCACGTGCCGTGTGCCGGCGTTCGTACGCATAACCCAGGGAAGCTCACCAGCCGCGCTGCCGATACGCCATACTGGCAACCTTTGCCGGCGGAGGCTGCCTTCAGGCTACGCTTGCTGCATGCAGGTGCCTGAGAGCTAGCGTCTGCCTTTGTTGCAACACCAGCGTGCCTCGTCAGGCCAGTATGAATCCCCTTCGTCCCTCCAGGTCCCTGGCCTGACCAGCCCGATGCACCAGCTCGCTCATGCGGCGACGCTATCCTGCTGAAGACATCAGATGTGCCCCCAGCCCCACTCTCTTGTCGCTTGTTTCACTGCAGGCTTCATGCTCCGGTTGAATCGGCATATGGTCTACTGCTGCGCCGTTGCAAGGCCACGCGTCAGCACGATACGCTAGCTGCGAGCAGGTTGCACCGTTGCGACGTGTGACCGTCGTGAGGGGGCGCGGGGGATGCTAGCAACCAGGTAGCTGCGCATTGCACAGGTGTCAAGGGTACCCAGCACGTACCCACTGGGTGCGGAAGGCCCATACCGCGCGCTTAAGGCGGCTGGTAGCACCGTGGGCGGGCATTGCTGACTCCTCCCCTAACGTGAGCCTGTGTCTCTTGTCGTAGATTTGGGCCAATCTTGTCACAGCTTTGGACGCACACCCCCGCCACACATCTCACCAGCTCCAATGGTGACCCAATGCTCCACATCTCAAGTGAGATCTACGAACACTGCCCCCATACACCGAACCCTGTCTGCTGATTGCCGCCATGTGCCACCGTATCCCGTCACTTCTCCAACCCACTGCCGCTGCACTGTGCACAAAGCCCTTGGTTCGGACCACCTGAAGGACAATCATGCGTGCAGAAATAGCCGGGTCCAATTCGCTCGGCCATACCAACCGCCTACACGCCATTCATACAAGGGCTTCGTTCAAGTCCAGGCGAGCCCTTAAGCCGACAACCAACAAAAACTCCCTCAGTGCTTGCAGGTGCCCCTCCCCACCGGCGGCGGTTGAAGCCGCACGGCAACGGGCACGTTGCCACAGCACAAACATGCACGCAGGGTGCAGCAGCATGCTTGCACACCGCGCGTCGCACCTACTCCTCCTCCTCCCCAGCCCACCACCCGTCGATTTTGATCGGAATCAGCTGCAAGCCCGGCATGAGCTCCACCGGGGTCATCAGTTTGTCCAAACCCGTCCTTCCCCCCTCCTCCTTGCTCTCCCGCCTTGACCCCTCCCTCCCCTCGACGATGAGCTCCCCCGGGATCTGGATCTTCATTGTATACTCCACCTCGCCCATTCCCTCCAGGTTCATCACGCGTCTGTCCAGGAACTCGCTCCACCCCTCCTCCTTCCGCACCAGCCCCCCCACGTCCTCGGCAGTGATGAGCTCCCGCACCACCCCCTCCACGTCCTCGGCGCTGGACCCCCGCTGCAGCGGCTCCCACGTGTGCCCCGCCCACGGCACGCGGGTCAGCAGCTCCGCCGCCCGATCCTGCACCGCCTGCTCCCCGCCCCTGCTCCCCGCCTTGGTCCTCGCCGGCTCCCTGCGCGCCAGCCACTGGCACGTGGCATCCGGCACGACCACAAGCCCCATGAGCACCGCCCACCGTGTTGGCGGTTTGCCCTTGTAGCTAGGGTTGAACCACGGCACCTTCATGGCGATTGTCTGGGCGTAGCGCATCGCACTGCCGTCCACTGCCGCGAGCTGTAGCAGCCGGCGGAGGGCCATGAAGGCGGGGGCGATGGAGCGCACGTACGCCTCCTGGGCAGGGGTGGGCGGGCCGCCGGCGGGCGGGCGCAGGTGCGTGGGGAGCACCAGAGGGAAGCGCCTGGCCCCCGGGGGCCGCCGCAGGTCGTCCAGCAGAGAGGCCTCGTCCAGCTGCAGGGCATCGGTGCGTGCAGGGGTGGGCACAGCGTCGGAGAGGTCAGAGTGGCACGGTGTTGGGCGAAACCGCCGGCGTGTATGGACAGCTCGTACCGCCGTCCTGATCAGGCTGCACACGCCAGGAATGTGGCTTAGCATGTATGCATGTTGCCTGCACGGTGTTGGGCTGATTGGGGTCGATAGCTGACGCCGATCGCAACTCTAGGGACTGTCCTGTTGCCACATCGGCACATCGCATCTTGCCGACCGTGTTCTTGCTCTCATAGGGCAGGTTGCCAGTCCCGCGCCAGCGATACGTGTCACACCCACACGCGGGTGGACCAGCTCGGGGCCTGGCCCCTTCACGTGCACACAGTCCTTGGACAGTCAAGGTGCATAGCGCAGGCATAGGCTTGAACCCTCGTCTTAAACCGTCTTCGTCTTCCCTCTTTGCGCCACGTTTGATGCATTCCTGCTCATACAATGACATGCAAAGAGGATCCCCAAAGCCCCACCCACGCACCGGGAAGGGTGAGTTCAGCAGCGCCAGGTCGTCCCAGTGCGTGACGCCCTCGGGCAGTGGAGGGTACGTGCTGGCCATAACAGCCGCGACGCCACACATGATTTCTGCCACAGTGACGTCGAAGCGCTCGTACACCACGCCGTAGCCAGCGTGGTTTCGCGGCGCGCTCATGGCTGCAGGTTCCACGGCGTCGAAAGCGAGGTTCAGCAGCCGGATGCGGTCCGCCAACGCGTCCGCAGAGGGCGGGGCCTTCATGATCTTGACCTTCAGCCTGTCCCTGGCCGCCGCAACCTTGTCGTCCAACATCTTCACTATCTGCAGTCAGGTACACGGCACGCAGGCAAGAGACTAGCCTGGCATCAGTCGATGCACCGGACTCCGGCACTGACGCACGGCACTAGTCCTCAACGTCGCTTGCTGGTCTTTGTGCCATTCTGAGTGAGCCAGGAGGCATTCACCGGCTCTTCCATGCACACCCGTCAGCGCCGTCCAGCGTCCCTGCAGCGCCTTGGGCCTTGGGCGCGCAAAGGACCTACCTTGAGCACCCGCATCTTGAGGTCGCTGGAAGCCTCCTCGTCCAGCCCCAGCTCGTGCCTGTGTGGCGCCAGCAACACGCAGGTGAGTTAGAGCTCGTGCGTGTTAATACACATGTTGTTACACCGCTCGCGCAGCCCCAGTGCGTGCCTGTGCAGCAGCCAGCAGCACGCAGATGAGCGAGATACGGCGCGCATAAGTACACAGGAGCGATCAGGTGCCCTAATACACATGCCCGCCTCGTCAAACCCTAGCTCGTGCCTGCGCGCCTCGCAGTCCAGAGCCAGGCCTGTGACCAGCGCCAGCTGCCGCGAGTCCAGAGACTTGATGCCGTACAGCCCATGCCGTACGATGTCCTGAACAGGCACCTCTATGAATGGGGCCTCGCCAGCTGGGTCCTTGTCTGCGGCTTCAAGGCAGCCCTGGTACACGGCAGCGTTATTCATGAGGTGCACGGCCAACCGGAGCGCCTTGGCTGCAGACAGCAGGAACGTTCCGTGTGCGCTGCTGGCGCGCTGCTGGTGTCCCGTAGTGCCGTACTGCGCCGCCAGCAGCTGCCAGTAGGACGGGGCGGCGCTGCCTGGGCCGGTGGTCTTGGCGTCGCCTGCACCGATGCACGGATCTTCGCAGCCTGTGTGTCGACAGGGACGGGACGTGCAAGACATGAAAAGCCATGCGCCATGTGTTACCTACCAGTACCAAATCGCGATTTTATGTCAGCGTCCACGGCTCAACCACTGGACGCCCCACTCATACAGTAGCAGAGTCAACGAGCCCGTTGACGAGGTGCCGGTAAGAGGTACGGTAACAGCCCACAGTTCCCTCTAAACCCTGTACCCCTCACCGAAGGCAAAGGCCAGCTCCAGTATGCTCCATATGCGGCGGGCCTTCTCGTCCCAGCCGCCCTCCCTCATCTCCGCAAAGGCAGGGCCCGACAGCGGCAGGTCCACGCCCGGGTGGTGCAGGACGGCGTCAACGATGCCATGCAGGCTCTCCAGCAGCTCCTGCCGCCGCACCTGCAGCCCCTCCAGCTGCCTGCACAGCGCGGCCGCCGTGCGCAGCAGCTTTACCACGCCGTCCCTGTCGCCCCCCACACCCTGCTCCATGCCCCCCTGCCTGGCCACCTCCGCCAGCTGCCGCAGCGCCTCCAGTACGTAGTCCGCCAGGGGCGTGTCGGCGCCGCCGCCGTCCGTGGCTGCCTGCTCTTGCCCCAGCGCGCCTTCCGACGCTGCTGCGGGCGCTGCCGCCGCAGCCCCCGAGGCCGTGTGCCCAGGTGCCCCGGTAGAGGCCCCTCCGCCCAGCACCGGCGCACCATCCAGCAGGGAGCCCGCCGGCTCGGTGATGCCGCACTCGTGCAGCTGCACCAGGTCCAGCAGGAGGTGCCCTGGGGAGCGGTCGAATGCGGCGGGCTGCTCCTGTAGCATGCACCTAGCGGCCTGGCGCACGACGTCGGGGCTTGCACCGCAGGCCAAGACCCCCACGCTGGCGCGCAGGGGCGACATGCCCCCTTCACTGACCAGCCTCTCAACCAGCGCCTCCGCCAGCTGTCCCGGCAGTTCCTCGCCGCCATCCTGTTGCCCTCCCGCCAGGCTGAACCGCACCACGTTTGACACCTGTTCCAACGGCAGCTGCTGCAACACGCCCTCGCAGCTCAGCAGCCGGACCAGCGCAGCAGCTGCGGGGCGGGGCAGCGCCTGGTTGCCTCCTGCCAGGATGATGGCCGATGCCAGGGCGGTGAGCTGCGCCACAGAGCGCACGGCGAGAAGGTCTGCGTCGTCTGCGACCCTGACCCGCTGCAGCAGGGGCGCCAGTGCCTCCAGTGTCTTGGGCCCCGGTGGCGACAGGGCCAGCAGCGTACCCGTTACCTGCATTCACGTGAGCAGATCGGCAATCATCTGGTGTAATGGGTGATCAGCATAGGACTATGGCAGCGGGTGGGTGTGGCCAAAAGCACGGTACAGTTCCCTAACGCTCACACGGAGTAGGGTCAGCCGCGGTACCCTCCCGGCAACTATTCTTCTTCATCATGCATTGGGCAGGCGGCTGGGTGAGAACCTCTCTCACCGTCAAGGTCTCCCGCAGGCCCAGCCCCGCCGCTCCCGCACCACCGCCCGGGCTCTTGGCGTTGGGCGCCGGGCCAGCCGCGGGCATCGCAAGGGCCTTCACAATCCCCTGCAGCTGCTGAAGGGTCAGTTGGATGGCGGGGCCGCCCAGCTTGGCCAGACGCTTCTCCATTACGCTAACCCACGCCGCCGCGTCTGCAGAGGACAAGCTGCTTACGCGGCCTCCAAGGCCATCAGCGTCCCAGTCCTTTGCGAAGTACGGCAGCGAGAGCGACACCAGCGATTCCCAGCTGTCTCCCAGCTCCTCCGCCGGCAGGTACGCCAGCGCCCTGGCAGCAACAAGCGCCTTCAGCAGGCGCGTCTCGCTAGCGGCAGTCTTTGGCTGCCGCTTAAGCGTGCCCAGCACCCTGTAGATGTGCCCGCCAGGGCCGGGCGGAAGCGGCAGCCCTGCCGCCGCCGCCGCCGCCCGCAGCTCCACCAGCTGCACCAGCTGGTACGGCAGCAGCTGCTGCAGCTGCTCGGCCGTCGAGGCGGCGTCCAGGGCAGCCCACAGCGCAGCCCACGCGCCCTGGGGCACCAGGGACAGGCCGCCCAGGCGGTACGCGACCCACAGCACCTGCGGCGCCAGCAGGGGTGTAGGTGCCCAAGCCACGTGCCGACCGCCGCCATTCGCGTCGGCACCACAGCCCGCGTCCAGCTCCTGAAGCGTCTGCCCAAGCCGCGTACGCATGTCGGCCCGCTGCCCGCCTGCTGCAACGCTGCAGCCCGCCACCTCCAGCGCGTACCATATGGCGAGGCTGTCTGATGCAGCGGCAGCGGAGAAGAACGTCGCACCGCCGCGCCTCTGCACCTCCGCCGCCACGTTTCTCCACAGCGGCGGCGCCTTGGCGCCCAGCCCCGACTGTGTGGCGTACGTGCACAGCAGCGCCAGCTGCCCCGGGCTGCACGTCCGCAGGAGCTCCGGGGCTCCCAGTACCGAAACCAGCAGCGCGCCCCCGTCGCCCTCAGGGGCCCACGGCAGCGCCGGCATCAGCGCAGACGTGATCGCCTCCTCAAGGGTCCGCACCGCACCGCTCAGCTGCTCCTCAGAAGGCTCCTTTGACCTAACCGTGTCGTACAGAGCCTGCGCGAGCGAGGCAGAGTAACTCTGCAGTGTCTTGCGCTCGGGCCGGACGCCAGCGGCCAGCGCCGCACGCAGCAGCTGCGGCCAGGGGACGTCCTCCGTGGCGGCCGAAGCCAGGTCCGACAGGGACTGCTGCACGTAGCTCAGCAGCAGGGCCCGAGCGCGGCCCTCTTGGGAGGAAGTTGAGCTGTCTTGCGTGCTAAACGGCACACGGGAGCCCATGCTCAGCAGGTCCAGCAGCAGGGCCGGTGGAGGTGGGGCGCCCGACCCCCGGCAACGCAGCAGGACGTCCAGCAGGCCCGCCAGCCAGGAGGCATCCACTGCCACGGTCGTGGGCTGGGCCTGCTGGAACGCCACGACACTTGTCGCCACCATGACGGCCTGGGCGGGCGTGTAGGTAGCCAGCGCACCAAGGCAGTGCGGCAGGAAGGCGGCATGCAGGCGGCCCCACGCCTCCGCTGCCTCCGTTGACAGCCGGTCAGCCCTAGTGAGCGCGTGCACCCCTCCCAGCAACAGCCCGAGCTGCTTCCCGTCGTACTCCCCGCCTTCCACGTCGTACTTGCCCGCCTGGACCAGCAGCGTGTCAACGAAAGACACGGGTGGAGCTGCGCGCAGCTGCGCCAGGCCCTCTGCCGCGCTTGCCAGGCCCGTGGGGGACAGGGACGGCAGCAGGCCCTGCGTCAGCTGCACCACCCGCGCCACCCACTGCCTGTCCGGCCGGGCGCCCTGTACGGCAACCTGCCGTATAGCGCCCGCCAGCGCGTCCGGCTTTGCCGCAAGGACTGTCACCGCTGTAGGCCGCAGCAGCCCGTATGCTGTCTCCAGGAGCAACTCATTTCGGGCTGCCAGGTACGCAGGGTCACTTGCTGCCTGGGCACTGAGGGTGTCCCCTGACAGGGAGCTGAGCAGCTGCAGCAGGACGTCTGCGACAGCAGTGCCGGCGGCCCGCAGCGCCTTGGCGGCTGCAGCGTGGTGCTCCGCCAGCCACCGGTCGTCCGGCCGCCAGCCCGCCGCCACGCAGCCCGCCAGGAGCTGTGCGTACGACAGGGGGCGGGCGCCCGCCATCTGCGGCTGGGCCATGTCCAGCATGCGCTTGAGGAGCGCAAGGTTGGGTTTGGTGCGTGGCTTGGTGTACAGGGCGGCAACGGCGCTGGCGAGGTCGCTGACGGTTGGCTTCATGGACAGCAGCTGGTTGACCGCAGGCACGAAGAAGTCGGGCACGGGGGCGGGGCTGCCATGCTGCCCCTGTTGTTGGGGCAAGGCCAGGACAGGGTGTCGTGTGGGTAGACAGTTACCGTGCATGAAGCAGAACAGGAAGCGTGCCGCCTGTGGATGCCTGTGCCGGCAAGCCTTGACGAATTCCCTTGCAGCGCGAGAGAAAGCCCCGGACAGCTCCAGACAGCTGTCCGCACTCGTCCGTGCACGCGGGCGCTACACATCACCGGTGGCACGCCTGGCACCTAAGTGTGCAGGCCCATACGACGTTCACGTTGTTGTCACTGGAAACATCAGCGCCGTAGCGTGCGTTTCAACGCCACCGTAACTTGTGCATTGGGCTATGACAGAAGTGGCACCGATACGGTGCTCAGGCCCGTCCACCCAAGCGCTGCTCGTGCTCACGATTGCGCCGTGGAAGCCCTCTTGAACCTGGCCACCCGTCCTCGCCCGCCCCTACCACCCCAAGTGGACGGTACCCACCGAAGGGACGGTAGCTTCCAAGGCCCTCGATGCCGCCAGCAGTACACGCGCTAGCTCGTCGGAGGTTGTAAACTGCAGCCGCGTTGCAGCTTCCGCAAGGGCCTCCACCGCCTGTGCACACAACGCACGAACATGCCACACAGGCTCATGTGTTACAGGCGGTGCAAGCACGAACCAAACAGGTGCTACTCGACAGTAAACCTAAATAGCAGAGGCACTGCTCACGCGGCGGGCCACCACGGTGTTGTGCGAAGACACGTGGAAATTGGCAGTGCCGCAACGGTAACACGTCCCTGATCTGGTCAGGGGCGGTGCGCAAGCCCGAGGTGTTGGTCTTGGGGACGGTGCCAATCCTAGACCGCGCGCTGCAGACTCGAAACAACACCGCGAGCCGGCAGCCATGTGTGCGAGTCGCGTTCCGCCTGGCTTCCTGGCAAGCCCACTGCCTAGCAACGCGTCAGCTCAAGGATACAGGGCCCTTCACAACCCACCCTGTGCAGCTTAGGTGTAGGCTGCCAGCCATGCCGGCGCGCTACCCAGCTCAGAAGCATCTCTGCCGTAGCGGTCTCCAGGCCTGGAAAAGGCTTGGAGTCCCGGCCCCGCCACCCCTCTACCGCCAACACGAACAAGTCGGGCTGCGGCATGCAGTCGAGGCAGGAGGGTACAGGTGGTCAAGGCATGCTGAACAGGGCGGGACGCTTAGCATGGTGCAGCTGTTACGTGGCCGGAGGTTTGAGGGCAACGGTATGTGTCACAGGGGCCAGGTTACGTTGGGAGTGAAGTGCGAGCACAAAGACCGTGCACCTCAACATGAGCTGAGCCACAGTACGAGCGTTTGCTAGCATGTAGCAGGGCGCCCGTCCATACCTTGCTGAAGGGTTGGCCTCGCCGCACGGCGGGTAGAAACACGTCGCTCATCAGCTGCCGGCGCAGGGCCCCCACGCTGTGCACCGCGGCCGGCGGCCCCTGCTCGACGCCTGCGCCTGCGCCTGCTCCAACAGCAGCAGGAGTTTTGCCCTCGCCCTCGACCGACAGCCCCCGCGCCAGCTCCTGCTCCACCTCCCTAACCCACTCCTGGCCGAGGGCCACCTGCCACCGGGCTGCTGCGTTCATCACTGCGAATAGCAGCTCAGCAGGGGCAGCACCCAGGCCGCCAGGGCCGCTGCTGGCGATAGCGCGCGTGAGGGCGGCAAGGAAGGGGCCAGCCTTGGACTCTGGTGCCTGCTCGCCGGGGCCCAAAAGCGCAGCGAGCATGTCCAGCTGCTGCACGTGGCTTAGCTCGCCGAGGTCAGGGACCAGTGCCTGGATCACCGCTTCGAAGGCCCTCTGGGACAGCGTGTGGTGTGTTGCCGAGAGCGCAGACAATGCCTGCAGAGACGGGATGGACGCGACAAGCGGTGCGTTCAGGTGCCACATCAACGGCATCAGCACACGTCCGCACTCTCTGCATGCTCGCTCTGCGAGAGAGCAGGGGCCCGGGTATGGGTGCGGCCACCAAGAACGGCTTCCGGTGCCCAACAGGTAAACTAGGTAAAGCCCCCCAACACTACTCTCATAGCATGGCAACGCAATCGCAAACACCATATACGGGGTCTCGTAGCCCGGGGCTTACAGACTCCCAACCGCCCCACTTCGGTACTCTCACCCAGCTCTCACCCCATCCAAAAGCGTACTCGGCTTGTGCTTTCATTTGTTTGTGCATGGCCCAACATCAGTACTCTCAAAGCCCGTGCCCACCTGCACCAGATGCACCGGATGCAGCTCCCTCAGCCGCCCTAGCACGACGCCCTCCAGCGCCGCGCCCAAGCCCACGCCCGTGCCGCCTGCTGCTGCACCACCTCCAGCCGCCTCCGCCACCCCGCGCGCCAGCTGCAACAGCGCATCAGTGTCCAGCTGCTGCTGCAGACCTACGACACCCAGCTTCTGCAGCTCGCTCCTCTTGTCCTCCACCGTATCCCTGGCCTCGCCCACCACCACCTCACACACTCCGTAATGGTCCTCGGCCTCCGCCATCTCCTTCTCTTCCTTTGTCCTCTCCCTGTGCTGCTGCTGCTCCTCCGCCTGCTGGCCCGCCTTGGCCTTCTTCCTCTTAGCGGCCTGCTTCTGCTGCTGCTGCTGCCGCGCCTGCAGCGCACGCCGCTTGGTGGCTGCTTCCTCCAAAGCCTGTTGATCGTTTGCCAGCTGCTGCTCCGCCGTTGCCAAGGCGTCCACCAGTCCCCTCCAATCGTCCTGCATGCTGGCCTGGTGGGACCTCAGCAGCAGCGTGGTGGTATCCACCAGCCACGCCTCCGCAACCCCAGGGCCCCTGGGCTTTTTGTCAGCCCCGCCTGGAGCCCGTTCCGCCTCCCTCCTCTTGGCTGCCATGTCACGACCCATGGCCTCCAGTATCGCCACAAGCGACTGAGCATCGAGCGGCTGGGGTCCCCTGCTGGCCTGCCCTGCTGCTGCTGCCCCCGCTGCAGGCATTCCTTCCGCCATCGCCGCTCCCCCGCGCGCCGCCCACACCAGCTCATCCACCCGCTTCCGTACGGCTTCCCAGAACGATGCCGGCACGGACGGCAGGCCTGCCGGTAGGGCGAAGCGGTACTGTACGGCAACCTGCACGGCAGCGCCCACGTCCGCCATGCCCACGTGCCCCAGCTGCCTGGCCAGGCGCGGGGCGCACAGCACGGTGCCTGACAGGGAGGCGTGGAGAGCGAAGACCTCCTTGGCGCCCTCTAGGGTGAGGGTGCCGGGCTGCTTGCCGTGTGGGTCGGTGTGGGTTAGCTGCACCAGCTGCAGCACGGAGCTGTAGGCCTGGCACACGGGCACCATGACGGCCGGTAGCTCCTGCCGGGAGACGATGCCTTGAACCAGCTCCGGCAAGGCAGCTGCTAGCCCACGCGCCTGCTGGGGGCTGCAGGTGCAACGGGGCTGCTCCTCCTGCACCTCTTGCCCGCCCCGCTGCCCCTCCAGGTCCGTAACGGACGCGTCTTGCACCCCCGCAGCTGCCTCCCCACCGTGTGCCTCCAGCAGCGGCAGCAGCACCACAAGGCTGGAGGCAACGGCGGACAGGTGCTCCAGGGTCAGGGTCTCACGGACGCCATGAAGCTCGGAGACCAGCGACCGCACGAAGGCCTGCGGTACCAGGGCGGGAGGCAGTGGGGTACCGGTAATGGACGGTCAGCGCAGTGCGTCAACACCTCTGTACCGTATGCTCAACCGAAGCGCAACTGGGCGATAAGCGGTTTGAGCTACCGGTAGTGCGCTGCGTCTTCATACCAGCGACCGCATGAAGGCCTGCACACCTTGGCCGCGGGCAGCTGTGGCGGGGGACCAAAACTACCGAGTCCTTGCACACACGCGGTAGCACGTCACTACGCGTATGCTAGCCGCAAACGGGCAACAAGTAACGTGCGCGGCACTATTGCACCCAAGAGGACATGCCGAGGGCAAGTCGTCAGCACCCTCAACCCTACAGCCCGCCACCCCGACCCCGAACATACGCATTCGCACCTCGACTTCCTCGCACTGTTTTCGGTGTGGCTTAGTGCCGGGGCCCAGCACGCGGGTCAGGACTTGCAGCGCTGCTGCGCCCACCACCGCCAGCGAGCGCCGCTGCTGGCCGTCTGGTGCGGCCTCGCGCCACTCTTGCACCTCCCTTATGACGGTCGCGGCACTGTTTGCCCGCTTCAGTCTCTTTAGCAGCTCCTGGACCTCAGGGCTGGGTGCGGGGGCCTGGGCTGTCGAACGCTGCTGGTGCTGCTGCCGTTGGTGAGGGACTGCTGCCGGGGGCTGTGGGGCATTTGGACGGACATTTCCGCTGCGAAGGACGTGCCCGAGTACAGAATGGGCCGTGGTAGAGCCCAGAAGGGAGCCAGGGGCGCTACGGCCGACGGCTGGTTGCAATGCGAAGCGATGTGCGGTTGCCCCCACGTGGGCAGAGGCAACGGTGCCGGTCCTGTGCGTGCAGGCCAGTTGGCCTCCGCTTGCGAGCCCGAGTGCCGAGCGACGCTGGAGAAGCGAATCTTGTCTACGCATTGCCGATGATCCCCTGCATGGAAGGGTGATGCGGAAAGACAGGAGAAGCAGAGCAACGAAATTGGGAATGCCCGCCTGTGGTGTGGTGCAGGAACGCCCCGATCACTGCTCAAGCCAGTTCAAATCATTGTCATATCGAAGTAATTATCGAGGGCCCATGCCGCAGTGCAGCGGCGCATATGTGACCGTTTAGGCAAGTCGACACCATGCGGTGCGAACGTCTACAGCATCGGCTTGCCTTGTCAGCGGCCTATTCAGCTGGTGTCCACCAAGTGCAATCTGCGGGCTCACCGACTTAGTCTTCTGAGGTGCCGACGTGGCGTAGGGGCGCGAACTATTTGCGCATGGTGAGGGTGGCTTCCCCCAGAGTCCTGCCCGGAGCCTTCCAAGTCGACCTGCAAAAGGTGGACCCTTCCCTTGGATTCCCTTTCAGAAACCGCCTCTGGTAGCATGTAGTATGTCGAAAGCTAGCAGTTAGCGGTTAGGGTTCAGGCACGTGACTCCGAAAGGCGAAAGCTCAAAGCATGAGAATTGAAGAGGCAATTTACAGACTGATATCCTGACATGACACAGTCTAGGCCCAAAAGCTTTCAGGTAACTGCAGGTAACAAACGGAAAATGACCGGGCCCGCGCTTTCCCCTGCTTTCCCCCTCCGCACGCCCTGAGGATTCGTCTGGTTTTTTTTTCTTCGTCTGGTGGAGTGCAGGCGTGGAAGGGCTCCGCTGGGCCGCATTCAGCAAGGGGTAACGTAAGGGGTTGGCAGCCTATAGCGTTTGACGGGGATTGCCACGTGCCGTGCTGTACCAGGCTGTACTGCACCTGACTGCACTCAAGCTAGCTGTAGCAGTGAGGGCCCGGGGAGCTCAGGTGGCAGTTGTATGAGCAGGAACATTTTGGCAGGTGAGGCCAAGGGTAAGACCCCAAGGTTCAGGAGGATCGGAAGTGGAACAGGTAGGAATTGCCGCATAGTATACCGTCAGTTGTGTGGCATGTTGGCAGCAGGCACCTGGTAGCTATACTACTTGCATGCTGCGTCCTCAGGCTCGACCGGCTTGGCTGCAGGGGAGACTCCCCTGCGTTGGCTGCTTATCTTAGCTCGTCAGCTCTAGGTCCAAGGTGCTCAGGAAGGCTTGCGGGTCCTCAGTGAGCTTGGGTGCTTCCCTTGATTCTGTCGTACGATTGAGATGGCTGTGAGGCTGAGGCATGCAAGCCTTTCTACTACCCGATGTGGGGCTGTGTGGGGAGTGCCGAGGAGGAGAGAGGCGAGGGTTTACTGCTTTACTCTGGTTTACTACTTTACTTCCACTCCCTGGCTGCGTTCTCGCTCCAGCCCCTTGTTTGCCTTGGCTTCCATTGCACAAGGCGTTTTGTTATTTGGGCTATACCGGTTAACGCAGCGGAGCCCTTCGCCAAGGTTAGGCTCCCGCCCCTGTGCCGGCGGTAGCAAGGGAGTCTTCTGGGCTCCTGGTGGGCTCGATTGACCCTGTTGCCCACAGCCCACGACCTGCATTGGCCCTTGCGCATACTAGAAATACCCCTCGCAGGCGGTTTGCTCTGCTTCACTCTGCCACCCCTGACGAACAGCTGCGACCGGCTGCGACAGAGGAAAGGTGCAGCAGACTGGAAGGCCAAGCGCGATTACACCTTCAAGCTCTATTGGTGCACATGGTGGTCAAATGCAATACGAAGTGGTATTGGTAGCAATCAACGGTTGGTTTGGACGTTGCAGCAGGCTTGCAGCGGACGTGAGCCTTGACGTGAGCGGCGGGCGGGCGGGCGGTGGGTGGGGAGCTTGTTGGTGGGCGATCCCCGACCGCTGCCGCGTAAGCACTTTTTCAATACCGAACGTATGTGAGGGTAGATGCGAGCGCAGTGGCTGTGCTGGCAGCTTGCTGCGTGTAGTCGTCGTTGGGCTTCTACAATCCAGGCTAACTTGAGTTCCACGGGAGTTCGCTACCACATTTGTGCAGTTACATTGCTTGAGCTCTGTTTTACGCCAGCGATTGCCAACGGCTGCATCTGCGGCTCAAGGCGTGGTCTGTGGGCTGAAACCACGTTCAAATGCCGCTGACTGTGAAGCAGCTGCTTAGTACCATTCACAGGGGTTTTCAAGAAGGTAAGTGCGTATGAGTTTTACTAGACAGCAGCATGTCCTGCTGCTACGACAAGTTCAGGAGGACCGACCACTCCTAACATTCAGCAGCTTTTAACGTTGCAGTACCTAGTTGCCCACCAGATAAGCTAATCGTGACACACGAGACACAAAGGAGCTGGCCTGGGCATGCACGAATCCCATCGTCGATTACCACCAACTGACATGGCATGGGGGCTGTTGTGTTACTTGGACTCCCGTAACTGGCGTGGATGGGCGAAGTGTCTAAAGGCATTAGCGATTGTCGATCGATTCAGGTTCAGGCCCACGTTCTTTGGCCCTCCGCCTGGTGAGAGCCCACACTTCGCAATACCCCAACCCTCAGAAGGAAGCATGCGGCGTAGTTAATGTGGCTACAGCGATTTACACCGGTCTTCACTGTATCCTGTATTTGACGAACGGCTGCTGCCATGAGGCCCTCTCGCCAATGGCGACTTGCTAGAGTATCCTTGGCTGTCTTGCTGGCCGCGAACCTCCACGCGTTATGCCACGCAGCCGAAGAGCCAGAACTAGAAGGACTTAATGCGGAAGAACGGAAATACGCGGTGCTGTATTGGGACTACACAGTGGCCGACCGGGTCATCCATCCTACCAGCACCGACCAAACAGGGGCCAAAGGCGGTGGCGCAGAAGCGGGAAGCTTGCGGACCGGCTACCGGTTCTTTGTGCCCCACTTTGAGAGGCTGTCTGGGCTTGCTTATGTCGGTCACGGCGCGCGGATGCGCCTGGTGCTTGAGCGCGCCAGCTCAGGTGAGACAGACTTCTAGCCAAGAGAGGTATTCATATTATCATTGTGATACAAAGCAGACAGGCGAAGAGACCTAGCCTGGGCCTGTGAGTCATGTACCCTACCTGGCCCTACCTTCAAGCGCAAGGCGCCCAGGCCAAGGGCCGTAGCGCGCCCGCAGCCCAAACTGCCTCGGTCAGAATGTGCACGTTCATCCACTGCTGGTCGACCTCTCACCGCCCGAAGGCGCGCCGTCAGATCCCAGCTCCTTCTAGCCGTATCCCTAGGGGCTCAGCGGTTGGCCCTTCAGTTACTAGCTGCACCCACCACCAGTAGGAATGCCCTGAGTGCCACACACGTGAGTCCAGGCACGCAGGCGAAGGCATGCAGGCCCTGCATCGTCTCGGCCACCGGCGCGCGTCCTGTCACTAGCTCCAGCGGGCGCTGCCTGCCTGCTAACCCCCGCGCTCCCTGCTGCTCCCTTTCCTGCTGCCAGTCTACCCGTGTCGCTGGCGTTTCCTGTCCCGACCAGTGGCAGCACACCAGCTCACCTGCAGCACACACATCACAAAGGCGCACTCTCATCAGACGTCACCCATGTGCCCCTTGGTAACCGTACTGCGATTGCGAACGTGTGCCGGGGACGCCCTGCACGTGGACATGTGTGGGGATAGTAACTTTATCCTGATGCACTCCTTGGTGTGAGCCCCTCGGTGCCTCCTTTGTGCGCAGGGGAGGCCCTCCACATAGGCGTGCTCGGGGGCAGCATATCGTGCGGCGTTGCGGCTCGGGGGTTCCCTGGGACGTACGCCGCGCTCTTCACGGTAAGGAGGGCTGGGCAAGGAGGGGGGCCCGGCTTGGCTGCTTGTGGTGCGGCTGTGAGGAGCCCGGGCCCATGCCGTACTGACGCGGGCGTGAAGCGAGGCGTCTCGGTGCCGCGTAGACTTTCAACCCAAAGGCTTCTGTGAGGGATCTTGCAGCACAGAAAGGGGGAAACCCGTCCGGCTTGTGAAGCCCATACGTGCTACCCGCGTACCCAGGGCCATGGGAGTTGCCCAAACAAACAATGCCCAGGGTGCTGTCGGTACCCTGCCGTACGCGCCATGCACGCACAGAGGCCCCAAACACGCGCTGCGCCCGTGGCTGTTCGTATACCACAGTATCACATAAGTACATGTTTACGCAACTGGAGCATGGCATGCAGAGTTTGTAGACGTGGCACGCATGCAGAGCGTGGTGCCTGCTGAGCCGGGCCCTTTATCATTTGTTCATTTCCCTAATGGTAACGACCCTTCCTGCGCGCCCCGTGCGCGCCTTGTGCCCGCCCAGAGGCTGACTGTGTAATTGCATGTCTGCCGCCTTTACCAGCGCCCCCCCTCTTGCACGCATTGCAGGAGTGGCTTAACGAAGCCATGCCGCCAACATACACCGTGGACCGGGTGAGTCCGGTGTGCCCCTGATTGTCCCGTCATTCAGGTACCTGCACGTACCAATGTGCACATAAGCGGCAAGTCCACCACCTTGTACGGTTTGCGAATTTGGCCGCGAAGCACGGATGGATCACACGGGGACGGCACCGGGGTGTCTCATTGATGTAGTAGAGCCTGCCCTGACAGTTAAGGCGCTGTTGCTACCGGACCAGGCAGGGGACGGAGCTCCCTTGCGCCCTGGTCCGGATGTAAGACCAAAGGACTTGCATAATTTCGTGCTTGTGTGTTTTAAAATGCAGTCCATCTAAGCAGCTGTGTGTGCCGCTGCGCAGGGGTCCTCATCAGCGCGCCGGGTTGCCTTGGAGCAGAAAGGGCAACAGCAGCGGGAGGAAGCGGAGGAGGACTGGCAGGCTGCGGAGGCTGTCTTGGAGGCAGCTTCAGAGCTGTCTAGCGACGCAGGGGAGCTTCCGCTAGACGCGCACGACCAGGCATCAGACGCGGAGGGTGGGGGCACGCGGGCAGACGTCAGGAGGAGGGGGCGGGAAGCGCTTGCAGACGCTTCGGAGGACAGCGATGGTGATGGCAGTGAGGAGGAAAGCGAAGGGGGCAACGGCGATTCGGATGCGAAGGAGGGCGAGCAGGGTCCACGGCACGTGTTGCACAGCGGCGCAATCCCAGGTATGTGATGGGACGCGGATGCGCACCTGCGGCACGCAGGCTATGGCCCGCCACTGTGGTGCACTTGTGCCAAGCAACCGGGTCAGAGAGGGCACAAGCTTGCATGGCAGCAGGGTGTTGCAGGCTGAGAGGCGTGGCAGGATGGACTGGACCCACGCGTGGGTTACCGTGGATGTCGAGCTGGTGCTGGGCTGGCTAGCAGTGCTGCCCATGGACGCGTCCTGGCCTACCCACTCCACAACCTACACCTGCTTGGCTCGGAGGGGGGGGGTCATGCATGGACCCTGTTCAACCGCCCGGCTTCTGAACCCTTGCCCCCAGGCACCGTGTCTGCCTACATGTCGTCATGCATGCAGTACCACATACCCCTGGACAAGGTAGGGCGCCAGCCGTACTGCAAGTAAGGGGTAGCGGGTACGGGTATGCTAACTGTACGGCAAGGGGAGTGGGGTGAGCGTGCTTGGCAGGCTTGAGGGAAGCTGGGGGTTGTCGTACGTTTGTTCACGACAGGGCTCACGTAGGAATGGACACGGGGAAAGGTTTGTGGGGAGCTGGATTGGTGGGCGGATACATGCTGACCAGGCGGATGGACCGGGTGGGGGGGTGTGTTCGGCAGGGGAGCTCCCCTGGTGTGCTCCCCTGGTGTGGGGACCCGGGCTACCCCGCTACCGTTAGTGGGCGGCTGCTTGCTGTGACCAGGCGGACGGCGTATAGGTAGCGGGTAGGCTAGCGGTGTTGCAGGCGGTGCGGAGGGGACCACGTGCTGTGTGGGGGGGGTGGAGGGGGAGGGGGAGGAGGCGGGGGTGGAGGTGGAGGAGGAGGAGGAGGAGGCGGCGGAGGAGGAGGAGGAGGCGGCGGTGGAGGTGGGGGTGGAGGGGGAGGGGGAGGAGGCGGAGGGGGAGGCGGGGGCGGGGGTGGTGGTGGTGGTGGTGGAGGCGGCGGCGGAGGTGGAGGGGGGGGCGGCGGGGGTGGAGGCGGTGGAGGAGGAGGCGGCGGAGGAGGCGGGGGCGGCGGAGGCGGCGGAGGTGGCGGCGGCGGTGGCGG
>VFQN01002083.1_pt1 | contig 31881 bp, 26 predicted proteins | sample 3512371 | NCBI WGS metagenome assembly VFQN01 (sample SAMN10412370, study PRJNA504923) | tailings metagenome | isolation source: Replicate 2 from Balatoc abandoned mine | place: Philippines: Itogon, Benguet | collected 2017-08-28 | reverse complement strand
CTGAAAATCGTAGTGTCGCCAGTTCGATTCTGGCCCTCGGCACCATTCCTCCCCTTCCGGCCACTCCAGCACACTGATTCTGCGCGGAATTGCTTGCAATTTCGTGTGAACCGGGTCTATCACAGTCTCAGGATGTCCGCCCCAATCCGGCCGTCCTGACAGTCGTTTCGGCAGTTGTCGCGCCGACTGTCGCCCGATTTCGGGAAACGACTGTCATGCCCCTCACCGACGCGCAGATTCGGCGGACCAAGGCGACCGTCAAGGCCGTGCGGCTCTACGACGGCGACGGCATGTACCTGGTGGTTCAGCCTCAGGGTGGCCGCTCCTGGCGGTTCGACTACCGCTTCCAGGGCACGCGCAAGGGCATCAGCCTGGGGACGTACCCCGAGGTGTCGCTCGCGCTGGCCAGGGAGCGGCGAACGGAGGCACGACGCCTCGTCGCTGAGGGGGTGGACCCGTCCCGGGTCCGTCAGGCGGCGAAGCGCGGCCCCGTCGCCAGCCACACCTTCGACGCGGTGGCGGCCGAGTGGCTGGCCAAGCAGGCGACCAAGTGGGCCACGTCCACCACCGAGAAGGCCACCTACCACCTCTCGCTCCCCTCGCCCTGGATCGGCCGTCGTCCAATCGGCAGCATCGAGCCACCCGAACTGCTCGATGTCTTGCGAGACATCGAGAGCCGTGGGCACATCGAGACGGCGCACAACGTCAAGCAGCGCGTCGGCCAGGTGTTCAGGTACGCGATCGCCACGGGCCGGGCCACGCGCGATCCGAGCGCCGACCTCCGCGGAGCGCTCACGCCGATCTCAAGGCAACACCGGGCGGCCCTGACCTCGCCCGACGACATCCGAACTCTGCTGCGGGCGATTGCCGGCTATCACGGGTCGCGAGTCGTCCACGCGGCTCTGCAGATGCTGCCGCTGGTCTTCGTGCGGCCTGGCGAGCTCAGGTTGGCACGCTGGTCGGAGTTCACCTTGGACCTGGACGGCGGTTTGTGGCGCATCCCGGCGGAGCGGATGAAGCATCGGGAGCCACACCTGGTGCCCCTCAGTCGGCAGGTCGTAAAGCTGCTGAGCGATCTCCAGCGCTTCACCGGACCTCGTGAGGGTGAACGGCCCGAGGACACGCTGGTGTTTCCCTCGCGGGTGGGCCGCCGGACCCCGATCAGCGAGAACACCTTGAACGGCGCGCTCCGCCGTTTGGGTTTCGGCTCGCGCGACATGAGTGCGCATGGGTTTCGCACCCTCGCGAGCACACGGCTGCACGAGATGGGCTGGAACACGGACGTGATCGAGCGCCAGCTCGCGCATCGCGACCCGAACACCGTCCGGGCCGTCTACAACCGCGCGCAGCACCTCGAGGAGCGCCGGTCGATGATGCAGGCGTGGGCGGATCACCTGGCGGAACTGGAGAGCGCCGACAAGAGTCGCTGATCGCTGCTGTCGCGCTCACACGATTCGCGTGATGTTGGCAGCCTACAGCCTGCGGATCGCGCTGTCGGTGTCACGAGCCCTGCCGATGCGGTCGGCGACCCACGCCTGCACTTCTGACTGGACCCACCTCGCGCAGTTGCTCCCCAAGGCAATGGGCCGAGGGAAGAGGCCGTTCTTCACCAGGTGGTACACGTGCGCCCGGCTGAGGCCCACCACCGTCAGCACGTCGCGCAGCCGTAGCAACCGTTCATCCTGCGGCGTGCACGAAGCCGGGAGCGAGGCTCCGTCCACGCTGGCTTCTGCCGCACGAGTCGCTCTCCGTGTCGCACGTGCCAAGGTCCTCGTGGTCAACGGTGCCGCTGCGGTACGAGATGTAGCGATCGAGCTCGGCATGGCTGCCTCCGAGCTGCCCGTCAAGGAGCGGAAGGATGTGGTCGGGATCGTCAGGCCCCTGCGGAACTGAATCAGCGGGCGACGCTGACGCGGGCGTTACACCGGCGTCGGCACCAGTCGTCGACCAGTGCATGTCGTGCGATCGGGAGAGATCGCGCGCACTCAGTAGAACCCGTCCGGCAACGACGTCCTTACAGTCCTCGGCGGCAATCGTCACGGCGACGTGTGCCCCACTCGCTCCCGATCCGGTCGGCTTTGGCCGGCCGGCACGCACGCGACGCGACGCGGGTCGGGTGACGAGACGGAACCGAGCCGCATGCTCTCGAGCGTGCTGGCCCGTTCCATCGGCGAGCTGTCGATCTGGCGCCCGAAGCCAGGACATCTTCGTCCCGGACGACATCGACGTCTTCGTGCTGCACCGGCTGTGTGTCACGGAGGGGCGTGAACGACCCCGCCCGGGGCGGGGTGTGGGGCGACCATTGAAGCGAAAAGAGGGGGTCGTTCACGCCCCGACTTCTCCTCCGGGTGCGTTGCGGTTGAGCGCTTCGGCGGCAGAGAGCGCCGCCTCGCTCTCGTCACCGGTGTACTGCAAAGCGCGCCAGCACCGGCGCTTGCGGCGTGGACGTTGGCTGACCAGGATGAAGGGAGACACCGGCCGACCTTGGCGAATGGGTCGGCGTCCCGTAGACGAATGCTCCCACCGCCATCTTCTATTCTGTCTTCTAGTTGGAGCGGTGTCGGAAGCTGCTCGAACCCTTGATGAAGCGGCTCGTGCAGGTGCGCCTCATGCCGTCCAACCACGCGCTCGCGACGGTCTCCGCAGCTGGCAGGTACTCCTCGACTAGTCACTAGTGCCCTGCCGGTGCCAGGCCGCCGCGGCTGGTCGGAACGCCGCTTCCCCGACAGCAGGGGGGAGCCACGAGGCCCCAGCACCGGTAGCTCCCCCGGTGGCTCCCCTCGGTTCCTCGCAAGTGCCTCGATGGAGGCGCGGAGCACACGCCCGCCTGCGCTACGATCGTCGCCCCCAGGAAGGCTGCAGTTCGTGGTCGTCACGCGACTCCTCACCGTGCTGTGCTTCGTCGCCACTGCGCTCGGCAGCGGTGCGGCCAGGTGGTCTGTCGACGCGGTCTCCACGCCCCTTCAGGCGACTCCAGGCACCACGCCGGGGATGCAGGAGCTGCTGCGCATGGCCGGCGAGCAGGTCGTGGCCTTCGGCCGCGAGCTCGAGGGCATCGTCGCGCGCGAGGCGTACGTGCAGACGGTGCGGCAGTGGCCCGCCTCCGTTCCAAAGTCGCCGGGCAAGGGTCGGTTGATCGAGGAGCGGCACCTCCGGTCCGACCTGCTGCTGGTCCACGACCCGTCAGTGCCGTGGCAGATTCATCGCGACGTCCTCGCCGTCGACGGCCACGACATTGCGGGCAGAGAGCAACGCCTGCGTCAGCTGTTCTCGAGCCCCGGCATCGACGTGCGCGCGCTGCGGCTCGCGATCATCGAAGACAGTTCCCGCCACAACCTCGGACACATCGAGCGCAACATCAACATCCCGACGTTTCCGCTGGTCGTCCTGCACCCCGAGAACCAGTGGCGGTTCGCGTTCCGCGACCGCGGCATGGTCGTCGAGAGTGGCCGCGCGGCTCGCCGGATCTCCTTCAGCGAGCGAGGGCGTCTGCGCGTCATCCGCGACCGCAACGGCCGGGATGTGCGGACCGAAGGCAGTTTCCTGCTGGACGGCGTCACCGGCGAGTTGCTGCGAGCCACCATGGAGCCGCGCGCCGCCGATCTCTATTCGCATCTCGAGGTCACGTTCGCCGCGGTTGATGGCGTGCCTCGCCGGGTGCCGGTGCAGATGTGGGAGTGGTACTGGCAGCAAGGCTCTCAGCGCGATCGGTATGTCGAGGGGCTGGCGACGTATGACTCATTCCGAAGGTTCACGACGGACGTGGGTAGCCCTCGCGTCGTCGGCCCGCCTGACTGAGCAGCGTGAACCCGCGATCTACCAGCCTCAAGGAGCCAGAGTCAGCCGAAGCTCTCGAAGCCATCGGCTGCCTTGCGCATCGCCGCTCACCTGCAACGTGTACGAGCCATCCTGCAGCGATGCTGTCGGGATGCGGAACACCTGGATACCAGGTCCGCCGCCTTCGTCGACCGGCATGGTTGCCAGGAGGGGCGTGTCATCGGCACGGCGGAGGGTGACTGTCAGCTGTCCCAGAGTGGTTTGACCGTCGAGGGGCACACCGACGATGAGCTCTGGCTGCAGCGCCCTACTCACGCGAGTGCCGACCAGCGGCTCGACCAGGTGCCCGCTGCGGGTCAGGAACGGATGGCCCTCTGCGACTTCCCCGCTCTTTACCGGCACCACCCTGTTGGCAAGGAACACGTCCCCCGCTGACAACTTCGAAGCGGCCGGCATGTCGAGGGACTTTACCCGTACGCTGCTGCGCCGGCCCCCTTCGTCATGGACGACACTCTCGACGGTGTATGGTCCAGGCGGAAGCACAGCCGCGCACAGAAAGCGCAGTCGGGGCTGCTGACCGTCTTTGCTGGACGACGACCCGTCCAGCACGTAGCGTTGCGCGAACGTCTGGACGACGTCGCCGTTTAGCGCCCGAACGCGCGCGACCACGACAGCGGTGCGTGATGATGCTGCTGTGCCGGCCGATGCGGTCAGGTGCTCGATGGGCACGTCGACGACGATGGCGGCGCGCCCGCCGTCTTTCGACGGGACTCGAACGACGTCCATCGTTGACGGAAACGCATTGGGAAGCGGTGACGCGTCCAGGGCCAGGACGGCCGGGCTGTCGTCGGACATCCAGGGCTTCGAGGCTTCGACGCGAGAAGCCACGAAGCCACGTCTGGCAGAAACGGTGGTGCCGCGTCGACGCACCCGTACCTTGAGCGGCCTGAATGTGCCATCCAGCGTCGGGTTCGTCGATGCATACGTCAGGAGGTAGTGATGACGACGATCGTCCTGCATCCGTCGAAGGACGACATCGAAGTCATTGCGATTGCGGACGAACGCTCCGCCAGTGTCTTCAGCGAGCCGGCTCGAGCCGGCGGTCTGGTCGAAGGACCGAGCATTCGTGTCGGGCCCTTCACCGCGGTCGAGTCCGCTGATCGCCGAGCACACGCTCACGCTCGGATCGCAATCGAGCATGGTCTTCGCCGCAGACTGAATCTGCTGACTGGCGCGGTACTCATCACTGACAGTGGTCAGACCTGCACTGTTGATGATGTAGAAGCTGACGTTTGCCCGGTTCGCTTCGGCGATGAGTCGCTCGAAATCGCCTTCGAGGTCCCGGGTCAGCAGCAGTCCTTCGGAGAAGAGCACCACGCTCTTTCGACCTGGCGGATCGGCCATGGCCTTGACCAGCAGCCTCAGGCCGCCAAGAGCCGCGTAACCGGCTTGTACCCTCTCCAACTGCAGGAACTGCGTGGCGTCGTTGGCACCTGCGGGCGCAGGAAGGCCCGCCGCTTGGCGCAGCGCTCTCTCCGCGTCGTCCTCGGAACTCGCAACTCTGAAGCTGTACTCCCAGTTCGCACGCCGGCGCACGCTGTCGAGGGCTCGCACCAGAGACGGCTTCTGCCCCGTGAAGTCCTGGGCGACCTGCAGCCGCGGGTCGAGCACGAAGATTCCCGTATGTGGTAGATCCGCGCCGAGGGCTTCGATGTGGGCGAGACTGGCAGCGTAGGCGAGCTGCCGAGGCTGAGGCGCGAGCCGATCGAAGACGATGGCGGTGGGCAGTGCTCTCCGGTCGAGTGCGCCAGGGTTCGAAGCGAGCAGCTGACGTGCGGACGTCGTGGTCGCCGCTCCGGCGTCCTCCGCACCTGCTCGGGGAACACTGGCTCCCTCGCCGGCCGGGGGCGCCTCGAAAGACACGATCGACTGCGGCGCGCCGTTCTCACGGATCTCGAAATCCTGCGGGGCAAGGTCGAGCACAGGACGCCCTCGCGAATCACGGACGACGACGTCCACGGTCACCACGAGAGTGCCTTGCCGGAACGTTGGCTGCCCGGTGACGGCCTGCCTGTCACTGGCTGCGGGGTGCGCACACAGGCCGATCAGAACGGCGACGGTCAGAACGCGAAGGGCTAGCATCTGCGGCGCTCCTGGCCTCATCTCTTGGGCTGTTCGGCGAGTCTACCGTCTTCCGACGGGCAGCGGGAACGCTGCTCGCGGCCGACCTCGGCAGTAGCGAACATCTGCTGCATGCCCGCGGTCGCCCGGATGTCGGCTGACATGCAGCACTACTACCTGCTCTCGTTCGATTCCGATCGCGATGTCACCGGCAGTTCGGTACGGGTGCGAGTGCGCGTGAAGGTCCGTGGAGCCACCGTGCTCGTTCGAGATCGCTACGGCCGAGCCCCCGCAGTACCTCGGCCCGGCACCCGCCCGTAGTCGAGAAGGAACACGGCGGCGAAGCACCAGGAGGCCGGCAGCGTCACGCACGACCTGCTGTGTATACAATTTGACGATGGGGATCGAGTACGACCCCGAGAAGAACGCCGCGAACATCGCCACGCGTGGGCTGTCGTTCGACCTGGTTGCCGAGTTCGACTGGCAGGGCGCACTGGTGCTCGAGGACGCGCGCCGCCAGTACGGCGAGACCAGGTACCAGGCGCTGGGCATGATCAGGGGGCGCCTTCATATGGTTGTGGTGACCTTCCGTAAGACCCACGTGCGCGTCATCAGCCTGCGACGTGCCAACGCCCGAGAGGAACGTGTGTATGCCACGTACAGCCGCTAAGCGGATCAAGCCGACGGCGCCAGACCGAGACAACCCTGCCTGGGGCGACAAGGAGTTTGCCGCCGCGAAGCCGGCCGCTGACGTGCTACCGAGTGCCGTGGCGAAAGCCCTGGGCGTGCGACGCCGCGGTCCGCAGGCCACGCCGACCAAGGAGGCGGTCAGCATTCGCTTGGACCGCGACGTGCTGGACACCTTGAGGGCCTCTGGGCCCGGGTGGCAGGGCCGCGTCAACGATGCGCTGCGACAGGCACTGGCCTTGGGCAATCGTCGGCTGGTTGAACGTCGCAAGGTGTCTTGACGCTTACGGGCGCACCGGACGATTCGCTGCGGCCAGGGCCACTGTTTTAGGTTCCTTGGCCACCAGGGCGGCGACCACGACGATCACGAGAGGAGCGCGAACACGTCCTCGTCCGTGTAGATGCCCTGGGCTCGCGCCTGCGGGACGAGTTCCGCCCGCGCGGCAGCGAGGTTGGCCCGCAGTTCGTCTTGTTCCAGTGCCCGTCGGATCAGCTGGCTCACCGTTAGCCCCTCGGCCTTGGCCCGGCGCTCGAGTCGCCGGCGCGTGCCCCTCGTGACCCGAATGGTCAGCATTTCGTCCATGTCTGCGACCGTGGCATACCGGGACGATCTGGGTCAATTGCCGGCGACACTCAGCGTGGCGAACCGAGTGTTGCGGGACGGGGCATCAGCTTGACCCGTTACGTCACGCGTAATACCCTAGCCTGGTGATTCGTTCCTTCCGGGACAAGGACGTGGAACTGCTGTTCAGCGACGTCCCGGTGAGGCGCTTCAGGGCCATCGAGCGACCTGCGCGGCGAAAGTTGCTGTACCTGCACCGCGCCCGCACCCTTGAAGACCTGAAGGTGCCGCCGGGGAACCATCTGGAGGCGCTCAAGGGGGACCGCCGGGGGCAGCACAGCATCCGGATCAACGATCAGTGGCGCGTGTGCTTCACGTGGAACGACGGCGATGCACACGACGTCGAGATCGTGGATTACCACTGAGAGGCAGCCATGAAGACCACCAAGATGCTTGAACCGATTCCGCCGGGCGAGATTCTGATGGAAGAGTTCATGCGGCCGCTGGGCATCAGCATCAATGCGCTTGCTCGAGACCTGGCGGTACCGCCCAACCGCATCAGCGGCATCATCAACGGCACACGGGCGATCACGGCGGACACGGCGCTCCGACTCGGCAAGTACTTCGGGGTGTCTCCGGAGCTCTGGCTCGACCTGCAGTCGGACTTCGAGCTGCGCGTCGCGCGACAGACCGTGTGGCCCATCGTGGCGGCGTCCGTGAAGACCAGGGTGGCGTGAGCCGAGCCACGTGTCTGCTCCAAATCGCGCGCTGAACCGAACCCGTGACGAGACGGTCGTCTCGACAGTCGAAACGACAGTCATTTGGTTCCGAGACTAGCGATTTCTCCTCGACAATCAGGGCCAGAACGAAACCAGTTCGATTCTGGCCCTCGGCACCATCTACCCCCCTCACGAACAAGAGCTTTGCGGAAGGCCGGTAGGGACGGCTCTCCGAGCCGTCCGCCGGGCGTGGCGCCGGTGGCTCTGGAGGGCCCAAGTCGCCCGACTGCGCGAATAGTGCGCGAATAGCGCCGAGGTACGCCCTGATCGTCGTCAGCGGCACGCCCGTCGAGCAGCCGGCGGCCGAACTCGCGGCGACAGGTCCTCATCGCCCGTTACAATCACGCCTGCGCCCGCGGCACTGCCGTGCCGAGCACCAACGTCACGTCGGCATCCCTGGACGCCGGACCGGCGAGCGAGGCTGCTCCACGAGACTGACGCCACGCTGTAGCGGCTCCAGGAACGCCGCGCCGGCCGGGCCACTCAGCCGAGGCGACACGTGTGACCTCCATGCGATTGCCCGCCGTCACGTGTCTCGTTGCGATGACCATGACCAGCGGGCTCGCGACGTCGTCGGGTGGCGGGCCTACCACGGCCGCCGAGCCGATGCGCAATCATGCGCCAGGTACGCCAGACCTGCTCCGCCTGGCCGGCCAACACGTGGTCGGCTTCGGCCAGGACGTCGAAGGCATCGTCGCGCGCGAGGAGTACGTGCAGACGGTGCGGCAGTGGCCGACGTCCGTGCCGAAGTCACCGGGGAGGGGACGCAGACTCGAGAATCGCCATCTCCGGTCCGATCTGCTCCTGGTCCACGACCCGGCCGTTCCGTGGCAGGTCCACCGCGACGTCCTCGCCGTCGATGGGCGCGACCTCCCCGGCCGCGAGGAACGCCTGCGCCTGCTGTTCTCCACGCCCTCGTCAGCCGATGCGGGCGCGTTGCTGCTGGCGATCATCGAAGACAGCGCGCGCTACAACCTCGGACACATCGAACGCAACATCAACATCCCGACGTTCCCGATGATCGTCCTGCACCCGACGCATCAGGCACGGTTCGCCTTCCGCGACCGCGGCGCCGTCGTCGAGGACGGCCGTGCCGCGCGCCTCTTCACGTTCCGCGAGCGGGGGCGTCCTCGCGTCATCCGCGATCGGCACGGCCGTGACGTGCAGACGGAGGGACGCGTGATCCTGGACGCTGCCAGCGGCGAGTTGCTCCGAGCCACCATGGAGCCGCGCGCCGCTGACCTGTACTCGCATCTGGAGGTCTGGTACGGGACCGTGGACGGCGTCCCGCGCCGCGTGCCGGTGCAGATGTGGGAGTGGTACTGGCTGCAGGGTGTCCAGCGCGATCGCTACGTAGAGGGCCTCGCGACGTACCACTCGTTCCGGCGGTTCACGACCGCGGTCAGTGCTCCCCGTCCCGCAGAGCCGCCGAGATAGGAGCGCGCTGCTGCATGGCGGCGGTGACTACAATGACCGTCAATCTGCGTTACAGCGTTCGCACAGGGAAGTGAGAACCGATGGCCGCCTCGGCAGTGTACGGCATGGTGCTGGGCCTGGTGTTCGTCCTGATGACCAAGTTCGCGCCACAGCCCACGAGCGCGGTGATCTGGTGGAGTTTCTTTGCGGTCCAGCTCGGGATCGGGGCAAGGCTGTGCTGGCGACGCACAGCGCTGCCGTATGCGACCGCGGCCATGACCGTGGGCTCGGTGACCTCTGCGTTGCTCGCGGTGCTCGCCAGTCTCGGCAGGGTCTACCCGGACCTTCCTCCCGCCTGGTGGCCGGTGATCGGCACGGCCATGGTCGCGGGCCCGGTGCTCCTGATGGTCGAGTCGAGAGTGAACCGGGTGCGCTGCAACCAGTGGCGAGCGTTCATGCAACGCAGTAGTGCCTGGGACGTGCTGTGGGGACGCCACATTCCCGACCTCCGTCGGTCGTCGGAGAGCCCTGCGGAGCGCTGACGCCATGCGTGCACTCTTGATCGCACGCGGCAGGCATCAGCCCATGAGTTCCGCAACGTCACGCACAGTGCTGGTCCTTGTTGGTCTCCAGGGATTCTTGTCCGTCGTCTATGCGGCGGCGGCCGCAGAGGCGGTCCTGCCCGACGTCGCAAATCGCGGAGTGCTTGGTCGGAGCGTGATCGTTGCCATGGGGCTGGCGTGGCCCTGTCTGGTCCTGTGAACCACATGGCTGACGCGAAGAGGCGTGACCCGATCAGACCCGGCCTCAGTTGCACCAGGAATACCGTGCCGGCCGAGCGTCGTAAAGGCGAGCACGGAATCAACCCCGCTCCCCGCTTCCCGCTCCCCGTGCGGTGCCGTGCGACGAGCGCATCTACGTCTCGGTGACGTACCCGCGCGCGAGCGCGTCCTGTGGATCCTCGAAGATGGCCATGGCCGTCAGCATCCGGCGGAAGCCGAACTTCCGGTAGAACCCCTCCTTGCCCGGCACGGCGTAGAGGATGATCTTGCGGTGCCCCTTCGACAACTCGACGAGGGTCGCGACGATCGCCTTGCCGAGACCAGTGCCCTGGTGACTCGGCAGGACGGCCACGTCGCACACGTAGGCGCAGTCCACGCCATCGGCCAGCACGCGCCCCGCGCCGATCAGCCGCCCATCCTCGAACGCAAAACAACAGTAGCGGCTGTTGCCGTATACCGTCTCGAGACCGGCGGCGTCCTTGTTGCCCAGGGGGGCGGCGCGATAGAGCGCCTCGAGTTCGTGCCAGTCGATGCCGTCGATGGCGTGAGACCACGTGATCGCCACTCGGAGTCCTCCGCAGGGCCGCGTGCCACGCTCAGTCGCGGCGGACGCGCCCGCAGGGGAAGATACGGCATCGCGACAACCATGTTCGGCCGTCCGACGACGAAGATTCGTGAAGGGATCTGCTGGCCGCGCCTGGCGGATGTCAGCGCTGGGCGCGCGACTGCGGCAGTTCGGCGCGCGCGGCCCAGTCCGTCGCGAGGCGCAGGATCGCGAGCCGATCGGCGCCCGACATCGCACGAAAGCGTGCGATCAACGCGCGCTCGGTGAGGCGACTGCACGGTACGGCCCGACCGTGCGGCCGGACGACCGCCTCGGCCGACGCGCCCGCGGCTTCGCGCAACTGCCGCTCCAGGACCTCCGCGCGTGCCTGGTAGTACTCGGCAAGCAGGTTGTCGGCGCGACGGGCCCGGTCGTACAGCTCCTCGAGATCGGCCGCCCCCGACCGTCGCGCGACGTCCTCCAGCCTCAGCCGGAGCGCGAAATGCGCCTCGCGCCACGTGTCGAGCAGCGCCCGCTCACGTGCGAGCCCCGTCGGAGGGAGCGCAGGAGCCTCGGTGAGCTCGGGCAGAGCCTCGGCAGCCGTCCGCGGCGACGCGCCACGGGGCACGAACGGAACGAGGTTATGGGCAGGCGAGCACTCGCGCGACACGACGAACCTCCGGCCCGCCATCGAGGGCGCGACAGCGCCCCCTGATGACGTACCGAAGTCACAGCAAGCCGCGGGCCAACAGCCAGCGCGCGGGATCGCTACAGGGAGCGCCCGCAGGAGCGCCGAGGGCCGCTATCGCGCTGGCAAAAGACAGCCGGGACGATCCCTTCCGCCTGCGCCTCGGCGGACGGCTCGGAGAGCCGTCCCTATCGCGGAATGCCGGGGAATGCCGCGCATGCCGAAGCCGTCCCGGCCGTCCGCCGTCGACGTGCGCCCCGCGGGCCGGCGACGGCGCGTCCCGACCTTCAGAAGGCGACGCGGTATTCGGCGCGGAACAGGTCTTCGTACCACCAGGCGTCGGTCAGCCTGCGGCCGTAGCCGACGTAGAACGACTGCCCCGCCCCGGCCGAGACCCGGAGGCCGAGCTTGAGGTTGACGATGTCGAGGCCGTCCACGTCGCGGAAGTCCGTCGTCTGGAACCCGCCGAACAGCTTCCAGCCGACCAGTTCCACCACGGGCGCCACGTCCACGCTGTCGGTCCTGACGACCGCCGCACTGAGGCCCACGCCGTAGTAGAGGATCTTCGACTCGAACCCGCGGTCGCTCGAGGTCGGGAGTCCCGCCGACCCGCTCGTCGGGAAGATCCCGCCCACCTGCGACTCGAACATGACCCGGTCGTTCAGGGCCGCGGCATACATCGCCGCCGGCTCGAGACTCCAGCGATCGCTGCCCATCCCCTTGGCCGGGTCGCCGCTCGGCGCCCCCGCCTGGAACTGCACCGTGAGCCGCTGCGTGCCGGTCTCGACCGCCGACGCCTTCATCCCGAAGCGGATGTCCGAGACCCCCGACTCCTTCTCGAGCGGCCCCGTGCCCGGTACGACCGCTTGCACGTCGATCCAGCGCATCGGGAGCTCGGCGAACACCGATGCGCGCGAGTTGAACGCGTACTCCCCCATCACGTACAGCTGACGGAAGTCGATGTCGGTGTTGATGGCCGGCCCTCCGCCCGGCGCGTCGGGATCGTAGAAGGGATGCGAGGGCGGCAGGTCGCGGTAGCACCCGCACTTGGCGTAGAAGAACTCGCCGCGATCGGGTGCGGTCACACGGAATCCGGCGTCGAACCGCACGCGCAGCATCGACCCGATGGTGGCGTCGTTGATGTAGCCGACCATGCTCGGCCTGCGCCGCCGTTCGCGCTGGGCCGGCGGCGTCGGCTGGCCCACGGGTGGCCTGGCCGGCTGCAACGCCGCAAAGCGCACATCGTCTGCAGCGGGCAGCGGCACGTTCAGCGTGAGCCGGGCATGCCCGGTCGGGGTCGGGTCGGGGCCGTCGGACTCCTGCGCCCACGCCACAGCGGGCAGGCACACGAACAGGGCAGCCAGGAACAGGCGGGTCGGGACCACGGGCGGACCTCCGTCAGTGCTTCAAACGGAGTTGCTCCCGTCGGGCGAACAGCCGCGCCCCGAACGGGTCCGGCAAGCGCGGCGCGATCTGCCCGAGTGTCTCGACCGTGAGCGCGACCGCGGTCGCTTCGGCACGCTCACGCGCGGTCTGTGCCACCGACTCGTACGTCGCCACGGCGCTGTCGAGATCGGCCCGGCCACCGGCTGAACCGGCCAGTGTGGTGATGAGCTCGCCGAGCCGCACGTGGAACGCCGGCAACGCACGCGCCCGCGGGTCCTGACCGAGCACCGTGAAGGCCTCGAGGGCCTGACGCCAGGCCTGCCGCGCTCCCTCCGGATCCCTCGCCTCGAGGATCACCCCCCGCAGGGTGAAGGCATCGGCGCGTTCGACGCCGAGCGACGGCGGGAGCCGCGCGAGATCGGCGAGCACGGCCACGGCCCGTGCGCTGTGCGTCTCTGCGGCCGCCGGATCGCCCTGCTCGAACGCGAGCGCCGCCTGGTTGTTGTGGATGGTCGCGAGCTGCAACTGGTACTCGCGGACGGCCGGGACGGCCGTCCCTACCGGCGAGTCGGCCGCACCGGCCAGGAGCCGTTCCTCGATCGCGATGGCGCGCGCGTACCACCGGCGCGCGTCGGCCACGTCGCGTGCCACCAGCAGGCCTGCCAGGTTGTTGCAAGCCCGGGCGAGTTCGTGCGCGGCCTCGGGCTCGCGCGCCTCGATCGTCTCGAGCAGGCCGATGGCCTCCCGTACGTCGCGCTCGGCCTCGTCCACGCGTCCCCGCCCCTCGGCCTCGAAGATGGCGCGGTTGTACAGCGTCCTCGCGAGATCGCGTCGCGCCGAGTCGCGATCCGGCCGGTCGGTCAGCAGGGCACGCTGCAATCGCGCGGCTTCGTCATAGGCACGCCCGGCCTCGTCGGCCGCTGCCGCCACCGGGCGCAGGGTCTCCCCCAACCAGCTGTGCGCCGCCGCGAGTCCCTGTCGATAGGCCGCCCGCGCGGGATGCGCAGCCACCAGCGCGTCGAACCGTGCGATCGCCTCGCGATACCGTGCGGCCGCCGCGTCGCGACGCTGCAGCAACCGGTCGATGTGCCCGACCCGCATCAACGCGAGGGCCACGTCGTGGTGTCCCTCCTCCGTGTCGGGCTGCTGCGCGAGGATCGCCTCGTAGAACGTCTGGGCCTTCTCGAGCAACTCCCTGCGAAACTCCTCCAGCGCCGGCACGTCGGCGCCGATGGCCGCCGGATCGCCCTCCGCGGCCGACAACGACTCGTCCACGGCCGCCCGCGCCAGCGCCAGGTTGGCCTCGGCCCGCGCGTTGGCGCGCGACGCCCGCCATGCCTGCACGACAGCGACAACGAGCAACACGGCGAGTACGGCGGCCACGACTTGCGCGCGCCGCAGGCGTGCGCGACGTTCGGCCTGTCGGGCAGCCTCCTCGTCGTCGTGCGCCTGCCGGCTGGCGTCGAGAAACGCCATCGCCTGCGAGAACCTGTCGTCGTAGCGGCGCGCCCATGCCTCGGTCGGGTGCGTGTCGCGCCGCCACCGCAGGGCCAGGGCGAGCTCGGGGTCGCGCCAGAGGCCTGCGGTGCCCTCCGCATGCCATGTCGCGGCCTGTGCCAGCCGCACGTAGAACGCTGCGGCAACCCGCTCCTCTTCGGCCCAGTCCATCAGCCGCCGCCAGCACCGCATCAGGCTCTCGTGCGAGATGTCCACGATGGCGTGCGTCGAGAGCGGCCACGCCGACGGCGGCATCAGGAAGCTGCGACCTGCACGCCGGAACACGTCGACCACCGAGATCACGTCGGCCTCGGGCGCCTCGCTGATGGCCGCGAGCTGGCCGATCGACGTGGGACGCCGGATACCCCGTGCATCCGAGACCGTGTCGGTGAGCGCGCGGAACACCCGCATCGCCAGCGTGCCCCGCCCTGCCGCTTCAGCCTCGCGCCAGGCCTCCTCGGCATGCCGCGACAAGGCCTCGCGCACGCCACCCACCGCCGCGTAGTCCTCGAGATCCATGGGCCGGCTGCCCGCGCAGGCGTCCACCCACCGGTCCCACGTGCGCATCAGCGCGTGCTGCACCAGCGGCAACTGGTCGCGGTCGTCGTCTACGTCGTTGAGCACGTGGTGCACGAGGCGCGGGGCGATGGTGCCTCCGCCGACAGCCACGGGGCCGACGATGGCCGATCGCAGCGCTTCGCGCCCCATCCGCCCGACCAGGTAGAGGCCGGCGTTGACGGCCTCGGCCAGTCCCGGAAACGCCGCGCACTCGCTGATGAAGTCCGAGCGCATCGTCACGACCACGTAGATGGGGAGATCGTGCTGGCGCGTGGCTTCGAGCAGGAGGCGGACGAAGGCGATGGCCTCATCGCGGGCGTCGCCGTGGACGCGGCTCGCCCCGAATCGGAACAGCTCCTCGAACTGATCCACGAGGATCAGCACGTTCTGGTCTGAGGGCAGGCGCGCGAGGCGCACGGCTTCCACGAGACCGCGCGTGCCGCGCCGCAGCGAGGCCTCGACGAGCACGCGCTGCGTGGCTGCGAGTTCCTCGTCGGCAGCGCCGCCGAGCACGTCGGGGCGCGACAGGGCCCCGGCGAGCAGGCCGATGGGATCCTCGCCGGGCCGCTGCGTCGCGATGCGCCAGGTGGATCCGGCGCCGGCCATGAAGCCGGCCTGCAGCGACGGGATCAGGCCCGACCGCACCAGCGACGACTTGCCGCTGCCCGACGAGCCGACCACCGCGAGGAATCGCGTCGTCCGCAGGCGGCGCAGCAGGTCGTCGGTCTCTGCCTCGCGTCCGAAGAACAGGTGCTCTTCGTCGGACTCGAACGGCCGCAGACCCGGAAACGGGTTACGCACCCGCGTCCGCCTTCACGCGGTCGAGCACAGGCTGCAGCGCCGTGAGATCGCAGCCGTCCCACTGCGCCACGACCGTGGCCTCGTGCGTCCGGAAGCGCTCCTTCTCGGGCGTGCGCGGGCCCATCAGGCACACGGCCGTCACCGGCAGCGCACGCGTCCGGCCGTACCCGGGGCTCTTCCGGATCTCCCCCAGCTTGCGCCGCAGCCAGACCTCGTTGCCCGCGCCGTACATCACCAGCACGCCGTCGCACGCGGCCAGCGTCTCCTGGTGGAACTCGCGCAGGTCGGCCTCGTCGCCGTCGAAGACCGGCTCGATCACCTCGAAGCCCGCCGCAAACAGCGCGTCGGACCAGGGCGCGAGCCGCGCGTCGTCGCGCTGGTCGGCCACGAGGTAGAGCTGGGGCACGCTGCCCGAGACGACCACGGGCGATGCCACTGGCCGCTCCGTCGTGAGCCACGTGTGGACCGTGGTGCGGAACTCCTCGAAGCCGGTCTGCAGGAAGTCGGCGTTGCCCGACACGCGGGGATCGAGACGTAAGCGTTCGATGACTTCTCGCTGGCGATCGTCGGCCACCTCGAGGTCGTCGGGCATCCAGATCAACCGGGCGAACCGGGCATCGGCGGACGCCCGGACCGCCGCGATCTCGTGCTGCAACTCCACGATGGACTGCGTGCCGCCTTCCGGCACCAGGCCGTAGGTGCGGCCGACGAGGTGAATCGAGAGGCGGCAACCCGTCAGATCCTCCTGTACCGCAGCAGTGAGGTCGTCGGCGACGAGCGGCAGATCGCGTGCCGGCAGCACCTGGTAGCCGTGCTGCTGCAGGTCGCGCGCGAGGGCGTCGCGGCGGTCGCGCAGATCGCTCGTGGCGAGGGCGAGGTACACGGACGCCCGCGAAGGGGCGCTTGCCGGACGCGGCTGTGTGCTCGACGCGCCGGGAGCCCCGGGGGGTCCGGGTGCCGGCGCCGACGTGGAGGTCTGCCCGGCCGGCGAGACCGCGACGACGGGCGGCGGCGCCCCGCTCTCGAGCGTCTCGAGCAGGTCGCGGATGTCGTGCGCCAGGTCGTCGAGGCGCAGCCAGAAGTCGCGCTGCGCGTCGGCGCCGAAGACCTGGTCCAGCTCACGCACACGACCCGTCGTCGGGTCCACGTTGAAGAACTCGTAGCCGAGCAGCGCCCGCAACGACGGGGGCGTGCGCTCGAGCGGCACGGGCGTCTTGAGCACCTTGAAGACCGACGCCTTGTCGCCCACCCGTAGCCGTCCCTCGGCCTCGGCCGCGTGCCAGAAGGCCTCGAGTTCCCGGATCGTCCACTCCGACTTGAGGTAGCGGGGCGACACCACGGCCACGAGGATGCGCACGCGCGCCAGGCGCTCGAGGAGCGTCTCGGCGAACATGTCGTTGCCCGCCAGCTTCGGATCGCGCCAGATGTGCGGCGCCTTGCCGAGGAGTTGCGCGACGCGGATCTCGAGGGCGCGATGGAGGTTGCTCACCCAGCCCGGGGTGCCCTCCATCAGCCCCACGTTGTCGAGATGCGCGTAGCTGATGAACGCGTCGTCTCCGAGCGCGGGCGGTGCGGTCAGGTCGTCGGCGGCGTCCACGGTGGTCTCGGACCCGCTGGTGGCGCGCGTCGGGCACGCGCCTCGGCTATAGTCGCGGAGTCTCCGGCGGGTGCGCCTAGGCTAGGGCACATCGCGCGGCCTGTCCAGCATGGAACCCACCTTTTCCACGGCGAGTGCCTGCGCCGACGAAGGCACTCGCCTCATCAAGTCGGGCTCCCCGATCGTCGCCTACGACACGCTGGCCGACGGCCTCGTGCGCTGGCCCGCCGACGTGCGCCTGCGGCAACTGACGGCCCTGGCGCTCATCCGGTCGGGCGCCGGCCGCCTGGCCGAGCCTATCCTCGATGCCCTCGTGAGCGACGGCCTCGCCGACGAGGAGACGCTCGGGCTGCTCGGTCGCGTGCACAAGGATCTGGCAGGCGCCGCAGTCGACCCGACCGCCCGCACGATGCACCTCGAGGAGGCCTACCGGGCCTACGCCGACGCGCACGAGCGATCGGGCGGCTACTGGACGGGCATCAACGCCGCGACGATGGCCCTGTTGCTCGGTCAGGCGTCGGAGGCTCGCGCAATCGCCGACACGGTGCGAGACCGCTGTCGCGACCTGCTCGAACACACGCTGGTCGGCAGCGACGCCTACTGGCTGTGCGCGACGCTCGGTGAAGCCGCACTCGTGCAGGGCGATTTGCCCGAGGCCGAGCATTGGTACCGGCGCGCCGCGGCCCTGGCGACGCATCGGCTGGGCGACCTCGCCTCGACGCGTCGCAACGCCCGCCTGCTGGCTCGACACGCCGGACTCGATTCCGCGTTGGTCGATCGCTGGCTGCCCGTTCCGCGAGTGGTGGTCTTCGCCGGTCATCTCATCGACAGGCCTGGACGCCCCCGGGTGCGATTCCCGCCGGATCTCGAGGCCCCCGTGCGCGAGGCCCTGCGCAGTTGGCTCGCGCGCACGCGACCGGGCTTCGGCTATGCAGCGGCCGCCTGCGGGGCCGACATCCTCTTCCTCGAAGCCCTGCTCGACGCCGGCGTCGATGCCCACGTGGTGCTGCCCTACGACCGCGAGCAGTTCCGCCGCGACAGCGTGGACGTCGTGCCGGGCGCAGCCTGGAGTGCGCGCTTCGATCGCGTGCTGGCCGGCGCGTCGGGTGTGACGATGGCGTCGGAGCAGCGAATGCAGGGATCGCTCGCCTACAGCTACGGGCTGCTGGTGCTCGACGGCATGGCGGCGATGCGCGCCGAGGAACTGGACACCTCGCTCACGTGCCTGGCCGTCTGGGACGGCGAGGAGGGCGACGACCTCGGGGGCACGGCATCCGCGGTGGCGCACTGGCGCGCGCTCGGTCGCGACGTGGACGTCATCGACCTGGCAGCCCTCCGCGCGGGCGCGTCGCCCACGGTCGTGGCGAGAACTGCCGACGACCCGGGCGGCGCGGTCGAAGCCGAGGATCAGGTCGAACCATCGGACTTCAGCACGGAGATCGTCGGCCTGCTGTTCGGCGACGTCCGCGGCTTCAGCCGGCTCACCGAGGAACAGATCCCGCCGTTCGTGACGCACGTGCTCGGGACGATCGCGTCGGAACTGGAGCGGTCGCCACACACCCCGCTGCTCGTGAACACATGGGGCGATGGTCTGTACGTCGTGTCGCGCACGGTGCGTGAGACGGGCGAACTGGCGCTGCAACTGGCCGACGCCCTGCGCGAGCAGGACTGGGCCGCGCACGGCCTGCCGGCCGATCTCGGCTTCCGGGTGGGGGTCCATGCAGGGCCGGCGTACGCGTGCATCGACCCGGTGACCGGGCGCCGCAACTACGTCGGCGCTCACGTGAGCCGGGCCGCACGCATCGAGCCCATCACGCCGCCGGGCGAGGTGTACGCGAGCGGACCGTTCGCCGCACTGGCCCGCGCCGAGGGCGTCACGAGCTTCACGTGCACGTACGTGGGCCACACGCCGCGCGTGAAGGGCGAAGGGGCGTCGCCGACCTACGTCGTCACAAGACGGTAGGAACGGCAAGGAGAATGCTGCGACGGCTGGACCCACCACGGTAGGGACGGCTCTCCGAGCCGTCCGCTCCGATCGTCCCCGCGCCCGACGGACGGCCGGGACGGCCGTCCCTACCTCGGTGGGGACGGTGCAGGGACGGCTGTCCCTGCCAACACTACCCAGGGGTCCAGTTGAGCCAGGTGAAGATGGTGTGGTTGTGGCGACGGGGCTGGCTCGCCGTCTGCGGCAGCAGTTGCCACAGGTAGCCTGCTTCCAGCGACACCTCGCTGGTGAGCGTGCGGACCGCGCCGGCGAAGACGCGATTCTGGTCGAACCCGCGTTGCGGCCCGCCGGCGGTGTCGTCGAAGTTCACCATGAACTCGTTCCACCCCACCACCGACCACCGGCTGGTGCCGATGGGCCGCACCAGTCGTCCCATCAGGCGAAGGCGATACGAGACGTCACCCCACTGTTCGAGGAACCGTTGCTCGGGACGAATGCGAATCGAGGGCGTCCACTTTCCGGCCCGCGGGAACGTGGCGCTGAGCTGCTGCCAGAGGCGCTGCTCGTGCTGCCAGTCGTCACCCACCTGCTTCGGCGTGTAGGCGTGGCCTGCCCAGATGCTGACCCGCTTCCCGAGCCGGCGCCCGACCGCCCCGCGCAGGATGACCTGATCGGCCCGGCTCACGTCGCTGTTCCACCGCGGCTGCACCTCGGTGTGCACGAGCCACGACTCGCCGGCGGGAATCACGCCCACGTACTGCACCCACAGCTGCGTGTCGTGCGCGGCGTCCTGGGCGTCCGCGCCGCGCGCCAGCGTGGCCAGGAGCACGACGACGGCCAGGCTCGTGCGGATGCGGAGGGACTCTCGCAGCCGTGCCATCACCTGGTGCCCGTCACGAGGCGACCCACGGTCGCCATTCCGCCTGCGCGCTGCAACCCGGGCACGAAGCACTGCGCCTCGAGCACCGCATCGTCAGCCGCCAGTGAGGCCACGTCGAACGCGAGGGTGTGCCCACCACCCAGCGCAGCGGCCGCCACGGCTGCCCAGTAGCGCGCCGCGCCGGTGGCCAGGATCTCGGCCGACGTCCCGGCCGGCAGCCACGCAAGTGCAGCCGCGACGTCGTGCACACGCGCCTGGTCGTCGCTGACGTTGAAAGTGAGCCAGTGCGGGTGCGTGCGCTTGCGCTCGGCCTTCGTGGGCCCCGCCTGGAACACGCCGACCACGAGGACCGGGCGCTTCGCCTTCTTCGCTGCCGCCACCTCGGGCAACGCCAGACCAGCCGGTACGCCATCGTGGTGCACCACCACGAGCGGGCGGCCCTTGCCGGGCGTCCAGGCCGAGGGCACCCGATCGCCCTCGCCGCGCGAGATGACGCCCGAGGCGTCGCGGGTCACCTTCAGGGCTGCGGGCAGCGCCAGCACGTGCCGCAGGCGCGTGCGGAGCGCCTCGACGTCGGTGGTCGCCGTGGCCTGCGCGTCGGACGCCCGGCGCCAGCTCGCGAACAGGCCGTCGTAGTCGAGGGCGTTGGACGGGCGCGCGCGTCCCATCAGCGCGAGCATGTCGCCGAGCTTCTCCACCGGCGCCGATCGCTCCTTCCCCTCGTCGGCCTTGCCGAACGCCTGCTGGTCGAGGAAGCGGTAGACGGCCTCGCGCGTCGGCTGGTTGTAGTTGTGCGGCGCGTCGATCTGGATCTGCGTGAGCCGGTCGGTGGCCCCATGCAGCGCGTAGATGCGCTGGATGGCCGGGAACTCCTCTTTCGGCACGTTCTTGGTCCAGTCGCCGGTGGCCGACACGAGCAGCATCGGCTTCGGGGCGAACGCCGCGGCGATGTCCAGGTTGCTGATGCCGAGCCGCAGGCCCGGAGCGTTCTCGCACGGCGACCCGCCCTGCATGTAGGCCGACACCATGTTGACCGGCGCGGCATACGCGATGCGGTCGTCCACCGCCGCCAGCAGGAAGGTCTGCGTGCCGCCCCCCGACGCGCCCGTCGCGCCGATGCGCGAGGCGTCGACCTCCGGGAGGCTGGCGAGGTAGTCGACCACCCGGATCGAGTTCCACAGCTGCAGTCCGAGCGGACCGAACGACCAGAGCGTCTCCCGCGGGCCCTTGAACGCGTGCGGCACCTGGTTGGTGTCGTTGTAGCCCACCATGTCGTAGATGAAGACCACGTGGCCACGTCGTGCCAGGTTGGCCGCGCGCATCGGGACCGAGGCGAGCGGCTGGTGTTCGAGGCGGCCGTAGTTCCAGTGCCCGTGCGGCGACACGACCGCCGGGTGCCTGCCGGGCCTCGTCGGCACGTAGAGATTGCCGCCGAGGTAGAAGCCCGGCCACGTCTCGAGCAACACCTTCTCGATGGTGTAGCCGTCGCGTTCGAGCCGGCCGAACCGCTGCGGATTCAGCGGCGTGCGCTCGGGCATCGGATCGAGTCCTGCCGCCGTGAGCACCTGCTGCCGGACGTGGGTCCGGTGGGCGTCCCACTCGGCTTTCGTCGCGAACTCCCGGAGCGCCACGTGGGTATCGGTGTCGGGCACCTCGACGTTGCGACGATCGGCTTGCGGTGGCGAGGCGGCCGGTTGCCCCGGTCGAGTCGCCTGCGCCGGCCCGAGCCCGGCGTGCACGACCGGTCCGCCGGCAAGGGCCAGCACGAGGGGAAGGGCACGATGTGACGAAATCATGACGGCGACACTGTAGCAGGCTCACGGCTCACGGCTCAGGGCTCAAGGCTCAGGGCTCCTCTGCTGAGGCTGGTACGGTCGGCTGGCCCCAGCCGACCGTCTGCTCATGGCTCAGCCACCCGTCGCACACCGGTTGCGGGGGTGCTCGCGCGGTGGTACCGTCACATGTTGGAAGGACAGCCAGCCTCTACGCCACGAGTTCCGAGTTCGCCTGACTCGACGCGGCTCGCGTGCCTGAGCGGAGACCGACACAGGCCTCCGGCATCTTCCGAGATGGGTGCCCCCGCGCACCCGGCACGTCAGGCAAGGAGGATCGTCAAGGTGGCCAAGAGCCTGTTCGTCGGGAATATCCCCTACCAGATCAGTGAAGCCGAACTCGAGGAGATGTTCTCGCAGGCCGGGCCGGTCGAGAGCGTCAGCGTGATGCGCGACCGCATGACCGGGCGCCCCCGCGGCTTCGCCTTCGTGTCGATGGCCAACGACGAGGACGCCGAGAAGGCGATCCAGCAGTTCGACGGCGCGAGCATGGGGGGCCGGACGATTGCCGTCAACGAAGCACGGCCCCGCCCCGAGCGTGGGCCTGGCGACTTCGGTGGCGGCGGCGGCTTCGGCGGCGGCGGTGGACGTCCCGGTGGTGGTGGCGGCCGTCGGCCGGGCGGCGGCGGTGGCCGTGGCGGCTACGGCGGCGGTGGCGGCGGTGGCCGCCGCGAACCCCGCTGGTAGTTGGCAGGGACGGCTGGCCCCAGCCGCCCGTCGATCGGTAGGGACGGCTGTCCCAGCCGTCCGTCAGGACGTCGAGCGTGTGGCGACGGTCGGCTCGGCGAGCCGACCCTACCAGCCCCAGGGTAGGTAGGGGCGGCTGTCCCAGCCGTCCGTCGATCGGTAGGGACGGCCGTCCCGGCCGTCCGTCAGCGTGGTGCGGAGGTAGGGACGGCCGTCCCGGCCGTCCGCCGTCAGCACTCCGACAAGCTGAGCGGGATGTGCGTGGCGAGCCCGCCGCCGGCCGTCTCCTTGTACTTCGCGCTCATGTCGAGCGCGGTCTCCCACATCGTGTGAATCACGGCATCGAGCGACACCTTCGCGTTCGCCGGATCGCTCGCCAGCGCCAGCTGCGACGCGGTGATGGCCTTGATCGCGCCCATCGTGTTGCGCTCGATGCACGGAATCTGCACCAGCCCGCCGACGGGATCGCACGTCAACCCGAGGTGATGCTCCATCGCGATCTCCGCGGCCATCAGCACCTGGCTCGGTGAGCCGCCGTGCACCTCGGTGAGGCCCGCGGCCGCCATGGCCGACGACACGCCGATCTCGGCCTGACAGCCCCCCATCGCCGCCGAGATCGTCGCGCCTTTCTTGAACAGGCACCCAATCTCCGACGCCGTGAGCAGGAACCGCGCGATGCGCTCGGGCGCGGGCGCCGAGGCGCGAAACACGACGTCGTAGGCCAGCACCGCAGGCACGACGCCCGCGGCGCCGTTGGTCGGCGCCGTCACCACACGACCGAAGCACGCGTTCTCCTCGTTGACGGCCAACGCAAACGCGGTCACCCAGTCGAGCGTCCAAGCGAAGTGATCGCCGCGCGACCGGATCGACGTGAACCAGGCGTCGATGGCCGCCGCCGTCGTCGGTGCGTCCGCATCGCGCGCGAACGGCCTGCGACTCGCCCCCTCCGCACGTTCGACGACCGGCGCGACTTCCGACGCCGGCCCGCCCGCCGCAAGCAGGCGCATGTTGAGGTCGGCGGCACGCCGACGCACGCCCAGCCCGCCAGGCAGCACACCGGGCGTGTGGCACCCCCGATGGATGCACTCGCGCATCACCTGCCACACGCGGGCGATGAACGCGTCCGTCTCGACATCCGATCGCCACGCCCGCTCGTTGGCGCGCACGACCTCCGACACCGACAGCCCCGATTCTCCGCACCAGCGCAGCAGGTCGGCCGCCGTGTCGATCGGATACGGCAGGCGCACCGCGGGGCGCGACGGGCCCTCGTCGCCCTCCCAGGCGACGAATCCGCCACCAATCGAGTAGCAGGTGACGACGCGACGACCGCCGTCTGCCCACACGCCCTCGAAGCGCAGCCCGTTCGGATGGGCCGGCAACGACTCCTCGCCGTGGAACTGCACCGAGAGCGTTGGCGTCGCGTCGCGCAGCGTCACGCCCCTCGACGCGAGCGCCGCGTGGACCCGTGCCTGCACGTCGGCCATGTCGCACGTCTCCGGATCGGCGTCGAGCAGGCCGGCGACGACGGCGATGTCGGTGCCGTGACCGCGGCCGGTCTTGGCCAGCGACCCGAACAGGTGGACGTCGATCCCCGAGAGCCCCGCCAGGCCGCCCGGCGCGTCGCGCCAGCGCGCGAGCACCTGCTGCGCGGCCCGCCAGGGGCCGAGCGTGTGCGAACTCGAGGGGCCGACGCCGATCTTGAACAGATCGACGATCGACAGGCGCTCGTCGGTCATGTCAGTCGTGCGGGAGGGCCCGCTCGATCTCGGTCAGTTCTGCCTCGGACAGGCGGAAGTCCATCGCCCCGATGACGCCGTCCACCTGGGCGGCCGAGCGGCCACCGACGATGGCGCCGGTGACGGCGGGATGGCGCAGCGTCCAGGCAATCGCCACTTCGCCGGCGCTGCGTCCGTGGCGCGCCCCGATGCCGCGCAGCACCTCGACCAGCGCGAGATTGCGCGTCAGGTTGGGCTCCTGGAACTCCTTGTTGTTCCTGCGCCAGTCGCTCGCGGCGAGCCCCGCGACGCGCTCGCGCGTCATCGCGCCCGTGAGCAGGCCCGAGAGCATGGGGCTGTAGACGATCACGCCGATGTTGTGATCCTCACAGTACGGCAGGACGTCGGCTTCGATCGCCCGCCGCAGCATCGAGTAGGGGGGCTGCAGCGACCCGACCGGCGCGATGCGCTCGGCGGTCTCGAGATCCTCGACCGTGAAGTTCGACACGCCGATGTGCCGCACCTTGCCCTGCCGCTGCAGGTCTGCCAGCGTTTCCCACGCTTCGGCAACGCTGCCCGGCGACGGCTCGCTCTGCGAGGCCCACCGCGGCCAGTGCATCTGGTAGAGATCGATGACGTCCACCTGCAGGCGACGCAGGCTCTGCTCCACCTCGCGACGGATCGACGCGCCCGAGACGTCGTGCCGCACGACGCGGTCGTCGCCCCACACGAGGCTGCACTTCGTGAACACGTAGGGCCGCTCGGCACGGGGGATGTCGGCCAGCGCGCGCGCCACCACCTCCTCGGAATGTCCGAGGCCGTAGGCCGGCGCGGTGTCGATCCAGTTCATCCCGAGGCTCACCGCCCGACGAATCGCCGCCACCGAGTCGGCATCGTCCTGCGGTCCCCACCCGAATCGCCACTCCCCGCCAATCGCCCACGCGCCGAAACCGATCGGTGTGATGCGAAGGTCGGTACGTCCCAGCTGCCGAGTATTCATCCATCGATTCTAAGGTAGGGACGAGGACCGGGACACAGGTAGGGACGGCCGTCCCGGCCGTCCGACAAGCGGAAGGACGGAGGACGAAGGTAGGTGCGAGGACGGAGGAAGGGACGAGGACGGAGGACGAAGGTAGGGACGGCCGTCCCGGCCGTCCGCGCGGGAGAGGCCGTCCCCACTGCGCTCGGGGCAAGCCGGCCGTCCGCCATGAGGGACCCGCTGGGACAGCAGGCCCTCCCTCCTTGCTGTTTCTTGCACCCCAGCAACGCGGCGCGTTCGCAGAATCTGCGTGCGTGCTGTGCGCTTGCCACTGGCAATCGCTCTCGTTCACATGGCGCGCTTCGTGCTCGGTCTCGGCGCCATGGACGATGCGCCCCGGATCTCTCTCGATCGACCGGTACGGTGTCAGCTCCCACACGAGATCCCACCCTGGGTCGGCGGTCACTGTACGTACCTGGTCACCATCTGTACGAAACCCAGGCGGCTCGATCAACTGTGCAACCCGCAGGTCGCGACGGCGGTGAGGACGACCCTGCAGTTCCACCACGAGCGGCATCGATGGCAGTTGCGTGCCTGCGTGCTCATGCCCGACCACCTGCATGTGATCGCCACGACAGCACCGGAGTGCGATCTCACGCGCACCGTCACGGACTCGAAGCGGTATCTCACGCGCATCGCCGGCGTGCGGTGGCAGCGTGACTTCTTCGAGCATCGCCTGCGTCGCGACGAGCACTACGCTGCAAAGGCTGACTACCTGCGGCAGAACCCGGTACGCGCAGGCCTCGTGCAGTCGCCAGACGAATGGCCGTACTTCTGGACGTGGTGACGCCGCCCCCGTCATGCGATCGACCCCACCCGGCGGACGGCGGACGGCTCGGAGAGCCGTCCCTACCAACGGCCGCATCCTCACAGCCCGGCGGACGGCGGGGACCGCCGTCCCTACCGTGGCACGCCGCTCGCCCAGGGAGGGCGGGCTGTCCCGGCCCGTCGCCACGCCGTCGACTTCACGACCCGGCGGACGGCGGACGGCTCGGAGAGCCGTCCCTACCAACGGCCACGTCCTTCACGACCCGGCGGACGGCTGGGACCGCCGTCCCTACCGTGGCACGCTCGGAGAGCCGTCCCTACCACCGGCCACGTCCTCCACAGCCCGGCGGGCGGCGGGGACCGCCGTCCCTACCTATGGCAATGAAGCATTCAAGATGACGGTGGCCGGCACCGGCGGCATCGACTCGCGGGGGGCGTTCACCAGGACACGCGTCTGCCCCGGCAGCACGTGGAAGTGATAGCGCATGTCGTAGCCGATGAAGGGAATCGGGAAGCGGCTCTCGACGGTGCCGAGCACGGGCGTCGCGCCCCGCAGGTCCACCGGCACACGCATCAGCGTCTTGTTCAGGCCGTGGAAATACAGCGCCCGCCCATCGTCGCTCCACGCGGGCTCACGACCGTAGTCGGTCGAGACGCGCCAGCGCCGACCGTCGGCCGGCACCGGCATGAGCCACACCTGCCGCCCGCCAGACTCGGGCGACGAGTAGGCGAGGAACCGGCCGTCGGGCGAGAGCGCCGGCTCCTGGTCGTTCTGCGACGACTGCACCAGCGGCACCGGGGCGCCGCCGTCCATCGACCGCAACCAGATGTCCCACCCGCCCTGCTGATCGTGCTGCTGGTACAACAGCGACCGGCCATCGGGCGTGAGTCCGAAGGGCATCACCGGCCCGGCGAACTGGAACAGCTCGACCTCACGCTGCCCGCCCTGCGACGGCACGGCGTAGAGCGCATAGCGCATGTTGCGGCGCGACAGGAAATAGACCGTGCGGCCGTCGCGCGACCACATCGGCGCGAGGTCCTCCGCATCGTTCTGCGTCAGCCGCACCCTCGACCTGCGGGCCAGGTCGAGCACCCAGATCTCGCGCGTGTTGGCCTCCGGGTCCACCTGTTCGTAGGCCACGTGCATGCCGTCGGGCGACGGCGCGATGTCGCGCGTGTCGAGGTCGCCATGATCCTCGAGGAGACGCCCCTGCGCGTCGAGCACGCGGATGGCCCTCGGGCTCGGCGCCATGCCGACGAACGCGACGATGGCTCCAGGCGAGGGCACGCCGGCGCGCGACGCCGGGACGGCGGCCGACACGTCGGCCGCACCGAAGTCGTAGGGGTTCACGCGCACGCCATCGGCCAGCGTCGCCGCCGGCCCCACCAGTCGCCCGGCCGCGGCGTCGATGCGCTGCGCCTTGAGCTGCCCGCGGTGCGTGTAGAACACGCGGCCGCCTGCCACCTGGACGTTCGAGTCCACTTCCAGCAGTTCGCGATCGACCGCGTTGGCCGGATCGGTGCCCCGGGCGAGGTACACCATGCGTCGGCCGGTTCGACCGCTGACCGCGGAGTACAGGAGGCTCACCCCATCGTCGAGGTACACCGGCCACCAGAGTGCCGATCGCACTCCCGGGACCTGGGTCCGGACGACGGCCGGCGTGCCGCCTGAGGCAGGCACCGCCACAATCGACGCGCCGTTGTCCACCGAGTACAGCAACGTGTCGCCACGCCCCCACGAGCCCGACGACGGACGACGGGCCCCGGCCACGAGCTGCGGCTCGCCGCCCGACGCGCGCACCTTCCACACCGAGACGCCCTTGAAGAATCCGATCCACTGTCCGTCGGCCGACCAGAACGGATCGCGAGCGCCCTGGGTCTGGTCGATCTCGACGCTCGCGACGTCGTTCATGCGACGCACCTGCAGGCGCCCCGCCGACGTGTACGCGAGGCGGAGCCCGTCTGGCGAAACGGCCAGCCCCTCGATCTCGTCGCGCGGCCCCACCGGATAGACACCGAAGCGCACCTCTGACGGCAGCCCCGGTCGCGTGCTCCACCACCACCCGCCGAGCAGGGCTGCCGACACCACCGCTCCCGCCAGTGCCGCCACCGCGAGCCGCGCACGGCCACCGACGCGCGCCGCCGCCTGCGGCTCGACCGGCACCAGCAGTGTCGAAAGCGCCATTTCGAGCGCACCGGCACTCGGATAGCGATCGGCCGGCCTCGGTGCCAGTGCGCGCTCGACCACACGGACGAAGGCCAGAGGCAGATCGCTGCGTACGTCCGACAGCGGACGCCGGGTGCCGGCCCGATGCGCTTCTTCGAGGGCCTCGGGCGAGTGCGCCTCGACCGGCACCGATCCCGTGACGAGGCGATACAACAGGACGCCCACGCTGTAGATGTCGCTCTGGACGGTGGCCTTTCCGCCGACGAACAACTCGGGCGCCATGTACAGCGGCGTGCCGACCTCGTCGGACACGAACGTGCCCGTCACCGGCTCGGCGTCGCGGCCGGCGCCGAAGTCCATCAGCACCAGCCGGCCGTTCCGGTCGCGCATCACGTTCTGCGCCTTGATGTCGCGGTGCAGCAGGCCCGCGGCGTGGACGGCCGAGAGCGCCGAGCACACTTCCAGGCCGATGAGTGCCGCCTCACGGGCATTCAGTCGGCCCGCGCGCAGGATCATCGCCTCGAGGGTTTCACCCTCGACGAGTTCCATCCACAGGCCGACCAGTCCCCCGCGCCGCTCGGCGCCATAGACGGTCGCGACGTGCGGGTGCTTCACCCGCGCCAGCAGGCGCGCCTCGGTGATGATGTCCTTGCCCGCGCGCTCCTCGTCGGCCTCCTGGGTGAGCTTGAGGGCGACCTCACGATCGAGCTGCGGGTCCCAGGCGCGGTAGACGTGACCGCGCGCACCGCGCCCGACCTCGCCGCGGATGGTGAGGTGGCCCCAGGTCTCGCCCGCCGTGAGGAGCGGCGGCGACAGCGCCTGCGCCGTCGGATCCGGCAGGGTCTCATCGGCCTTGCGGATGAGTCGATAGGGTTCGCCAACCATCGGTGGGCGGTAGTGTACCCCCGCCGATCACGGAAGCGATGGGTGCAGGATGACCCGCGCCGGCACCGGCGCGAGAACTGGCGGCGGCACGTTGACCACGAACTGCGCCGCGTCGGCGACGACGCCGTAGTGGTAACGGAGGTCGTAGCCGCGGAACGGGATGACGAACAGGGCGCGAGGGGGGCCGATCACGGGCTGATCGCCCGAGGCGTCCACACGCACCTCCATCAACTGCCGGTCATGCCCGTGGAAGAAGAGCGTGCGCCCGTCACGGCTCCACAAGGGCTGGCGCCCGTGCTCGCGCGACACGCGCCAGCGCCTGCCGCCCGCCACGGGCGTGAGGTACACCTGCCGGCCTTCCGATTCCGGCGACGAGTAGGCGAGCCATCGCCCGTCGGGCGACACGGAGGGCTCCTGCTCGTTGGCCGGCCCCCGCACCAGCACGCGAGTCCCTCCCCCATCGAAATCGCGGAGCCAGATGTCCCAGCCGGTCCGCTGATCCTGACGCTCGTAGACGATGGCGCGCCCGTCGGGCGTGACGCAGTAGGGCAACGCCCCGGCGTCGAAGTCGAAGATCACGTGCTCGGCGCCACCCCCCTGTGCCGGCGACGCCACGAGTGTCGGGTTCGCGCCACGCAGCGAGACGTAGTACACGGTACGCCCGTCGGGGGCCCACGTCGGTGCGATGTCGTGCGCCGGATGCTGCGACAACCGCGTCGCCGACCGGCGCGTGAGATCCGCGGTCCAGATGTCGCGGGTGCCCGTGTCCGGGTCGTACGCCTCGTAGGCGATCATCGTCCCGTCGGGCGACACGCGCAGATCGCGGATGTCGCCGCTGCCGATGTCGCCCAGCGGTGTGCCACTCCGGTCGACGAGCCGCAGCGTGCGCACCTCCGCGACGGTGGGCACGAACGCGAGGCTGCCCGAGGCCGAGGCCGACACGGCCACCTGGCCTGCGCCGTAGGGATCGCTGGCCACGCCGTTGGCGACGGTCGACACCGGTCCGGTCGGCCGTCCCGTGCGTGCGTCGAGGCGCTGCGCCTGCAGCTGCGCGTCGCGCACCACGAACAGCCAGTCGCCGGCGACGACGGGGTTCGACTCGAGTTCGAGCAACACCTGGTCGCGCGTGGTCGGCGCGTCGGCGACGCGCCCGACGAACACGGTGCGTCGCCCCGTACCGGCATCGATGGCCGAGTAAATCAGCGTGGAGCCGTCGCCGACGAGCGACGGCCACCACAGGGACGTGCGCAGCCCCGGCACCTGGCTTCGCAGCACGCGCGGCGGTCCGCCCGTGGCGGGCACGGCCATGATGGCCTGTCCGTTCTCGGCAGAGAACACGATCGTGCCGTCGGCGCCCCAGTGCCCTCCAGACGGACGCCGCGCCGTGGCGACGAACTGCGGCTCCCCTCCCCACGGCGACACACGCCACAGCGACACGCCACCGAAGAACGCGATGGCCTGTCCATCGGGTGCCCAGAAGGGATCGCGCGTGCCCTGCGACGGCTCGAGCGCCACGGCGGAGACGTCGTTGAGTCGCCGGAGCCGAAGCTGACCGCCGGCCGTGTAGGCGAGCCGCTGCCCGTCGGGCGCCAGCGCCACGCTCTCGACGCCATCGGCCCCCACGGGCGTGACGTCGAAGCGAATCTCCGCCGGGGCGCCGGGCGCCGTGGCCATCCACGACAAGGGGCCGAACGCGGCAGCGGCCAGCGCGGCGCCACCAAGAGCGGCGAGCATCGCCTTTCCCCTCGGCGGCACCGTCGCGTCGTCGGGGGCATCGGGCACCTGCACACGCGACAGCGCCAGGCCGAGCGCGCCGGCGCTCGGGTATCGGTCGTCGGCACGCGCCGCCAGCGCCCGTTCGACGACGCGCACGAAGGTCACGGGGAGATCGCTGCGACGTTCGTTGATCGGCACGTGTGCGCCGGTGCGGTGCGCCTCTCGCAGTGACGAGGCCGACGAGGCGTCGATCGGCAAGGCACCGGTCACCAATCGATACAGCAGCACGCCCACGCCGTAGACGTCGCTCTGCACCGTCGCCTTGCCGCCGGTGAACAGCTCCGGCGCCATGTACAGCGGGGTGCCGACCTCGTCGTGGACGAATGCGTCGGCCATCGGCGCCGCGTCGCGTCCCATGCCGAGGTCCATCAGCACGATGCGCCCGTGGCGATCGCGCATCACGTTCTGCGCCTTGATGTCGCGGTGCAGCAGGCCGGCGGCATGTACGGCCGACAGGGCCGCGCAGATCTCGGTGCCGATGAGGGCCGCCTCGCGCGCGCTGAAACGGCCCAGGCGCTGCACGAGGGCTTCGAGGGTGGCGCCGTCGACGACTTCCATCCACAGGCCCACGAGGCCATCGCGTCGCTCGGCGCCGTACAGCATCGCGACGTTGGGATGCCGCACCTTGGCAAGCAGCCGGGCCTCGCCGATGATCGCGCGGCTGTCGGCCTCGTCGACGTCCACGGTGAGCTTGAGCGCCACCTCGCGGTCGAGCTGCGGGTCCCACGCGCGGTACACATGGCTGTGCGCGCCGCGACCGAGCGTGCCGCGGATGGTCAGGTGGCCCCAGGTGTCGCCGCTGGCCAGCGGCGGCGGCGGGGGCACGGCCGACGGCGTGTCGAGGCTGGGCAGGGTCTCGCGATGAAGGCCCGCGACGCCGGCCAGCACGCGCAGCTGATCGACGACCTCGCGCACGGCCTCGTCGGCGCCGTCGTAGGCGGCCCAGTCGATCGCCTCCCCGTCGGCGATCTTGCGCGACAGCTCCTCGAACA
>VFQN01002082.1_pt1 | contig 31887 bp, 36 predicted proteins | sample 3512371 | NCBI WGS metagenome assembly VFQN01 (sample SAMN10412370, study PRJNA504923) | tailings metagenome | isolation source: Replicate 2 from Balatoc abandoned mine | place: Philippines: Itogon, Benguet | collected 2017-08-28 | reverse complement strand
TGCTCGCTCTGCCAACCCGCCTACGCCTCCAGCCGGCCATCTCCTTCAGCCGACGACGCAAGACCAATCCACGGCCTCCAGCCAATCTTGGCCGAAAAACCTCAGGCCGTCCCAAATCGCGACTTCTTCAGTAGCCTGCTAGGTCTTGCTGTCCGGAGGATGCATCTTGCCATGGGGTCCAATCCTGCAGTTCGTGCCTGTCGTGGTCGCATCGTCAATGATTCCATTGCGATCGACAGTGAAGTTGATCATGCAATTCCTCGCCGGGAAGGTGACCTGCGACATCGGGCCTCTCACGGATTGATTCGTGAACAGGTAACCAATTGCCCTGCCGCCGTCCGGCATGGGGTAGTCGTGGTGCGGCTTTCCCCAGGACTGAATGAGATGGCTCTCGCTATGCCCTATCCAGTCGCGGACATTCAGATCGTTCACTGTACCCGATGACATTGGCCCGCACGCCGTGGGGCCCGTAACCACAAGCATGAGCACCAAGTAGCGCCGAAAGTTCATAACCAATACCCCTCTTAATCTTTCGAGTTCGCCTGCGTCAGAGAGCACCGGATACGGCTTGAGTGAGATGGACGCTCGCTTCATCGCCGGCCCAACGATAACTGCCAACGGCGAGCAGTACATTACCTAATGCGCTTGGCGCGAGTGCCGGACGGCAATGCCGGTTGCCGCCCCGTTTGACGGAGTGCCGGCAGATGTCGTGCCGCGCGTGGCGACCCCAGCGTGGCGATCTCAAAAGTGTCGGCGTGCAGGTTCCAGTCGGGGATTCCTCTGAGGCATGCGAAGCGGCTCATCGCCCTCCTTTCGGCCTCCTTGATGTTGTCAGCGCACACGGAGATCACCGCCTGCGGCGCCTTGAAGGGATGGCCGTCGGAACTCAAAACATACTTGAAAAAAGTCACTTCGTAGTGGGGCATGGCGCTTGCCTATCCGATATGGCTTTCCCTTGAACGACGAAATCCCTCGCAGCGCCTTCCAAACTAGTGTTCGCGGAGGAAGAGCGGTTGATGCAGATCAAACTGAACGTGAATCGATGCCCAACTCGACCCGCGACTTCCTCAACAAGAACAAAATCCGAGGGCCTACTGATTCAATATTCCACGATGATCGACCCGTCGTTGAAAGTCTCAAATTGGACAGCGTGCACCGACGATGTGGCGCATAGTTTGAAGTGAACCGCCAGAGGTCGCTTGATCGCGGCCCGCCCAGCCGCAGGAGAGACAAGAGCCGCAGGAGAGACAAGAAAAGTGCGGCGATGGATGATATTCTAGTATCGAGCACCGCCGCATTGCGTGCGCCGCTTTGCGTGCGGCGGATTGCCGAGCGTCAGCGCGGGCCTGCTCTCGGGCATCTCACCGGCAGGTCGGACGAAGCGCACAGAATGACCGTGGCCGAGCGGGCGCTCGCCTTTGTGGAGAGCTGCTGAGTGGTTCATCTCGTCAAGCCGCGCCGTCGCTTTCGGCTGGTCACCGCCGCGGGGCTGGGTGCAGCAGCGCTGCTGCTTGCCGGCGCTCCGCCCCGCGCCCTCGCACAACCGCACGGCTTCGGCCCCGGCGGCATGGGCGAAATGGGCGGCCGGATGGGCGAACACGGCGGCGGTCAGCAGCAGCAGCTCTATCCTTCTCTCATGGCCGCGCCGCCCGCCGATCCGGCTGCGCGCGAGGCAGCGCTGCGCGACGCGCATCAGCGCATGACGTCGGGCTTGCCGCTGCTCCGAGAAGGTCTCGAACGAGCCACGCGCGCGCAGCAGGCCGGCGATGCGCAGGGCATGCGCGAGGCTGCCGACCGGCTCTCCGAGGGGCTGAACCTGTACCGCAGTGGCTTGTCCACCCATCTCGCGCTCAGCGCCGGGCATACGCCAGCGCAGGCCGCGCTCGGCTGGTACCGCGGCCAGCTCGGGCTGCCGGTGGCAACCGTGATGCCGATGGCGACGGGCGGCGGCGGCGTTCTCTGGGGCCTGTCCTGGTTTCATCTCACGACAATGGCGTTCCTGGCAGCCTTCGTGGTCGGGACCTTGCTGATCCAATACACGCGCATGCGAAGGATCGGCGGTTTGGTCCAACGCCTCGCGACCGCCTCGACCGCGGTCGCGCCGGGTCCGGCGGCGGCTCCCGCCGGAGGGCCTCCCGGCCCAGGGCCGGCCGCGCCGACTCCCCCCGGGGCGGCCGCCCTCCCGATTCCTCGTGCGGCCGCCGCGCCGGTCCCGGCCGCTGCTCCGGCCTCGGCCATCTGTTGCGCTGACCCGTTATGCGAAGCAGCCGTGGCCGCGGCCAAGCGGCCGTGGTCGGGAACGCTGCGCGTCGCGGCGATCTTCCGCGAGTCGCCGACCGTCAAGACGTTCCGCCTCGTCAATCCGGAGGGCGGGGACATCCCCTTTGTCTTCATGCCGGGCCAGTTCCTGACCTTCTCGGCCGAGATTGGGGGCGAGCACGCCCGGCGCTCCTACACCATCGCCTCCTCACCGACCCAACGGAGCTACATCGAGGTCACCGTCAAGCGGGAGGAGCAGGGACTGATCTCGCGGCACCTGCATGACCGGGTCGCGATCGGCAGCCCGCTCGAGGTATCGGCCCCCTCGGGCGTCTTCACCTTCACCGGCGCGGATGCCGACAGCATCGTCCTGATCGCCGGTGGCGTCGGTATCACGCCGATGATGAGCATCGCCCGTTACCTGATGGACCGCTCCTTCCCGGGCGACATTTACTTCCTCTACGGCGCGCGCTCGACCGAGGAATTCATCTTCCGCGAGGAACTCGAGTACCTGCAGAAGCGGCATGCCAACCTGCACATCGCGGCAACGATGTCGCGCGCCGAGGGGACGGCCTGGATGGGCGCCAGCGGGCCCGTCTCGAAGGAGTTCATCGCGCGGGCCGTGCCCGAGATCGCCCGGCGGCGCGTTCACCTTTGCGGCCCCCCGCCAATGATGGAGGCGGTGAAAGCGGCGCTCGCCGAGCTCGGGGTGCCGAAGGAGCAGGTCAGGACGGAGGCGTTCGGCCCGGCCCGAGGCGTCGCGCCAGGGACCCGCGCGCCCTTGCCGGCACCTGCCTTGGCGCCCGCGCCGGCTGCCGCGCCTGCGGCCGCCGCTGGTGCCGTCCCGCGCATCGCCACGGCCGAAGTCCGGTTCGCCAAGTCGGGCAAGACCGGTCCGCTGGCGCCGGATCAAAGCGTTTTGGAGGCGGCCGAGGCGATCGGTGTCCCGATAGACTACTCCTGCCGGGTCGGCATCTGCGGCACCTGCAAGGTGCCGCTGCTCGAGGGCAAGGTGACGATGGAGGTGGAGGAGGGCCTTGCTCCCGACGAGAAAGCCCGCGGCATCATCCTGGCTTGCCAGGCGAAGTCGGTCGGTAACCTCGTGGTGGAGGCGTGAGGTGAGTGGGACCGAGAAGCACACGGTGGGCGCTCTCGTGAGCGTCCTGGTGCTCTTCGCTCCCGGGTTTCTGCTGCACGAGGCGCCGCGCTTCCCAGGCACCATGGCCGGCGGACTGCTCGGCATCGCCGGCGCCATCTTGCTCGTGTTGCTGCTCGTCTATTCCCTGGTCAAGCGCAGCGGCTGGCTCCGGACGCGGGTGACGAAGCACGCTTCGTTGCACACGTTCCTCTCCTTCCATGTCTATGCCGGCGTGGTCGGTGCGTTGCTCGGGATCCTGCATAGTGGCCATGCCTACCAGAGCCCGCTCGGGATTGCGCTGGTGGCGGCGATGCTGACCGTCGTCTTGAGCGGCTTCGTCGGCCGATACTACTTGGCGCACGTCGGCGCCGAACTGCGTGAACAGCAGGCCATGCTGGGGGTGCTCAGAGCCCGTTTCGATCGGATCGCTGCCGATGCCGCCAGCACCGCCCCTCGCAGCGGCAGGGCCGTCGCATTCCCGCGACCGGGGCTTCGCGCCTTCGCGCTCCTGGCCTCCAGCAGCGGGGCCGGGTCCGCCGGCGTTCCCCTCCGGCGCCTGGTCGGCGCCATCGCCGACCTCGAGCACGCGATCGGCCGGCGCGAGGCCCTCAACCGGGCGCTCTTGCGATGGACGGTGCTGCACATCGCCGCGGCGCTCGTGATGTACCCACTGCTCGCGCTTCACATCTGGAACGGCGTCTACTTCGGGCTGCGGTGGCTTCGGTGAAGATCACCACGACGCTCTACGCGGCGCTGGCGGCGGTCGGAGCGACCGCCATCGTGGTTGTTCCGCTGACCATGTACCGATCGGGGTCGCCGGCACTGCCGGCCTGGCGCGCTGTGGTGATGCCGGGACCGCTCTCCGCCGTTCACGCCTTCCTCGGCGGTCGGTGCGAGAGCTGCCACGCACCGGACAGAGGTGTCGAGGCGGCGTCCTGCCTGACCTGCCATACCTTCGCCCCCGAGCTGCTGGCCAAGCAGGATACCGCCTTCCACGCGACCATCGGCGAATGCGCCGCCTGCCATGTCGAGCACAAGGGCGGCGATCGCCCGACCCGCATGGACCATGGCGCCCTCGTCACGGCCGGGGCCGCTGGTCGGCCGGACCAGGCCGAGCGCGGCTCCCTGGCGGCGCTGGAGCGCCTGCTTGAGGACGCGGGCACGGCCCTCGGACCGCCCGGCGCCGCGTTGCCCAGGAAGCAGGCAGACCGCCTCGACTGCGCTGCCTGCCATGGGGCGCAGGACCCACACCGCGGCCGTTTCGGCGCCTCCTGCCAATCCTGCCATACCACCGAGAACTGGGCCGTGGCGGGCTGGCATCACCCCTCGCCGCGCTCGACCGATTGTGCGCAATGCCACCAGGCGCCGCCCAGTCATGCCGCGGAACACTTCCTGGGCACGGCACAGCGGGTCGCCATCCGGCGGCCCGCGCGGATCGAACAGTGCTACCTCTGCCATCAGACCAACAGCTTCTCCAGCTTCCGCGCCGGAGGCGCGGCCGAGCAAAGGTGAGTGGAGCGCCATCGTCAGACCCGGAGGTCGTCGGACGCCACAAACTCCAGCCCGTGCAGCCACGCCCCTTCGGCGACAGCACGAAGTCTTTCCATCTCAACCGACTTTCACGATTGGTCAGGCCGACCGCCACCAGCACCGCCTCGCTCACGATCACACCACCCTCACGGACCCGCTCGTAGCGTCGTCCACCATCAGACCGCGATGAATCGCGCTCAGCCCATGCTCAGCAATCGCCTTCCAGATGGCCACCAAGCCAAGGAACCAATGCGTAGCGCTGGCTTCCTGCTGATGGCCATGATCGCAAGCGCGACTCCTGGAGATGTAGAAGGGGCTCACGGATGCGCAATAAATGCGAAGGGTTGTGTTAGGTTCGCTGAGGGCATGCCATGGATACGCGAAGGCGCGGGGAGGGCCGCATGAACTACCGGAGACTGTCGGGTTGCACGGCTGTGTTGATGGTTCTCGCGCTCGGTGACCTTGCCGGTGCGCGGGCCGCCGATCCCGTCCTCGAACGCGGCAAGTATCTCGTCACGATCACAAGTTGCGCCGACTGCCATACGCCAGGGTACTTTCTCGGCAAACCCGACATGGCCCGCCAGCTCGCCGGCTCGGACGTTGGTTTCGAGATCCAGGGGTTGGGCGTGTTCTATGGCCCGAACCTGACTCCAGACAAGGAGACGGGCATTGGCGGTTGGACCGATGCCCAGATCGCCGCGGCCATCACCAGCGGCAGGCTGCCGAGCGGACGCCAGCTCGCGCCGATCATGCCGTGGCGCGCTTTCGCCGCGCTCACCAAGCCGGATGTGAGCGCGATCATCGTCTATCTGAAAAGTCTGCCGCCAGTCGGGAACAAGGTGCCGGGCCCGTTCGGACCTCTGGAGCCTCCGACGTCGTACGTGATGAAGGTCGTGCCACCGGAAGTTCAGAACGTCGCCGTCCAGGTCGGTGGTTCGCTCGCCGAGCGCTGGTGCGCGAGCTGCCACGACGTCACGCGTACGCCGCAAGCCAGCTCAGTGGAGCAGGACCGTCCGCCGAGCTTCAAGGTCATTGCTGTCCGGTCGAGCACGACAAGAGAGAGCCTCGATCGACACCTCTCGGCAGCCCACACGGGTATGCCGGACTTTTCGCTCAGCCCCTACCAGCGTAGCTTGCTGATCGGCTACATCCTGAGCCTGCGCTAGCGACGCCTCTCAAGAGCACCACACTCGTGCAACCGGGCGATGCTGCGGCAGTTCCTCCAACATTGCCGACAATGACTTTTGCCGACGGGTCGACCTCGTCACGGCATCCTCAGCCTGTCCGCCAAGCATGCGAACCATCTCAGGCATTCTCTCTGGTTTGATCAAGGGCTGCATGGACCCGGATTTCACCCCGACCGGATGTTCCTCCGTATTCAATCAAGCCAAGCCGACGAAACTTGTTCAGGAAGTAATTCACGCGAGGGCGGGTTGTGCCAACCAACCCTGCCAGCATCTCTTGCTTAACATTCCATGCTACACCGACCTGGCGATCGTTGTTACCGACGTTTGCGAGTTTCAACAGAACTCGTTTTAGCCGTTGCTCAACCGAACCGACGAGCTGGTCGATCAGGGCTGCCTCAGCCTCGAGGACATGTGACAATAGAGAGGCGGTGAGCGCATCGGCAAAGTCAGGCCAGTCGCGCATCAAGAGAGGCACCAAGCCTTTGTCGATCCTCACGATTTCGGCATCCTCGGCTACGATCGCAGAGGTCGTGCGGTACCGCTGTCGAGCGAGGCATTCCTCGCCACAGAAATCCTGCTCGCGGACAATGGCAACGAGGCGCTCGTTACCTTTTTCCGTCGTAATCGTTCGATGAAGGCGACCGGACGCAACGTAGAAGAACGCGTCCGCCGGGTCACCCTGGCGGAAAAGAGCGCGGCCACTGGCGTACCTGACATGCGGAAATTGGATGCAGAGCTTTCGCAAGAGTGCTCTGGCATCGATGTGCTGAGCCGGTGGCGTGCCACGGTCATGTACGTGAGCCGTTGCACGCCTTCCGTGACTTTGTGTTTGCCCAAATGGCGATGCGACGCATTGCTGGGTTTCGGAGAGACGACGTCGAAGCTGGGACGTCAGTGGCTCCGGGCAGGCACAGGGGAGTCCGTCTTGGACCATTGGTGTGGAGGATCTCATGAGCGTTGACCCGATATCGCTGGAGCAGCAGGGAAGAGGCGCGGGTGTGACGGCGCAGGACACGGCGCCACTGAGGTTCATCGTGCCAATCAGCCGTCGCAACGTCGCATACGAAACAACGAGCAGGTCGGCGTCTCGACACGACGAATTGCTCAGGCGACCCGCGGCGGCCGCTCCGGTGGATCCTGACTTCTGCCCAAGAGACTCGGCGAACGGGTCGGTACGGCAGCGCTCGACGGTGGGCGTATCGCGCAGGCGTCATTGCCGATCTCGCCGACCGCGGCGTGACATGCCACGCCGCAGCACATGCCGCCGCAATCGTCACCATCTTCGTTGTCGTTGGACTTATTTCGATCTGCGCCGGAATCGAGCCGATCAATCCAGGGCTGATCAAGGAAAGCGGCAACCGAAACGATCGTTCCCATCCCACCAGCAAATTCGGCTGGCACCGAGGCTCTGATGTCTACGCCTCCCGGTAACAGCTCGGAATATTGGGTGGAACGCTCATGATCGCGCTGATCAGGCACAAGTGCCAAGGACGCGCCCGCGAACAGCAGCATACTTACTGAAGCCACAAGCAGCACACCAAGCCGCTTGGCGAGGCGGTCCGTCATCGCGCCCGCCAAGCAACGAAAGTACCGCTTCGAGTGCGTCAATAGGAACATTGCCTCTGTTCACGGCATTCAACTGAGAATTAATCACATCCAATAGCCGCTGTAGCCTTGATATAGATCAATCCTTCTGCCGGGGCGCAGGTCGCCGACGGCGACTTTGTTATGGAGGTAGTCGGAGAAGGTGCCGTTCTCTCCGCGCTCACCGTTATCTCGCACCTTCTCGGCAGAGATCGACGGTAGAGTAACCGCTCCCGGTTCGCCGGGCGCTGCTCCGCCCCGGGGGTGATGCTTGGTGTGGGAATCGTTCGATTGCTGGCCAAGCACTGCCGAAGCGCCGAGGCAAGCATGGAGGCAGACGAGAAGTCCGGCGACAAGGCTGCGCACCTACGCGAGGCGCAGCCCGCAATGGCTTGTCCCAAAGCCCATAGTGATCGAAGCGAACCCCTTGATAGCCATCCAGGCCGTCCTATCTGGCCCGCGGCAAAGGGCGGCGCGAAACGATTGGCCGGATTGACGTTTCAACGCCAAGATTATGTCGCCGACAATCCTTGGCAAAGTCTTTTGCATGGTTTGCTTCTGAACCAGTTGATTTTGATCAAGGTAATGGACCCCTAGCAGCCCATAGCCTTCTGCATTCCGAAGTTGCGGCCAATTGAGAGGCAAGCACGGACGGAAACAGCTCCGAACGCGCCTCCGCTGATCTGGCCGCAGCGCGGGGAACGAGCGAATATCGGGGCTGCGGTCAGCCCCCGGATCACCAGTCCGTGACTGACCGTCGCTTATGGCTGTGGCTGTAGATGCTGATGCCAGAAGACCGTTCGCACCGCCGCACCACCGCCTGGTCGGACCACCTCGATTTCGATGCGATAGCGATCGCGGGGGGGCAGGTCGGCGAAGCCGCCATATGCCGGTGCGCCCGCGATCGCCATCGGCCCGAGTTCAACCCGGGCCTCCGATTGGCTAATGCCGCCGCGAATGACCGCCAGGACACTGGCGTCGGTGATCCGCATACCGGTCTTTGAATCGAACAGGGCAACTATGAGGTGATGGACATAGCGACCGTCCGGCGCACCGCCGTGCATCTCGCGCCCGGTATGCTCGCTTGGATGCGCACGGACGAAAGCGGCCGGGATCGCCGCGAAGTAGATGGCAAGGCCATCCGCCCTGTGGCCGGTGTCAGGCGTGTCATCAGCCATGACAGGGCCCGCTGTCACCGCGAACACCAAGACCGAAAGCGCGGCGAGCAACGCCCGGCGGTTCATGCTCTTCCCCCGAGGGACCGGCATCGCCACCGCGAACAGCCGGAAGCGACGGCGCCGTTTGATGAGGTAGGCCATTCGGGACCACTCCCTAGAATCGCCATCAGCTCCACCCGTGTCTGGCTCTGCACTTCATCACACGTGGCAACAACGGCTGGCGTCGGAATCCGGCCGGCTGCAAGATTACACCACCTTGCGACTTTTGACAGCGGCCCTCACGCGACTTCCACCTGCAACGCGTTCAGAACGGGACCGCCGCCAGTAGACGGGACTGGAGTGTCACATCATTCCCATGGGCATGCCCATGGGGCCAACGATGATGCCGTCGGCAATCTTCTTCTGCTCGGGGCTCAGTACGCCGTAGAGGTTGTTGAGTGCCTCCGTCGTCTTCCTGAACGCGGCGTAATGTGCACCCAACGCCTTGTCCTCGGCGGCAAGCCGTTCGGGCAGCGTGCTGCCCGAGGCATGCTGAGACATCATCGACCGACGCATGTCCGCCATTGCAGCAGCATTGGCTCGAACAGCGTCAGCAAAGGCGTTCCACTGTGACATCTGGGCATCGGTGATCTTGAGCTCGGCTTTGATGAACGCGAGCCGACCTTCGGTGTGGCCGGCGCCCATCATCATTTGCTTCATGCCGCTGCCCATCATGTCGCTGCCCATCATGCCGGGGCCGGCCATGCCCTGGCCCATCCGACCCTGCTCCATCCCCCGCTGCATCATTTGCGGGCCCATGGCCTGGCCTGGTTGCGCCGGGGCAGCCCGCGGAGGCGTAGACCCCGCGGCAGGCGGCTGCTGAGCCGCAGCCGACGCGATCAGACCAGCGGCTGCGATGAAAGTCGCACTCGCTCGGGCAAGTCCCGACTTTGTGATGATAGCCATGGCGAACCTCCAAGGGTTAGAGCGCATTGCGGTACTGCTATCCGCACCCTCGTTTGAGAAGGCGCGGGCGTTTGCCACCGCCAGACAATGAGGGTCGGAACGACCCAGTTGAGACTTTCAGTCTCTTCGACCACTGCCGGAGTAAAAACTTAGATGGGGGCCTCCCGAAAGAAGAGTCTCATATTGAACAGGCTCAGTGCAGAGGACTCGCTGCGGCTCGCCGACGTATTCGCACGGCTCCCTTTTGACCTTGATCAAAGCATCGGCGCGCCAAGGCCTTATTTGCTTGCAGAGGTATGGTGCTCTCGGAGGCTTTCGTGCACTCCGACGTCACTACTGGTCGGGAGGCAGGCGTGGGCAGCAACAACAGCGCACAACGGCAATCGCGAAGCTTCCTGCTGGCTGTCGACGACGACGAGTTCCTCCTCTGCGATGAAATGCGGGCGCTGCGGTTTGCCATGGAGTATGCCAAGGCGGAGCGGGCGCTGCGCAAAGCCTGCATCTGCTCGACGGTGGTCGTGTTTGGCAGCGCGCGGACGCTGCCACCGGAGGAGGCGGAGCGGCGGCTGGCAACGGCCCGCACGCCTGAGGAGAAGGCCACCGCCCTGAGGCAGCAACGCAGTTCTGCCTACTATGAGAAGGCGCGTGCCTTCGCCCGGATCGTCTCCTTGCGCGGCGGCGCGCTGCGGGCCAGCGAGGGATGCGGCGAGAACGTGATCGCGACGGGCGGTGGCCCCGGCATCATGGAAGCGGCAAATCGCGGCGCGAGCGACGTGGGGGCGCCCAGCATCGGCTTCAATATCACTCTGCCCGCCGAGCAGCAGCCGAATGCCTATTCCACGGCCGAGCTCACCTTCCGCTTTCACTACTTCGCAATGCGCAAGATGCATCTGGCCATGCGCGCCAATGCGTTAGCAGTCTTCCCCGGTGGCTTCGGAACGCTCGACGAGCTCTTCGAGATTTTGACCCTGCTGCAAACCAGAAAGGCGCCGCCCTTGCCGGTCGTCCTCTTCGGTCGACAGTACTGGAACTCCATCATCAATTTTGACGCTCTGCTTGCGGCCGGGGCGATATCTCCTGATGATAAGAAGCTCTTCCATTTTGTCGACGAGCCGGAAGAAGCCTGGGAAATATTGAGTCGAGAGGGCCTCAATGCGCATCTCCCTTCCGAGGCGATGCGTAGCATGGCGCGCGGACAATCCAATTGCAGCGCGAAGATGCACGCCGAGGACCATCACACGATAGCGGGCAGCTCAGCCAACGCGCTGCCGTCAACGGTGGAAACAGTCAGATGAAACTCACCTTTCTCGGCGCTGTTCAGACCGTCACGGGCTCGAAGTACCTGGTGCAGACGGCGCGGCAACGCATCCTCGTCGACTGTGGGCTGTTTCAGGGCCTCAAGGAGCTGCGTGAGCGCAATTGGCTGCCGCTTCCCGTCGAGGTGGCGTCCCTCGATGCCGTCATTCTGACCCACGCCCATTTGGATCACTCGGGCTACCTGCCTCTGCTTGCCAAGAACGGCTTCAGGGGGCCGGTGTACTGTACGGAAGCAACGCGCGATCTTTGTGAAATTCTGCTGCCGGACAGCGGCCACCTGCAGGAGCGTGACGCGGAGTTCGCCAATCGGCATGGCTACACCAAGCACAAACCCGCCAAACCGCTCTATACCGCGGCCGATGCCGAGGCGGCCCTGAAATTGCTCAGGCCCGTCCCTTTCGGCGCCGTCCACAAGCTCGATGACGGCCTCACCGTTCGGTTCCAGCGCGCCGGCCATATCCTTGGCGCAGCCAGCGTCTGGCTGGAGGAGGGCGGAATCTCGCTTCTGTTCAGCGGTGACCTGGGGCGCCCGAACGACCCCGTGATGTTGGATCCTGCTGTCGCCCAGCCGGCCGAGTATCTGGTGGTCGAATCCACATACGGCAACCGACGGCATGAGCGGATCGACCCGGAGCTGAGCCTCGCCGAGATCATCTGTTCGACGGCGCGCCGCGGTGGGTCTGTTCTGATACCGGCCTTCGCTGTCGGCCGGACGCAATCGATTCTGTACCACCTCGAGCGCCTCAAGGCGAACCGCCGCATTCCAGACCTTCCCGTCTACTTGGATAGCCCCATGGCGATCGACGCATCAGGCATCTTTTGCCGCCATCTCGACGATCACAAGCTGAGCGACAGCCAGTGTCGGTCTCTCTGTTCGATCGCGCGCTATGTCCGAAGTGTCGAGGAGTCGAAGGCGCTCAACGGCATGGCGATGCCCAAGATCGTCATCTCGGCCAGCGGCATGGCGACCGGCGGGCGCGTCCTTCATCACCTGAAAGTCATCGCCCCCGATCCGCGCAACACCATCCTCTTTACCGGCTTCCAGGCAGCAGGCACCCGCGGCGCTGCGATGGTGGGCGGTGCGCCGGAAGTTACGATCCATGGGCAGCGGGTGCCCGTGCGCGCCATCGTGAGGAACCTTGACGCGCTATCGGCTCATGCTGATGCCGACGAAATCATGGGATGGCTGCACAAGTTCGCCCGTCCGCCGCGCCAGACCTTTGTGACTCACGGCGAGTCGGCAGCGGCAGAGGCATTGCAACGCCGTGTTTCGTCCGAGCTTGGCTGGCAATGTGCGGTGCCACGCTATAGCGAGACGAAGGTCCTGTTGCCTCGGGCTGCACTGGCCCCTGCCAGCGAAGCTGGATAATGCCGACGCGACGGCCGGGCAAAGCCAAGCTTAGAGCAGCTCGCGCGAGATCGCCTGAATCGCCTTCATGCCCGAGCCAAAGCGGGCGATCGATTCTCGGTGCGCCTTCAGTTCGCCGTACGGCAGGTACCTCACTTTGAGGTCCGCGACACGGCTAAAGGCGGGTCTTGCCAACTGCGCCTTGACCTCGGGCTCGCGTCCATCCGGTGCCACAAGGAACAGCCCCTCCAGGGCATGGGCTTGGCCGCCGAGCGCCAAATCGAGCATGCGCACGATGCCCGAATAGATCGAGGTGCTGTGCTCGACCTCATAGGCGGCGACGATATGGCCAGTGCCGCGATCGAGCCAAAGGACATCGATCAGACGCACCGCCTCGGCTCCCGGTGCGTCGCCTATTGCCGGGGGAAGGGCCTGGAGGCAGCCATCGCCAAGCCGGCCTTGGCCGAAAGATCGGTTCCGGTCGTTTGCCGCCACCCAGACGGCAAAGCCGAGTGCCGTCCCCAGATCGCGGAGCCAGCCTTGAACCTCAGTGTGGGTCTCATCGCCCTCTCGCCCGGCCGCCAGCGCCTTGGCGAACTGCGTACTTTCGCTGCGGACACGCGCGAGGTCCTCTTCCCAAGCGGCTTGCGCCCCATGATCGCCGTCGAGGGGCGGGGCGGCGTACCGCCCGGTGCCAACGTCATAGAGGAGGCCAGCGACCGCTCCTGTGTCGTTCGACAGGACGTCGCGATACTTGTCGTTCATGGCGAGAACCCCCTCGCGCATGGCAAGGTACTCTTCCCAGCGGCCGAGCTTCGCTTTGGCGCCGGTCAACGAGTTGTAACCCTTCACGATTGCGGTGTTGAAAGGGGGCACGACCGTCGGATGAAGGAAGTAGAGCAGGTTGGCCACGGCCGGCCCAAGGCCCTTGATCTGCCGAGTGTCGATCTGGCGAATGGCTTCGAGCACGTCGCGTTCGCCAGTGCAGCAAACGCACGTGTCCAACAAACGGCCGAACGCCTTCTGGTTTTCGGAGCTCTCATAGATGTCCGGAATCCGTAACTTCGGCTTCCACAGAAATGCATGATCAGCGCCTTTGAATATCTGGCGCTGCTCGGCAATGGAGCCGACCACCGTTTCCAAGGAGGAACCGCGATAGACGTTGCCAAATACGTCGTGCGAGATCTCCGCAACCACCTGCTGTATGCCACGGCGGATCGAGCGAAAGTTCTTGAGCCGCTCGTCCCACAGGAACCAGTTTCGGTATGTGCCGTTGGGATCGTCCCGCCATTTGTGAATCAGCGTAAGAACCGGATCCGACAAGGCCACGACATCCAGAGAGGTGCGCTGCCTGGATTGGCAGCATCTCACGCCATGATGTCGAGAAAAGCCTTCAACATCAACTGCTGCTGCCTGCGCCCGCTACTTTACCTTCTGCCAGCATCAGGAGAGGAGCCTTTCGACCTGGAGCCTATGCCGGGGATGAAGCCAAGCACCTCGTGCCTGTAGCGCTCATAGGCGGCACCGAATTCGGACAAGGCCTCCCGCTCTTCTGCCCTCGCCAGCCGCACGTACATGAACACAAGGACTGGGAACATGGCCAACGTCAGCAGGGTCGGCCATTGCAGCAAGAACCCGACATATTGCGGGTGGCGTACGTAGGCATAAGGACCTGTCGTGGCGAGTCGATGCGCGTGCTGCGCCTTGTAAAGGACCTTCCAACTCATCGAGATCAAGACGAATCCGCCGCCGATGAAAACAAAACTCAGGATGTGGAAGGGGCCGGAATGCGGATTCGCCCTCGAGCCGAACAGCACCTCCAGCAGATGGCCGGCGTCGTGAGAGAACCAGTTCACGTTCGGGTAGCGGCTCTGCAGCCAGCCCGAGAGCAGATAGATCGTCAGGGGGAAGCCGTACATCTCGGCAAACAGCGCGACGAGGAAGCCGCTGAACGCGCCAAACGACCGCCAGTCGCGCCGCGTCTGCGGCCTGAAAAAAGTGAAAGCAAAGAAGATGAAGATCGCCGAGTTGATGGCGACTAGAGACCATAGGCCATAGGCAGAGGTATCGTCGGGCATGCTGGCTTCCTAGGTTCTTTCAGGTCTTCAACCTGGATGATCGTGCCGGAGCGCCTTTTGTCGATCTTCCGACGGCGGTGTCCCGCCGGCGTCGTGCCCACTGTGTCCGCCATGTCCATGGTGCAGGAAATGCATCAGTGCACAGGCCAGCAGGAGAAGATACGGCAGGACGCCCAGAGTATGGGCCATGTGCTCCGTGACCAGAAAGAATGCGGCAATCGCCAGGAATCCGATGAGCACTAGCCTGAAGGGCGATCGCCAACGGGATGTTGAACCGGGACCCATGTCGGCGCTGCCTCAGCGACGTGCGCTGAAAAAGTTGTAGAGGGGTGCGAAGACCACCGCGATGTACCAACCCCAAGCGTAGCTCTCCAACAGGCCGATCAGGAACGTTCGCCAGCTCAACAGTTCGAAGCCCGGCAGGAAGATGGAGAGTGCCTCATGCTTCACCGGAAAGCCTGGCAGAATGAGGTAGCCTACGATGCAAAGGATGTAGGAGATGGCCAGAAACGCGCTGAGCGCCAGTCCTAGCGCACGGATGGCTACCGTCTTCTCGATTCTAGTTGCTTCCGCCATGATGCCTCCAACCGATTGCCAAGTTTGAGGTCGTACCCGTTAGCCGCCTTCACATAAATCAAGAAGCGAGACGATCGCGGTAGTGAAGGTTCAGGCGCAATGCTCTCAAGATAATCGTTCAACCGTTATGCGTCGGTGATAGGTCACTGCCAAACACAGCCATGTAAAGCCGGTGTTCCGGGCTGCGGGACGAGCAGCGAAGGATGGGTGTAAAGACGTAAACGGCAACGTCTTTACACCCATCGGAGATCGTCACTGCTTCGGAGGGCCCGAGGAGTGGGGTGGCGTCGCCGACATGTTGTGCTGGCGCTCCTGGATGTCCTTGGTTTCCCCCGGCTTGGGAGACGACGAGTGGCCGTGCGTTCCCGGGCCGGGTACCGTGCCGTCCCCCATATGCGGCCCAACAGGGGCGTCCGGATTTGCCTTTCCCGTGCCAGGTCCCGATTGCTGGGCGTATGCGGCCTGGCCGAAACCGAATGCCGCCGCGGCCACGGCCAGCATTGCAACACGCTTTCGACTGCTCATCATGGTGCTTCTCCTGCATCGCCGAGACGTATCGGCATGCCAGCTTGTTGGGCCTGCGACGCTCGAGTTGCCTTGATGTAGCTCAAAGGCGTTTTGTGGATGCGGCTTAGATTTCAATCATCGTTGTCGATCGATTGCAGCGCCTTTGTTGACGTCCCCGATCGCTGGAGCGCCCATGGAAGCCCGAGCTTCGATCATCCATGTCCTGCACTGGGCGGCCATGGGGCTGGAAACCATTGGCGTGGCTGTGATCGTATTTGGCGCGATCGCTGCCACACTCTTGTTCTTTCGGGAAGGGCTTCCGGGGCAGTGGGCGGCCGCCTTTCGCGGCTACAGGGCCAACCTCGGACGCGGAATTCTTCTAGGCCTCGAGTTTCTTGTGGCGGCGGATATCATAGGCACTGTTGCGATTACCCCCACCTTCGAGAGTCTCGGTGTGCTGGCAACGATTATTGCCATCCGCACTGTCCTCTCCGTCGCTCTCGAAGTCGAGATCGAGGGGCATTGGCCCTGGCGGCGCCACGACAGCGAGAGATGCGGTTCCCCGAAATCCGATTGAGGTGAAGCGCTCACATTCACAGCGATAGTCGCCGCAAGCGCAGAGAATTGCCGATCACGCTCACCGAGCTCAGCGCCATCGTGGTCGCCGCGATGATGGGCGACAGCAGGATGCCGAAGAAGGGATAGAGAACCCCCGCCGCGATCGGCACGCCGGCCGCGTTGTAGATGAAGGCGAAGAACAGGTTCTGGCGGATGTTGCGCATGGTCGCCTGCGACAGGCGCCGCGCCTTCACGATGCCCACGAGGTCACCCTTGAGCAGCGTGACGCCTGCGCTTTCGATCGCGACGTCCGCGCCGGTGCCCATGGCGATGCCGACTTCAGCGGCTAGCGCTGGCGCATCGTTCGCGCCGTCGCCGGCCATGGCGACGATACGGCCTTCGCGGCGCAGCTTCTCGACCACCGCGCTCTTCTGGTCGGGTAGCACCTCGGCCTCGACCTCGGCCGTCGTGCGGTTGTCGCCTGTCAGGCGCATGACGACGCGGATCTTCGCGGCGGCGGGCGCGAGCAGAGCGTTGGCGTGGTGGCGTTCACGGGGTCGGCGATCGCCAGCACCGCGGCCACCTTGCCGTCGACGGCGAGGAAAATCGCTGTGGCACCATCTTGGCGCAGGCGCTCCGCCTCGCTTTCCAGGGCCGCGGTTTCGACGCCCGATTCGCGCAGGAACCTGGCGTTGCCGACTGCGGGAAAGCCGCAGCTCCCAATATTATGCGGAGTGACGCTCGACCAAAACCGCGGCGGCGCGCCATTCGCCGTCGCAGACTCAGCATAATCCTGTGCTCTGCATTCAAGCTAAAAGCGCTCTGCATTATGAGCGAGAACTATGACCAGTGCGCGACATATCGGGGAACGCCACAGAACCTGCCGGACTGACGGCGGGCCTCGCTGCCTTTCACAGCGGGGCAGGAGTCGTCGGAGCGCTCATTGTCGGATTTCTGACCGGCGGCGCGACCTTGGCGCTTGGGCAGATTGCCTTTGCCATCACCCGCACGCCGCGGATCCGGGCCGTCATCGGTTTGCTCTGTGCCGTGCCGGCAACAGTCGCGGGCTATCAGGTGTCATTTGCGCTGTCGGGTATCGGCATGTCCACCGGCGGGTGGCAGACGGCATTCGCCGTTGCTGGCGCCGTTCTCGCTGGCGTCACGGCCTTCTCGCGCATGACTTTGTTTGTCCCGGCGTCGGACGGACAGGGCATCGGGGGCACTCACTCGCCGATCGGCTGGCGGCCGCACGACCAGAGACGCTGACGTTCCCTGCCGCCCCATCGTTGGGATTGGTGAAGGTGGGTGTTGAAGGCCGTCGTGATGCGCTGGCACCAACTAGCCCTCGATAGCGCTTCGATGAGCCCCGTGTTCGGTGCAAGCGACAGGTGCTGTGGCGAGTTCATCGTCTACGCCGGGTCGGCTGGGGACGACGCAATCCTTTCTCTACGCCACGGCCGCATTCTCTTCGGCCGGGATGCCGGATCCCTTGCGCAGGACCCTTCAGGTTAGCCACGACTTCTCGTGAGGATGCTGTTCGGCGTACGGACCCACGGCCTCTCTCTGGCTTGATCTAGCCGTAGGACGGCTGCGCCTCGATCGCCTGAGCCGCAACGGCGTCGGAGCGACTTTCTTCCCCTGGGCTTCGCCCATTCCTCGCGAGGCAAGAAAGTCGCGCCGCCGCCATCCTCCGCTGTGCTCCGGCCCGCGAGCGGGTGCGTCGTCGATCGCCTCCGGCAAACGATCGCCATCGAGGCCGCGATGGTCGCGGGGCTCGAAACAGCAAGGAGAAGTCACATGGCCAACATCGGTTCCTTCAAGAAGTCCGGCAACGAGTACCAAGGCGAGATCGTCACGCTGAGCGTCCAGGCGAGGGGCGTGCGCATCGTCCCCGAGGCCAACCGGAGCAATGACAACGCCCCCAGCCACCGGGTGTTCGTCGGCCGGGCCGAGATCGGGGCCGCCTGGTCGAAGCGCTCCAACGAGGGCCGCGATTACCTCTCGCTCAAGCTCGACGATCCGAGCTTCAACGCGCCGATCTTCGCCAACCTGTTCGACGACGAGGACGGCGAGGGGTTCACCCTGATCTGGTCGCGCAGCCGCAAGAAGAACGGCGAGTAAACCGACGCTCCCGAAGCCCCGCCCGGTCCACCGGGCGGGGCTTTCTGCCTCGTTGTCGTGCCCTTCCAATCTTCACAGACGGAGGCCCAATTCTCCTACCTCGCCGACTGCGTGCTCTTCTTCTTGTTGTTGAGGGGTCGAGTGCCCGGCCCAGTCCTCGCGCGAAGCCCATCTGCTTAGTGCGCGAGGGAATAACCTGAGGTGTGCAGGACCTGCACGCGATACCAGTGATGGCTGCGCAACTGCTCCGACGCCTTGCGGCGGGCGGTCATGGGGTTCTCCTTCGTATAGCGATGCCAACGAGCTTAACGACGCAATGCGAGGCGACTAGGCCTCACGCTCCGCGCAGCGCCTCGCCGACGATGTCGTGCAGGAAGTCGCTCACCACAGCTATCACCGGCCGCCGGCGCAGGTCGCGATGTACGACCAGCCACAGGCTGCGGACCGGCGGCGCGATCGGCGCCTCGACGGCCTCGATGTCGCGGAACACACGCTGCACGAACCGCGGCAGCACGCCCAGGCCGGCGCCGCCGCGTACCAGCGCGATCCGTGCCGGCAACCCCGTGGCGCGGATCGCAGGCGCCCGGTCGGGGAAAGCGCGCGTCAGCCATTGCGCGTCGGGCAGACGCCCATCCGCTACGCTAAGGGCTCGGCAGGGAACAATCGCTCGATGGATCTTGGCAATGATCGACCCACGACTCAATTTTACCGATCCAACCCGATTCGGTTGATCCCTTACGAGCCCTAAGGCCGATCAGCGGTACCTGTCGATCCGCAGCCGTAAGCGGCAAGTCCCGCGCACGGAAGAGCGCGTAGGGCACGTCGACAATCCGGTGGGCGACCAATTCGCCACGCTCCGGTCGGGCCCAGCGGATAGCGACTTCGGCTTCGCGACGCGCCAGGCTCAGGACACGATCGTCGGCCACGAGATCGAGACGTAGATCAGGATTCCGTCGGCGCAGCTCGGCCAGCCGCGGCGCGACTACGAGGGTGGCGATGGCTTCCGTCAAGGTGATCCGCACGTCGCCCGTCAAATTGGATGTGGCCGGGCTGACGGATCGGCCGAAGGCGTCCGCTGCCATCTCCATGCGCCGTGCGGCCTCGATGAGGCGCGCGCCGGTGGCTGTCGGCATGTACCCGGTACCCGTGCGTTGCACAGCTGCGGCGCCGAGGCTGTACTCGAGCGACGCCAGGCGCCGCGCGACAGTGGCGTGGTTCAGGCCGAGTTCGCGCCCCGCCGCGCTTAGGCTGCCGAGCCTGACGACGGCGGCAAAGGCGCGCACGTCATCCCAGTCCGGCGCCGATGTGCGTTTTTGCACAAGCATCGATCAACCTTGCCAAATTCCCACAGGGCCCGCCAGCCACCATATTGGCGGCAACTGACGCGCGGCATCGGCGCCAGCTTTATGGGCGGCGGACCGCTGCCCCAAATTGCGGAGAGGGGGCCGCATGCATGACAGCACGTCCAGCGTCGTCGTTGGGCAAGGTCGGTCGGTCCTGACGACGCTGGCTCTCGGCTTGAGCAGCTTCCTGATACTGTTCGATGTGACGGCGGTTGTGGTCGCAATGCCCGCTATTGCGAGGGACGTTGGACTAGGCGTCGCTGGCTTGGCCTGGGTCATTGACGCCTATAGTCTTGCGTTCACCGGCGCACTCCTTGCGTCGGGCGCTCTTGCAGATCGGTTCGGCCGCCGGCGGTGCATGTTGGCCGGCAATGTGGTGTTTCTTGTTGCTTCCGTCGCGTGCGGAATGGCCTCGAGCGAGTCGATGCTCCTGTCTGCGCGCGCCGTACAGGGTGTCGGCGCAGCCTTCATGGCCACAGGCGGGATTGCGCTCGTCGCAATCTCATTCCCGAACGTCTCTCAGCGGACCCGCGCCTTCGGCGTCATGGGGATAATCTCCGGCGTCGCCATGGCATTGGGGCCGACGCTGGGCGGCTTCTTGGCCTCGTGGTTCGGTTGGCGCTGGATCTTTTTCGCAAATGTCCCCTTTTGCCTGGCGCTGGTCCTGGCTGTGCCGTGACTGGTCGCCGAGACGAACGATCAGGAAGGGCGCCGACTGGATCCTGTCGGTATCGCGTTGCTGACGATTTCGCTGGGCTTGGCGATCGATGCACTCCTGAGGCGCGACAGTTCCCTGGCCGTAAGAGCCAGCTGCCTCGTCGGCAGTACGACGGCGGCGTTCCTGTTCATTTGGCAACAATGGCGGAGTTCGCGCCCGGTATTCGATCCGCGCGTGTTCGCAACGTCGGTCATGGCCGGGGTCGCCGCGTTGTTGACCGCCCTCCAGTTCGGCTACTGGGCCGTGGTGGTCTATCTCCCGCTTTTCCTGAGTACGGGGCTCCAGATGAGCATGGAGGTTGTCGGCGCAGCCCTGCTTGCAGCCACGCTGCCCATGTTGCTGGTACCACTGATCAGCGGGCACCTCGCGACGCACTGGGGATGGCGGCGCCTGTTCGCAATGGCTTTTGGTCTTGTCGCCATTGGAGACGTTTCGCTCGTGATCGCGGCGCTGTCAGACGATCCCGAGATGCGCCTTGCAGCGACGGTCGCTGGAATGGCCACCATTGGCGTCGGTGCCGCACTGGCAAATCCACAGTTGTCGGGCGTCGCCTTGGCTCTTGCTCCGTCGACGCAGGCGGGCATGGCCTCGGCTATGACGATGATCGTGCGCCAAGCCGGCTTCGCCATCAGCATCGCAGCGTTGGGGGTAACGCTTCGCGCCGTCAATGCCGCGGCCGAGTTCGCACAACCATTCGCCCTCGCCGCGCTCATGGCGTTGCTTGGTGTGATCGCAGCTCTGCTTCTGCTTCCGGCGAAGTCCACGCAACACAGCAAATCAGGCTGAAGGCTCTCTGAAGTCCGTCGCCAGGAGTTTTCTTGCCCCGCGCGCTCACCTCACTTGCTGGCTATCACCATCAAATACTTCGAGGACGGAAGCGGCGCAGGTGAACAGTTCGGCTTTCTGCCATTAGCGCGCGTTCGGCTTCGCCGGACCGGGCTCTATTCGGCCCGTTGATTGGTTATGGGCCTCACGAAGCCGCCCCTCGGTTGAACTGGGGGAGAGGCGTCTTCGCCCTTCGGGTGACGATCCCTTCTGTAATCGGATGACCAACGTCAAGCCACTTGTTTAGCTTCCGCGTAGAACTTGTTGAAGATTTGAGGCTCCCGCTCGAAGCCGGCATAGCCATCGACGTGCAGTACTCCCTTGAAGTGTTCCAGATGCGCCACCGGCCGCTCCGCCCTCCGGTCCGCCCCATGGTCGCTGATCACGCGCATAGACCCAAAGCCGCCCGGTCTTCGTTCGTCCACGGCCCGGATCGAGGACCGGCACCGGCGTGTCGTCGGCGAACAGATGATCGGAGGCGAACACCTCCTTGCGCAGGCGATCGTCCAGCGCCTCGAGCCACCAGCACGCGCCGCCGACCCAGCCGGCGAGAGTCGAGCGCTCCAGTTCGACGCCGTGGCGGGTGAAGATCTGCGCTTGCCGATAGAGCGGAGTGTGGTCGCAGTATTTGCTGACCAGCACCTGGGCGAGCAACGCCGGCGTGGCCAGACCGCCGGCGATCAGCCGCTCCGGTGCGGGCGCCTGGGCCACGGTGTTGCACGTGCGACAGGCGTATTTAGGACGCGTGATGCGCAGCACGCGGAGCTGGGCGGGAACCCAGTCCAGCATCTCGCTGACGCTCTCGCCAATGCTGTGCAGGACACCTCCACAGCACGGACAAGCGTCGTTCGCCACGTCGATCACGACCTCTTCGCGAGGCAGATGATCGGCCAGCGGCTTGCGCCGTGGCCGCTTGTCGGCGATCTCGATGTCTACATGCGGGCCGCTCGCTTCGGCGCGTCCGATATCACCATCGAGATCTTCCAGACCGAGGGCGAGCTGATCGGGATCAAGGCGCTCGGAACGGCGGCCGAACTGCGTCCGCTGAAGCTGTTTGATGATCGTCTGAAGTCGCTCGATCTCGCCGTCACGATGCTCGACGACGGCCGCCATGTCGCGCAGCAGACCGTGCAGCAGGACCATGTCGGACGGCAGATTGTCGAGATCGCGCCGCATGCCCGATTCTACTTTTGTTCGAGTCGGCAACCAAGAACTTTCCCTTGCTGGTGCCTGAGTTGCATCGCTTCAGCCGACTCTCGCTGGTCTCCAGACGCGCTCGGGCGAGCGCCATTCGATGCCTTCGATGAGCATGGCCAGCTCTGTGCCGGCGAGAGCGTCACCGCGCCGCCGGGTTCGTACATGCGCGGCCACACGAAGCCGCCCCGATCGATGCGCTTGATGAACAGGCACAGTCCGTTTCCATCCCAGAACAACACCTTCAGGATCGACGCCCGTTTGCCACGGAAAGCGAACAGATGGCCCGAGAAGGGTCTCGCTTCAGCTGCTCCTGGACCAACGCGGCAAGCCCGTCCATGCCCTTCCTCATGCCGGTGTAGCCAAGCGCCAGGTGCACCTTCACGCCCGCCGGGACGATCATCATCGCTTGTTCTCCTGCTCGGCGACGTGCACCCGGACCGCCTCGGGATCGGTGCCCTCAGGTGCGAACACACGGCGCCCGTCGGATAGGTCGACCGCGACCATGCCGTCGGGAACCGAGAGAAGATCCGGCAGCACGAGCGCACCTCCGTTGACGACCGCGCCGCCCGCCTTCTCCGTCCCGGCCACGGCGACCGACACCAGCCTGGCCGGCTGCTCTCCACCAAAGCCGAACTGGATGCGCCAACGGAACACCATGCTGGTGGAGATGTCATGGTGCCGGCAGACCGCAGCCACGCTCACCCCAGGGACCTCCGTCTCCATGACGATCGCCAGCTTCTGTTCATCGCTGAAGCTGCGTCTGTTCGACCGCCGATCGTACTGCGGCCCGGCCGTCGGCGGTCCTGTCAAGTCCGCTGCGACGGAGAGATCCTTAGCAGCGCTGCTAACACCGCTGCTTATTTTCGGGCGAGCACTGGGATGAAGCCGGGCGCGCCAGTCGATCGCAACCTCGCCGCTGTCGATCAGATCTCGCCAGCGGCGCAGGCTGTGCTTCGAGAGCTTCGCCGCCGCGGCATACTGCCTGACTGTCATGCCGCTCCAGTTCAGCGTCTCCACATGCATTGCCCAGAACGCCTGGACCGCCTGGTTGCGCTTGTCTTCGGACAGCTTGAACCGGCGCCCCTTGCGACGTCTGCGACGCTCGTCGTGCTCGGTCTCGGCAAGGATTCTCGCGTTTTGCGCGCGGATCTTGGCCACTTCCACATCGGCGATCGCACGCAGCCAACGTGTGAACGTCGTGTCCGTGAGTCGGTGCGTCCGGCGGGCGTTGCCATGCCTCGATGTGCACCGCCCACCATTCTCGGCGCGCTGCATTCTCAAAATGTTTCGTTGCCACCGGAGAACCTCCCATGAACGAAGGAACCCGATTTGAAACGACCATGCACTCGCCGAAGGTCGTACAAGACTCGGACACTTACAGCCCAATCATTGGACTGCGGCCAGTAATCGGTGGGCACCGTGTGGTGCCGACGAAGGGCAACTGTCCCGTGCGCCTGCTGCTAGCGTCGCTGCGGTGGAGCAGCAGCGCAGGAGGCGAGCGATGGAATTCTTCTCGGGTCTCGACGCGTCGATGGAGCGGACGGCGATCTGCGTGGTCGACGACAAGGGCGAGGTGCAGATGCAGACGGAGGTGGTGACCGATCCGGACGCGATCGCGGCAGCCCTCAAGCCGTTCTTGCCGCGGCTAAGACGCGCCGGTCATGAAGCCGGATCGCTATCGCCCTGGCTGCAGTCCAAGCTCGTCAAGCGCGGCCTGCCGGCGGTCTGTCTGGAGACCAAGCACGTGCGCGCGGCCATGTCGGCACAGCGCAACAAGACCGATGCGACGGATGCGTTGGCGTTGGCGTTGGCGCATATCGTGCGCACCGGCTGGTTCCGCCAGGCCCATATCAAGTCGGAGAGCTGCTGCCGGCTGCGGCATTTGTTGACGCAACGGCGTAATCTCAAACGCAAGGTGCTGGATCTCGAGAACACCATGCGGCACTCGCTGAAGGCCTTCGGCATCCGCATCAAGGGCACAGGGCGCACTGGCTTCGACGCGGCGGTGCGCGAGGCGGTGGCCGACGATGCGCTGACCAGCGAGCTGATGGACGCCATGCTGGCGGCACGGGCGATGCTGTGGAAGCAATACTGCCGGCTGCACGACCTGATCGTGAAGTGTCGGCGATGCGGCGGCCAGCGCCAGCGAACGCCAAGCACGCGCCGTCATGAAGGATGGCAAGCTGCCGGGAGCACAGGCATGAGCGCGCGCCTGACACCTTCGATGCTGCGTTCCGTCATTCCGACGGTCGCCGACTGAACAATGGAGCTCCGCTGCGGCGGATGAGAACTGGTGCAGACCAAGGACGACGGGACGCACGTTATCTTGCCTGTGGCTGCACACCTTGCGGTGTCGGACCACGCTCGACTGCCTGTGATGATGCCCCGTCATTCCGATGGAAAAATGCGCCGCGACGGTTCGAGCGCTGCACGACCGCAGCCATCCCACCCCGTCGCTGAGCGCGGAGGACTGCACGGCGCACCGGAACTCTCAGCTGTCGTGGAACGGCGCATGGCCGCGAAGCGAAGAAGGACTTTGCGTGCTATAGAGGAGAGACGACGATGGCGAAGAAGATCAGACTCATCCCACCGATTAGGACGGCAAGATAAAGCGAGATTCCTCGCTGCCGGAACTTCGTTCCTAAGTGTTTGTCTGCACATTGTTTTTTGACGGTCTGCGACCGACGACGGGAGGTGTGTGGGTGGCGTTTTTACCGCTTTCTCCTTTGTTATCAATGCTCCGAGCGACACCCACCGCAATGTGCGACGAATCCAACCTCGCCATTTGCCGCCACTCGCAAGTATTTCTACGCCACCGCCCTACGCCTCGATTTACTGTCTTGCGCCGCTGATTTCATCCCTCGATCGTCACGTCATGACACGCGACGACGACAGCTTTCGTATCCGTCCCGGCAAGGTTCGCGACCGGGGTGCGGCGCGTTCGCCGAGGATCGTCCGCCCGCGTCCGAAGACGTTTCTGGCGGAGGTGCATCGGGCCATCCGCCGGGCGGGTGGCAATCCCAATCGGCTGGCCGGGACGGGGAAGGCAAGAGGGCGGTTCAACGCGCGTGGCCGGGGCGCTCAGATCGCGGCGGGATTGAAGGGTCGGAACGCATGGAGCCGGGACGGGCGCGGCGTCCGCACCCGCTCGCGGCGGGTGGCGGTGAAGGCCCGCGTGGTGAAGCTCAATCCCCAGCGAGGCGCAACGCGCGGACGGCAGTTCGTCAGCGGCAAGGCGGTGGACGCGCACCTGCGCTATCTGGAACGCGATGGCGTGACCCGCGACGGCGAGAAGGGTCAGGTCTATTCCGCCGACAGAGACGTTGCCGATGGCCCGGCTTTCCTCGACCGGGGCCGCGAGGATCGCCACCAGTTCCGCTTCATCGTCTCCGCCGAGGAGGGGGTGGAGCTATCCGACCTTCGCCAGACGACCCGCAACCTGATGACCCAGATGGAATCCGACCTGGGCACGAAGCTCGACTGGATCGCGGTCGATCACCATAACACCGGCCATCCGCACACCCATATCCTGATGCGCGGCGTGACCGACAACGGCAAGATGCTCAACATCGCCGGCGACTATATCGCCCACGGCATCCGCGAGCGGGCGAGCGAGATTGTCACCCTGGAGCTGGGCCGTCAGACCGAGCAGGAAGTGTCGCGCCAGCTTGAGCGCGAGGTGGACGCCGAGCGGTTCACCCGGCTCGACCGGATGTTGATCGCCGCTCAGGAGCGCGACGAGTTCTCAAACCTGCGGCCCGACAGGGACATGCTCGAAACCGCTCGGCAGAACCGGGCGCTGCTGATCGAGCGCGCCCGCAAGCTGGAGCGCATGGGGCTGGCGACCGAACACACGCCGGGCATCTGGACCGTATCGGCCCGCGCCGAGCCGATGCTCCGCGAGCTTGGGGTTCGGGGCGACATCATCAAGACCATGCACCAGGCGCTGGAGCGCGACGGGATTGCCGGGCACCGGCAGGCCGCGGGCTACACATTGCATGGAACGAACCCGACCGAGCGTATCGTCGGGCGCGTCGTCGCCAAGGGGCTGGGCGGCGACGAGCTGGGCGAACGGATCGGGCTCACCATCGACGGCGTGGATGGTCGGGTCCATCACCTTGAGGTTCCAGCGGCCAAGGCCGAAGACATCCGGCGCGGCAGCGTCGTCGTAGTGGAGCCGCCGCCGAGCACCCCGCGCGTAGCGGACGACAATATTCTGCAACACACCGATGCCCAGGGCGTCTACCGACCCTCGACACATTTGGAAGCCGTGCGGGAGACCATGCCCCGGATCGATCACGAGCGTCACGTTCAGTCGCATGTGCGCAGGCTCGAAGCCTTGCGCCGCGCCGGGATCGTCGAGCGGGTCCATGCTGACCACTGGACCATCCCCGCCGACCTGCCCGAACGAGGTCTGGCCTACGACATCCATCGCGCCGGGCCGGGACCGCGCGTGACCGAGCTATCGCATCTGCCCCTCGACCGGCAGATCGGCCATGAAGGGGCGACATGGCTTGACCGCGAGCTGGCCTCGCGCGACCGCACGCCGCTCGCTGCGCACGGGTTCGGCGCGGACGTGGCAACGGCGATGCAGCGGCGGCGGCAAGCGCTCGTCGCGATGGGCTATGCCACCCCGCTGGAGGACGGGCGCGTCCACGCGCCCAAGGACATCCTGCAACGACTGGAGCGCGCCGAGATCACCCGCGTCGGCATGGGTCTCGCCACCGAGCGCGGGCGCGAATGGCAACCGGCAGCAACCGGCGAGTATGTCTCGGGCAAGCTGGTTGGCTCGACCCAGCTTGCCAGCGGGCGGTTTGCGATGATCGACAATGGCCTGGGCTTCCAGTTGGTGCCGTGGAGCGACCCGCTGGAGAAGCGGCTTGGCCAGCATATCTCCGGCATCGCCAGGACCGGCGGCGGGATCGAGTGGACGCTCGGGCGGAGCCGGGGGCTGGGGCTGTAAGCAGCGCTCGATTGCCCGGCCCCGCAAGCATCGGCGGACAAGCGGCGGCCCTCAAGGCCAAGCCCTTCGGGCGGCGCTGTTCGCGCCGGCCTTGACCGCCGCCGCCTGTCCGCCGGGTGGGAGGGGTGCGCCGGGACGGAAGAACGCACCCGCGCCGAACCGAAGAACGGACTGGGGAACGCCGATCACGCTGCGCCAGCACCGCCGGGAAATGCCGGAGGCCGCCGTTCACCTGTATTTGCGCGCTGGAGCGCGCAGCGTAGCGTGGCGTAGAGATGTGTGGTTCCGCATCGCTGCGGTATCGCCGACTCTGGCGGGATGCCCCGTCCGCAGCGCCAGCATGAACCCACACCGTCCGAGCAGCTTGAAGCGCTGCTCGGCGAGCCGTGGCCGTTCCCCGGCCGTCCGCCCCGGCATGACGTGGCGAGTTGGCGCGTCAGCGATCATTGGCCCGAAAAGGTGCCGGTCACCGACGCCGAAGTCGCCGTCTTCGAGGCATGGTTTGGCGACCTCTTCGATGAGCTGTTCGGTCCTGTCTGACCGTCCGGTTTCCCCGTCCCAGTCACACGAGCCCGCTTGCACGAAGTCCCTCATTGGAGTATATCGAGTCATGTCAAAACCAGCGCCCGTCAGCGTCGTCGAGACGCCCGAGTTCCTGGCAGTGACCCGGCGCATGATGACGGACGAGGAGCGTGGCCTGTTGGTGGATTATCTCGCCTACAACCCGGCAGCGGGTGAGCTCATCCCCGGCACCGGCGGGGTCCGTAAGCTGCGCTGGGGACTCGAGGGACGCGGCAAGCGCGGCGGCGCGCGGGTAGTTTATTACTATCACAGCGAGGCCATGCCGCTGTTCGCGCTCACCGCCTATGCCAAAAACGAGCGGGCTGACTTGAGCCAGGCCGACCGCAACGACTTCCGCCGCCTCACCGCCCTGTTGGCGGATGCCTATGCGAAGAGGAGCAAGCGATGACGAGCAAGATTGCTGACAGCATCCGGCGCGGACTTGAGGAAGCCGTCGCCTATGCCGAAGGCACGGCTGACGCCAGCCGTTTCGGTGTGCATATCCCGCAGGAGATCGACGTGAAGGCGATCCGGGTAAGGCTTGGGATGACGCAGGAGGAGTTTGCCGGGCGATTCGGCTTCTCGATCAAGACGCTCCGGCATTGGGAACAGAAGCAGCGCGCTCCCGAAGGCCCGGCGCGCGCATATCTCCTCGTCATCGACCGCGATCCCAAGGCGGTGCAGCGCGCGTTGAGGAAGGCGGCATGACCGCTCTGCCGCTAAGAGCCGCCCTTTACCTTCGGGTCTCCACCGCGCGGCAGGCCGAGCATGACGTGTCGATCCCTGATCAGCGCAAGCAGGGCGAAGCCTATTGCGCGGCGCGCGGCTACCAGCTTGTCGAGACGTTCGTGGACGCAGGCGCATCCGCCACCAACGACCGCCGCCCCGAGTTCCAGCAGATGATCGAGGCCGGGACGGCGAAGCCCGCGCCGTTCGAGGTCGTGGTCGTCCACAGCTTCTCGCGCTTCTTCCGCGATCACTTCGAGCTGGAGTTCTACGTCCGCAAGCTGGCGAAGAACGGCATCCGCCTTTTGTCGATCACGCAGGAGATGGGCGACGACCCGATGCACGTCATGATGCGCCAGATCATGGCGCTGTTCGACGAGTATCAGTCCAAGGAGAACGCAAAACACGTCCTTCGCGCCTTGAAGGAGAATGCCCGGCAGGGGTTCTGGAATGGCTCGCTGCCGCCGATCGGATACCGTGTCGTCGCCGCCGAACAGCGCGGGGCCAAGATCAAGAAGAAGCTGGAGATCGACCCACTCCACGCCGACACCGTGCGGCTGGCGTTCCGGCTCGCGCTGGAGGGTGACGGCGCCAGCGGCCCGATGGGCGTGAAGGCGATCACCAAGCACCTGAACGAACACTGCATCTTCACCCGCGACGGCGGGCGCTGGGGGATCGGCACTGTCCACCGGATGCTGACCCGGAAGACCTATATCGGGCGGCACGAGTTCAACCGCCGCACCAAGAACGGCGACAACAAGCCGGATGAAGAGGTCATCCCCGTCGCGGTGCCGCCGATCATCGAACAGGCGACGTTCGACGCCGTTCAGGCCCGCATGAAGGCGCGCAACCCGAAAGTCACGCCGCCGCAGGTCGTCGGCGGCCCCACGCTGCTGACCGGCCTCATTCATTGCGCCAAGTGCGGCGGGGCCATGACCATCCGCACCGGCAAGGGCGGGCGCTATCGCTATTACACCTGTTCGACCAAGGCCCGGCAGGGGCCGACCGCCTGCACCGGCATGACCGTTCCGATGGAGAAGCTGGACGCGCTGGTCGCCGGTCATCTTGAGGAACGGCTGCTTGATCCGGCGCGGCTGGAGGACGTGCTGGCGACGGTTCTCGACCGGCGGCAGGAGCGCACCGAGCGCCGCCACGCGCATATCGCCGAGCTGAACAAGCGCGCGACCGAGACCGACCTTCGCCTCAAACGGCTTTACGATGCCATCGAGAGCGGCGTCGCCGATCTGGACGACCCCGACCTCAAGGGCCGCATCGCCAGCCTCAAGGCCACACGTGACCAGTCGCGCGTCGATGCCGACCGCGCATCGGCCATGCTGGAAAGCGCGGGCCAGAAGGCGATCACCGCGCCGATGTTGTGCAAGTTCGCGCAGACCGCTCGCCAGCGCATCCGCCTCGACGGTGGCGGCTACCGCCGCGACCATCTCCGAGCGCTCGCACAGCGCGTCGAGGTCAACGAAGGCGAAGTCCGCATCATGGGATCGAAGAGCAACTTGCTGCGAACGCTAGCCGGAGGGAGCGCGGGAACGCTGGCGGGCGCAGTGCCCACCTTTGTTCCGAAGTGGCGGAGGGGAAGGGATTCGAACCCTCGATAAGGCTTTAGGGCCCTATAACGGTTTAGCAAACCGCCGCCTTCAGCCACTCGGCCACCCCTCCGCGGCGGGGAGCGAGTATCACCGCTGACCCCTGGCGGTCAACGTGTTGCCGCGGCCGGGCGAGGATCTCGTGGCGGCGGGCGTTCTCGGGTAAGGGGGCGGGCGACACTTCGAAGCGAAGCGGGATTGCATGGCGGTCCATCCGGCGGCCGGGACGGCCGATCTCGCGGCGGCGCGCCGGGAAGCGCGGCGGCTGGCGATCCCGTTGATCCTGGCCAACCTGGCCGTGCCGCTGCTCGGCATCGTCGATACCGCGGTGGTGGGCCACCTGGCGCAGCCGGCCGACCTCACCGCCGCAGCCCTGGCCTCGCAACTGGTCTCGGTGGTCTGGTTCCTGTTCGGCTTCCTGCGGATGGGCACCACCGCCCTGGCCGCGCAGGCGGTGGGCGCCGGCAACCCGGTCGAATTGCAGGCGACGGCGGTGCGGGCGCTGGCGACCTCGGTGGTGGTGGGCGTCCTGCTCCTGTTCGCCACCTGGCCGTTGCAGACGATCGGCCACCTGCTGTTCGCGCCGGACGCGGCGGTGGAGGGGCGGTTCGACGCGTTCCTGGCGATCCGGCTCCTGGGCGCGCCGGCAGCGCTCGGCCAGTTCGCCCTGACCGGCTGGCTGCTGGGCCGCCAGGACGGGCGCGGCCCGCTGATCGTTGCGCTGGTGGCCAACGTCCTCAACGGGCTTCTGGATGTCTGGTTCGTGTTCGGCCTGGGGCTGGGACTGCCGGCGGTGGCGGCCGCGACCTCGCTGTCGGAATATGCGGGGCTGGCGGTGGCGGCCTTGCTGGCGGCGCGGCACGGTGTGCCCGGCCGGCGTGCGGTCGCCGCCGCCCTGAGCGACCGGGCGGCGCTGGGCCGCCTGTTCCGGGTCAACCGCGACCTGTTCCTGCGCTCCTGCTTCCTGGAGTCCTCGTTCGTGCTGTTCGCGGTGGCGGCGGCGCGGCTGGGCGAGACCTTCGTCGCCGCCAACGCCATCCTGTTCACCTTCTTCACCGGGGCGGCCTGGCTCCTGGACGGGTTCGCCCAGGCCTGCGAGACCATGGTGGGCAAGGCGACCGGGTCGCGCTCGGTCCGCACCATGCGGCTGGCAATCCGGGCCTCGGTCGAGCACGGGGCGATGCTGGCGCTGCTCCTGACCCTCCTGTTCGCCCTGTTCGGCGGCCTGCTGGTCGAGCTGATGACCCATCACGCGGCGGTCCGCCTGACCGCGCACACCTACCTGCCGTTCGTGGTGGCGCTGCCGCTGGTGTCGGTCTGGGCGTTCGTGCTGGACGGGGTGTTCTTCGGCACCGGCCGGGCCGACATCCTGCGCAACGCCATGGCGTTCACCCTGGCCCTGTTCGCGCTGCTGGTGCTGCTGCTCGTGCCGGCCCTGGAGGCGGCGGGGCTGTGGACCGCCTTCCTGCTGTTCCTGGGGGCGCGCGGCCTGGTCCTGGCGCTGGCCTTCCGGCAGATCGGCGGCAGCAGGACACTGGCAGGCTCGCCCCTGGCGGGCTAGGGACGATCCATCCAACTCGGGGAGACAAGGGATGAAGGTCGAGGCCGCGGTTGCGTGGGAAGCGGG
>VFQN01002081.1_pt1 | contig 31896 bp, 37 predicted proteins | sample 3512371 | NCBI WGS metagenome assembly VFQN01 (sample SAMN10412370, study PRJNA504923) | tailings metagenome | isolation source: Replicate 2 from Balatoc abandoned mine | place: Philippines: Itogon, Benguet | collected 2017-08-28 | reverse complement strand
ATCTAGACCTGCGGCGACCCCGTCCTGGCCCTTCGTCGCGCCGACACCGCCCCCCCGCCGGGGGTACGGTTGCGCCGTCCGCCGGCCGATGGAGGGCCGACGCCTCCTCCCAGCCATCCAAGGGGGTTCCCGCAATGACCCGCACCACTCCCGCCGGCCGCCTGCTGCGCCGGTCGGCGGCGCTTGCGGGCGCGCTGACGCTCTGCGCCGCCGCGACCGCGTACGCCGACATCACGGGCACCGTGACGACGCCCGGGGGCACCCCGCTCCCCGGGGTGAGCGTGCGCGCCACCGAGACCGTCGGCGACGGCTTCGTCGACTCGACGACGACGAACGCCAACGGCCAGTACACGATCGACATCGACGCGACCTTCGACACGGCGCCCTTCACGGTCCAGGCGACGCTCTACGACTCCTGCAAGCCCTCCGGCCAGACCGACCTCGCCGCCGCGGCGGCGTCGCTGCCGGACGGCGCGGTGCAGAACCTGGCGCTCGACGCGGCGCTCTTCTGCGAGGCGTTCACGCCCTTCAACGCGCCCGAGCCCACCGGCAACGTGTGGCCCGAGCGCGGGCAGGTCCTCTCCGGCCCCGGCGGCGTGACCTACATCCGCGTGCTCGCCGCGTCGGCGCCGGCCGGGTACGCGCTCACCCTGCAGGACGGGACCAACGTGGGCGGCGGGACCGACCGCACGGCGCTCACGGTCACGGCGCCGGCCACGCCGTACAGCGGACCGCTGAACCTCTCCTACACCGACTCGAGCGGGATCGCCGTCAACCGCCAGGTGGCGACGCTCGTCTCCGGCACCGTGGTCAACCCGGCCCCGCCGGCCGGGCCGACCGACCTCGCGGCGATCGTGGACATCTCGGGCTCGATGTCGGGGGCCGACCCGACGTTCCGGCGCAAGGACGCCGTCCAGCTCCTCGTCGACCTCTCCAACCAGGGCGACCGGCTCGTCGGCACCGCCTTCGACGACGAGTTCACCGAGATCTTCCCGCGCACCACGGTCGCGGGCGAGGCCTCCAAGGGCCCGCTGAAGCGCCTCGCGCGCCAGCGCATCGTCAACGACGGCGGCACCGACTACGACGTCGGCATGGCCGCCGCGTTCAACGCACTGGCCGCCGACCCGCTCAACCCGCTGACGCCGAAGGCCGCCATCTTCCTCACCGACGGCGCCCACAACGGCACGTACGACAACAGCCACCTGCGCTTCGCCTTCAACGGCACCGGCCGCAGCTGGCCGATCTGCGTGGTGCAGCTGGGCTCGGGCTTCGCGGCCTCCGACACCGCGCGCCTCAAGCGGATCGCCCGCGAGACCGGCGGCGTCTACAGCTCCACCCCGACCAACACCCAGCTGGAGAACCTCTACTTCCAGTGCCGCGGCCGCAGCTCCGGCGCGACGACGCTGCTGAAGAGGACCGCGACCTACCGCATCGGCCAGACGCGCGCCTACACGCGGAAGATCGCCAAGAAGCAGCGCCGCGCGACCTTCTTCGTCAGCTGGGGCGTGGGCAGGTACCGCATCCAGGCCGTCCAGCCGGGCGGGAAGGTCTACTCCAAGAGCGTCGGCAAGCGCGTGCGCCTCGTTCGCGGCAAGACGTTCCAGTTCTTCCAGATCCAGAACCCGAAGGCCGGTCTGTGGCGCCTCCGCGTCACCCGCCTGGCCACGGGCGCGCCGACGGACCGCGCCACCACCACGGTGACGGTCCAGAAGCGGCGCTGAAGTCCGCGCATCGGGGTGGCGGCGGTGCCGCCACCCCGATGCGCACGACTTCCGTTTGTCCCGGCATCCATCCCCGGCGGTCAGCCGGTGATGCCGGTCCGCGCGGGTCCCTCCGAAAAGCGGCGAAGCCGCCGGAGGACCGCGCTTGTCCGCTATCTAGACGTTGAAGCGGATCTGGAGGACGTCGCCCTCCTGGACGACGTAGTCCTTGCCCTCCATCCGGAGGGTGGCGTTCTCGCGGGCGCGGCTCCAGGACCCGGCGGCGACGAGGTCCTCCCAGCCGATCACCTCCGCGCGGATGAAGCCGCGCTCGAGGTCGCTGTGGATCTTGCCCGCCGCCACCGAGGCGACCGTGCCGCGGGGGATCGGCCACGCCCGCGCCTCGGGCGGCCCGGACCCGGTGAAGAAGGTGACCAGGTCGAGGAGGCGGTAGGCGCCGGCCACGACGGCGTCGGCGCCGCGGGTCTCGCCGAGCTCCATCTCGCGGGCGAACTCGGCGGCCTCCTCGGGCTCCATGGCGGCCAGTTCCAGCTCGGTGGCCACGGGGAGCGCGAGCGCCTGCGCGCCCTGGGCCGCCGCGTGGGCGGCGAGCGCGGCGGGGGGCTCGAGCTCCTCGTCGGTGTTGGCGATGTAGAGCACCGGCTTGGCCGTGAGCAGGCCCATCTCCAGGCCGAGGGCGCGCGCCTCGGCGTCCTCGGCCAGTCGCACGGGCCGGCCCGCGTCGAGGACGGCGGCCATCCCCTCGAGCAGCGGCAGCTCGGCGACGGCCGCCTTCTCGCCCGCCCGGGCACCCTTGCGCACCTTCTCGAGGCGCCGCTCGACCTGCTCCCGGTCGGCGATGGCCAGCTCCAGGTCGACGGCCTCGGCGTCGGCGACCGGATCGACGCGGTCCTCGGGGTGCGGCACCTCGGCGTTGGCGAAGGCCCGCACGACGTGCAGCAGGGCGTCGGCCTGGCGGAGCTGGCCGAGCGCGGCGCCCCCCAGGCCCTCGCCCTGCCCGGCGCCCGCGGCGAGGCCGGCGATGTCCACCAGCTGCACCTGCGCGGGCACGCGTCGCGGGATGTCCTGGGCGTCGGCGATCGCGTCGAGGCGGGGATCCGGCACGTCGGCCATGGCGCGCGCCGGCTCGCGGGTGGTGAAGGGGTAGGGGGCGATCTCCGCATCGGCACCGGTCACGAGCGCGAAGAGCGCCGTCTTGCCGGCGTTCGCACGCCCGACGAGCCCCAGATCCACGTCAGGCCACCCCGGGCGGGGTCAGGATCCCCCGAAGCCGACGCGCGAGGGCGCCTCGCCCGGGGGCAGGCGCACGTAGAGCAGCTCGCCCCGGTCGACCCAGAACGTGCCCTCCTCCGCGGCGAGCGAGCGCCACGACGGGCCCTTGCCCGCCTCCAGGTCCGCGGTGAACGACTCGGCGAGCGCGGCGTCGACCGTCAGCCGCAGCACGGTGCCGCCCTCGAAGCCCAATTCCAGTCGTCGCGTCGCCATCGGTGCGGCAGTCTACCCGGCCGCGCCGTGATCGGCCTGCACCAGCTCCGTCAGGACGCCGAGCGTCGACCGGGGGTGCAGGAACCCCACCATGTGGCCACCCAGCCCACGACGGGCCCGCTCGTCGACGACCTCCACCCCGCGCCCGCGCAGCGCGTCCAGCGCCGCGTCGACGTCGGGCACGGCGAACGCCACGTGGTGGAAGCCCTCGCCACGGCTCGCGAGGAAGCGGGCGATCGCGCCCTCCGGGTCGAGCGGGGTGATCAGCTCGATGGCCCCGCCGCCGCCGGTGACGGCCATCAGGGCCTCGACGCCCTGCGACTCCATGACCTCCCGGACGGCGACCTCCACGGGGACGGTCCTCTCGAGCGCCGCCAGCCCGGCGTCGAGGTCGGCCACGACGTAGCCGACGTGGTGGATCGGCCCGAGTCCGAGCGGGTCGATCACGCGACCGGCACCAGGCGCGGGTTCGGGCGCTCCTCGCGGCCGACCTTGGCGCAGGGGACCCCGTCCACCCGCACGACGTCGGCGGTGAAGTCGTTGGGCCCGCGCAGCAGCGAGCTGCCCACCCCGTACGCGTCCACCGGCACGCCCTCCTCCTCGAACGCCCGGATGCGGGGCGCGTCGAAGCCGCCCGAGGCGACGATCCTCACCCCGCCGTGCCCGGCGCTGTCGAGCGCGCGGCGCACCTTCCACACCAGCTCGGGCACCACGCCCGTCGGGCGGAAGCGCCCCATCTCGTGCCAGAGGGAGCGGTCGACCATCGTGCTCGACGTGTCGAGCCGCACGCCCCACAGGCGCGGGCCGAGCGCGTCGGCGACCTCCAGGGCGGTGCGCACCGAGTCGTTCTCGAAGTCCACCAGCACGGTCACGTGCAGGTGCTCGGCGAAGCGGTCGGCGAAGCGGCGCGCCGCCAGCACCGTGTCGCCCCCGTAGGCCGCGATCAGGCCGTGGGGGACCGTCCCCATGCCCTTGCCGCCCCACCAGGACGCCTGCGCGTCGGTGGACACGCCGATCGCCCCGGCCACGTGCGCCGCCCACCCGTCGCCGGTCTGCACCTGCCAGTGGTCGAAGCGCGCGGGGAAGTAGAGGATCGGCTTGCCCCCGGCCGCGGCGACCACGTCCCGCACGTTGCGGCTGATCAGCGTCCGCCGGGCGAGCACCCCGAGGTAGAGGGTCTCCAGGGAGGCGAACAGGCTGTAGTCCCCCCGGATCGTCAGCACCGTCTCCCAGGGCTCGATCTCGTCGCCGTCGTGCAGGGCGGCGACCTCCAGCCGGTCCCAGCCCTGGTGCCACGAGCCGTCCGGCAGTCGCCGTCCGGAGCACAGCTTCAGGATCGCGATCGCCTCGTCCACGCCCCCGAGCACCGAGCGCTCGCGCTGGAACACCTGCATCAGCACGTCCGGGCGATGGTCGTCGGCCTCGAGCACGTCGCGCGTGAACGTGAAGTAGGCGTCGCTGTAGTAGCCGTCGCGCATCTTCTCGACGGGCAGCTGGAAGGTCTCCGGGGGCAGCCGGCTGCGACGCGCGGTGGTCACGCGGCGCCCGTGTCGGCGGAGTCGTCGTCGGAGGGCAGGGTCGCGGGCCGGGAAGACCAGAGCAGGCCGGTCCCGATGGCCGCGAGCGCGGCGATGCCGATCGCGATCACCCCGAGCCAGATCGCGGCGCCGCTGCCGTCGTCGGAGTCGCCCGACACGACGACGGCGCCCTCGGTGGCGGTCCCCTCCTCGGCGATGGTCATGAACGACGCCGGGCCGGGGGCGGTGGGGCCGCTCTCCGCACGCCCCTCCTCGTCGTCCTCCCGGGGCCCCGTCCAGGGCTTCACCTGGCCGTCGGCGTACGTCTGCCGCGACGCCCACGCCGCCTCGCCCGGCGTGAAGGGCGTGCCCAGCATCGTGAAGTCCTGGTACCGGCCCGGGGGGATCGTCCCGCCCGACCAGACGACGCGGGCGATGCGCCCGTCGGCGCCGGTGATCGGGGTGACGCGCCAGTCGCCGGGGGGCTCCGCGACGCTGTAGACCGTGACCTCGTCCGGCACGTCGACCTCGACCCGGGTGGTCGGCAGGTCGCGCTCGGTGGGCACCCGGACGGTCAGCTCGGTGGCGGTCCCGGCCGTCGCCGTGAACGGAAGGACGTCGACGTGCGCCTGCGCCGGCGCCGCCACCCCGAGGAGGGCGATCGCCGCGAGGAGGACCGCCCGCCTCACGCGCGCACCGAGTCCGTGAGGGCGTCGAGCATGGCGACGTACATTAGAGCCTGGACCTTGTCGCCGAGCGCGATGCGGTACGTGATGGCGAGCAGCCCCGCGACGTCCGCCTCGATGCTCACGCGCGTCCCGTCGGGCTCGGGTGAGAGCAGCGTCGTGGTCCGCGCCCGCACGCCGGGCCCGCGCGCCTCCCAGGTGATCCGGTCGTGGCCGGCCACCTCCGTGATCACCGGGCGCGTGTAGAACGGCCGCCCGGTGGGGGCGCTCAGCTGGAGGTCGAGCCGGCTGCCCTCGGCAACGGCGCCGTCGATGGAGGCCGCGACGCACGCCGGGTTCCACTGCGGCCATTCGGCGAAGGTGGTCCAGCGCTCCCAGACCACCGCGGGCGACGCGGGCGCCACCACGGTCACCACGACGGACACCCCTAGGGGGCGGTGGCCTCGGCGCGCAGGAGCGCGTCCATCGCCGCGCGGCCGACGAGCAGGTCGCCGGGGCTCGGCTCGCGCGTGGCGAAGCCGGCCTGCACGGCGTGGCCGACGCCGTGGACGACCCGCGAGACCGGGTGGTCCGGGCGGCGTGCCGAGAACGAGAAGACCTCCACCGCCGCGCCGACGCTCAGCGCGGAGACCGCCGTCCGCACGCCGAGCGTCCGCCGCCGCACGAGCTTGCGGGACACCGTGTTGCCGACGATGCTCGCCACCAGGAGCGGCAGGATCAGGTTGCTGCCACAGCGGTCGTGCTCCTTGGCGTGCGTGTCGGCGTGCGCGATCTCATCCTCGCCACCGGCCTCGTAGGCCGCGATGCTCTTGTGCTCGACCGCGTGCCAGACGGCTGCCTGGGATCCGCGCAGTGTGAGCACCGCCGGGGCGAGGCCCGCGAGCGCGCCGACCGTCTCCTGGGCCAGCACCGACCGCAGTCGCCGCCGCGCCACCGCCGCGACCGCGGTCGCGCCCACGGCGATGCCGATCGTCGACCGGTCCTCCATGGCGAAGCGCGCCTGGGGCAGCCCCCGCCGCACCGCGGGCAGCACCGCGAAGGCCTCGCCCAGGCGCACCAGCCCGCGCGCGAGGGGCATGTCGGTGGCCCGTCCGATCCGGAAGAGCTGCTTGCGCCCCGACGCCACGACCAGCCGCCCGTCGGCGTCGCGCACCGCGGCCGCCCAATGGGTGGGGCCGTGGACGAGGAGCCCGTTGGCGAGCGCCATCCCGCCGAGCCGGTTGCTGCGAGGCGATTCGGCCATGGGGTCAGGGTAGTCGATGAGGCCCGCCGGCACCCATCGGCGACGCCGATCGCGTCGACGGAGCGCCGGCGGCCGGGTGGACGCGTCCATCGTCCAAGTGAACGACGGCCTCCGTCCAAGTGGACGACCGCCTCCGTCCAAGTGAACGACCGCCTCGAGACGTGGAACGACCCCGGCTCAGGGGCTCCGGCGGCGGGCCTCCTGGCGGCGCTCGGCGGCGAGGCGGCCGGCGCCGGCGTCGCTGTCGTCCACGAACGCCATCATCTCCGCGAGGGCGGTGTGGCCCGCGGTGCGGGCGATCTCGCGATGCATCTCGACCGCCACGCGCCGGTAGGACTCGTGCCCCTGGGGCTGGCTGCGTAGCTCGATCAGGTGCATCGCCTCGCGCGCGTTCATGACCATCGTGAAGCGGATGCGGTGCGCGAGCGTCACGGCGTAGGGCGCGTGCGCGGGGAGCTCGGGGGCGAGGGCGTCATGGAGGGCGACGCAGCGCTCCTGGACCGCGGCGTAGTCGTCCGCGGCGCCGGCGGCGGCGACCTCGGCGGGGACGTCGTACCCCAGCCGCGGCGTGAGCGGCTGCGCCTGCAGGCTCAGCATGCGGTGGCGCTGGAGGTCGCGGTAGGCGCCGTAGTCGCAGACCACCTCGAAGGCGTAGGTCGTCGCCTCGAGGGCGCGCCCGGGTCGCTGGCGGCGGTCGGCCCGCGAGCCGGCCCAGCGCCGCAGCGCGGCGGCGCGGGCGGCGGGGTCCATCGCGGCCACGGCGGCGCGCACGTCGGCCAGGTCGCGGCCGGAGGACGGCCACAGCGCGTGGGCCAGCACGCGCGCCTCGCCGTCGGGGTCGAAGTCGACGAGCCGCACGGAGGGACCGGCCGGTCCGCCCGGCGCGGGGCCGAGGGCCGCGGCGAGCTCGGCCGCCGCCGCGTCGCCGGCGGCGAGGTAGGCGCCGTGGGCCACGCCGCGGTCGACGCGATCGACCCGGGTGAGGAAGGCCGGGATCACCTTGCGGAGCTCGCGGAGCATCGTCGCGGCGCACTCGCGGGCCTCGGGCAGGGGGTGGGCCGCCATCCGGACGAGCATCGCCTCGTAGGCCTGGCCGGATGCGTAGATGCCGACGTTGGCGGTGGTGGCCGCCGGCAGCAGCCCGCGCAGCAGGTCGAGGGCGCGGGCGCGGATCGCGCGCTCGCGCGCGGCCGCAGGGGTCCCCGGGTCCTCCGGCACGCCCGCGCCGACGTGCGCGACCAGCCGCGGCAGCAGGGCCGCGTAGCCGTCGAACGCCGCGTCGAGCGTCGCCGTGTAGGCGGGCCCCAGGTCGGCGTGCTCCAGGACGGCGGCGGGGCGGTGGTAGCGGTAGTGGCCGCCGGGCCGGTCGGTGAAGGCGATGTAGCGCGTCGACTGCTCGAGGTACGAGGCGAGGCGCCCCCACTGCAGGATCTTGGTGAGGACGTTGGACGCCCCCTCCACCGCGATGTGGGCCCCGCCGAGCTGCGCCACCGAGTCGTCGCCGTACTCGGCGAGCACCCGTTCGTAGAGCGCCTCGGCGCGCTCGGCGCCCACCGCGGGGCCCGCGCGCCGGCCCTCCGGGGCCTCCGGCGGCAGGAACTCGTCGAGCAGCAGCCGCCGCAGCGACTTGGGGCTGCGCGAGTAGCGGGCGAAGAGCGCGCCCTTCACCACCTCGGGGAGGCCGGTGAGGGCGAACACCGGTCCCGAGGGGTCCGTGACGTACGGAGCCACCCGTTCGCGCTCTCGTTCGTTCAGGTCGACCGGGGTCATTTCATGCCTTCGGGGCGTCGCGCTGGCTGCGGTTCGCGCCATCCTAGAGACGTGCGCCCCCGCGGAATCCCCGCCGCCCTCGCAGCGGCCTGCGCGATCGTGCTCGCCGTCGCCGCGGGCGCCCAGGCACGCCCGCCGGCGGACGAGGCCGTCCGGCCCGCCCCGCCGCCCGTCGGGTACTGCCGGGTGATCCCCCCGGAGTGGCCCGCGTTCCCGGCCTCGCCGGCCCCGGTCCCCGACCTGACGCCCTTCCAGGACTACCGCGCCGGCCTCGGCATCGACGGCACCGCGCGCGGGGCGGGCGTCACGATCGCCGACATCGAGTACGAGTGGAGCGAGACGCACGGGGAGCTGGCGCACCACGGGCTGGCCGCCTCCGGCGACAGCGGTCTCGACGCGGCCTGGCGGGCGCGCGACCACGGGACCGCCGTGCTCGGCCTCCTGGGGGGCTCGGACGACGGTCGGGGCGTCACCGGGCTCGCGCCCGACGCCACGCTCGCCCCCCGGGCGCCCGACACCGGCGACTACCGTCCGTGGCTCGACGTGGCCGCGGCGGCCGCCACCCTCGAGCCCGGCGACGTGCTGCTCATCGAGCTCCAGGCGGGCCTCGCGACCCCGTCGGGCACGGCCTATGCGCCGATCGAGGTCTACCCCGCCATGCGGAGGGCGATCCGCGCGGCGGTCGACGCGGGCATCGTCGTGGTGCAGCCGGCGGGCAACAGCGGCTCCGACATCGGCGCGGTGCTCACCGCGGCCGGCGAGACCGCCCCCTGGCTGCTCGGCCCGGAGGCCCCGAACCACTCCGGCGCCCTGATCGTCGGCGCGGGCGGCGGGGGCCGGGACGAGTCGGAGACCCCGGACCTCGCCCGCGCCGCCGTCTCGAACCACGGCCCCCGCGTCGACCTCCAGGGCTACGGGGGCGGCGTGGTGACATCCGGCTACGGCGACGCGCCCGGCAGCGCCGCGGGCGACGCCGCCTACACGACCTGCTTCGACGGCACCTCCAGCGCCGCGGCCACGGTCGCGGCGGCCGCCGCGCTCGTGCAGGGGGCGGAGATCGCCCGCGACGGGACCCCGCTCACCCCGGCGCAGGTGCGCGCCCTCCTCGTCGCGACGGGGACGCCCCAGGCCGGGCCGGGGGGCGGCGCGATCGGCCCCCGCCCCGACGTCGCGGACGCCATCGCCGCGCTGGCCGACCTCGAGACGGAGGCACCGCCCGCGCCGGGCCCCGACGCCCCGCCGGCGGTCGACGCGCCCGCGCCCCCGCCCCCGGCGCCCCCGCTGGAGCCGGCCCCGCCGGCGCCCCCCGCCCCCGTCGCGCCCGCCCTCGCCACGTCGGCGCCGCGCACGGTCCCGGCCGCCACCGGCCTCACCGTCCGCGCCGACCGGCGCGCCCGCACGCTGACCCTGCGCTTCGCGGGCCTCGCGCCGCGCGCGGTCGTGCGCGTGGGGGGGCGCGCCGTCCGCATGCGCGCGGGGCGCGTGGTGGTGCGGCTGCCGCGCGCGGCCACGCGCGTCGTCGTCACGGCGCCGCCGCGGGCAGGCGTCCGCCGGCGTGCGGCGGTGTGGCGGGTGGTCGTCCCGGAGCGCGGTCGGCCGCTCCCCGCCCGCCTGCGCTGACACCGCCGCCCGGCGCCGCCGCGCCAGGCCGGTCGTGCTACCAGCCCGCGGTGCCGGGCCCGCCCTTGAAGGGGCCGACGACCTCGCTGGTGATCCAGCCCCCGTAGAAGCCGCCCTCCTGGGGGCGCACCCGCTCCCCGCCGACGGTGCAGGCGTCCATCGCGCCCGGGTACAGGGCGACGTGGTCCCGCAGCGCCGCGAAGGCCGGGACGGGGTCGGGGTAGTACCAGCCCGCCCGCTCCGCCGTGACGCCGCCGCCCCGCACGTCGAGGTAGGCCGCCGCGCCCTTCCACTCGCAGAACGACCCGCCCTCGGCCGGGGCGAGCGCCCCCGGCGCGAAGTCCGCCCGCGGGAGGTAGAACGCCGGCGGATGGCTCGTCTCAAGCACGCGCAGCGCCCGCGTGGTGTCGGCGATCGTCTCGCCGCCGAGCACCACGGTCACGCGCCGGTCGTCCGGGGCGATCCGGGGCGGCCGGGGGTAGTCCCAGACCGACTCCTGCCCCGGGCCGGCCGGCTCGCGCCTACCAGGGCGCGTTGGCGTTCCTCGTGTCGGTCTGGTCCATCGGCCACACCTCGGGCAGGTCGACCGCGAAGTTGCCCTCGTCGTCGGCGTGCCGGGAGTGCCACTCGGTGAAGTTCGGGATCGAGAACCCCACCACCCGGAACGAGTGGCGGTCGACCCGCACGATCAGCTCGCGCTCGGGGTCGAGGACGGCGAGCGCCGGGCTCGGGATGCCGTACGAGCAGTGGTAGGCGTCCTTCTCCTTGTCGTAGCGCGTCATCGCGTCGGCGGGCATGTGCGTCCCGCTCCCGATCGCGGAGGCGGGCTCCGCCCCCTCCTCGGGGGGCACCGGGCCCGGCCCGGGCGGCGGCATGGTGCTCATCGGTTTCCTCCCAGCATGCGTTGCACGATCACCCGCACCTCCTTCCCGTCGGCGTCGCCGCCGACGCGCGACATGACCGCCTTCATCACGCGGCCCATGTCGGCGGGGCCGGAGGCGCCCTCCGCCGTGATCACCTCGGCGACGACCGCCTCGATGGCCGCGGCGTCCATCTGCGCGGGCAGGTAGGCCTCGACGATCTCGAGCTCGCGGCGCTCCTGCGCCACCAGGTCGTCGCGCCCCCCGGCGGTGAACTGCTCGATCGACTCGCGGTGCTGCTTGACGATGCCGCGCAGCACCTTGACGGCGGCGTCCTCGCCGAGGGGCCCGCGCGCCTCGATCTCGGCGTTCTTCAGGGCCGAGCGCGCCCGCCGGATCGCGTCGCGGCGCACCGTGTCGCCGGCGCGCATCGCGTCCTTCAGATCGGAGTCGAGCCGTGCCGCGACCCCTGTCGTCGTGTCCGCCATCCCCTGGATTCTAGCCCTCGGGCGCCGCCGCGGCCGTGCGGCGGCGGTCGAAGGGCCGGTCGAGCAGCCAGAAGAGCACCAGCGCGAGCCCGGCGCCCGAGACGATGTACCAGGGCCAGGGGCCCATCAGGTCGAGCAGGCTGCCACCCGGCGGCGGCTCGCGCAGGAACATGTAGTTGCCCCCGGTCGCGAGGGTGCCGGCCGCGGCGAGCGCCGTCACGACGAGGCTCCACCCGAACACCCGCCGCACCGCGTGTGGCCGGGGCGTGTGCATGAGCCCCCACGCGAGCACGACCGCCGCGATCACCACGCCGGAGTGCGCGATCACGAACCACCACCAGCGGTGGTCGGGGAACCCCTGGCGGAGGTCCGGGGTGGCGAGCGCCTGCACCGTCGCGGTGAGGCCCCAGAAGTAGGTCAGCTCCACCGCCAGCGGAAGGCCCCGCCACAGGGCGATCACGGCGGCGACGGTCGCCGCGTCGGTGAGGTGCAGCGGCAGGTCGCCGCGCGCCGACAGGCCCTCGCGCGAGTGGTGCACCAGGTGGAAGCCGACCTCGTTGACCACGAGGGCCAGGGCCAGCCCCCGGCACGCCCACGGCACCCACGGCGCCGACGGGTCGCGGCGCACCGCCGCCCCGAGGCCCACGGCGGCGACGGCCGTGGCCGCGAGGACGATCAGGTGCTGGGCGGAGAGCAGCTCCATGGCGGGCGGCGGCCGGCGCGGCTCAGAAGGGCTCCTCGGCGGCCGGCTCCGCGCCCTCGGCGGGGTCCCCGCGCAGCGCGCGCAGCCGCCGGGCGAGCTCCCCCTCGGGGCCGCGGTCGGTGGGCTCGTAGAGGCGGAGGCCCTCCAGCCCCTCCGGCATCAGCGACCCGCCGGCGTACCCGTCGGGGAAGTCGTGCGGGTAGCGGTAGCCCTCGCCGTTGCCGAGCCCGCGCGCGTTGGCGGCGCTCGAGTCGCGCAGCGCCAGCGGCGGCCGTCGCGCGCCCTCGCGCTCGACCTGCGCCAGAGCGGCGTCGACGGCGCGGTAGGAGGCGTTCGACTTCGGCGCGAGCGCGATGTAGGTCGTCGCCTGCGCCAGCGCGATCCGCGCCTCGGGCAGCCCGACGAACTCGACCGCGCGCCCGGCGGCGACGGCGACCTCCAGGGCGCGCGGATCGGCGTTGCCGACGTCCTCGCTCGCCGCGACGATCAGCCGCCGGGCGATGAACTTCGGGTCCTCGCCGCCGGTGAGCATCACGGCGAGGTAGTAGATCGCGGCGTCGGGGTCGCTCCCGCGCAGGCTCTTGATGAAGGCCGAGATCGTGTCGTAGTGGGCGTCGCCCTGACGGTCGTAGACCACCGCGCGTCCGCCGGCGGCCGACTGGACGGCCTCGAGGGCGATCTCCCGGCCGTCGGCGGTGTCGGCGGCCGCCGCCTCGAGCAGGTTGAGGGCGCCGCGGGCGTCCCCCGCGGCGCGCGCGACGATCGCGGCGCGTGCCTCCTCGCCCAGCGTCACCCGCCCGCCGAGGCCCCGCGGCGCGGCGACGGCCCGGTCGAGCAGCGCGGCGACGTCCTCGGGCGCCAGGGGCTCCAGCACCCACACGCGCATGCGCGACACGAGCGCCGCGTTGACCTCGTACCAGGGGTTCTGCGTGGTCGCGCCGATCAGCGTCAGCAGGCCGTCCTCGACGGCCGGCAGCAGCGCGTCCTGCTGGGCGCGGTTGAAGCGGTGGATCTCGTCGAGGAAGAGGACGGTCGCCGTGCCGGCCGCCAGGCGGTCGCGGGCGCGGGCCATCACCGCGCGCACGTCGGCGACCGTGGCCGAGACCGCCGAGAGCTCCTCGAACGCCGCCGAGGTGCTCTGCGCCACGACCCGCGCCAGCGTCGTCTTGCCGCTCCCCGGAGGGCCGTAGAGCACCATCGAGGGCACCCGGTCGCCCGCGATCGCGGCGCGCAGCGCGCCGTCGGGGCCGAGCAGCGCGCGCTGGCCGACGACCTCCTCGAGGCTCTCGGGCCGCATCCGCGCGGCCAGCGGGCGGCTGCGGGACAGGCGCGCCTCGACCGCCTCGCCGAAGAGGTCGCCCTGGGGCGGGCCCTGGCCGCGGGCCATCAGGCCACCACCGCCACGGGGCGCCGCTCCGGCAGCAGCAGCGCGAGGGCGCCCCCGATCAGGGGCAGCATGGCCACGCCCCACAGCGCGGCCTCGCGGCCGGCCGCGTCGGCGATGGCCCCGAACAGCGCGAGGCCCGGCGGCGCCGAGCCGATCGCGCCGAAGCCGATCATGAGGCCGGCCGCCAGGGCGAGCCGGTCGGGGAGGTATTCCTGTCCCATCATCACCGTCACCGAGAAGGAGGACATCAGCACGAACCCGCCGAGCGCCAGCGGCACGATCGCCGCCCACCCGTCGAGCAGCAGGAAGCCGGCGATCAGCGGCGTGACCACCGGCATGCTCCACACCAGCATCCGCCGTCCGCCGACGCGGTCGGCGAGGGACGCCCCGGCGAGCGTGCCGGCCGCCCCCGCCGCGGAGAACGCGACGACGGCGAAGCCGGCCGCCTGGTCCGAGAACCCGCGCTGGTCGGTCAGCAGCAGCGGCGCCAGGGCCAGCACGCAGAACTGCGTCCAGGTCCGCATGCTGGTGACGACCAGCAGCAGGGAGACGGCCCAGCCGCTCGCGCGCGCCATCGCCGGCCGCGCCGCGCCGGCCGGCCGGGGCGCCACCGGGATCGCCAGCCGGTGCCGCTCGTGGTGCAGCCACACGGCGACGACGAGGCCGGGGACGAGGAAGACCAGGGTCGCGCGCGCGTCGAGCAGGGGGATGAACAGGGCGGCGAGCAGCGGCCCGGCGGCGAAGCCGGCGTTGCCGCCGAGCATGAACCAGGCGAGCCCGGTGGCGGTGCGGTCGGCGCTGATGCGGTTCGCCACCCGCGCCGCCTCGGGGTGGAAGGCGGCGATCCCGAGCCCCGACCCCACGACGCAGGCGAGCACCCCGGCGTAGCCCCCGGCCAGCCCCGACAGCGCGAGCCCGGCCGCGGCGACCGCGACCCCGCCCCACAGGAAGACCGTCATGGCGCGCCGGTCGGCCAGGAGCCCGAACAGCGGCTGGATGGCCGACGACACCAGCAGCGACGCGCCGAGGATCATGCTGGCGGCGAGGTCCGAGAGGGCGTAGATCGCGGTGAACACCGGGATCATCGCCGGCACGGCGCCCACGGTCGCGTCGATCACGAAGTGCCCGGTGGCGAGGAGCCCGATGCCGCGGCGGTCGATCGCCCCGGCGTCGGCGCGTCGCGGGGCGACGGACGGGGCGGTGGCGCTCATCCCCGCACCTTAGTCCCGGGAGGACCCGGGCACCGCGCCGGGCGGGATAGGGTCGCCGCATGCCCGGCGGACGCTGGATCACGGGGGAGGACGTGCTGGCGGCGGCCCGCACGGCGCCGGGGGTCCGGCCCGACGCCGCGGCGCTGGCGGCGGCCGTGCGCCCCGGCGACCTCTTCGAGGGCTACGAGGCCCTGCGGGCGGCCTGCCCGCCGGAGCGCGTGGGGCTCAGCCCCGGCGCCCACGCGGCCCTCTTCGGGCCCCTGTTCGGCGAGTTCGAGTAGGCCCGCGCGGGTCAGTCCGCGGGCTCGATCCCCGCGACCTCCTCCAGGCGCTCGGCCATCGGGTCGGGGCGCTCCTCCCACCACGCCGCGTTGCGCGCGAGGTCGTGCACCCGCGCCCCCACGATCGCGAAGCCGATCGAGGACAGGACGATCACGAGCGGGGTGATGCCGCCGGCGTCGGCGCCGAAGATGCCGATCGGCGTGTCGAAGCGCGCGCTCGCGACGCCGCAGAAGAGGACCCCCACCGCGAGCATCGTGAGGATCGCGAGCGGCACGGCCTGCACCAGCCAGGGCCGGCGCACCACCCGCACGATCACCAGCTCGTGGATCACCATCAGCAGCACGCCGCCGATGATCGTGGACCACAGACCGGTGGGGCCGACGGTGTCGCCGATCACCCCGAGTGCCTCGTCGGTGGAGCCGACCTCCCGGGCGTCGCCCTGGACCAGCGTGCCGAGCACGTGGTTGAAGTCGAGGTCCGTGTGCCCCCGGTGGAAGGACCCCTGCATCATCACCAGGAAGACGACGGCCCCCACGAAGCCGCTCAGCAGGGGCGCGACCACGGCGCGCGCCAGGCGGCCGAGCGACCCGCCGCCGGCGTCGGGGTCCGCGCTCACGGCCCCTCCTCGGCGTGCGGGTTGGCGCGCAGCCACGAGATCCTCAGGAACAGCGCGCGGTCGTCCATGTCCTGCTCCAGCTCGAAGGCCGTGCCGCAGAGGGGGCACGCCGTGAAGGGCTGGAACGCCGGTATGCCGTCGTCGTCGGCGCGTCCCGTGGGGATCAGCAGCAGGTCGCCCCAGCAGTCCGGCGTGGGGCAGCGCATCCGGGCGTCGATGTTCGCGAACGCGCTCTTCGGGAGGGTGGGCGTCTCGCTCATGGCCTCACGGGCATCATTGCGCTCCCAGTCACTACATTTCGTGAAGCGTCGGCCCGCCCGTCTCGGTCGTCGCCAGGGAAAAGGGTAGAATCCCACCTAGAATCGCTGGTTACCCCAGCCGCAGCACGGGAGACGCAATGGCGCGCAGCTACCAGGATCTCCTCGCGTCCGCTCGCGAGCAAGTGCCGGAGGTGCAGGTCGCCGACCTCGCCGAACGGCGCCGGTCGGGCGACAGCCCGCTGGTCATCGACGTCCGCGAGCAGAGCGAGTGGGACGAGGGGCACATCCCCGGGGCGATCCACATCCCCCGCAGCTTCCTCGAGAGCCGGATCGCCGGGGTGGCGACGCCGGACCAGGAGGTCATCCTGAGCTGCGCCTCCGGCAACCGCTCCCTGCTGGCGGGCACCACCCTCCAGGAGATGGGCTTCACCAACGTCGAGAGCCTGGCCGGCGGCTTCCAGCGCTGGAAGCAGAGCGGGCAGGACTACGACGTGCCCAAGTCGCTCAGCCAGGACCAGCGCTCGCGCTACTCCCGCCACATCCTCATCCCGGAGATGGGCGAGGAGGGCCAGATCCGCCTGCTCGAGTCGAAGGCGCTCCTGATCGGCGCCGGCGGCCTCGGCTCCCCCGCCGCCTACTACCTCGCCGCGGCCGGCGTCGGCACGCTCGGCCTGGTCGACGACGACGTGGTCGACGCGAGCAACCTCCAGCGCCAGATCATCCACACCACCGACCGCGTGGGGATGAACAAGGGCGAGTCGGCGAAGATCGCGATCGAGGCGCTCAACCCCGACGTCCGGGTCAACACCCACCAGTTCCGCGTCGACAGCTCCAACGTGCTCGACCTGATCGCCGACTACGACGTGATCATCGACGGGACGGACAACTTCCCGACCCGGTACCTGATGAACGACGCGGCGCTGATGGCGCGCAAGCCGCTGGTGCACGCGAGCATCCTGCGGTTCGAGGGCCACGCGTCGGTGTTCACCCCGTACGACGGGCCCTGCTACCGCTGCCTCTTCCCCGAGCCCCCGCCGCCCGACATGGCGCCCTCCTGCGGCGAGGCCGGCGTCCTCGGCGTGCTCTGCGGCGTGATGGGCGGGATCATGGCCACCGAGGCGATCAAGCTCCTGCTGGGCATCGGCGACACGCTCTCGGGCCGGCTGCTGATCTACGACGCCCTCGACATGTCGTACACCGAGCTGAAGATCCGCCGCGACCCCGACTGCCCGGCGTGCGGCGCCGACGCGCGGCTCGAGTTCCGCGACTACGACGCGTGGTGCGCGGGCGTGGGCCGTCACGAGAGCGCGGCGGCCTCGGCGTGAGCACGGTCCGCATCCCCCCGGTGCTGCGCGCCGCCACCGGCGGCGAGCGCGAGATCGAGGTGCCCGGCGCGACCGTGAGCGAGGTGCTCGACGCGCTCTACGAGCTGCACCCGGCGGTGCGCATGCAGCTCCAGACGCCCGACGGCGAGCTGCACAAGTTCGTCAACGTCTACCTCAACGACGAGGACGTCCGGCTGCTGTCGTGGCTCGACACCGAGGTGTCCGAGCGGGACACCCTGCTGATCCTCCCCGCGATGGCGGGTGGGGCCGGCTGATGGCCCCCTCGTCCGGGCTCGCGCCCCCGCCGCTGGCGGTGTCGCCCGACCTGATCGGCACGATCGGCAACACGCCGCTCGTGGAGCTCCAGCACGTCTCGCCCAACCCCGAGGTGCGGATCCTCGCCAAGCTGGAGAGCCACAACCCCACGGGGTCGATCAAGGACCGCACGGCGCTGTCGCTGATCGAGGACGCCGAGCGGCGGGGGCTGATCAAGCCGGGCGACACGATCATGGAGCCGACCTCCGGCAACACCGGCATCTCGCTGGCCATGATCTGCCGGGTGCGCGGATACCGCCTCGTGGCGGTGATGCCGGAGAACGTCACCGAGGAGCGCCGGCAGCTGCTCACCCTGTACGGGGCGGAGATCGTGCCGACCGACGGCGAGTTCGGCTCGAACGGCGCCGTCGAGGTGGCGCAGCGGCTCGCGGCCGAGAACGGCCTCTACATGCCGTTCCAGTACGGGAACCCGGCCAACCCCCGCGCCCACTACGAGGGCACGGCCGAGGAGATCGTGCGCGACTGCCCGGAGATCGACGTCTTCGTCGCCGGCCTCGGAACCGGCGGGACGCTGATGGGCTCCTCGCAGCGCCTCAAGGAGCACCGCCCCGACATCCAGGTGATCGCGTGCGAGCCGCTCCAGGGCGACCCGGTGAGCGGGCTGCGCAGCCTGGACGACGGCTTCGTGCCGCCGATCCTCGACCTCGCCCGCCTCGACCGCAAGCTGCTCGTGGGCAACCGCGACGCCATCCTCATGACGCGCCGGCTCGCGGCGGAGGAGGGCATCTTCGCGGGCGTCTCCTCGGGCGCGGTCATCCACACCTGCGCGCGCGTCGCCGCGCGGATGACCCGCGGCACCGTCGTCGGCATCGTGTGCGACGGCGGCTGGAAGTACCTGTCGTCCGGGCTCTGGACCGACGACGTCGACGCGGTCGAGGACCGCGTCGACAACGGGATCTTCTGGTAGGCCCCCGCCGGTGAGGATCAGCCGTGAGCTCGCGGGGGAGCTCGTCGACCACGCGCTCGCGGACCTGCCCAACGAGTGCTGCGGCCTGATCGCCGGCCGCGGCGGCACGGCGACCCGCGTGCTGCGCGCGACCAACAGCCAGGGCAGCCCGTTCATGTACGTCATGGACCCGCGCGAGCAGCTGCGCATGATGGACGCCATCGACGAGGCCGGCGACGACCTGCTCGCGATCTACCACTCCCACACCCGCTCGGCGGCGTACCCGTCGCGGACCGACGTGGAGCTGGCCTTCTACCCGGATACGCTGTACCTCATCGTGTCCATCGCCGACCGGGACGCCCCCGACATCCGCGCGTTCCGGCTCAGCAAGGGCGCCCCCGAGGGCGAGCAGATCGCCGAGGAGAAGGTGGAGATCGAATGAGGTCACGACTGGTGGCCGTGGCGGCCACGACACTGGCGGCCGCGGGCCTGCTGACCGCCTGCGGCGGTGAGGCCGACACGGTCACGCGCACGATCACGACCGACCAGCTCCCGACGACCGCCCCGGCGACGACGGAGGCCCCGACGGTGCCCACCACGGCGCCGACGACGACCACGGCGGCGGGCGTCGACGAGAGCCGCCTGCCGCCCGAGGGGTCGATCCCCGACACCCAGACCGGCACGTCGCGGTCGCTCGACGACGCCCAGGAGTTCGTGGACGCCCTCTACCAGGTGGGCGACCCCTCCAAGCCGGCGGCGCAGTCGCGGCTCGAGTCCGCGGGCTACTCCGGGGGGATCCTGCGGGACGAGATCGGCACCGACCCCCAGGACGGCATCGCCCTGTTCCGCACCTACGCCATCGCCCTGCGCGACGACGCGGCGGCGCAGCAGGAGGTCGACGACGCGGCCGACGAGGTCGAGAGCTCGAGCTCCGCGCCGTCGACCCCGATCGAGGTCCCGGAGATCCCCGGGGCGCGCGGCCTGCGCCTGGACCTCAGCCAGGGCGGCACCACCGGCTCGGTGGCCTTCGTCACCTTCGCCTCGGGCCCGTACGTCTACGGTCTCCAGGGCGTGAGCACGCGGGGCGAGACGCTTCCGCAGGACGGCCTCGTCGAGGCGGCCCGCCAGCTCTACGCGCGGGTGAGCACCCAGCCCTGACGCGCGGCACCCCCCGGTCGCCGCGTGGCGACCGGGGGGTGCGACGACGTCACTCCGCGGCGGGCTCCTCGGCCTTCTTGGCCCGGGTGCGGCGCTTGGGCTTGGGGGCCTCCTCCTCGGCGGCGGGCGCCTCGGCGGTCGCCTCGGCCGTCGCCTCCGCGGCGGGCTCCTCGACCTTCTTGGCCCGGGTGCGGCGCTTGGGCTTGGGGGCCTCCTCCTCGGCGGCGGGCGCCTCGGCGGTCGCCTCGGCCGTCGCCTCCGCGGCGGGCTCCTCGACCTTCTTGGCCCGGGTGCGGCGCTTGGGCTTGGGGGCCTCCTCCTCGGCGGCGGGCGCCTCGGCGGTCGGCCCCTCGGGCGTCGCGGCCGCGGCCTCCGGGGCGGTGGCGCGGCGGCGCACCCGGCGGCGCCCGGCGGGGGCGTCCTCGGCGGGGGCGGCGTCGATCAGCGCGTCGCCCTGGGGCGGCGTCGCGCTCTCGTCGCCGGGCGACGGGGCCTCGGCGGCCTCCGCGGTGGTGGCCTCGGCCTCCTCCTCCGCGGCGGTCCGGCGGCGACGGCGGCGACGGTCCGCGGGCTCGCCGTCGGCCTCCTCGGCGGCGGGCTGCGGCGTCGCGTCCCCGGCCTCGACGACCTCCGGGGCCGGCGCGAGGTCGCCCGGCGCGATGGGCTCGAGGTCCTCGACCGTCGGCTCGGGGTCGACGCCGGCCCCGCGGCGGCGGCGGCGGCGCGAGCTGCGGGCCGGCGGCTCGCCCTCGGCGACGTCGGTCGCCTCGACGAGCTCGGGCACGTCCTCCTCGACCTCGGGGCCGAGCATGATCATGTCCTCGTAGGAGATCGGCTCGTCGAGCGGGGGCAGCGTGCCCAGGTCGAGGTCGGGCGTGGGGGTGACCACCACCTCGAAGACCTCGGCGCCCGGGGTGAGCGCCTCCGCGGCGGGCGTGGCGCCCGCCCCGGCCGACTCGGAGCGGCCGCGCCCACCGCGCCGGCGCCTGCGGCGCCCCTCGCCCTCCTCGCCGCGGTCGGAGCGCTCCGCGCGCTCGGCCGCGGGCGCGGAGACGGGCGGCGCGGCGACGGTCGTGCCGAGCTCCACGCGGTAGGTGCCGCTGCGCGGGTCGGTCTCCAGGCGGACCATGCCGGTGCGCCCGGCCTCCTCGAGGAACTTCGAGAAGGTCGAGAAGCCGTGCTCGCTCTCGTCGAACGCGGGGTACTTGCGGCGCATCGAGTCCTTGACGATGGACGCAAGCGGCCACTCGACGCCCTCGCGCTGGAGGGCCGTGAGCGTCTCCTGCAGGAGCTGCTCGGGGTTCAGCCCGGCGCCGCTGCCGGCCCCGCCCCGCCGCGAGGCGCCGCCGGCGGCACGCGCCGCGAGGAGGTCGTAGAAGATGAACTCGTCGCAGTTGGCGATCAGGAGCTCGCTGGCCGACTCGCGGTTCCCGACGCCGATCACGCGCTTGTTCAGCTCGCGCAGCTTGCCGACCAGCGGCGTGAAGTCGCTGTCGCCGGAGACGATCACGAAGTTGTCGACGTGCTCGCGGCTGTACGCGAGCTCCATGGCGTCGACCGCCATCTGGATGTCGGCGCGGTTCTTGGCGCCCTCGCGGGCGGACGGCATCTCGATCAGCCCGAGCCCCGCGTTCTGGAGCTCGTGCCGCGCGTCGCGGTACCGGCTCCAGTCGGCGTAGGCCCGCTTCACGAGCACCCGGCCCTTCTCGGCCAGGCGGTTCAGTACCAGGTGGATGTCGAAGTCGCCTCGACCCTTGGCCCCGGGACGGGCCATGTTCTCGAAGTCGACCAGCACGGCGAGAGAGCTCTCGTGCTCGGCCATGGTGCCTCCAGATCTCTGTGTGGGGCCGCCCGAGGCGGGCGGCGGTTCATGCGGCGTGACGCCGGTGCGCCCGCGCGTACGCAGGCGGCGGGGATGCTACCAGCCCGGCGCACCCGGCCATTCCGGGGCCCGGAGCGGCCCACGGTGCCCTCCCGCCGCCTAGAATCCCCGGGAGACTCTTTCAAGGGGCACCTGGGCAGGTGCGCAATCCGCGTCAAGGGACAGTTCTTCATGACGACTCAGCAGACGGCCAGCAGCGACGCTCCGGCGGGGTCCGGCGCCGAGACCCTCACGATCGTCGACAACCGGACGGGCCGGAGCTACGAGCTCCCGATCACCGACGACACCATCCGGGCGACCGACCTGCGCCAGATCAAGGTCAACGATTCCGACTTCGGGATGATGACCTACGACCCGGCCTTCATGAACACCGCGTCCTGCCGTAGTGCGGTCACCTACCTGGACGGCGACCATGGGGTACTCCGGTACCGCGGGTACCCGATCGAGCAGCTCGCCGAGAAGTCGAGCTTCCTCGAGGTCGCGTACCTCCTCGTCAACGGCGAGCTGCCGAACCAGGCCCAGCTGGACACGTGGGTCCACGAGATCACCCACCACACGTTCGTCCACGAGAACGTGCGCACCTTCATGCAGGGCTTCCGCTACGACGCCCACCCGATGGGGATGCTCGAGTCGAGCGTCGGGATGCTCTCCACGCTCTACCCGGAGTCGAAGGACATCACCGACGCCGAGGTCAACGACCTCCAGATCATCCGCCTGATCGCCAAGATGCCGACCCTCGGTGCGTTCGCCTACCGGCACATCACCGGCAAGCCGTTCGTCTACCCGAACAACGAGCTCTCGTACTCCGAGAACTTCCTCTCGATGCTCTTCACCACGGGCGTGCCGAAGTACGAGCCGGACCCCCGCCTGGTCCGGGCCCTCGACGTGCTCTTCATCCTGCACGCCGACCACGAGCAGAACTGCTCGACCAGCGCGGTCCGCAGCGTGGGCTCGTCGCAGGTCGACCCGTACTCGGCCGTCACCGCCGGCATCGCCGCCCTCTACGGCCCGCTGCACGGCGGCGCCAACGAGGCCGTGCTCCAGATGCTGCGCCGGATCAAGACCGTGGACAACATCCCGGACTTCATCGAGGGCGTGAAGGGCGGCAAGGAGCGCCTGATGGGCTTCGGCCACCGGGTCTACAAGAACTTCGACCCGCGGGCGACGATCATCAAGAAGGCCTGCGACGACGTCTTCGAGGTCACCGGGGTCAACCCGCTCCTGTCCATCGCCGTCGAGCTCGAGAAGATCGCGCTCCAGGACGAGTACTTCGTCAAGCGCAAGCTGTACCCGAACGTCGACTTCTACTCGGGCCTGATCTACGAGGCCCTCGGCATGCCGGCCGACATGTTCACCGTCCTCTTCGCCATCGGGCGCACCCCGGGCTGGGTCGCCCAGTGGAAGGAGATGCTCGGCGACAAGGAGCAGAAGATCTCGCGCCCCCGCCAGGTCTACATCGGCGCCGGCGAGCGCGACTACGTGGAGATCGGCGCCCGCTAGGACCCCGCCCGCCCGGCCGGCCCCGCGCGGGGGCCGGCCGGCCGGGCGGCGTCACGTCGCCGGGTCGTCCGCCGCCCGCGCCGGGACGGGTGCGACCCGCTCGCGACGCAGGATCAGCAGCGACACCAGGACGCCGATGGTCGTTCCGAGCGCACCCAGCTGGAGGTCGGTGATGGTGTCGCCGCGGTCCGTCTGGATGTCCACCCCGGGCGCGAGCATCATGATCCGCTCGAGGACCTCCCACCCGACGACGATCGCCAGGGAGCCCATCGCCGCGGCGATCAGCGAGGGGGCGATCCGGCGCGGACGTGCCGGGGCGCCGGGGCGGCGCAGCCGCCCGTCCGCGAGCCCGAGGGCGAGGACCATCGCGACGAGCACCGGCACGAACAGGTGCAGGATCGGTCCCCACGCCCGGATGTTCGCGTAGCCGACCCACGTGCCGGCGGCGTGCGCGAGGAAGAAGAGGGCGACGGCCGCGTCCAGGGGCGGCCGGGCGAACCGCGAGACGACGAGCGATCCGGTCAGCAGCACGGCCGCGAACGCGAGGCCCGTCGCGGAGCCGACGGCCGCCGACGCGAGCGCCGACAGCACCAGTCCCCACCGTGCCCATCGCGCGATCCGTGCGCCCGGCTCACGCCCCGTGACCGTCCGGCGCGGCGCCTCTCCTGCGTCGTCCATGGCGCCAGGAAAGCACAGCGCGTCCGGCCGCTACCCCTCCGATCGGGGGGTTCGCGCCGCCCCGGGCGTGCCGGCCGCGCGGCCGCCGGCGACGGCGTCCAGCAGCCTCACGAGCTGCTCCAGCTCCCGGTCGTCGAGGGCGTCCCACATGTGCGTGATCGTCGCCTCGCGGCCGGGTAGAGCGGACGCCGCCACCTCGGAGCCCTCGTCGGTGAGGTGGGCGTGCACCATGCGCCCGTCGGTCGGGTGGCGCCGGCGCTCGACCAGGCCGCCGCGCTCCAGGCCGTCGACCAGCTTGGTGACGTTCGGGCGCGTCACGCCGAGCTCGTCGCCGAGGGCGTGCAGGCAGGCGCAGCGCTCGTCGCGGTGGCAGAGCGCCTCGATGACCTCGAGCTTGGCGTCCGAGAGGCCGAAGCCGGCGGCGTGGCGGTCGAGATCGCGGGAGGCCGCGCAGGCCGCCCGCTCCAGCGCCTCGCTCGCGCGTCGCGCAAGACCGGCGCGATCCGTGCCGACGGCGGTCGTTTCCCGGTTCATCACCTCGACGGTACCACCTCCGGGCGGGTGCGGTCACGGCGCCCGAGCCGCTAAGGTTGGCCCCATGACCGATCCCCAGGAGCAGATGCGCCAGGCGGCGCGCGATGTGGGCCAGGAGCTCCAGCGCGTCATCGACCAGGCAACGCGGCTCGCCAAGCAGGCCGGGGAGGACCTCTCCCGCCTCGTCGGCGACCCCCGGACCATGAGGCCCAAGCGCCGCCACGACTCGCCCGCGGAGCTCATCCGCGAGGTGGGCCGGCTGCGCGACGAGGGCCTGATCACCGAGGAGGAGTTCCAGGCCAAGAAGGCCGATCTCCTGTCGCGGGTTTGAGCGCGCCCGAGGGCTGGTCCGAGCTGCTCGTGCGGCTGGAGCCGCACGTGTCGCCGGAGTGGAGCCGCCATGCGCGCGAGAACGGCGGCCAGAGCTGGGTGCGGCTGATCCTGCTGGTCGACGCGCACCACCAGCTGTCGACGCCGCGGGTCACCGAGAAGGTCGCGATGACCATGGCCGACCTCGCCGCCGACCGCGACGGCGAGCGTGCCGGCTGGGAGGCGATCCGCGAGAAGGCGCAGACCGAGCGCCTCGAGCTGGTGGCCGCCGTCGTCGACTCGGGGGAGCACCTGCTCCCCGAGGAGCTGGTGATGCTCTTCGCGCGCTCGATCGAGCCCGCGCCCCCCGGGATGGCGTAGGCCGATCGCCGGCGGGCACCCGAGCGACGAGGACCGCGAGCGCGCGGCGCTCCCGGTCCTCGAGCAGCTGATCGCGGCCTCGGCCGCGCGCGACGCGCAGGCCCTCGCCGCCCTCTACGCGCCCGAGGCGGTCTGGCTCGCGCCCGAGGGCACGCTGCGTGGCGCGGAGGCCGCCGCCGGGGCCCACGCCGCGGTGGCCGCCGCCGCCGAGGGGTGGTCGGCGCCCCAGCAGCACGGCGCGCGGGCCGCGCTGCGCTGGTCGGGCCCCGCCGGGGCCGAGGGCGCGATCGTGGTGGAGATCCGCCGCGGCCGCGTCATCTTCGCCGCCACGGCCTGAGGAGCCGCCGCCGACGGCGCGCGGCGCTCAGCCCCCCAGCAGCCGCAGGGCGCCCGGGGGGTAGAGGCTCCGCAGGACGCCCCCGCCGGGCCGCGGGCGCTCGACGTCGAGGACCGCCAGGGAGCCGCGCCGGAACTCCACGCGCCCCCCGCCGGTGAGCTCGGCCACGATCACGGAGAGGTCCGGCTGGTGGCCGCAGAGGAGCACGGCGTCGGCGCCGGGATGCTCGATCAGGACGTCCTCCACCTGGTCGAGCCGCGCGCCGGGGCGCAGGCGGCGGTCCTCGCGCACCTCGGCCCCGAGGGCCTCCGCGACGATCTCCGCCGTCTGGCGGCAGCGGACGAGCGGGCTCGTGACGACGGCGTCGGCGGCGACGCCAACCGTCGCCATCCCCCGCGCCGCCGCGTGCATGCCCCGCCGGCCCTCGGGCGTCAGCGCCCGCGGCTCGTCGCGGTGCCCGGTGGCGGGACCGGCGTCCTCGGCGATGCCGTGGCGCAGGAGCAGGAGCCGCATGGCACGGCGGAGGCCGCCCCCGGCGCGGGGCCGGGGGCGGCCTCCGTGATCAGTCGATCATCTGGTACGCGGGCAGGGTCAGGAAGTCCACGAAGTCGTCCGACGTGGAGATCTGGTCGAACAGCTCGGCGGCCCGGTCGAAGAACGGGTGCAGGTCCGCCGGGTACTGGCCGTGGATCTTCTCCAGCTCCTCGGCGAGCAGCGCGCGGAACAGCTCCGTGTCGACCGTCCGGCCGTCGTCGAGGACGCCCTTCTCGCTGTGGATCCACTGCCACACCTGGCTGCGGGAGATCTCGGCGGTCGCCGCGTCCTCCATCAGGTTGTTGATCGGCACGCAGCCGATGCCGTTCAGCCAGGCGCCGAGGTACTGGACGCCCACCGAGATGTTGAGGCGCAGGCCGTTCTCGGTGATCGGGCCCTCGGGGACGAAGGTCAGCAGGTCCTGGGCGGTGATCTCCACGTCCTCGCGGAGGCGGTCGAGCTGGTTCGGCCCCGGCATGACCGCGTCGAAGGCCTCCACGGCGATCGGCACGAGGCCCGGGTGCGCGACCCAGGTGCCGTCGTGGCCGTTGCCCGCCTCGCGCTCCTTGTCGGCCCTCACCTTGGCGAGCGCCTCGGCGTTGGCGGCCTCGTCGTTCTTGATCGGGATCTGCGCCGCCATGCCGCCGATCGCGTGCGCGCCGCGCTTGTGGCACGTCTTGATCGCGAGCAGCGAGTAGCTGTTCATGAAGTGGGTGGTCATCGTGACCAGGGCGCGGTCGGCGAGGACGAAGTCCGGCCGGCTGCGGAACTTCTTGATCACGCTGAAGATGTAGTCCCAGCGGCCGCAGTTGAGGCCGGCCGAGTGGTCGCGCAGCTCGTAGAGGATCTCCTCCATCTCGAACGCGGCGAGGATGGTCTCGATCAGGACCGTCGCGCGGACGCTGCCCTGCGGCACGCCGATCGCGTCCTGGGTGCGCACGATGATGTCGTTCCAGAGGCGCGCCTCGAGGTGGCTCTCCATCTTGGGCAGGTAGAAGTACGGCCCGGAGCCCTTGGCGAGCAGGTTCTTCGCGTTGTGGAACATGAAGAGCGCGAAGTCGAAGATCCCGGCCGAGACGGGGTCGCCGTCCACGGTCACGTGCTTCTCGAGCAGGTGCCAGCCGCGCGGGCGCACCAGCAGGGTCGCGAGGTTCTCGCCGAGGGCGTACTCCTTGCCCTTCTGGCTGAAGCTGATCGTCCCGTCGACCGCGTCGCGCAGGTTGATCTGCCCCTGGATCGTGTTCTCCCAGGTGGGCGTGTTCGAGTCCTCGAAGTCGGACATGAACACCTTCGCGCCGGAGTTCAGCGCGTTGATGATCATCTTCCGGTCGACCGGGCCGGTGATCTCGGCGCGGCGGTCCTGCAGGTCGGCGGGCGCCGGCGCGACCTTCCAGGACGGGTCGTCGCGGATGTGCTTCGTCTCGGGGAGGAAGTCCGGCAGCTCGCCCGCGTCGAGCCGCTTGGCGCGCTCCTCGCGCGCCGCGAGCAGCTCGCGCCGGCGGGGCTCGAACTCCCGGTGCAGTGCCGCTACGAGCGCCAGCGCCTCCGGAGTGAGGATCTCCGCGAACTCCGGAGTGACCTCGGCGCTGATCTGGACTCCCTCGGGAAGAGTGGTCGTGCTCATGGCTCGCGTGGCACCTTTCCTCGTCGCGTCAACCCCCGGAGACTAACGGTTCGGTCAGCCCGGCCGCTGCGCGTCCCGGGGGACGCGGGCGAGGCTCAGGCGGCCCCGGGGACCTGCGCGACCAGCACCGTCGCCACCAGCACCACGACCATCGACAGCGCGAGCTCGGCCGTCGCGCTGCGACGCACCAGCCGCAGGGTGGGCGTGTTGGGCCGCGAGATGCGCCGGACGGCGGCCTCGACGCGCCGGCTCTGGAGCGCGATCAGCCCGATCGGGACCAGCAGGGCGAGCTTGATGAGGATGCTGCGCCCATAGGCGGTCTCCCACAGCTCGGCGGGGTCGGAGATCTCGCCGACGGTGCGGACCACGCCGGTGACGATGGCGATCGCGACCGCCGCGAACGCGACCTTCGAGAAGCGCGACAGCACGCGGGCGGCCACGACCGGCCCCGCCACCGGGTCCACGCGGGGCATCCTCAGGTGGACGACCGCGAGCAGGGCGAGGCCCGTGAGCCACACGGCCACCGCGGCGACGTGCAGGAGGTGCGCGCCGATCTGGAGGACGGGGAACTCGGTCACGCGTGCGTGCCCCTGCGCGGCGACGCCGCCGAGCACGGCGAGCAGCAGCGCCCCCATGGCGATCGCGGACCACGCCGGGCCGGCGGGCTCGGCCGCGCGCACCTCTCGGCCGCTGCCGTACTCGCGGAGGAACAGGACGCACCCGAGCACGAAGACCACGAACAGCAGCGCCCCGCGCATCTGCACCAGGGTGCCGAAGCGCGTGTCGCCGAGCACCTGGCTGATCCCGACGGCGTCGCCGAGCGCCTCCACGACGCCGGTGCCGAGGACCGTCGCGCTGTGGACGACGAGCAGGTAGCCCTCGGCGATCATGGCGCCCACCGCGAGGGCGCCGAACGCGATCCAGTAGGCGTCGCGCCCCCAGGTGAGCACGGCGCTGCGCTGGGCGTCCGACCTCCCGCTCAGGCCCTCGCGGGTCGCGGGCGCCCACACGAGCCAGCGGAACGCGATCAGGCCGATCAGCCCGCCCAGGCCGACGACCTCGAAGAAGCGGGCGCTGGTGCCCCACACGCCGGTCTCCGACGGCCCGGCCTCGCCGCCCCCGAGCACCGGATCCCCGAGCGGGCCGTCGCCGACACCGAACACGAAGACGCCGGGGATGACGTGGCTGTCGGCCCCGATGGCCGCGTAGCGCACCGTGTACGTGCCGTCGGCCAGGCCCGGCCGCAGCGGGATGACCACCGTGCTGCTGTCGCGCCCGACGGCGCCCGTGGCGGCCGAGGCCGTCGAGCCGTCCTCGAAGACGACGTCGGATTCGCGGGCGGGGACGATCTGGACCGGCTCGCTGAACCTGAGCACGACCGATCCGGGGGCGGTCGCGACGTTCGTGTCCGCGGCCGGGGTGCTCGACTCGAGGATGGCGTGCGCGGAGGCGGTCGTGGCCGCCCCGAGGAACACCGCGCAGGCGATGACGGCGATGAGGAGGCGGCGCACCGGGCGGATGGTGGCGGATGGGGAGCGCCGGGCGCAACCGCGGCGGGGCGTCGCGCAGGTGGTAGCGTGCGCCCGGTTCCGGGCGGGGAGCGCCCGGACGGAGCGGCCCAGGAGGTACCGTGCCCGAGCTCCTCGACGGCAAGACCGCCCTCGTCGTGGGCGTCGCCAACAAGCGCAGCATCGCCTGGGCGATCGCCCGGCGCCTCGACGAGGCCGGCGCGCGCGTGGCCCTGACCTACCAGGGCGAGCGCACGGAGGGGGACGTGCGCAAGCTGGCGCAGACGCTGTCCACCCCGGCCGCCGCCGTGCTGCCCCTCGACGTGCAGGACGACGCCCAGATCGCGACCGCGACCGCGGCGGCGGCGGAGGCGCTCGGCGGCATCGACATCCTGGTGCACGCGGTGGCCTACGCGCGGCCCGAGGACCTCGGCGGGCGCTTCGTCGACACCACCCGCGAGGGCTTCCACCTGGCCCTCGACGTCTCGGCCTACTCCCTCGCGGCCCTCGCCCGCGAGGCCGAGCCCCACATGCGGGCGCGCGGTGGCGGGTCGATCCTGACCCTCTCCTACATCGCCGCCGATCGCGCGGTGCCCGGCTACAACGTCATGGGCGTCGCCAAGTCGGCCCTCGAATCGATCGTGCGATACCTGTCGTGGGACCTCGGCGACGGGGGCATCCGCGTCAACGCGATCTCGGCGGGGCCGGTCAGGACGCTCGCCGCGCGCGGCATCCCGGGCTTCGGGACGATGGCCGACACGATCAACTCCCGCGTGCCGCTGCGGCGGGAGATCACCCAGGACGAGGTGGGCGACGTCGCCCTGTTCCTCGCCTCCCCGCTGTCGGCCAGCGTCACCGGCGAGACCGTGTTCGTGGACGCGGGCTTCCACGCGATGGGCCTCTGACGCCCTCCGCGGTGCGCGGGCCCGTGCGCATCGGCGTGGTCGCCGACACGCACGTGCACGAGCACCTGAGCGCCCTGCCCGACGAGGTGCTCGAGGCGCTGCGGGACGTCGACCTGATCCTGCACGCGGGCGACCTGAACACCCCCCGTGTGATCCACGAGCTGGAGGCCCTCGCGCCGGTGGTGGCCGTGCGCGGCAACCACGACGACGCGGTCCCGGGCCTGCCCCGCGACGTCGTGGTGCGGGCGGGCGGGCGGCGCATCGGCCTCACGCACGGCGCACGCCCCGCCGCCGTCGAGCTGACCGCCGCCGCGCTGTCGCTGCTCGCCGGCCGCCCGGTGACGCTCGGCTTCTCGCGGGCCATGCGCGCGCGGTTCGGTCCCCTCGACTGCCTGGTGACCGGCCATCTGCACGTGCCGATCGATCGGATGGTCGGGGGGGTGCGGCACTTCTCGCCCGGCGCCGTCTTCGTGCCCGAGAGCGCGCCCGCGCCGGCGCGGCGCTCGTGGCGCGAGCGCGGCTACCTGCGCGTGCGGCGCGGGCTGCCCGCCGCGGCGCGGGTGCCGGCCGTCGGCCTTCTGGAGGTCGGCGCCGACGGGGTGCGCGCCCGTGCGATCCCGCTCCGCCGGCCGCTGCCGGTGCGCGTGGGATGACCCGGGCGCGGCCGAGGCCGCGCCCCCCGCGGGCCGGCCGGGGCGCCGGCCCGCGTCGTCCGCCGCCTCAGGCCGGCACCGGCTCGCCGAGCGGGAGCACGATCGGCATCGGGCCGCCGATGACGAAGACCTGCGGGCCGCCCTCGCCGAGCGGCTCCTCGAACGTCCCGACGTTGACGGAGCCGGCGAAGGTCCCGAGCACCCGGAGGATCCCGTCGCCGGTGTTGGTGATGTCGTGGCGGACCATCGCCGGGACCCACGACGACCTGGCCCGCCTCGACGGGGGCCGTCTCCTCGCCGACGAGGCCCTCGCCGCGGCCCTCGAGGATCACCAGGAACTCCTCGGCGGTGTCCGTGTGGACGCCGACGTGCGCACCCGGCTCCAGCTCGAAGTAGACGCACGCGCTCGCCGCGGTGCCGGTCGCGCTCGAGATCGGGAAGGCCACCTTCAGCCGCCGGGCGGGGTCGGTGGGGGACTCGATCTCCATCAGGTCGATGGTGGTGAGGTCGATCGCCTGGATCATCGTCGCTGCTCCTTTTTGTTGCACAGTACTGTGCAGTCAGTTGGTGGGCGGAGCGTACGCGCGCCGTCGGCGCCGTGTCAACAGTTCCGGTACACTTGTGTGCAATGAGTGACGGGACCCCGATCGGCGCGCGTGAGCGCAACCGCCTCCGCACCCGGCAGCGGATCGTCGAGGCGGCCGTGGAGCTGCACACGACGGTCGGGCCCGCGCGCACGACGGTGATGGGGATCGCCGAGCGCGCCGGCGTCCAGCGGCACACCGTCTACGCGCACTTCCCGGACGAGGTCGCGATCCTCCGGGCCTGCACCGCCCACTGGTTCGCCGCGAACCCCCTCCCGGACCACGAGCGCTGGGCGGGGATCGCCGCGTTCGAGGGCCGCATCGAGGCGGCGATCCGCGAGGTCCACGACTACTGGGAGCGCACCGCCGACGACCTCGCGCCGATCATGGCCGACGTCGGGCGCGTCGAGGCCATGGGGGAGGCCGTCGCCTTCTGGGGCGAGCGCCTCGCGGCGTGGGTCGCGGCCGTCATCGGCGGCCACCGCCTGCGCGGCCGGCGGCGGACGCGCACCGAGGCGGCGCTGCGCCTGGCGCTCACGCTCGAGACCTGGCGCACCCTGACCGCCGCGGGCCTCGACCGCGCGGAGGCGGTGCGGCTCCTGTCGGGCCTCGTCGGCCAGGCGGCCGAGCCCGCCACGCGACGCGGGGGGTGAGGGCGCCGCGGGGGCGCCCCGCCGCGGGGCGCGTCGCCATCTGCCGCGACGCCAGCGCTGCCGCTCCCGCCTCCCGCGGCCGGCCCCGGCGCCCTCAATGACCGGACCGCCCCGACGCGACCGGCGGGTGGTCCCCGTTGCTCCGGTTCCCGGCAGGTCCAATTGGACCTCGGAGGACGGTCCGATTGGACGACGCGGCGCCGACGAACCGTCGGCTCGTGGCGTCCGGGCCGGCCCTCGGTCGTCCCCGCGGCCCGACC
>VFQN01002080.1_pt1 | contig 31910 bp, 26 predicted proteins | sample 3512371 | NCBI WGS metagenome assembly VFQN01 (sample SAMN10412370, study PRJNA504923) | tailings metagenome | isolation source: Replicate 2 from Balatoc abandoned mine | place: Philippines: Itogon, Benguet | collected 2017-08-28 | reverse complement strand
CCAAGGAATATTTCGGCGACGAAGCGATGCTCGGCTACGTCAAGGGCGTCCAGCGTGCCGAGATCCGTCAGGGTATCGCCTGCGTGAAGCACCAGAATATGTCGGGCAGCGACATCGGCGACGATCACAAGGAATATTTCGCCGGCGAAGCGGCCCTCAAAGCCGCGGGCAAGGACAATACGATGAACCAGTTCGCCGCCTGACACGAGTTCGGCGCGAGCGGCCCGTTGCACCCGCTCGCGCCACCCCGCTTGGTGCGGGGGCTAGCGACCCAGCCCCCGCGCCTCCCGAGCTTTCCTGGGGAGGAAAGCCTGTCCGCCGGAAGCTTATACGGGCTTCCGGCGGACATTTTTATTGCGGCAGGATCGCTTCCTCGTCGCGCGTCTTGACCAGCGACCAGATCACGCCGCCCGCGATCAGCGCGACGGTCACGCCCAGGCTGACCAGCGGCGGGAATTTGTCGCCGCCGAGGATGAAATCGGCGACGAAGATCTTCGACCCGATGAACACCAGTACCAGCGCGAGCGCATATTTGAGGTAATGGAAACGGTGCACCATCGCCGACAGCGCAAAATAGAGCGCGCGCAGACCCAGGATCGCCATGATGTTCGACGTATAGACGATGAAGGTGTCGGTGGTGATCGCAAAGATCGCCGGCACGCTGTCGACCGCGAACACGAGGTCGGCGAGGTTGATGACGACGAGCGCGAGGAACAAGGGTGTGGCCGCCAGTACCAGCTTGCCGGTCTTGCTGTCGGGTACGCGCACGAAGAATTTCTCGCCGTGCAGCTCATTGGTGATCGGGATATGGCGCGACAGCCATTTGACCACCGGGTTGCCCGCGACGTCCATCGGCTCGTCGCCTGCGAACAGCATCTTGATCCCCGTGAACACCAGGAACGCGGCGAACACATAGAGCAGCCATTCATATTCGGTGACCAGCGCCGCGCCGCCCGCGATCATGATCCCGCGCAGCACGATCACCGCGACAATGCCCCACAACAGCGCGCGATACTGGTAGCGCGGCGGGATCGCGAAGGTGGCGAAGATCAGCGAGATGACGAAGATATTATCGATCGACAGCGCCTTCTCGATAAAGAAGCCGGTATAATATTGCAGCCCCGCCTCGCCGCCCTTCGCGGCCCACACCCACGCGCCGAACGCCATCGCGATGCCGATGTAGAGCGCCGAGAGCTTCAAACTCTCGCCGATCCCCATCTCCTTGTTCTCCTTGTTGAGGATACCGAGGTCGAAGGCGGTGAGCGCCACGACCAGCGCGATGAACGCCAGCCAGAACCAGGCCGGGGTACCCAGCCAGTCGGCAAACAGAAATTCCATGGTGATAGTCCCTGGTGAACGCCAGAAAGCGCCGCCCCGGCGGGACGACGCTTCCGGTCTTGATTAGGATGGATTAGCGCGCGAGCGCCGGACGCAGCGACAGCGCCGCCAGGCGCCGCTTGACCGCAAGCTTCAGCGTCTTCAGCCGCAGCAGGCGGAACGGATCGGCCCCGCGCCGCCGCGCCTCGCGCCGCGTCGCCTCGTCCAGCTGGCGATGCAGCAGGGTGAGCCGATAAAGATTGGGATTAAGCGTCATGAAAATGGGCCTCCTGATTGAAAATCAAGCAGGTGACGCCGATGCCGGACCCGGGTGTAAGGGGGGAGGTAGGCCCAGAGCATCGGTGTCACCCGATGCGGTCCGACATCACGTGGCGGGAAAAATCCCGCCGACGCCAGAGGGGCCCGGCCCGCACGAGATCAATTTAGGTGGGGTGTGTGACGGTTTCAAGACTCCCAATGTCATATTGGCGGAAAAGTCGTTCGTTCGACCGACCGGTTGGAGCAGTGGGCACGATAAATGGGGTGTAACTTTTGGTGTGTATCGCCACCCGTCGCTTATTCGTCATCCCGGCGGAGGCCGGGATCTCGCCGGTGCGGCAAGCCGATAGGATGAGATCCCGGCCTTCGCCGGGATGACGATAGTGGCCTAACCGCAACCGGTCGGCTCCAGCGCGGCTCGCTATTTCCCCATCAACTTCATCGCCATCGCCGTCAGCGCTTCGGTCGCGGTCGAAATTACCGCTGGGGCATCGGGTGCCCAAAAGGGCGAGTGCAGGCTGGGCAGCGTCCGTCCTTCCTTTTTCGCCGCGTCATATTCGGCCTGCGGCACCCCGCCGACCCAGATGATGAGGCTTTTGATGTCCTTGTCGTCGCGCGCGAAGCGGCCGAAATCTTCGCCGCCCATCACGGGCGGCACCTGGACCACGCGCTTGTCGCCGAAACTGGCTTTCAGAAAGCCCGCCATTTCCTCGGTGAAATCGGGCGTGTTGAAGGTCGATGGGGTATATTCGTCCTTTTGTACGGTCACGACCGGCATCTTGTCCTCGGGAACTCCCGCCGCAATCGCCTCGCCTTTGGCGACGCGCGCGATACCGTCGAGCAGATGCTCGCGCACCGCATCGGTGTAGCTGCGCACCGTCAGTTGCAGCTTCGCTTCGTCCGAGATGATATTGTGCTTTGCCCCGGCGTGAAAGCTGCCCACGGTGACCACCGCGCTGTCGAGCGGGCTGATCTCGCGCGATACCAATGTCTGCAATGTCGACACGATGCGGCTGGCCAGCACGATCGGGTCCTTGGTCGTTTGCGGATAGGCGCCGTGGCCGCCGACGCCCTTCACCAATATGTCGACGCTGTCGACATTGGCGAGCGCATAGCCCGGCGTGTAGCCGATCACCCCGGCGGGAAACTGCGCCGCGTCGTGGAATGCCAGCGCATATTGCGGCTTGGGAAAGCGGGTATAGAGCCCGTCCGCCAGCATCATCCGCGCCCCGGCGCCGCGTTCCTCGGCGGGCTGGCCGATCATCACCAGCGTCCCCGACCAATTCGCCTTGTTCGCCGCCATCAGCCGCGCGACGCCCACCCACGCGGTCATATGCGTGTCGTGGCCGCATGCGTGCATCACCCCGGTCTCGACCCCCTCCGCGGTGGTCACGCGTATCTTGGACGCGCCCGGCAGCCCCGTCTGTTCGGTCACCGGCAGCCCGTCCATGTCGGCGCGCACCATGACGACCGGCCCGGGGCCGTTCTTCATCACCGCAACGATGCCGGTGCCGCCGACCTTTTCGGTGACCTCAAATCCCAGCTTGCGCGCCTCGGCCGCGAGGATGCCTGCCGAGCGGACCTCCCTGAAGCTGAGTTCGGGGTTGGCGTGGAGGTCGTCATAGATTTTCATCAGCGACGGCATCTGCTTCTGCACTTCGCTGCCGAGCTGCTGCGCCGCCACGGGGGTAGCCCCCACTGCTATCAGCGCCAGCCCCGCGGCGCCTGTCCATAAGTTCTGCATCGTCATTCCCCTGTACCAAGCTCTTGCGAGCCGATCCTGATCCGTTCGTGTCGAGCCCTTCGACTGCCTTGGCAGGCGCTCAGGATAAACTTCGGCTTTTGGCCGAAGTCGAGACACCCCGCAGCGTAGCGCGCCCCAAGCGTGTCTCGACTTCGCTCGACACGAACGGAACGTAAGCATCCTTTCAATCGAACGTCAGCCGCCCGGAACCAGTTCGATCACGTCGACCAAGGATTCATACGCCGGGGCGGGCAGCACCAGACGCCAGCGATTGTCGCCGATCCGTTCGACCAGCCCCGCCATGTCGCGCATCCGGTCGCTGCCGTAATTGACCGCCATTTTCTCGTCGCCAAGCTCGAGCGTGCCAAGGAAAATCTGGCGTTTCAGATGATCGGGAAAGATCAACCCCACGGGGCGCTGCGACCCGGTCAGCTTGGTCAGGCTCGACAGCCCCTGTTCCGGTGCCACGCGGCAACGGAACCAGCCATAGGCGATATAGCTGAGCCCGCTGCGTCCCTTCGCGCCGACCTTGATCGTCCGGCAGCGGTAATCGCCCGCCGGCAGATGCGCGTTGGGCAGCGCCGCCATCGGTTGCAGCAGCACGCCCTCGCGGTCGATCTCGGCGCCATGCCCCTTGGCGCGGGCGTCGGCGAGCGCCGCTTCCCAGCTGGAATACCAGCCGCGAATTCGTTCCTTGTCGGCATCGGTCGCGGTGGCGCGCCAGCTTCCCGCGGCGGGCGGCTCGTCGGCCGCCGACGGCGGTATTTTCGGCACCGTCTGGCATGCGCCGACGCTCGCCCCCAGCATAAGGGCGAATAGATATTTGGTGCGACCCCTCATTCTCCGTCTCTCCCCTGGTCCGGCTGCGTTAACCTTAGGAGGGGAAAGGAGAATGCTCAAGCGACTCTACCCTCTCCCGTCGGGAGAGGGTTGCGAAGACTTGCCAACTTGTTGGCTAGTCGGAGCTGGGTGAGGGGATCAGGCGTGGCCGATGCACGCCACCCCCGAGACCCTCATCCAACTCCGCCTAATCGCTTCACGATAAGGCTTCGTATCCTTCTCCCAAGGGGAGAAGGTCGGCGTCAGGCCGCGGTCCACCCGCCATCGACGCTCAGGTTGGCGCCGGTGATGTTCGCCGCCTCGTCGCGGGTCAGGAATGACGCCAGCGCCGCGACCTGTTCGACGGTCACGAACTGCTTGGTCGGCTGACCCGCCAGCAGCACGTCGTTGATCACCTGCTCGCGCGTCATCCCGCGCGCCTTCATCGTGTCGGGGATCTGCCCCTCCACCAGCGGGGTCCAGACGTAGCCGGGGCTGATGCAATTGGCGGTGATCCCGGCGTCCGCGACTTCCAGCGCGACCGCCTTGGTCATTCCGACCAGCCCGTGCTTCGCCGCGACATAGGCCGATTTGAACGGCGAGGCGACGAGCGAGTGCGCCGATGCGGTGCCGATGATCCGCCCCCACCCCTTTTTGCGCATGCCGGGGACGGCGTGACGGATGGTGTGAAACGCCGACGTCAGGTTGAGCGCGAGGATCAGATCCCATTTCTCGACCGGGAAATCCTCGATCGGCGACACGAACTGCGTCCCGGCATTGTTCACCAGGATGTCGACGCCGCCCATATCATCATCGGCGCGCGCGAACATCGCGGCAATCGCATCGACATTGGTCAGGTCGGCATCGTCATAGCTCGCCTTGCCGCCGCTCAAGCCTTCGAGCGCAGCGCGCTCGGCCTCGATCACCGCGGCGTCGCCGAAGCCGTTGATGATGAGATTCGCGCCCTCGCTCGCCAGCGCCTTGGCGATGCCCAGCCCGATGCCCGACGTCGATCCGGTGACGAGCGCGGTTTTTCCTTTGAGACGCATGGTGCAAATCCTTTCGATGGAAGAATATTCAGTTGATGTCGGGATCGGCCTTGGAACGCAGCGCGTCGGATTGCACCGCAAAACTGCCCGATCGCCCTTCAGCGATGCTGTCGGCGAGCAGGTGCCCGTCTTTCATCGCGGCCTCGACCGCGGCGCGCCCCAGCGCCCAATTGGCCTCCATCGTCGAGCGCGAAAATTCGAAATCGCGCGCCCCGGTTTGCCATTTCGGCGGCTGGTGAATCAACTGGACGACATTCAGCGCCTTGCAATCGACCATCCGCCGCACCGCCTTGACCTCGGGCAGGTCCAGCGCCTCCGTCGGGAGCTTGGCCAGCATCCGGTCGATCAGCTGATGCTCCTTGCGCCGCCGCACCAGCCCGTCGGAAATCCGCCGCGTCCGGCTGGAATAGCGAATATCCTTTTCGCGCGACCAGGCTTCTTCCATGTCGTGCGGCCGTTCGCCGCGCGCAGGGAACAGATCGACCTGAAACACCAGCATATCCTCTTTGGCGGCATCGACGACATGCTCGAGCGGGGTGTTCGACACCAGCCCGCCATCCCAATACCAGGTGCCGTCGATCTCGACCGGTGGCAACCCCGGCGGCAGCGCGCCGGAAGCCAGGATATGCCGCGCGTCGATCGTGTCGATCCGGGTGTCGAAATAGCGGAAATTCCCGGTCTCGACCGCCACCGCGCCGACCGACAGCCGCACCTTGCCATGGTTCACCCGATCCCAATCGACAAGGCGGTCGAGCGTCTGGATCAGCGGGCTGGTATCGTAAAGACTGACCGCCTCGGGGGTCTGACGCTCGGCGAACATCGGCGGCGGAAAGCGCGGGGTGAAAAAGCCGGGCACGCCAAACGCCGCGACCTGCCCCGCCGCGACCATATGCGCCCATTCGCGCGCCCAATCATTATCGGCGGTGGGTAGCGACGGCAGCGCCGACGATACGCCGTTCCAGAATTCGCGCAGCTTGCCCACCGCCGTATCGCGCGGATTGCCCGCAATGATCGCGGCGTTGACCGCGCCAATCGAAATCCCCGCAACCCAGTCGAGCTCGATCCCGAGCTCGATCAGCGCCTCATACACGCCTGCCTGAAAGGCACCGAGCGCTCCTCCGCCTTGCAGCACAAGCACGACGAGGTCGGGAAGCGGGAGCGCGGCGGCAGCGGCAGCACGGCGTGGCATGGACTCGGGGGCTCCTCTGATCCGCGACAGCGCAATTGGTGCGCCGCAGCACAAATGAATGCAAGCGCCGCGTCGCGCGCGAAGTCTCTTTCAATTGCCCGGCGCTGCTGTAACTATCGGGACCGACTGACACTTTAGCGGCGGAGAACCCCCATGCGCCTCGACGACTATGATCCCGGCGACGATATTCGCGATCTGGGCCGCGGCGGGGGCGGCGGTTTTGGCGGAGGCGGCGGCGGTCTGGGCGGACTGCTGATCGGGTTCCTGCCGATGCTGCTCGGGCGCAAGATGGGGTGCGGGACGATCCTGCTGATCGGGGCGGTCGCCTTTTTCCTGCTTGGCCCCGGTGCCAATATGCTGAGCAGCGGCGGCGGAACCGCTGACCCGATGGCGGACAGCCGCGGCGGCGCGAACGTCGCCTGCGACACCGCTTCGGAACGGTTCGCCTGCAACGTGTTCGGATCGACGCACACGGTTTGGGAGGGCTTGGTCAGCGGTTACCAAAGGCCGACGCTCAACTTCTTTACCGAACGCAACAGTTCGGGCTGCGGCGCTGCGCAGGCGGCGATGGGGCCCTTCTATTGCCCCGCCGACCAGGGCGTCTATCTCGACACAAGCTTTTTCAACGAACTCGAACAGAAATTCGGCGCCGCGGGCGACGCGGCGCAGGCCTATGTGATCGCGCACGAAGTCGGCCATCATATCCAGACGATCAGCGGGATTTCGAACCAGGTCCGTCAGGCGCAGGCGCGCAGCTCGCAGGCGGAAGGCAACGCGCTGCAGGTCCGCATGGAACTGCAGGCCGATTGCTACGCGGGCGTCTGGGCGGCGCGCGCGCGGACCGCAGCGGGTCAGCCAGTGATGGAACCGGGTGACATGGAAGAGGCGATGCGGGCGGCCAACGCCATCGGCGACGACACGCTGATGCGTTCGGCGGGGCAGCGTCCGGTCCCCGAAAGCTTTACCCATGGTACCAGCGAACAGCGCATGACATGGCTGCGCCGCGGCCTGCAATCGGGGGACCCGCGCCAGTGCAACGCGTTCGACACCGCCATCTGATCGCAGCGCTCGCGGCCGCGGTGGCCGCGACGCCTGCGATGGCGCAGACGATCTATGTTCAGGCCGGACGGCTGATCGACGGCGTGACCGACGACGTTCGCACCGGCCAGTGCATCACGATCGAGGCCGAACGGATCAAGGCGGTCGGGCCATGCGGCGAAACGCCCGCTGGCGCGACGCGGCTCGACTGGTCGGGCTTCACCGTCCTGCCCGGCCTGATCGACCTCCACACGCATCTCGCCGATTTGGGCCAGAGCGCCGATCTTGCGGCACCGATCAAGGCGTCGCCCGCCGAAACCGTCCTTGTCGGCGCGCGCAACGCCCGCGTCACGCTGGACGCGGGGTTCACCAGCGTACGCGACGTCGGCACCTATCGCGGCCTGACCGACGTGACGCTGCGCAACGCGATCGAGCGTGGTGATGTGCCGGGTCCGCGGATGTGGGTCGCAGGCGCCTATGTCACGATCCCCAAGGGCGGCGGCGAATTGAACGGCGTCGTGCCCAACGACCAACTGCCGCCCGACATGCGGCTGGGCGTCGCCGCAACCCCCGAGGAAGCGGCCGCCAGGACAAGCTTCCTGCTCGATAGCGGCGCCGATTTCATCAAGACGATCGCCACCGGCGCGGTGCTGGCGATCGGCACCGAACCCGGCGCGGTCGAGATGTCAGAGGAATATCTGCGTGCGGTGGTGAAGGTGGCCCATGCGCGCGGCAAGAAGGTCACCGCCCATGCCCATGGTGCCGAGGGGATCAAGATCGCGATCAACGCCGGGGTCGACAGCATCGAGCACGCGAGCCTCACCGACGAGGAAGCGCTCCGGCTTGCCAAGGCGCGCGGCACCTGGCTGGCGATGGACATCTATAACGGCACCTACATCGATGATGTCGGCACCAAAGAGGGCTGGCCCGAGGAATATCTGCGCAAGAACCGCGAAACCACCGACGCACAGCGCGCCGCGTTTCGCCGCGCGGTCGAACTGGGGGTGAATATCGGCTACGCGACCGATGCCGGGGTTTATCCGCACGGGCTGAACGCGCGGCAATTCCGCAATATGGTCAAATATGGCATGACCCCGATGCAGGCGATCCAGTCCGCCACCGGCCGCGCCGCGATCGAGATGGGCCGGGGCGACATCGGCGCGATCGTGCCGGGCCGCTATGCCGATATGGTCGCGGTAAAGGCCGACCCGCTTGCCGACATCGCGGTACTCGAAAAGATCGACCATGTGATGAAAGGCGGTGTGATCGTCCGGTAATCCTGACTTGCTTTTTGTACAGATAGTGGTACATATTGCAGTTAGGAGAAAATCATGGACGTCACCACCTATTCCGACGCGCGCGCCAATCTGAAAGGCCTGATGGATCAGGTCGTCCACGACCGCACCCACGTTGTGATTACCCGGCAAAAGGCTGGATCGGTGGTTATGGTATCTCTCGACGATTGGAACGCGATGGAGGAGACGCTGCATCTGCTGTCGACTTCGACCAACGCGACCCGCCTCCGGGATGCGGTCAAGCAGCTCGACACCGGCGAGGGGAAAGAGCGCGAGCTTACAACGCGGTGAAGATCGTCTTCGCGGATGCGGCTTGGGACGACTATCGCTACTGGATCGACACCGATCGCAAAATGCTCGAACGACTCAACGCGCTCATCGAAGAATGCCGCCGCAGCCCGTTCAAGGGAACGGGCAAACCCGAGCCGCTGAAAGGCGACCTAAAAGGCTGGTGGTCACGGCGGCTGACGAAGGAAGATCGGCTCGTCTATCGGGTCGAAGGCAAAGGCGACAGTCAGCAGTTGCAGATCGCCCAATGCCGTTTTCATTATTGACCCGGCGCTTGCGTACCGCTGCCACCCCGCTAAACCGCTTTCATGCGAAACCATATCCTGACCAGCGCCCTGGCGCTCGCCGCTGCCCTGTCCACCCCCGCCTTTGCGCGCCCGATGACCGAGGTCGATCTGGCGACGCTGAAACGCATCGCGGCGCCGACCGCGTCGCCCGACGGACGCTGGGTCGTATTCCAGATGACCGAGACCGACGCCGCGACCTACAAGCGCGCGACCGGCCTGTGGCTGGTCGACCGCAATGCGAAGGACGCCGCGCCGGTGCGCATCGCCGACACCGCCGACACGAATGACTCCGCCCCCGCCTTCCACCCCGACGGCAGCATCTATTTCCTCTCGAACGCCAGCGGCAAAAGCCAGGTGTGGCGGGTTGATCCCAAGACTGGCGCTGGCGCCGCGCAGGTTACCGATGCCGTGGCTGACGTGTCGGGGTTCAAGATTTCGCCCGATGGCCAACGCCTGCTGGCCTGGGGTGACGTGCCGCGCGAATGCACCGATTTCGGCTGCGACGCCAAGGACAAGGGCGCGCAGCCTGGCCCCGGCACCGGCCGCCTGTACAAGGACGGCACGGGCTTCGTTCGCCACTGGGACAGCTGGGAAACCCCCGGCACCTACAGCCGCCCCTTTGTCTTCAACCTCGACGGGAGCAAGGCGACGACCGCGCGCGCCGTCGATGCCGGGCTCACCGGCGACAGCCCGTCGAAACCTTTTGGCGGTGGCGAGGAACTGGCGTGGGGCGCGGACAGCCGCACGGTGTATTTCACCCTGCGCAAGGCCGACAAGGACGAGCCGACCTCGACCAACCTCGATATCTATAGCTGGCTGGTCGACAGCCGGATGATGCCGCGGAACCTGACTGCGGAGAACGAGGCGACCGATACCCTGCCGACCCCCTCGCCCGACGGCAAATGGCTCGCTTACGCCGCGATGGCCCGCCCCGGCTATGAGGCCGATCGGCAGGTACTGATGCTGCGCGACCTTGCCAGCGGCGAAACGCGCAAGCTGACCAATGGGTGGGATCGTTCGGTCGGCTCGATCGCGTGGGCAGCTGACGGCAAATCGCTCTTTGTCACCGCGCAGGATGTGCTCGACCATCCCGTCTTTCAGGTCGATGTAAAAACCGGCAAGGTGGCCAAGCTCAAGGCCACCACCGAAGCCTTTGAGGGCAATATCGGCGACGTCACCCCCCTGCCCGGCGGCGCGCTGCTCTACTCGCGTAACAGCGTCGCGGTGCCGACCGACCTCTGGACGCGCGACGCCAAGGGCAAGATTACCCGCCTGACCGATGTCAACCGCGCCCAGCTGGCCGAACTCGACCCCGTCGATGCCAAACGCTTCAGTTTCAAGGGCGCCAATGGCGACACCGTGTGGGGTCAGATCGTCAAGACCGCCGACACCAAGGGCAACCTCCCGGTCGCCTACCTCGTCCACGGCGGCCCGCAGTCGAGCTTTGGCAACAGCTGGTCGACGCGCTGGAACCCGCGTCTGTTTTCGGCGCCGGGCTATGCCGCAGTGACCGTCGATTTCCACGGTTCGACGGGTTACGGCCAAGCGTTCACCGACAGCATCAATCAGGATTGGGGCGGCAAGCCGCTCGAAGACCTGAAGCTGGGGCTTGCCGCGGCGGGAGCGCAGGACGCCAATGTCGACACCGCCAACGCCTGCGCGCTCGGCGGTTCCTATGGCGGTTACATGATGAACTGGATCGCGGGCAGCTGGCCCGACGGCTTCAAATGCCTGGTCAACCATGCCGGGGTATTCGACCTGCGCGCGATGGCGCTCGAGACCGAGGAGACATGGTTCGACGAATTTGATCATGGCGGCCCATGGTGGCAGCGCCGCGATGCCGAGAAGTGGAACCCGGTCAATCATGTCACCAAATGGAATACGCCGATGCTGGTGATCCACGGCGAAAAGGATTTTCGCATTCCGTACAGCCAGAGCCTCGCGGCATTCCACGCCTTGCAACGGCAGGGCGTCGCGGGCGAATTGCTGGTGTTCCCCGACGAAAACCACTGGATCCTGAAGGGCCAGAACAGCGTCCAATGGTATCAGACGGTGTTCGGCTGGCTGGGCAGGCATTTGAAGAAATAGCATTCCAGTATCGTCATGCCGGACCTGATCCGGCATCCATAGCTGCGCGGGCGGTTATGGACCCCGGATCAAGCCCGGGGTGACGATGTAGGAAAACGGGGCATTGCCCCCTTGCCGCGCCGCACCATGGCTGGCAAAGCGCGCCGCATTATGCCGATGGAAAAAACATTCGATCCCGCCGCAATCGAGGCGAAATGGGCCCATGCGTGGGAAAGCCGCGGGCTGTTTCGCCCGCACCGCCCCGACGCGACGCCGTTCACGATCGTCAACCCGCCGCCGAATGTCACCGGCGCGCTGCACATCGGCCATGCGCTCGACAATACGTTGCAGGACGTCCTCGTCCGCTACGAGCGGCTGCGCGGCAAGGATGCCTTGTGGGTCGTCGGCATGGATCATGCCGGCATCGCGACGCAGATGGTCGTCGAACGTCAGCTGGAGGCGCGGCAAGACAAGCGCACCAACTACAGCCGCGAGGATTTCATCGACAAGGTGTGGCAGTGGAAGGCGGAAAGCGGCGGCCAGATCACCGGCCAGCTCCGCCGCCTCGGCTGCTCGATGGACTGGTCGCGCGAGCAGTTCACGATGGACCCGCATTTCACGCGAGCCGTGGTCAAGGTGTTCGTCGACCTTCACAAAAAGGGGCTGATCTACCGCGACAAGCGGCTCGTGAACTGGGATCCGAAGCTGAAAACCGCGATCTCGGACCTCGAGGTCGAGACGCACGAGGTGCAGGGCGGCTTCTGGCACTTCCAATATCCGCTCGCCGATGGCGTTAAGCTCGATGACGGGCGCGACTATATCGAGGTCGCGACGACGCGCCCCGAAACGATGCTCGCCGACATGGCGGTTGCGGTGCACCCCGACGATCCGCGCTACAAGAGCGTGATCGGCAAGGATATCCTGCAGCCGATCACCGGGCGCCGTTTCAAGGTCATCGCCGACGAACATGCCGATCCCGAGCTGGGCAGCGGCGCGGTGAAGATTACGCCCGGACATGATTTCAACGACTTCGACGTCGGCAAGCGCGCGGGGTTCAAGCCGGCCGAGATGCTCAACATGCTCGACGGCGATGCGAACGTCATTCAGACGAGCGACGGGCTGATCCCCGAGGAGTATATCGGCCTCCACCGCTTCAAGCGCGACGGGGTCGATGGAGTGCGCGAACTCGTCGTGCAGCGGATGAAGGAAGTCGGCTTCCTGATCCCGCACATCGACAAGGACGGCAACGAACACGACGCCGAACCGCGCACGATCCAGACACCCTTCGGCGATCGCGGCGGCGTGGTGATCGAGCCGTGGTTGACCGACCAATGGTATGTCGACGCCGAAACGCTCGCGCAGCCGCCGATGGCGGCGGTCCGCGACGGGCGGATCAACATCGTGCCCAAGACGTGGGAAAAGACCTTTTTCAACTGGATGGAGAATATCCAGCCTTGGTGCGTCTCGCGCCAGCTCTGGTGGGGGCACCGGATTCCGGCTTGGTATGGGCCGAAGCTTGAGGCCGGGGTGTTAAAGGTAAACACGTCGGACAGCTCCCAGAATCATGTTCTCGTGGGCGAGAATGAAGCCGACATTCTTGGCCAAGCGCGCGCATATTATGGGCGTGATCGAGAATTTATCTTTGGTGACGACGCGCAAACTTCTGGTCAACGGGCTTCACAAACCGTGCATGGCGCGTTTGAAAACACCATCGTGCTGCATCGCGATCCCGACGTTCTAGACACATGGTTCTCCTCCGCCCTGTGGCCGTTCGCCACCCTCGGCTGGCCCGAAGACACCGACCTCGTCAAACGCCACTACCCCAACGACGTCCTCATCTCGGGCTTCGACATCCTGTTCTTCTGGGATGCACGCATGGCGATGCAGGGGATGGAGTTCATGGGCGATGTTCCGTGGAAGACGCTCTATCTCCACGGCCTCGTCCGCGCACCCGACGGCGCAAAGATGTCGAAATCGAAGGGCAATGTCGTCGACCCGCTCGGCCTGATCGACCAGTACGGCGCCGACGCGCTGCGCTTCTTCATGGCGGCGATGGAAAGCCAGGGCCGCGACATCAAGATGGATGACGCGCGCCTCGCGGGCTATCGCAATTTCGCGACCAAGCTGTGGAACGCCGCGCGCTTCTGCGAAGCCAATGGCATTGCGGCCTCGACCAGTTTCGAGGCGCCCGCCGCGAGCCTGCCGGTCAACCGCTGGATCATCGGCGAAGTCGCCGCGACCGTCACCGCGATGGAAACCGCCTTTGCAGCGTACCGCTTCGACGAGGCTGCGAATGCGATCTACAGCTTTGCATGGGACCGCTTCTGCGACTGGTATCTTGAGCTGATCAAGGGAAGCATCGACGACGAGACCAAGGCGATCGCCGGCTGGGTACTCGACCAGATCCTCGTCATGCTGCACCCATTCATGCCCTTCATCACCGAAGAGTTGTGGACCGGGCTGGGCGACCGCGCCGATTATCCGCTGATCACCGCCAAATGGCCTGCGCCGACCGCCGCGCGCGACGCGGACGCCAGCGCCGACATCGATTGGCTGATCAAGCTGGTCAGCGAACTGCGCGGTGCGAAGGCCGAGCTCGGCCTGCCGCCGGGCGCGCGCCTGACCGCGCATTTCCCGGCGTCGCTCAAGGGCCGCACCGACAAGCTCGCGGCGCAGCTCGACCGCCTTGCGCGCCTCGAAGCCATCAGCTTCGACCCCGCACCCGCGGGCGCCTCGGCGCAGCTTGTCGTCGAGGGTGAGACGATCACCGTCCCGCTCGAAGGCGTCATCGACATCGCCGCCGAACGCGACCGTCTGACCAAGGCGCTCGCCGCCGCGGTCAAGGAACGCGACGGCCTCGCCGGGCGCCTGAACAATCCGTCGTTCGTCGAACGCGCCAAGCCCGAAGCGGTCGAAAAGGCGCGCGCCGATCATGCCGCGAAGGAAGCAGAAGCCGACCGGTTGACCGCCGCGCTGGCCCGACTGGGGTGACGACCGACGCACCGGCTTTCGACCAAAGCGCCCGGGGGTTCGACTGGCGGCCCGCCGTCTGCTAGCGTCGGCGCCGGTTTTGGCGCTAAAGCAGGCGCAATGAACATGGCTCTACGTAAGGACGCGCTGCGCGATCAGCGCGCAAAAATGTTGGCGGCGGCGCCCGACTGGCGCGCCTCCGACGCACGCGTCAACCCGCGGGTCGCGATCGGATCGATCGTCGCGATGTGGGTGATCTATTTCCTGATCACCACGGGCCTTGCGATGCTGACCGGCGTGGCGGAGCCGCTGTCGTCGATCTGGCGCCGCGCGATCGTCGTCGTCGCGGGCATTTTATGCACCTTTGTCCTCTACCAGTTGCTGCAGCGCGCGCAGCCGCAGAGTTTCGGCGCGCGCCTGGCCGCCGCGCTGGGCGCCGCGGTTCCGCTGGTGATCGTCTATGCCTCGGTCAACCTGCTCGTCTTCTATTACTGGTTCCCGGTTCCCGAAGCGACGCGGATCATCGAGGAAATGCAAGCGAAATTCCCCGGCGCGTGGGAAACGATCCTGATTCTCGACAGCTCGATCCGCTGGTATTTCTTCTTTGCCGTCTGGGCGGCGCTCTATGTCGCCTTCGGCTATGCGAACGAAATGCGCGCGGTCGAACGGCGCGCCAATCATTTCCGGCTGGAGGCGAAGAATGCCCAGCTGCGCGCGCTGCATTATCAGGTGAACCCGCATTTCCTGTTCAACACGCTCAACTCACTGTCGACGCTCGTCCTGAAGGGATCGAAGAGCGAGGCAGAGACGATGATCATGAACCTGTCGTCCTTCCTGCGTTCCAGCCTTGCGATCGACCCCGAACAGCTCGTCAGCCTTGACGAAGAAATCGCGCTGCAACGCCTGTATCTCGAAATCGAGCAAACGCGTTTTCCCGATCGTTTACAGGTCGAGGTCACGATGCCCGACGAGCTGAAAAACGCCTGCGTCCCGGTGCTGATCCTGCAACCGATCATCGAAAATGCGATCAAATATGGCGTCGCGCCGACCAAGGGCAAAATCGCGATCCGGTTGCACGCCAGCGCCGAATATGGGCTGCTGGTGCTGCGCATCGACAACGACATCGATCCCAAGGCGCCGACCCCGGCGTCGGGAACCGGGCTCGGGCTCGGCAATGTTCGCGAACGCCTGCTCACGCGCTACGGTCCGACCGCAGGGTGCGAGTGGGGACCGTCAGACGATGGCGGCTTCGTCGTGTCGCTCTGGCTGCCATTATCACGAGAGGCTCGCTGATGATCCAGACGCTGCGTACCCTGATCGTCGATGACGAACCGCTGGCGATCGAACGCCTGCAGATCCTGACCGGCCAGCAGGACGGCGTGTCGCTGGTCGGCACCGCCAGCGACGGCGCCTCGGCGCTCCGCATGGTCGACGCGCTCGCCCCCGACCTCGTCCTCTGCGACATCGCGATGCCCGATCTCAACGGGCTGGAGGTCGCCGCCGCGATCGACCGGCTCGACAATCCGCCGGCGGTGATTTTTGTCACCGCGTTCGACCAATATGCGGTCGCCGCCTTCGACGTCGCAGCGGTCGACTATCTGCTCAAACCGGTATCACCCGACCGCCTCGCCCGCGCGCTTGCGCGGGTGCGCGAATGGCGCGCGGCGGAGCGCGCCCCGACACAAAAGAGCAAATGGATCAACGAATTCTGGGTTCAGAACCGCGGCGAAATGCTGCGCATCGACGCGGGTCAGGTCGATCTGATCGAGGCCGAGCGCGATTATATGCGACTGCATGTCGGCGCGCGCAGCTGGCTCATTCACCAGACCATCAAGTCACTGGAAGCGCGGATGAACCCCGATCAGTTCATGCGCATTCACCGCTCGAAAATGGTTCGCCGCGACGGGATCGTCGGGCTGAAACATCATGGCGACGGGGCTTGGAGCGTCGATCTGGGCGATGGCGGCATCCACCGCGTCGGCCGCACCTATCTCCACGACGTCAAGTCCATCATGCATGCCTGAACCCAAAAAGGCGGCCATGCTGTTCCAGCATGACCGCCTTTTTTTCTTGGCGCGTTCCGCACCGTCAGGGCGCGGCGACCGTGATCGTCTTGCCGCGATCGGCCAACCGGGTGCCATCACCGTTCAGCAGGCTGGCGAGCTTCAAGTCGGCGTCGGCCAGCGTGGCGGATTCGCATTCCAGCGACAGCATGCGTTCGTGCAAGGTCTGGCGGTAATTCGGGCGGCTGTCGCAAACCGTGCGGACGGCCGCCCTGACCCGCGCGTTCAGGCGGTCGCGTCCTTCGACGCTCGTCAGGTTCAGGTCGTCGTAGCGCACGACGACGCTACGCTGGTTGTCTTCGTCGTCGGCCGCGAAGGCCGGGACGCTCAGGCCAACGCACGCGATCGGCGCGGTCAGCAGGATCAGGGAAAGTTTCGCCATGGGGGAGTCCTCTCTTGGGGGATGATGCGGGACACGGAGTTTCTGGACCGGGGAGACCAGCACCTCCGCATCCCGCACAACCGTGATACTCCCTAGACGTCATCAGAATCGCGTTTGGATCGATCGGAGCGAAAGGCCGGTCGATTACCGGACGAAAGCCGTTCATCCGTCGACGAACGGACGAGAGGCGGGCAATTTGATGGCGTCACACTTGCATCCGGCGCCCGCACATGACCAAATCGCGCCGTGCTGAGGAAATTATCTTTCGTCGCGAGTCGTCATCGTGGTGTCCGGCTGTTCCGCTGGTCCGCGGCGGCGCTGGCCGGGGTCATCGCCGGGATGCTGCTCGGCGAGATGGCGGTTGGAACGCGTTCGATCGGCGGAATGGGAGAGCCCGCAACCTATTCGCGCCTCAGCGCCAACCCCGACGCCGCGGCGGCGCCCGTCGGCGGGGCGGCGCCCTGTCCCGATTGCCGCGACAGCTACGGCGTCGCCGCGCGCCTCCGCGCCGATCGCGGAGACCGGATGAGCCATGAGTTTCGCGAGCTGGGCGCGGTCGACCTCGATCCGCCGCCACCGGACGAACCCGATGACGGCTATCGCTATGGCGGCCGCTTTCCGGACCCGCCACCGCGCGAGGTACGTCGCGTCGTGACGGCTCCCGCGATTGTGCCCGCCAGCGTGGCGGACGACGAACCGGTCGCCGCGGAAACGTCGGCGCTGCCGCCGCAATATTGACTGATCAGCGCGGCTGCGGCGCGACCGGCTTGGCGCAGCGCGTCGTGTCGCCCGCTTTACACGCGGCGGCATCGGCCTCCCATTTCATCCGTTCTTCGGCCGACATGGCCGCGACACGCGCCTTTTCGGCTTCGTAAGCAGCCGTTTCTTCGGCGAACTCGGCTTGGTCATGCGCGACCTGCTGCGCCACTGCCGAAACTTCCTGCTCATAAGTAGTGATTTCGGCCTTGGCGCGCGCCGCCTGTTCGGCATTGAGCCGCGCGGTGTTCGACCGTTCCTCGGCCGTCGTGCCATCGGGCAGCTTGGTTTGCGCTGCGGGCGCTTCGGTAGGCGTCGCGACCGGCGCCTGAAACGCTGCCGCCTGCCCGGTGCCGACCAGTGCCATTACGGTAGCTGCCGCCAAAATCATCTTTTTCATCGAAGTCTCTCCTTCAATCCGTCGCTTTGGCGGTCCAACGCATGGCTGCATCGGGCGTTCCAGCCCGGGTCACAGCCCGTTGATTGACCTTCGCAAGGCCAGCGGTCATGCTGCCCCCCGTACCTTGTCCGATCGGGCGCCGATTTGCCAGCATTGCCAAAGCACCCGCTCAACCGCGCCGTCTTTTTCACCCCGCTCGCGGTGTTGCTGGCGGCGGTCGGCCTCAGCCTGTGGCAGGGCGCCGCCGTGCTCGCCGCCGAAGTCGCGATCAATGACTGGATCTTGCGCCATTTTTCGCCGCTGTTCGCATGGTCCGGCCTCGCCTTTCTCGCGCTGCTCGCCGGTATCGCGCTTTCTCCGCTCGGCGGGCGCATCATCGGCGGACCGCATGCGAAGCCCATCCTCGGCCGTTGGCGCTGGTTCGCGGTGACGCTCTGTACCACGATCGCGACCGGCATCCTGTTCTGGGGTGCCGCCGAACCGCTGTTCCACCTCAACGATCCGCCCGCGATGCTCGGCCTCGCACCCGGCAGCGACGCCGCCGCGACCTTTGCGATGTCGACGATGTTCCTGCACTGGACGTTGACGCCGTACGCCATTTACACCGTTGCCGGGCTCGCCTTCGCGCTCGTCTATTACAATCACCGCGAACCGTTCAGCCTGTCGTCGCTGTTCGTCCCCCTCCTCGGGCCGCGCGCGCACGGCCCCGTCGGCGCCGGGATCGACATTCTCTGCCTCTACGCCCTCGTCGCAGGCATGGCCGCCTCGCTCGGCGCCGGGCTGCTCGCGCTGGCGGGCGGGGTCGAGGGGATCGGCGGGTTTGCGGGCGGCACCGCACTCCGCTGGGCGATCGCCGCGGCAATCGTCGGCAGCTTCCTCATCTCCGCCGCGACGGGCCTGCAAAAGGGCATCGCCGGGCTCTCGGTACTCAACACGTGGATATTCTTCGCCATCATCGCCTTTGTGCTGCTCGCGGGCCCGACTGCGCAGATGTTCGACCTCGCGCTGCGCGGCACCTTCGACTATTTCCAGACCTTCATCCCCCGCAATCTCGGCCTCGACGTCGACACCGCGTGGCACCGGCAATGGACGATCTTCAACTGGGCCAACTGGTTCGCCTGGGCGCCGGTGACCGCCCTGTTCCTCGGTCGGCTCGCGGTTGGCTACAGCGTCCGCGCCTTCATCCTCTACAATCTGCTCCTGCCCTCGTTGTTCGGCGCGGTGTGGATGACTGCGATCGCAGGTGCAACGATCGCGCTTGACCAGCAAAGCGGCGCGAGCCTCTACGCGATCCTGACCGCGCAGGGTCCCGACCCGGTGCTGTTCCGCCTGTTCAGCGCGCTTGGTGGCGGCCCCGGCGTCGCGGCGGTCGTGTTGTTCGCGATCTTCCTCTCGTACGTCGCGGGGGCCGACGCCAATGTCTCTGCTATGAGCGCGCTGTCGACGCACGGCATCTCGCCCGAAACGCCGGAAGCGCCGCTGTGGGTGCAAGCAGCCTGGGGCATCACCGTCGGGCTGGTCGCGCTGGTGCTCGTGGCGAGCGGCGGCATCGACGGCATCCGCATGATGTCGGTTCTCGGTGGCTTTCCTGCGCTGTTCGTGATTATCGGAGCGGCGCTGTCGCTGATCGCAATGGCGGTACGGGGACGGCATGACGCCGCCCCCGCCCAATCCTGAGAAAGGGGTCTCAGGACTACCAGATCCGGGTGCGTTCCTCGGGCTTCAGATAATATTTGGCGCCCGCCTGAACGCCGAACGCCTTGTACCACGCATCGACATTGCGCACCGGCCCGATGATACGCCAGCGCGCGGGACTGTGCGGATCGCTCGCTACCTGCTGCTTGATCGCATCCTCGCGCTGTTTGGTGCGCCACGCCTGCGCGAAGGCCAGGAAAAAGCGCTGGTCGCCGGTCAGGCCGTCAATCACCGGCGCGGGTTTGCCGCCGAGCGAGCGTTGATAGGCGTCATAGGCGACCTCGAGACCCGCGAGATCGGCGATATTCTCGCCCATCGTCAGATCGGGATTGATGAACGATCCCGGCGCGGCTTCATAGGTCGCATATTGCGCCCCGAACGCCTTGGCCGCGGCGTCGAACTTCGCCGCGTCCTCGGCGGTCCACCAGTCGCGCACCGCGCCGTCGGCGTCGATCTTGCGGCCCTGATCATCGAAGCCATGGATGATTTCGTGCCCGATCACCGCGCCGATCGCGCCATAATTGACCGCATCATCGACACTCTCGCTGAAATAGGGCGCCTGCAAGATGCCCGCCGGGAACACGATCTTGTTCTCCAGCCCGCCATTATAGGCGTTCACTTCCTGCGGGTTCATCGCCCATTTCTTCCGATCGACGGGCTTGTTGAGATCGCCGAGCGCATAGGCATATTCGAACGCCGAACTGCGCTTCACATTGCCATAAAGGTCGGTGGGATCGATCCGGAGCGCCGCATAGTCGCGCCATTTGTCGGGATAGCCGACCATGACGTCCATCTTGGCGAGCTTCGCCAGCGCTGCTTGCTTGGTCGCGGGCGCCATCCAGCTGTTCACCCGGATGCGGTCACCCATCGCCAGCTTCAGATTGGCGACCAGCACTTCCATCTTCGCCTTCGCGCTCGCGGGGAAATATTGCGTCGAATAGGTTTCCCCGACCAACTCACCCAGGCTGCCATCGACCAGCGTCAGCCCGCGTTTCCAGCGCGGACGCAGCTCGCCGACCCCGCTCAGCGCCTTGGTATATTCGAACCGGCTGTCGACGAACGATTTGGACAAATAGGGCGCGGCGCTGTTTGCGACATGGAATTGCTGCCACAGCTTGATCGTGTCGAGCGACGTGCGGGCATAGAGCGCCGCAATATCGCGCACCGCGGTCTTTTCATTGACGATGATGCGCTTTTGCGGTGCGATACCCGCCCCCGCAAACCACGCAGTCCAGTCGAGCCCCGGCGCATAGGCGGCGAGTTCGTCGGACGACATCGGATTGTTGATCTTGCCAATGTCGCGGCGATCGGCGATCGCCCAGCTGACCTTCGCGATCTCGGTCTCGAACGCCATCACCGCATCGGCGGCCTTTTCAGGGTCGGCGTTCCCCACCATCTTCATCGTCCGCGCGATATAGGCGCGATAGGCATCGCGCTGCGGCTTGAAACCGTCGCTCAGATAATAGTCGCGCTCGGGCAGGCCAAGCCCCGCCTGCCCCAGCCACAGCACATTGACCGTCGGGTCTGCGGTGTCGGCATAGGGACCGCCGCTGACGATCGTCGCACCGAAGCCGCCCTGCGTCCCGCCCATGAAGCGCGCCATGGCCGATTTATCGTTGATCGCGCTGACCGCGCCGATGTCGGCGAGCAAGGGTTTGGCGCCCAGCGCCTCGACCCGCGCTTCGTCCATGAAGCTCTGATACAATCCGCCGACCTGGCTCGTTGCCGGCGCCCCGGCGACCACCGCGCGCAGCTGGCGCTGGGTCAGGTTGTAAACGTCGTAATCGACCCCCGCCGACGCCTGATCCGACGGAATTTCAGTCCGGGCGAACCAGCCGCCGTTGGCATATTTGTCGAAATCGTCGCCGGGCTTCACATTCGGGTCGCGCGCGCCGAGATCGACCCCCCAGGTGCCAAAGGTCAGCGCCTTCAGCGATTCTGCGTCACCCGCACCTTCGTCCGCGCCACCCGCATGCAATGATGCGCCCGGCACCGCTTCCCTCGCGGTTGCCGACGTCGTCGATAGCGCAATTGCGACCGCAAGACCCGCTGCCCCGCCCAAAAATTTGATCATTCCCCAGGCTCCCTGTGTCCCCGCGCCGCCCGAAACCGGACGACGGCCATGGTCCGACTGTCCGCCTGCTCCGCCACAGGGTCAAGCGAGCGGCATGACGCTGGTCGAAGCCTTTGTGATGTTGGTGGAAATTCCGCGCGTTACGGCGCTCATGGCGCCGCGATACGTTCGGCGATCAGATCTTGGCAGACGTCGCAAAACTCGTCCCAGGTCTGCTTCATCCGACAGCGCAGCATCGGGCGATACAGGCCGTGCGGTGTATATCGCGCGCCCTCGAACGCCGCGATAGTATCGGGCCCCTGCGCGAGCTCGGGAATCTGGCGCCAGTCGGCGTGGTGCACCGCGGGGACGTTGACCGACCATTTCACGTCCGCCAGCTCCGCGGTACGCGACACGTTACCTTCCAAGGCAATTGCAGGGTCGAGCGGATCGAAGTCGGCGTCGGGATAGGCATGGCTATATTCATCGCCCAACCCCAGGCCATGGCCAAGTTCGTGCAAGCACATCTGCCACCATTGTTCGCCGCGGCGCGACTTGATCGACGCCCATGAGGGGTAATAATAGTCGTGTCCTTGCCACCGTACGACCGAGCCCCCGGCTCCACCCCCGATCCGGCTGTCAATCAGGACAACCGCGCGCGACGAAGCCAACGCCAAAGGCCGCAGCAATTCTTCCGCACGAGTCCGGTCGCCCATGAACAGTCGTGCGTCATCGTGGGCATCGACACCCTGCACCGGATCGCGTGTTTCGAAATGGCCGTCCGCATCGAACGCGGGTGCAAAATGCCATGCGAGCGCCAGACCGTCGCGGACGCCTTGGCGGTTGAACGGTCGCGCTGTCTTGATCGCGCCCCAGAATTCGTCAACTCGCCCCAGAAACCGGTCTCTATCCGAGAACCGTTCCGCCACGACATGCAGGGTGAAGCGCGGCGCCGTGGCGCCCATGCGATCCGTCTCATAGCCCGCCAGCGCCGCGTAACCGGCTGGCGGCGGTGGGCGCATCTCCCTTTTCGCCAGAAACTCACCGGCGAAGAACAGGCGCGCCGCGACCGCGCCTGCTGGCCGGGCATCAGCCACGCGCAATGGCTGCGGCAAGGCGGTGGCGGTCATCGAACCGGGAAGCCCCGGATGCTCGACCGCGACCACCGGCGGCACCGGCACGGGGTATCGCGATCCGATCGCTTGGTCATTGTCGTCAAGCCATTCGATCGTCAGCGGCGATGAGGCTTCGGCCCAGGGTGCGCCCCGATCACGCTCGCGTTGTTCGCGCAAACGAAGCTCGCTCCACAGCCCCGCATGAAACAGATCGAGATCGCCCATGGGTTTACCCTGTCATTTCGGATCGCCGCGATCGCATGCGCTCGCGGCCTAGCCGACCGGCACCATCGTCGCCTGCGGCAAGTTTCCCGATTCGCCCCGAGTCCCGGCGGGCTGACCACCCTGCCCTTGCTGGCCTTGCTGACCCTGTTGGCCTTGTTGCCCCTGGCCGTCGCCGCCGTCGCGCTTGTCCTGGACCTTTTGGTTGAGCGTCTCGGTCTTGTCGGCGACCGATTTAGCGACCAGCTGGCGCATGCCCGTAAAGGAACAGATGCCCGCATAGGATTCGATCACCGACCGCGCTCCGGCATAGGTGGCGGGAAAGGCTTTTCCATCGGTCGCGAAAACGGTCTGCTTGAACAACGTCTGTTCGGCTTTCACCAGCCGTTCGACCTCCGGCATGTCGGGCCCGACCAGATAGGCGGCGTCAAAGCCCTCCAAAGTGCCGTTGATCAGGCCGAACGACCCGTTGGCTATACCGATCGCGGTATCGCCTGCACTCGCCAGCGTCAGGATCGAGCCGACCAGTGTGTCGACCCCATTGGTCAGATTCCGCCCGAAAATGCGGTTCTGCTGGGACTCGCTTGCAATCGTGAAGAAGCGTTTGCAATACAGATCGGTCAGGCCAAAACCTGCGGTCAGATAGTTGGTCAACGCGGTCTTTCCGGCGCTGTTCGTCCCATCGACCGTCTTGAAGTTGACGCAGGGGTTGTCCTTCATGAAATTTTCGGGATCGTCCGTCTCACGATAACCCTGCGCCAGTTTCGCCTTAAATGCCCGCAAATCTGCTCCGGTAAAGCAATGCGTATCGGTGGAAATTTCGTAGGCGTTGCGCAGCGCATTGATATAGGCGATCTCGTCCAGACGGCTGGGCAAGGGCTTGGCCGCGATGTCCGGGCGTAATCCTTCGACGCTGGTACAACCCGGCAGCAACGACGCCACTGCGCAGGCGGCGACAAGCGAACGTACCGATGCAATTTTCATGAAAATTCTCCCCCAGAACAGTGGGAGTGAATAAGCGCGCGCGACAATTGTATTGGACCAAAACGCCAAATTTGTTCCATTGTGGCAGCATTTCCGCGCCACTATGTTGCGGGCGACCCGCCCCTTGCGCATCAAGAACAAATCTGGAACATACCTCCCCCATGAGTCTCACCCACATCAAAGTGCGCGGTGCGCGCGAGCATAATCTGAAGGGCGTCGACGTCGACCTGCCGCGCGACGCGCTGATCGTCATCACCGGCCTGTCGGGCAGCGGCAAATCGTCGCTGGCGTTCGACACCATCTATGCCGAGGGGCAGCGGCGCTATGTCGAGAGCCTGTCGGCTTACGCGCGCCAGTTTCTCGAAATGATGCAGAAGCCCGACGTCGAGCATATCGACGGGCTGTCGCCGGCGATCAGCATCGAGCAGAAGACGACGTCGCGCAATCCACGCTCGACCGTCGCGACGGTGACCGAGATTTACGACTATATGCGCCTCTTGTGGGCGCGCGTCGGCATCCCCTATTCGCCCGAAACCGGTGAGCCGATCAGCGCGCAGACGGTCAGCCAGATGGTCGACCGCGTGATGGAATTGCCCGAAGGCACGCGCGCCTATCTGCTCGCCCCCGTCGTGCGCGGCCGCAAGGGCGAGTATAAGAAGGAACTCGCCCAGTGGCAGAAGGACGGCTTCACGCGCGTCCGCATCGACGGCGAGTTCTACGAGATCGGCGACGCCCCAGCGCTCGACAAGAAGTTCAAGCACGACATCGAGGTGGTGGTCGACCGTATCGCGGTGCGCGAAGGCCTCGGCACGCGCCTCGCCGACAGTTTCGAGACCGCGCTGAAACTCGCCGAGGGGCTGGCCTATGTCGATCTCGCCGATACGACGGTGGCGGAGGCATTGTCGTCTAATGGTAAGATAGACGATTCAGAATCGTCCAATTCCGTTCGTGCTGAGCTTGTCGAAGCACCGTCCTTGTCTTCCGAAGAACAGGACTGCCCTTCGACAAGCTCAGGGCGAACGGGAATGAAAAATGTCGGCATTCCGCCTAATCGTATTATCTTCAGCGAGAAATTCGCCTGCCCCGTGTCGGGCTTCACGATCGCCGAAATCGAACCCCGCCTGTTCAGCTTCAACGCCCCGCAGGGCGCCTGCCCGGCGTGCGACGGGCTGGGCGAGCGGCAGGAGTTCGATCCCGACCTCGTCGTCCCCAACCATGCGCTCAGCCTGAAAAAGGGCGCGGTGGTGCCGTGGGCGAAATCGAACCCGCCCTCGCCTTATTATATGCAGGTGCTCGAAAGCCTGGGCAAAGCCTATGGCTTCGACCTCACCACGCCCTGGCAGGACCTGCCCGGCGAGGTGCAGCTGATCATCCTCTACGGCAGCGGCGGCAAGCCAGTCGAGCTGACCTTCAAGGACGGCAAGCGCAGTTACACGACGCACAAGGCGTTCGAGGGGGTGATCGGGAACCTTAATCGCCGCATGCTCCAAACCGAAAGCGCGTGGATGCGCGAGGAGCTCAGCAAATATCAGACGCCGCAGCCGTGCGAGACGTGCCACGGCGCGCGGCTGCGCCCCGAACCGCTCGCGGTGAAGATCGCGGGCGAGGACATCAGCATGTCGGCGCAGCGCTCGGTCGCGGACGCGCTCCATTGGTTCAGCACGCTCGACGAGAAGCTGAACGACACGCAAAAACAGATCGCCAAGGCGATCCTGAAGGAGATCAACGAGCGGCTCGGCTTCCTCAACAATGTCGGGCTCGATTACCTCAACCTCAACCGCACGTCGGGTACGCTCTCGGGCGGCGAAAGCCAGCGCATCCGCCTCGCCTCGCAGATCGGCAGCGGGCTGTCGGGCGTACTCTACGTCCTCGACGAACCGAGCATCGGGCTTCACCAGCGCGACAACGACCGATTGCTTGCAACGCTGAAGCGCCTCCGCGACCTCGGCAACACCGTGATCGTCGTCGAACATGACGAGGATGCGATCCGCCACGCCGACTATGTCGTCGACATGGGCCCGGGCGCGGGCGTCCACGGCGGCGAGATCGTCGCCGAGGGGACGCTGAAGCAGGTGCTGGCGAACAAGAAGAGCCTGACCGCGGCGTATCTGACGGGCGCGAAGAAGATCGAGGTGCCGAAGCACCGCCGCCCCGGCAACGGCTTCGACCTCGTGCTCAAGGGCGCGCGCGCCAACAATCTCAATAATGTGACCGCGAAGATCCCGCTCGGCACCTTCACCTGCGTCACCGGCCTCAGCGGGAGCGGCAAGTCGAGCCTGATCATCGACACGCTCTATGCCAGCGCGGCGCGGGTGCTCAACGGCGCGCGCATGGTCGCGGGGCCGCACGACAGCCTGAAAGGGCTGGAGCATTGCGACAAGGTGATCGACATCGACCAGTCGCCGATCGGCCGCACCCCGCGCTCGAACCCCGCGACTTATACGGGCGCCTTCACGGTAATTCGCGACTGGTTCGCGGGGCTGCCCGAGGCGCAGGCGCGCGGTTACAAACCGGGGCGTTTCAGCTTCAACGTCAAGGGCGGGCGGTGCGAGACCTGCACCGGCGACGGGCTGATCAAGATCGAAATGCACTTCCTGCCCGACGTCTATGTGACGTGCGAGACGTGCCACGGCAAACGCTACAACCGCGAAACGCTGGAGGTGAAGTTCAAGGGCATGAGCATCGCCGACGTGCTCGACATGACGGTCGAGGATGCGGCGGAGTTTTTCAAGGCGGTGCCCGCGATCCGCGACAAGATGGCGATGCTGGTGCGCGTCGGGCTCGGCTATATCAAGGTCGGGCAGCAGGCGACGACGCTGTCGGGCGGCGAGGCGCAGCGGGTGAAGCTGGCCAAGGAATTGTCGCGACGCTCGACCGGCCAGACGCTGTATATCCTCGACGAGCCGACCACCGGGCTGCATTTCGAAGATGTCCGCAAGCTGCTCGAAGTGCTGCAGGCGCTGGTCGACCAGGGCAACAGCGTGATCGTGATCGAGCATAATCTGGATGTCATCAAGACCGCCGACTATATCCTCGACCTCGGCCCCGAAGGCGGGGTCAAGGGCGGCGAGATCGTCGCCGCGGGGACGCCGGAGCAGGTGGTGAAGGAGAAGCGGAGCTTCACCGGGCAGTATCTGGCGCCGTTGCTGGAGAAATAGCTAAGCCCCTCCCGCTTGCGGGAGGGGTTTGGGGAGGGTCTGTAGCCTTCCCACGCAACCTGACACGCCCTCCCCTAACCCCTCCCGCAAGCGGGAGGGGGATTAAGTCAACGCCACACCGCTGACAGCGGGTAGAGCGCGATCAGCCAGATCAGGCAGGCGAGCACGACGCGGCGGTCCTTGGCCGCGATCGCCAGCAGCGCGGCGGGGAAGAAAGACCAGGTGAGGACGATCCGACGCAGGTCGAAGGGCGGTGCCCCATCGAGCCAGGCGACGGTGCCCAGCAGCGCGACATTGCACAGGAATACCCCGCCGATCACCTGGCGCCGGTGCTTGTCGAAATGGGCGTTGAGGTCGTCCCAGCCTTCGGGATCGTCGGGGAACACCAGCGACGCGGCGACGAAATAGAGCGCGGTGACGACGAAGCCGCCGAACAGCACCGGCCAGCTGAGGGGCAGCAGGTCGCGCACCGCCCAGCCGTACATCCAGAAGGTGACGACGTCGCACGACACGAACAGCCCGAGCAGCGCGGTCGGCCAGCCGATGCGGACGCGGTGGCTGGCCTTGAGCGCGCGCGCCAGCCCGCCCAGCCCCTCCGCCAGCGCGAGGCCGAGGACCAGCCCGAACAGCGAAAAGATGAATTCAAACCCGTTCATATGGCCCCCCGGCGCTTTACCCCTGCCGCCCCCGGGCGCGTTCCGGGGCCGATCACCCTGCCCTATCGCAACCGGGCGCCCGATCAAGCCCGCGCGCGGCCGGGCCGTGAGGGAAAGGGCGGCGGAGGGCGCGATGTTGGTCCAAAGTTCAGCAAAGTTCAGCCTTACGCGCTGTTTTGCCGTCGCCCCGCCGCGCGCGGGATAATCCGTCGCGGGGAGGTGTCCGCATGCCGGGCGGCAACCGCTTTTGTCGATGATTTGAAAGAGCCGGGATGAAGGCTGGCACAGCGAAATAATGTAGGAAAGCGGCTATTTTCCTACATCGTCACCCGTCCCCGATTCCCGTGCTCGTCACCCGGACGGGATCGGGATCGCGCTTTGAGCCGCCGGTAGCAAAAAGGGATCTCACGCGAAGGCGCGAAGAAGGAAGGAAGAGGGTTTCGCACGAAGACACAAAGCCACGAAGGGGGCGGTCTCAGGCGCAACCGTGGTGCAGAAGCCTGACGTTTCGATCTGGCTGCCGGACTTTGTCCGGCCATCAAATGGCAAAGGTCAATTGGTTCACGTCGTCGGCGGCCCGGAGCCGCAATCTTTGTGCCCCTTCGACTGCCTTGCAGGCGCTCAGGACAGGCTTTGTGTCTTTGTGTGAGATAATTCTTTCTCTTTCTCTCTTCCTTCTTTGCGCCTTTGCGTGAGACCCTTTTTACCCCACCACCCGCGCCGTCACATCTTCGGCCGCGAAGATCCGCATTACCGGCGGCTGCGGCGAGAGGGCGCGCATTTCGGCGACGAAGGCGCCCGACGCGGGGACCGCGAAGTGGGCGCGCACCGCGGCCATATCTGCCCACTCCTCGACAAAGACGAGGCGGACGGGGTTTTCGATGTCGATATGGCAGTTGTGCGCCAGACACCCCGCCTCGCCGCGCGACCGCGCGCTATGCGCGGCGCCGAGCGCGATCATGCGCTCGCGATGCTCGGGGGTCAGGATGATGTGGCCGGTGATTAGGATCATTCGAGCTCTTTATGAAACTGAGCGCAGCAGAAAATTTTTTTAAGGCGCTACTTGAAAACACACACCAAGCATACCACGTGCAACATGCCCGTTACGAAAGGTTTCGGGGAGCACTGTTGAGGAACGCAAGCGCGCTGTAGAGCGCCGCGCGACGAATGAGCGAGAGACTTAGCGTCATCGTGACTTCGACTCCGATATAGAGTGTGGAACATATATTCGCACCTGCGATACTATGCCACACGAGGTAAAACCGAACCGGCAATAGCTGGGAGTAAGGTTAGTAACCCGGGGGATATGGGACGAACGGTATCCAATGCCTCCGGGTACGCACCCGAAGACGACCAGTTCGATCCTCGGACTGACGATTTCGTTTCAAAAGAGCGAAAATATACCCATTTTGATCTGCCACTAACCGAGGCAGAACGAACCGGTATCACCTTCTCTGACAGCGATATAATTGCTCATTCTTTCTGGCCATTGCTGGGTTTCGTCGAGGTCGAGCGTCGAGCGAAACGAGACGCGTCCGGTCAGCTCGTATTCGAAGACAAAGAGCGCGCGATTAAGTTCGGCTCGCACAAAGATGCGGCGCTGCTTGAATTTTACGCAAAAGATCTCTCGATAAAATACGAAAAATTTCTTCAATCCAAGAATTACTCTCAGTCGATATTAGCCTATCGCAAGGGAGTCGGAAACAACATCGATCAAGCCAAGTCGATATTTGACGAAATACGGGCTCGAAAAAACTGCATAGCGATCGCCTTGGATATCAAAGGATTCTTCGACAATATCGATCATAAGGTGCTCAAGTCCTGTTTGCTGGACATGCACGGCGAGCATCAACTTGATAACCCAGCATACAAAGTATTTGAAAGAATGACAAAATTCGAATGGGTCGATTCCGACCTGTTGAAAAATCGCTTGGGTCCAAAATATGGACGATCAGGACGCATCTGCACGTCGAAGGAGTTTAGAGACAACGTCCGCGGCATCCAGCCGAGCCTTATAAATAAAAACAAAGCCGGAATTGGCATCCCCCAGGGAACTCCGCTGTCGGGACTCTATGCCAACATCAGCCTTACTAGTTTCGACCACGAAATCCATTCGTACCTTGAGTCACTCGACGGAAGCTACAGACGATACTCCGACGACATCGCAGTCATAATTCCGGCAACGATGTCATCTGACGATGTACTAACGCATATAGTGGCGAAATTGCGCGAGATAGGATTAGAGATTAGCCCGAAAAAGACCGAAATAAGGAAATTTTCAACAGACCAAAATGGCCTTTCGTCCGATAGACCGTTTCAGTATCTCGGATTCACATTCGACGGAAAAAAGATTCTAATTCGTCAGTCATCTCTGGCTCGATATTATTCAAAAATGCACTCTGGGATAAAATCGAAGATTAGGGCCGCCAAGAATGGAGAAATTGATGCCGATAAAATTTTCCTTCGTGAACTATTCAAAAGATATACACATTTCGGGAAAAGAAGGAACTTCCCTAGATATGCATATTCAGCATCCGAAAAATTGGAATCGCCGGAAATAAGGCGACAACTTAGGAGACATTTCTATATATTTAAGAAAGCTCTGCGATATTATATTAATCGGGCCTATACTTGAAAAATTTTCTTCGTTGGCTCCGATCAACACGACTTCTTCTAGCGAAACCCGCAGCACCACCAAATGGCGCCGCCCACTCCATGACACTTCCATGACACTCCCTGTCACAAACACGTCACACAAAACCCCCAAATGGCGCTCAGCGAGTCGCCGCGGGGGTGGTGGCTTGGTTCGGTAACGACCCCCATCAACAGGATTTTCCATGGCTCAGAAATTCGCGCCCCGCACCCTTGGCGTCGTTGGCGCCGCCGTGTGCGCGCTGGCGCTTTCCGCCTGTCAGGATCAGGCTTCGTCGGGTGGCGGCGCGCGCGATTATATCAGCGCGGTCGGTTCGTCGACGGTCTATCCCTTTGCTACCGCGGTTGGCGAAAAATTCGCCGAAGCGACGGGCAACAAGACGCCGAAGATCGACAGCACCGGCACCGGCGGCGGTTTTGAACGCTTTTGCTCGGGCGTCGGCGGCGACACCCCCGACATCGCCAACGCATCGCGCCGGATCAAGAAGAAGGAGTTCGACACCTGCGTCGCGAACGGCGTCAAGGACATCGTCGAAGTCCAGATCGGTATCGACGGCATCGCGCTGGGCGAAGCGACGCGCGGCCCGGGCTTTCAGCTGACCGAAGAGGATGTGTACAAGGCTCTCGCTGCTAACCCCTATGGCAAGCCCAACACCGCGAAGACGTGGAAAGAAGTCAACCCGGCGCTGCCTGCGGTCGCGATTTCGGTGTTCGGCCCGCCGTCGACCAGCGGCACCTATGACGCGTTCAAGGAGCTGATCCTGGGCAAGGGCTGCGACGCCAACCCGGAAATGAAGGCGCTGAAGGACAGCGACAAGGAAAAGCACGAGGCGACCTGCACCACGCTGCGCGGCGCGCCCTTCTATGTCGAGCAGGGCGAGAATGATAACCTGATCATCTCGAAGCTGGATAAGAACCCCGACAGCCTCGGCATCTTCGGTTATTCGTACCTCGACGCCAACAAGGACAAGATCAAGGCCGTGCCCGTGCAGGGCGTGTCGCCGACGTACGAGACGATCGCCAACGGCACCTATCCCGGCTGGCGCCCGCTCTATATCTACGTCAAGAAGGCGCATGTCGGCGTGATCCCCGGCCTGGCCGAATATGTCACCGAATTCCTGAAGGGTTCGGCCGAGGGCGGATACCTCGCGCCCAAGGGCCTGATCGTCTCGTCGAAAAAGATCGCCGACGAGGCCGCCGCGAACGCGAAGGGCATGACCCCGCTCGACGGTTCGAAGCTGAAGTAATCTCCCCCGCGGGTGGCCGGGAAAGGGACCACATGCCCTTCCCCGGCCACCGCCTTTTTGCGGGATTAGCGTTCGCGTGTCGCGGACGGAAAATGTTACACAGAGTCATCAAACTGCCACGCCGGTCGGCTTTGGACCGGGTGCGATGATCACCACGCGAACGGGGACGATGTGACTTTCAACGC
>VFQN01002079.1_pt1 | contig 31912 bp, 23 predicted proteins | sample 3512371 | NCBI WGS metagenome assembly VFQN01 (sample SAMN10412370, study PRJNA504923) | tailings metagenome | isolation source: Replicate 2 from Balatoc abandoned mine | place: Philippines: Itogon, Benguet | collected 2017-08-28 | reverse complement strand
CGGCGGTAGGCGATCACGCCGCGGAGCCAGTCGGTGAAGTGCGCGGCGTCGGTCGGCGGGACGAGCCCGCGGGCGCCGCTCAGGTCGAGGTGTGTGTGGGCGTTCACCAGTCCGGGAATGAGCGCGACGTTCCCGAGGTCGACGTCCGGCGTGCGGCCGCCTCGCGCTTCAACAGCGGCGATGCGGTCGCCGCGGACGGTGAGCGTGCCGCCGACCAGCGGCGGGCCGGCGACCGGGAAGACGATGCGGGCAGTGTATGTCACCTCGCCCGCGAACCCGGGCGTGGCGGCGGCTGTCCGTGGTGGTGGGTCGGTCGCCAAGTGGAAAGGTCCCCGTCTGATACCAGTAGGGGTTACGCAGTAGCTGCCCGCACGAGGCGGTACTTGGGCGCGGCAAGGTACGCGCCTACGGCGCCCCGGATGATGTCCCACTTGGCCTGGAACCACGCCACCCCGGTGACCACCCGGGGGTACTCCCGACGGACGAGCGCCCGGATCGCCAGCCCGATGGGATTCCGCTGCGCCCGGGCCGCCCGTACCGGACACCGCTCGACGCCGGTGTACGGCTTCCGCCCGCGGTGGTACGTCTCCACCGCCCAGGCCTCCCGCGCCCGCTCCTCCCGCCCGACCGCGTCCCGGTCCGGGTCGTTGGTCACCCCGTACCCCGCGCCGCCGTCCGGGGCGGCCGACCGGAGCACCTCGACCTGCCCGTACCCGGGCCGCCACACCACCGTCCCGGACGCGGCGATCGCCCGGGCGTCGGGCCGGGTCGGTGGCCCGCGGTCGGCCCGGACCAGCCGGTCGGACGTCCGCCGCCCGAGGAGCACCCGCCCGAGGGAGCGGATGAGCCTGAGGTTCTCCCGCCCGGTGTACCACCCGTCGAGCCGCACGTACCGGGGGGCGGAACCCGCGGTCGTGGGCGGCCGTGACGAGCGCCCGGAAGTGGTCGTTCTTGGCCTTCCCGTCGGCCGCCTTCTTGTACGCCCGGTAGTCGGTCGGGTCGATGCGGCCGGCGCCGGCCCATACCCGGGAGATGAGGTTGATCCCGTCGACGATGGCCCGGTGCTTGCCGGACCCGTGGCGGGTGACCCGCTCGACCTTCCGGGCGTGCGGCTGGTCCGGGGTGGTGTCGTCCACCACCCCCTGGCCGTGCGGCCGACCGGGGGGGCGACCTCGGCCCACAACTCGGCCGGCTCGGGCTCCAGCCGGTGGAGCCGGCGGGTGTCGGCGTCGTGGGCCGGGTCGTCCGGCGGAACCCGGGCGGCCTCCGCACAGGTGCTCGCCTGCGGGGTCGCCAGCAGGAACGGGGCGTCGCCCTCGGCCGTCACGCGCGGCGGGTTCATGCCGGCCGAACGTACCCCGGCCCCGACCCTGGCGCAAGAGGAAAAACGGCCAACTGCGTAACCCCTATCGGTATCACACCGGGGCTCGCGCCCCGGCCTAACACTGCAACCCGGATAACCCGCGGTCGGTAGACGGTGGTGAATTGGTTGGTAGCCGCAGGCTCCAGCCTGTGCCCGTGTGGCGCAGGCTGGAGCCTGCGGCCACCGCACCGGGCCGGCACACCCCGGTGCGGTGCGGTGCGGTGCGAGGCAAATGACGTTTTATTCTGTAAAACATATCTTGGCGCACTGTGAATAACAAAGTAAAACCATGTCGGCCCCAGATCCTTCACCCCGCACGACCCCGGAGGTGCGCCCGTGACCCGCCGTGCGTTCACGCTCATCGAACTGCTCGTCGTCCTTGCTGTCATCGCCGTTCTGGTCGGGCTGCTGCTCCCGGCCGTGCAGAAGGTCCGCACCGCGGCGGCGCGGGCGAGCAGCCAGAACAACCTGAAACAGCTCGGCCTCGCGCTGCACGCCTTCGAGAGCGCGACCGGCCGCATCCCGGGGATGCTCCCGGCCGGGCCGACGAATGCCACGTCGTTCGGCTACTCGGTCCACGCGCAACTGCTCCCGTACATCGAGCAGGAGCCGCTCGGCCGGCTGATCGACCTTACCCAGCCGCTGTTCGTCGGCACCTTCCCGACCCCGACGTTCCAGCTCAACCCGGCGGTGGCGCCGGCCGCCGCGACGCCGGTGAAGACGTTCCTCTGCCCCGGCGACGGGCAGCAACCGTTCTTCACGGTGAACTCGGGCGGCGGCGTCCACGCGGGGACGAACTACGTCGTCAGCCTCGGGTCCGGACTCGCCGGCGCCGGGGCGGCGGCGCCGAACGGGTACGACACCCGCTTCCCGACCGACGGCATGTTCTTCTACGGCCCCGGGCTGCGGTTCGCGGACGTGACCGACGGTACGTCGAACACACTCTTTCTCTCCCAGTGCCTGCTCGGCCTGAACGCGACGCTGACGAAGCCGTTCGCCGACCTGACCGCGGACGAGCGCCGGCGGCAGACGGCGAGCCTGAGCGGGAAGGGGCTGTTCACCGGGCCGGCGGGCGCGACACCCGGCTACGGTGCGAACCCGCCGATCGGCGCGACCGAGTACCAGACGGCGACCTCGTGGCGCGGCAACCGCGGCGGGTCGTGGATCTGGGGGAATGCGAGCGTGAACGGGTTCACCGCCGCGCTGCCGCCGAACAGCCCGGAGCCGGACTCGACGGCGCACGGCCTGGGTTTCCTGGCGGCGCGGAGCACCTTTACCGGTGGGGTGAACGTGTGCCTCGGCGACGGGAGTGTGCGGTTCGTGCGCGACGCGGTCACGCTGCCGACGTGGCGGGCGCTCGCTACCCGCTCCGGCGGCGAGCCGGGCGTGAACGACTACTGACCCACCCACGAGGACCACACCATGCTCCTGTCCGCCCTGCTCGCCGCGTCCGTCGGGGCCGGCGCCCCGGCCGACTGGCCCGCGTTCCGCGGCGACGGCTCCGGCGTCGCCCCCGGGAACTATCCGGTGTCGTGGTCGCCGACCGAAGGCATCGCCTGGAAGGCCGAGCTCCCTGGCTACGGTCAGTCGTCGCCGGTCGTGTGGAAGGGGCGCGTCTACGCCACCGCCGTAGACGGTCTCGAAAAGGAGAAGCTGTTCGTCGCCGCGCTCGACGCCGCCACCGGCAAGCGGCTGTGGGTGCGTGAGTTCGCCGCGGCGCGGCCGGGGAAGAACAACCCGATGATGAGCCGCGCCGCAGCCACCCCGGTTGCCGACGCCAACGGGCTTGTGTGCCTGTTCGAGAGCGGCGACCTGGTGGCGCTGACGCACGACGGCGGCCCGCGCTGGCGGCGCGACCTCGGCAAGGACCACGGCGAGTTCAAGAACAACCACGGCCTCGGCAGCTCGCTCGCGCGACACGGCCGCGCCGCGTTCGTGCTCGTCGATCACGCCGGCCCGTCGTACCTGCTCGCGGTGGACACCGCGACCGGCGCCGACCTGTGGAAGGCGCCGCGCGAGTCCCGCGGCGGGTGGACCTCGCCGGTCGTGACGCGGCAGAACGGTAAGGCGGTCGTGGTCGTCAGCGGCGGCGGGAACGTCGCCGGGTACGACGCAGCGACCGGCGCCGAGGCGTGGAAGCACGACGGGCTCGTCGGCAACACCATCCCGTCGCCGACACCGGCCGGCGATCTCGTGCTGGTCGGCGCCGGCGAGAACCGGGTGCGACCCGACCCGGCGGCGTCGGCGCGGTCGAACTGTTGCCTCCGGCTGACCGCGGCCGGGGTCGAGCCGGTGTGGCAGGCGAAGGGGCTGGTGTCGCAATACGCCAGCCCGCTGGCGCACCGCGGCGTCGCGTACTTCGTCACCCCGGCCGGCGTGGTCCACGGGCTCGACTTGGCGACCGGCCGCGAGCTCTTCGCCGAGCGCCTGGACAACCCGGTCTGGGCGGCGCCCGTGGCGGCCGGCGACCACGTTTACTTCTTCGGGAAGGACGGGATCACGACGGTGCTGCGGGCCGGCGCCGAGTTTGAGAAGGTCGCCACGAACCGGCTGTGGGCGCCGGACGAGTTCGCCCGGCGGCGCGAGGCGGCGAAGGCGGCGGCGGTGCTCCCCGAACCGCCGGCGGGGAAGGGGCCGGCCGGCGGCCCGCCGCTCCCGAAGGCCGAGCTTGACGCGACCCGCTACTCGGCCGTCGGCGATGTGGTGTACGCCGCCGCCGCGGCCGACGGGGCGTTCTTCCTGCGGACCGGCACGGAACTGACCTGCGTGCGGCGGCGCTGACGGCACCCGCGCGACTCGGGGCTTCGTAGTGGTCGCCGGCAGGAATGTTGTAATGTTGGCCCGAAGTGGGGCGGTTCGGGGCCAACGGCCGGCCCGACTCTCGGTTGCCGGGGTGTGGGCGGGCATTTTGGTGCTACTTGGGGCGGTTCGCGGATTTTCCGCGGCGCAGGGAGGTCGGGGGCGGCATTTCCAAGGCGTTTTTGCGTGTTCGGGCAGCGGTCGAGGGCTCATTTTTTGGTGCGGTTTGGGGCGCCACCCCGGCGCGGGGACGGCGTCGACGCGGGTTGGAACGCGCCACGCGGCGGCCGTCGGCCGCGTATTGCTACACGGTCCGGCGGTCGCCGGTGGGCGGGGTGTCGGGTTCCGACGGAGTGACTCATCCGGCCGCTACGTGCCGTGGGGGGTGCAGGGTTGCCCCTGCCCGGTCGCCCGGACGACCGCCCCCGCGGCGCACCATAACAGTGCGGAGACGCGCGGCATGTGGATTGGGAATCACGGGTCGGGTGTGCGCGCCGAGTCCGAAGATCGCTGCCGCGGTCCGGGCCGCGGGCAGAGTCGGTGGGGCCACACCCGACACCTCACCCGCATTCTAGGGTGACAGGCGTCCAGTAGTCAAGTCTCGATGCATGATTTGTGTAATCGGCAACTCGCATACGACATCGATCGGCAGACATACCCGCAGATCGGGCCGAGTCCACGAGGCCCGACGTGGACCGACGGCCGCATAGACCGCTGACCGGGCACGCGAACCCACGTGGGGTGCCGTTCCACGCTCACCGATCCGGCATCTACCTCGACAAGCTCCGCGTCGGCCGCAAGACGCCGGCGGTGGAGCCGGAGGCGCCGCGCGAGAAGCACGCGCCGCCGGCCGAGACCGTCGAGGTCGCCGTTCGGTAGCCGCACGTCGTGCGCCGACCGGACCGCCGGCGGTGTTCCCCTCGTTGCCCCACTTCTCTCCAGCGCAGCAACGACGGTACGCCATTGCGGCTGGGCCAGTTCTGAAGCCGTTTCCTGCCCTCTGAAACCGGGTATCCTTGAAGTGGTGCGGTTCCGGGAGCGACCGATGACCGAGGTGGAATGGCTGCGAAGCACCCGGACGAACCCGATGCTCCGGTTCCTGATCGGGGCCGAGGGGCGGGTACAGGACATTCAAAAGTTCCCCGCCTGCAAGGGCAGCGACAGGAAGCTCCGGCTCTTCGCCTGTGCCTGCTACCACCGGATCAGCCGTTGGCTCCCGGACCCGATCGCCCGGGCCGCCGTGGAGATCACCGCGCGGTACGCCGACGGCGAGGTCACTTGGGCGGAGATGCACGAAGCCGAACGCCGGGTGCGGGCACCCAGCGAGGCACTGGAACCCGTTTGGAGGGCTTCGCAAGGGGCAGAACGGGCCGCATTCGCACCGACCCACACGGCCCTCTCTCTGGCTCTGGTGATCACCTGGAGGGAGGCTCAAAAGGCAGCGTACTACGGGTCATCAAACGCCTACCTGGGACTTGCATCCCTCACGAACCCCGGGGTGGGCACGAGTGATGTCGGGTTTGGAACCAGTCGGGCCAACGAGGAGCGGGCACAGTGCGATCTACTGCGGGACATCTTCGGCAACCCCTTCCGTCCCGTTGTCCTTGACCCCTCTTGGCGAACAGAAGCAGTCGTCGCGCTCGCCGAAGGCATCTACGCCGGGCGCGCCTTTGAGCGGATGCCCGTGTTGGCCGACGCCCTGGAAGACGCCGGTTGCTCCCACGAGGACGTCCTAAGCCACTGCCGGGGCGACAGCCCGCACGTTAAGGGCTGTTGGGTCGTGGACTTACTGACGAACCGTAAGTAGCCGACGTGCCCGACAGGGAACCGCACATTTGCCTCACCAGGGAATCCCGTTGCAGCTGCGGTGGTTTTTCGGCCCGCCCGTGCCTTTAGCGAACCGGGTATCCTTGACGTGGTGCGGTTCCGAGGGCGACGAAATGACCGAAGCGGAATGGCTGGCGTGCGGCGACGTTGAGCCGATGATTGATGATTTGGTCGGACTTAGTTATCTCGATGCGGAACCGGGTGATTGGAAAGTTGGCGAACGAAAGAAGCGGCTGTTCTTTTCGGCGTGCCTACTCCGCCTGGTGGGGCGGCTACCAACCGAGTATCTAACGCTAGCCGAAGTGATTGGGCAGTATGCAGACGATCCGGCCGTCAACATTGCGGACTCTTGGGGAGTAGCTTCAGCAGCTCATGGTGGACACGCCGACCTTTTATTCGCACTTGGCTATGACGACATCGGTTTGTTTTGTTCTTACTGCGCCGCGATCTCGGCGGGGACGAACGACGCGAAGCGTGACGAAGCGAGAAGACATCTTGCCCGAATCTTCAGGGACATCTTCGGTAACCCGTTCCGTCCCGTCGCCGTTGACCCTTCGTGGCGGACCGAAGCGGTCGTCGCCCTCGCCGAAGGCATCTACGCCGGGCGCGCCTTTGAGCGGATGCCCGTGCTGGCCGACGCCCTGGAAGACGCCGGTTGCTCGCACGACAACGTCTTGAGCCACTGCCGGGGCGACGGGCCGCACGTCAAAGGCTGCTGGGTCGTGGACTTGCTGGCGGGGCGGAAGTAAGGACGTTGCCCCGCAGGGGGCCACACATTGGCGACACAATCCCACACGGGCGTTCGTTTCCAACGCTCTGCGGTACGCCCCCGCGCCTCGCGTCGGGCCTCGAAGACTCGACCCGACCTACAAGCCCCGGGCCGTCACGCGGCGAGTCGCGCCGGCGGTTCCGCCGGCGCGGCAGCGGCGGGCGCCGGCTTGGTTCGCAGCACCCGCGCCGCCCCCGCCGCCGCGACCAGCACCGCGGCGAGCGGCTGGACGCCGAGCGCGATCACCGGCCGGTGGACCGCGTGCGGGAATGCCAGGATCACGACTGCGAAGAGGAAGAGGAGCCCGCCGGACCACGCCGCCGCCCGCGCCCACCACGGCTGACCGGCCCGGTCGATCAGCTCGCGTGCGAGGACGGGCGCGATGAGGATGAGCGTGCTCGACTCGGTCGCCGGGCCGAACAGCGTCATCCAGCACAGCCCGAGGGTCACGGCGTTCGCGGCCACGTCGGCCGGCGCCGCGCCGCGCCACCGCTGCCACGCCAGCACCGCGGCGCACGCCGCGCCGGTCGCGGTCTGCACGAGCACGTACTGCTCGCGCGGCACCGTCCACCCGGCGACGCGGAGGAGCAGGTGGAAGTCCTGGTAGCCGCGCCACAGTTCCCACTGCGTGCGGTCGTCGCCGGCCAGGTTCACCCACCAGTCGCGGTACAGCCCGGTCACGTAGTCCGGCGACTGGAGCAGGTACGGCAGCGCCAGCCCCGCTGCGATCGTGGCGACGAGCGACACGAGGAACCGCGGCGGGGCGGCGAAGACGAGGAGCATCCCGAGCGCGAGCGGGTAGCCCTTGAACAGCACGGCGGCGGCGACGCACGCCCCCGCCGCCGCCCACCGCCCGCCGAGCGCGAACGCCCCCGCGCCCACCAGCAGGCCGACCATGTGTGGGTTCGCCTGCCCGTTGTTCACACTCCCGATCGACAGCGGCAGGAGCGCCAGTAGCGCCGCCCCGAGCGGGACGCCGGGCGAACTCCGGCGGAACCACGCAGCCGCGCCGCCGAGCAGCAGCGCCGCCCCGAGGAGGCGGAACACCGCCCCGCCCGGCCCCCACGGGAGCATCCCGAACGGCACGAACCCGGCCGCCACGACCGGGCTGTAGCGGTAAATGTCCACGTACGGGGCGGTGACGCCGTACAGCGGTTCGCCGGCCGCGAACCGCTCCCCGGCCCAGGCATAGGTCGGGTAGATGTTTCCGGACAGCGGTTGGAGGACCGTGCGCACGCACACCACGCCGAGGAGCACCGCCCACAGCCCGACCGCGGTGCGGAGGACGTAGACGCGCCGGGGCTGGTCGAAGAGGAGCGCGGCGAGGCGGCGGAGGTCCACGGGGGCGGTCTCGGGGCGGGGTCGGGCCAGGTTCTTACCGCGCCCGCCGTGCCGCGGGCAATTCCAACTCACGCCGCCGCGGCGGCCGTGCTGGGGCGGCGACCGGCGCCGGGCTTGCCTCTTTCACCAGGTACAGCGGGCGGCCCTTCGCCTGGTCGTAGATGCGCGCCAGGTACTCGCCGATCACCCCGGCGGCGACCAGTCCGCACGCCGCGGTCGCGTGCAGCGCCGTCAGCAGGATCAGCCCGACGCGGGCCACGGGGTCGGTAAGGGGCACCAGTAACGCTACCGCGGCCGTGCTCAGCACCCAGCTCGCCCCCGTCACCGCGAGGCCGAACGCCGCCGCCAGCCGGGCCGGGGCGGGTGAGAACGAAAACAGCCCGTCGGCCGCGAGCCGGAGCATCCGCCGCAGCGTGTACTTCGACACCCCGCCCTGCCGCGGCGCCGGCTCGAAGGGCACCTCGGCGGCCGGGAACCCGAGCCACTGCACCATCCCGCGGACGTACCGGTGCGGCTCGCGGAGCCGCCGGAGCTCGTCCGCCGCCCGCCGCGACAGGAGTCGGAAGTCGGCCGCCGCCGGCCGCACCTCGACCGTGCTCACCGCCGCCAGCAGCCGGTAGAACGCCCGCGACGATGCCCGCTTGAACCACCCCAGCCGGCGGTCGTCCGCGCGGACGGTGAGCACCACGTCGTACCCCGCACGCCACCTGGCCACGAGGGCGGGGATGAGCGCCGGCGGGTGCTGGAGGTCGGAGTCGAGGGAGACGATTGCGTCGCCGGTGGCGTGGTCGAGGCCGGCGGTGAGCGCCGTTTGGTGGCCGAAGTTTCGGCTGAGCGAAACGTACCGGACGCGCGGGTCGGCGGCGGCGAGGGCGCGGATCACGGCGAGCGTGCGGTCCCGCGAGCCGTCGTCGACGTACAGGATTTCCAGGTCGAACTCCGCCCCCAGCGGCGCGACCGCCGGCACCAGGGCGGCGTGGAACCGGGGGAGGACGTCCTCCTCCTGGTACGCCGGGCAGACGATGCTCAGGCGCGGGCGGGGCGGCATGGGCGGGCGGCATCCGTGCGGGTGGGGATGCCGTGTCGTACCCGATCCCGGCCGCCGCGTGCAATTCCAACCGATGTGTTGCGTTCAGACCGCGGGGCGACCGGCCGGTGTGGGCCGGCCGGTCGCCCGGGTTACTACGAGCCCACCGCGACCGGCGGCTGGTGGTCCGCGGGCGCCGGCGACACGAACCGGCCCGCCAGTCCGGCCACCCCGGGCACGAACAGCAGGTAGCGCGTGAAGCGCAACAGCCGCAGCGTGTCGAACAGCGCCGCCGTAGCCGCCGTGCCCGTCAGCGTCTGGCGGTCGGCCGTCCGCACCGCCGGCTGCTCCGTCCCCTTCGCCGCGTCGAGCGTCACCTGTCCGTCGGCGTCGGCCGCGGCGACGAGCGCGGCGGCGCGGGCCTGCGCCGGCACCGCCGGGTCGAACCCGAAGCCGAGCCGCCGCAGCCCCGGCCCGCCGCGCAGCCGGTCGCGGATCACGCCCGACGGCAGGAACACCAGGAGCATTACCATCATCAGCAGCTCGAACAGGTTCAGCCCCATCAGCACCCCGATGCCGGCGTGGAGGAGCACCCCCATCCACACGTACAGCGGCCGCAGGCGCGTCCACACCAGGAACGGGAAGCTGATCTCCAGCCCCCACGTGAACCACACGCCGAACGCGGTGATCGTGTGGTACACCGGCTTCGACGACGCCAGCCAGCGGACGAACGACTCGAACCACTCGTACCGCATCAGGGTGAACTCGGGGTTCACCATCACGTCCCAGAACGCGAACCCGCTCCACCACGCCCCGCCCTTCAGCTTCGACAGCCCGGCCGCCAGGTAGATGAAGCAGAAGTGGACCTGGATGAGCCGGACGCCGAGGGCGGCGCCGCTCGACGGCGGCGGGCGGTCGAGGAACGCCTGCGTGGCCGCGTCGATCCGCCCGCACCGGGCCAGGCTCGCCCGCGCCGCCCGGTACCGCGCCACCAGCCGGTCGACCGACAGCGCCGCCCCGCTGTTCCCCACCACGAGGTAGGCCAGCAGGATGTTCATCATCGTGTCCATGCCGAACAGGATCTGGTTCGTCCGGTGGATGTACCCGACCGTGGCGACCCAGGTCAGCACGCCGGTCACGCGCGTGCAGACGCCGAGCGTGAACAGCAGGATGACGACGAGCACGGTGCCGTGGACGGCGGCCATCTCCCCCGGGTCGGTGACGTGGAACCACACCGACACCAGCCGCTGCCCCGTGAAGTTGACCTTGTTCGGGTCGTTGTTCCAGTAGTCGAGGTAGTCGATCAGGTCGTTCCGCCTCGTCCGGTCGTCCGGGAGCTCGACCAGGAACGTCACCAGCGCCTGCCGGTGCGCCTGGTCGAGCTCGATCAGGTGGTTCACGAGGTACTTCGTGTCCGCCGGGTCGGCCGGGAGGACGCTCAGGAGCAGCCGCAGGTCGCCGGCCGCGGCGCGGCGGTCCGGCTCGGGGAGGCCGCGGAGGAAGTCCGGGATGAGCGCCGTGGACTCGCGCGCCGGGTGCGGGGCGGACAGGTACTCGATCTTCCCGTCCACCGCGATGGCGTACAGCTGCCGGCCCTCGGTGAGCGCGGTGTAGACGCGCTCCTCCTGCCCCTTCCCGGTCTCGTGGAAGACCATCACGAAGTTGAGCGCGCCGACGGTGTTCGGCTGCGCCTCCCTCACCGCCCGGTCGAGGAACCGCAGCGCCTGGGCGCGGTCGGCCTGCCGCTCCGGGAGCCCGCGGATGAACCGCAGTACGCTCTGCCGCCGGTGCGGGAACTCCGGCAGCCGGGCCATCACCTGGTCTTCGTTGGCCCAGTCGGTGAACGACCCGACGGTCCGCGGGTACTCGTGCCGTTCGCGGTCGACGTACGCCTGCCCGTACCACCCGTACTTGCCGAAGAACCCCTGGAGGTCCAGGCAGTAGGCGAGGTGGATGTACAGGATCAGTAGGCCGGTCACGACCCGCATGAACCCGAGGGTGGTCGGGTCCTTGGGGGCGAACCAGAAGTCGGCCCAGCGCTGGCGGAACGTCCGGTCCGCGGGGGTTAGCGTCGTGCTCATCGCAGCGTGCTCCAGTCGAACGCGTGGCCGGCGTGGATCGACAGGTAGTCGACGTAGTCCTTCTTGTCAGGGCCGCCGCCCGGGGCGGTGTTGGGCAGCACCGGGAGGAGCCAGTACAGCATGTCGGCCTGCGGGTCCACGAGCTCGACCCGCGGCTTGCGGGGGTTGGCCGGGTCCTCCGACGTGAGGCGGTACTCGCCGAGGAAGTACGGCCGGTACGTGACCGGGTGGTACGGGTCGCCCGGCCGCCCGCCGGCGTTCGCCACCCCGATCAGCGCCTCGACGCTCAGGGTGCGGTGCTCCAGCCGGTACATCTTGAGCGTCGTCTTCGCCGCCGCCTCGGGGGTCGGGGTGTGCTCGAGGATCATGTACTGGGCGTAGCTGGGGAGGAGGAACCGGTGGACCTCCGGGGTCGGGAGGCGGTACTGGAGGAACTCCGGCTCGGCCGGGTGGAGCGGGTAGAAGGAGTCGCTCCCGGGGACGGTGAGGCGGTACCGGCGGGCGCGGACCTCGGTCTTCTCGAACGACGCGGCGTTGAACTCGGGCATCCCGCGCGAGATCTGGTCCGTGATCGACAGCCGGCGGAAGTACGCCAGCCCGAGCGGGTCGCGCACGTCGGCCGGGCGCTTCGGGAGCACCACCCACCGGGTGTCGTACTTCCGGCGGACCTGCCCGTCGGCCGTCGTCTCGGTGCCGGCGTCGGTCTTCACCAGGCACGCCAGCAGCGACGCCGGCCCCGGCTCCGGGGAGTAGAAGTGGTACGCGTTCCGCATGTAGATGAACTGGAGGTACTGGTTGTACACCCGGTGGTAGACCTGCTCGATGAACCACGGCGTCGGCGGCGGCGACGCGGTCGCGCAGAAGATGCCGGCGAAGTGGAAGAGGATGTACGCCGAGACGACCCGCAGCCGCCACGGCGGCGGCACCGCGGTGACGAGCAAACGGAAGACCGCGATTCCGGCGAGGACGCCGTACAGCAGGCGGAACGAGTCCCAGTGCGCGGGGACGCCGGCGACGCCGACCGCGGCGGCCGCCGCGCCGATCGCCCACACCTCCCACTTCTCCGGCCGCCACGAGACGCCGAGCCCGGTCGTGACCGACCCGACGAACACGAGGAGCAGCCGGACGGTACTGACCGGGCCGGGACTCCCGTCGACGAGCCCGAGGAGCGCGGCCGCGGCGATCATCGCGCCGCCGGCGACGGCCGCGCCGCGGGCGAGCTTCCAACCGATGGGGGGAACTACCTCGACACTCGAGGCGGGTGCGTCCCGGTCCATGACGACCTCTTTCACGAGCGAATCAGAGGGCAGAAGACGGAGGGCCGAAACACACGGGGGCTCTGGCCTCTGATCTCTGCCCTCCGTTTTCTGACCACGAACCATACCCGACGGGCACGGGTCACAACCCCGGAAACGCCCCCGGCGTTGGTGAGCAGGGGGCGGGCGAGGGGGCGCCGCCGATACCCCCGCCACGACCCCGCGGCGCCTGGCCGGAACCGGCTCATTGTAGTCGATAAAATCGGACTCAAAAGTCCGGAATGCACAACCGGAACTCGACAGGGTTTAGGATTGCCTGGAGCCGCCAAACTACCCAAATTACTGTTGACGGGTCGAACCACCCGGCTTACGATCCACTTCACCTACGCGAGAGTGCCCAGATTGCCCGGGCCTCCCGCACTACCCAACGGAACCAGTCGGCTTCCCCGACCGCGCCGTGCGAATCGGCGCCGGGGGTCGTGTTGTGTTCGCGGGGCGGATCGTTTCCTGGAATCGGAGGACAGGCGCGATGTACAGCATGGTGTTGATGGCGGCGATGCTCCCGTCCGGCGACGCGGCGGGGTTCGGCAAGCGGAACAACGGGTGCAACGGCGGGTGCCACGGCACCGTCGTGGTCGTCAACTGCAACGGCGGCTGCCACGGCGACAGCAGCAGTTGCCACGGCAGCTGCCACGGTAGCTGCCACGGCGGCGGGTTCCTCGGGATGCGGGACCGCGACCGCAACAACTGCTGCGGCGGCGGCGGGTTCCTCGGCCTCCGCGGCAAGCACAAGAGCCACGGCTGCAACGGCGGCTGCAACGGGTACATCCCGGTCGGGTGCAACGGCGGGTGCAGCGGCACCCCGGTCGATCCGCACCACCCGCACCCGCACCCGGCGCCGGCCGGGGCTGGCGCTCCCGCCCCGACCCCGCTCCCGAAGTAACCACCGGCTCACCCCGGTAACCGACGCGGGCGGCCGAGTGATCGGCCGCCCGCTCGGCGTTTCACGCCCGTCCCGTCAGCCCCACGGCCACCACCTCCGCGGCGCCCGCAGTCCGACCCGCCCGCGGGCGAAGTCGAGCGTCAGTACCCGCCCGCGCAGGAAGTCCAGCCCGAGCAGTCCGTCCACCCGCGAGGCCGGTGGCAGCGGAAGCCAGACTACCGGGTAGTTCGTCTCGACGCGCCCGAACGCGGCGAATCGTGCGACGTGGACCAGCCCGACGGTCACGCCCCCGCTCCCGGTCCGTGCGGTCGTCCGACTCCGTACCTGGTCTTCGGTGTAGCCGAGAACCCCGAGCACCAGACCGCTCACGGCCGAGCGGGTGGCCCCGGTGTCGAGTGCGAATTGAAACGTCTCGGCGCCCGAGGGGCCGGCGACGAACACCGGCACGACGACCAGCCGCCCGCGCGGGTCGAACGCCTGGGTCACAGGAACAGCCCGACGTTGAGGAGGTATTCGTCGGCGTCGCCCGGGCCGACCGGCCCGGTGTACCAGACTGAGATGTCGAACGGGGTCGGGAGCGCCTTCACCCGGTCGTAGACGGCGAGTTTGTCCGGACTGTGAAATACGACCTGCCCGCCGAGCACTTGCTGGACGCGGTTCGTCCGCGGCTTGTCCAGCAGCACCCACTCGTTCGGGTAGCGCTGTTCGATCTCGGCCATCGTCAGGTACGGCTCGCTCATCGCCTCCCCCCTCCCGTCGATTCTACCCCGCCACCTCGCGGATCGGGGCGCCCCACGGGAGCAGCGTGATCGGCCGGTCGAGGCGGTCGCGGAGCTCCAGGTCGGGCGGCACGCCGAGGCAGTCGTACATCGTCGCCACCACGTCCGCCGCGCTCACCGGGTTGCGGCCCGGGCGGCCGCCGATCCGGTCGCTCGCCCCGTGGACGTACCCCGCCCGCACCCCGCCGCCGGCCAGCACCAGCGAGTAGCAGAAGTTCCAGTGGTCGCGGCCGGCGCCCTGCGTGTTGATCTTCGGCGTCCGCCCGAAGTCGCCCATGAACGCCACCAGCGTCCGCCCCAGCATCCCGCGGTCGGCGAGGTCGCCGAGCAGCGACGACGCGGCGGCGTCGAACTGCGGCAGGAGCTCGTTCTTGAGCTTCGTGAAGTTGTTGCTGTGCGTGTCCCAGGTGGCGTTGGCGTCCGGCGCCCAGCTCACGCACACCACCCGCGTGCCGGCCTCGACCAGCCGCCGGGCGAGCAGCACGCTCTGGCCGTAAATGTTCCGCCCGTACCGGTCGCGGACCGCCGGCGGCTCGCGGTCGATCCGCACCGCGTCGCGCAGCGCCGGGGCCGTGAGCAGGTCGAACGCCCGCGCCCGGGTGGCGTCCAGTTCGGCGAGCGAGCGGTCGACGGGAGCCGGCCCGGCCAGGCGTGCCGCGAGCGCGCGGCGGGCGTCGAACCGGGCCGGGTCCACGTCCGGGCCGAGCGTGAGCTCGGGCAGCGCGAAGTCGGCGGCGTTCGGGTCTTTGAGCACGACGTAGGGGTCGCGCGGCTTGCCGAGGATGCCGGCGAAGTACCCCGGCTGCGGCGGCCCGCCGGCGCCCTCCTTCGTGATGAACGGGAGCAGCACGTGCGCCGGGACGCTCGTCGCCGGCGGGCGGCGGACGCCGACGACGGAGCCGATGGCCGGGTAGTCGTCGGGCCGGGCACCGCCGCCGATCTCGCCGCGGTCGTGGCCGGTGAGTTGGCAGTACACGGCCGCCGCGTGGGCGTTGTTGACGCCGTGGTGGACCGACCGGATAAGGGTGCAGCGGTGCATGTGGCGGGCGAGCTTCGGCAGGTGCTCGCCGAACTGCACGCCGGGTACGCTCGTCGGGATCGGGCGGAACTCGCCGCGTACCTCGGCCGGCGCGTCCGGCTTCGGATCCCACATATCGAGGTGCGACGGCCCGCCGTTGAGGAACACGATGATGCAGGCGTCGGCGGGGGCGGCGCGGGCGCGCGTCTCGTCGGCCTTGAGCAGCTGCGTGAGGTTGAGGCCGAGGTACGACGCGGCGCCGGCCTGGATCATGCGGCGGCGGGAGAGGCGCGGACCGGGACACGGGTCGGGCATCGGGCGGACCCCTCGGGAGTGGCGGAGGGATGGCGGGTGGTTTGATTCTCGGGGCGGGCGGCGGGACGTGCAAGTGTGAACCCGGCGCGGGGCGCGAGTGGTTTCGGCGGAAATCCGAAAAATGGTGCGCTGGCGGCGCCGCCCCGTGGAGCTATGGGTGTCGCCGACCCGGGGACCGACCCGCGTGTTCCCGCTCCTGCGTCGCACCATCTCCGGCGAGCGGCCGCGGCCGCCGACCACGACCTGCTCCGGCGGTTCGCCTACGGGCGGGACGAGGCGGCGTTCGAGGCCGTCGTCGCCCGCCACGCCGTCCTGCTCGCGGAGCGCTATGCCGCCCAATACCCCGACCTCACCCCGCCGCTGAACCGCGACCTGGTGCTGGCCGGCGCGGTCCTCCACGACATCGGCCGCGTCCGCGAGTTCGACCCCGACGTGACCGTCCCTACGCTCGGGATCGACGGCGAACTCTTCGGCCACCTGCTCCTCGGCGTGGAGCTCTTGCGCGACGCGGCGCGGGACGTGCCGAACCTGAACCCGGAGCTTCTCCGGCTCCTGGAGCACCTGATCTACACGCACCGGAAGATCCCCGAGTGGTCCTCGCCGCGGCAGCCGCGGCTGCCGGCGATCCCGGAGGTGCTGATCGTCCACCACGCCGACGACCTCGACGCCAAGTTCGAGATGTACGCCCGGTGTCTGATGAAGGACACGGCCGACGGCCCGTTCACCGAACGCGACCCGCAGCTGGGGCGACCGCTGTACAAGGGGCGGACGGTGTAGGCGGCCGGCTCGCGCGCCACCCTCGAACCCGGCCAGCACGCCGACGTCTTCGCGCAACCTGCATGGCGACACTTCTTCGCGTAAACGCCTGATATCTCGAACTCGGCCAACACGTCGACTTCTTCGCGCAACTACCGCCGCCGGTGTGGGTGGATGAAGTGTCGTCGGTGTGGCGGCCGGAGGGGAAGTACGCCCGACCAGTCAGAGCGAGAATGGCGTTACGGCAGGTGGCAAACTACGACGATTCCCGGCGCGTCGGCGGATCGTGAAGAACCGGAGAAACCCTACTAATCGGCCCATTCGGGCATTGACGCGCGACCCCGAATTTATCAGAATTCGCCATTAGTTGCGGCATACATGCAGAACATTCGCATGTCATATATGATATGCAAATTTATTGCACGACATTTCCGCGGCCATTCATCTCGTGATCGCCCTCACCGTGGGGTTGCCTCATGCCTGTGCCGGTCGGTTATTCCCGGTTCGCTCACCTCCTCACCCTCCGCGAGCGGCTCACCGCCCTGTGCCCCCGTCGCCCCCACCCCCGGCCCGGCCGACCCAACCGGCTTGTCGCCGAGGTGTTGGAGGACCGGCTCGTCCCTGACGGCCGGCCGTTGCCCCTGCCGGTCATCTATGCCGGGGCGGGTGAAGGAATGACGCCGACGGTCAAAGCCTACGCGGCGGATACCGGGGTGCTGAACTTCGAGCGGACGGTGTTCGAGCCGGGGTTCACCGGCGGGGTCCGGGTGGCGGTCGCCGACTTCACCGCCGACGGTTACCCCGATGTCGTGGTCAGCCCGGGCGGCGGGGGTGGCCCCCGGTTGAGGGTGCTCGACGGGAAGACCGGGGACCAAATCCCCGGCCCGCTCGGCAGTTTCTGGGCGTTCGACGAGTCCTTCACCGGCGGGGTCCACGTCGCCGCCGCCGACGTGGACGGGGACGGCACCCCCGACGTCGTCACGGCGGCCGGTCCGGGGGGCGGGCCGCACGTCAAGGTGTTCAGCGGGGCGACCGGAGCCGAGATCGCCAGTTTCTTCGCCCTCGATTCGGACTTCGACGGCGGGATCACCGTGGCGGCGGCCGACCTGACCGGGGACGGACGGGCCGAGATCGCGGTCGGGGCCGGGGTTGGCGGCGGGCCGCGCGTGAAGGTTTACGACCCCACCACCTGGGACGCGGTCGCCGGCCCGCTCGGATCGTTCTTCGCGTTCGACCCGTCGTTCCAGGGAGGCGTGTACGTCGGTGCGGATGCCCTCGCGGGAGACTACGATTCGGACGGCACCCCGGACCTGGCGGTCGGGTCCGGCGCCGGGATGGCCGGAACTGTTAAGGTGCTCAGCGGAGCGACCGGGGCCGTTCTCCGGGACTTCCAGCCGTTCGGCCCGGGGATGACGAACGGGGTGCGGGTGGCGCTGGCATATGTTGACGACGATGAATTTGCTGACGTGGTCGCCGGGACGGGACCGGGGGGACCGGCGACAGTCCGGGTATTCAGCGGGGCCACCGGGGACCAACTCCCGTCCCCGATCGGCGAGTATGCCCCGTTCGGAGCGGGCACCGGGAGTACCGGCGGGGTCTACCTGGCGGCCAGCAACGACCCCTTCCCAATCTACCTGAACAATCTGTACTTCCAGCCAACTGTCTGTCAGTACGACAGCCTCGATGTCATGGTGAATGTGTTCGGCGGGGGGTACGACGCGGAGTGGAACCCGTACTGGGCGACCGGGACGGTCACGTTCACCGCCACCAGCACGACGACGTCCGCGGAGTACGACCTCGGCACCGGCCCGGTCGTCCCGACCCTGGACGTGCCGGGGGAGGCCGGGGCCCAGGTCACCTCCACCGTGATCCTTCCGCTCGGGACCTACACGATCACCGCGTCGTACTCCGGCGACGGCGCTTTCCTGCCGGGCGAAATCGTGTCGGAAACTACCCTGGAGGTGGTCGACTGCGAGATGCCTCCGCCTCCGTCGTCGATCGGCGACTACGTTTGGTATGACGCTAACCGGGACGGCTTCCAAGATGAGGGCGAAGCCCCCGCGCCAGGTGTATCGGTCGCGCTCACCGGCGACGGTCTGGCGACCCCACTGACCGCCACGACCGACGGCGAGGGGCACTACCAGTTCTCGGGGCTCGCAGCCGGGGGGTACACCGTCACCTTCACCAAGCCGACGGGCTACGAATTCTCCTTCCCGTCGGAAGGTGCCACGACAGTCGCCCTGGGTATCGGCGAGGCGTACACGGGGGCCGATGCCGGCTTGATCATCAACCACCCGCCGGTGGCCGTCGATGACAGCGGCACGTATGCCGGAGATGCCCTCCCCATCGGCGTGCTGGACAATGACACCGATCAGGACGGCGATCCGCTAACGGTCACTTCCTGGACGCAACCGACGGGCGGCGAAGTGATCCTGGTCGGCAGCGTGCTGCAATACACGCCGTCCGCCTCGTTCGCGGGCACGGATACTTTCTATTACACCATCAGCGACGGATACGCGACGGACACGGCGACGGTGACCGTTACCGTCCCACCGCGGGTTGCCGTTTATTGGGATGCAGACGCGTACCAGTACTCGGCGGCGGCGGGAGGTCTTGTACAAGGGGCATTTCGGTTCGAGCGTACAGGCAGTACGGATAACTCCTTGGACTTCGGCTACGGTGTCGATTCGGTCTCCACTGCTGTGTCCGGGGTGGACTATGACACCTTATCCGGCTCCGCGGTGTTCGCCCCCGGTGACGCCGTGACCTACGTGCCGGTGGTGCCCACCGGTGTCGTAATGCCCGACCCGGTCCGCACGGTGCACTTGACGGTCAGCCCCGGTGGTGGGTATTTGCCCCTTACTGCTGCGGCGAGCGCGTTGCTCAACATCTTGCAGGACGACGACACCATCACCGTCACGATGCGGTACGAGCCCGTGATCCCGGTGAATGCGAACAACGACAACGGCTCCCCTTGGGTCCAGGGAAACACGTTCATTCCCACCATTCGCGACTTCGACAAAGTCAATCTCACCCGTCCCGATCCCCAGCTCATCGCTGCTTCCGTGACCGTGACCGGCGGCGGGGCGGGCCAGCTATCGTTCACACTGAACGAACCCGGAGACGCGCGGGTCGCGTTCTGGATGTTCAATCAAAAGACGCAATCGCTGAGTGACTTCCTGGCGCTCGCCAATTTCGCGGCCGGGCAGCCCCGCACGATTCCCTTCTACATTGAGGGGAGGCACGAATCCATGTCAGAGGACGACAGGTCTCTCGTGACGTGGACCTTTACGCCCCAGAACCCCAACGTTCAGGCTGTGTCTTCGATTGAGTACGGCATCAAGGTCGCTCCGATCCTCAGCAGCTTCTGGACGACGTCGCCGACGCCTAGTGTCTCATTCCGTGATCCAGCAAATGGCGACATCCGTTTTGGCATCCGTGCCGGGCAGCCCGGTGTGGGGGGGGCTAACGATCTGCCTGGCATAACTGTCAACGCGACGGTACGGACGGGCGGGCTCTCCGTTTCGTATGTGCAGAATCAGACCGGGATGCTGAACGGTCCCAACGCCGGGGGGCCGGGCATGACAATGGTGAACCCCGCAAGCAACCGCAATTTCGTGATCGATCCCGCTCTCAACGTGGCATTCCCCATCCTGGACAACCACACCGGAGCGATGCCGCTTGTGGAATCCACGACAACGGCGCCCCTGCTCGGGGGTGCCGCGGTGAACATCCGTATGAAGGACTCGCCCCAGTTCTATTTCGCGAACATGGCGGACAACGTCCGTATCTCGCTGGTCGACTACATGCAGGCATTCAGGACGTATGTGGTGGTCCGCTATTCGGACGGCTCCATCTACTCGATCGCCTATATCAACTGGTTCGCGAATTTTTACGCAACCAACTACGTGGCCGGCCGGGGAGTTACCGTGATCGACCCCGCCTCGGCTGTGGTCGCGGACCAAGCGTATACGAAGTCCAACACAAACCCGCAGACATCCGGTCCGATCGCAAATCGCGGGATCACCTTGACAGTGGTGCCATAAGGCTACAAGGCACGCAGCGGGTCGAGTCGGGCTTTATTTGCATGAAGTGGGGGGGCGGACAACGCCCCCAAAGACCACGGGCAGTGAGGAATTATCTCCGATCCTGTTAACATTCGTGATGCGTCGAACGGTGCGGCCTTAACGATGTTGCGGCCTGTCACGGCATAGACAATCGACGCATTGCTCGGTGTCCGTTTATCGTCTGAGGTTCGTCAAGCATGCGACTTCTCATCTGCATCACACTTATCGCCCAGCTGGGGAACAACGCTGGCGGGCCGGGCGGAGAGTATAACTTTGTCCTCGACACGGAGCGGATGGTTGGAATCGATAAAAGCGATTGCACAGAGGTGGGTAAGCTCGACAAGAATGGCGTGTTCACCGTGCACTACAAGAGAACATTTTCCACTGCCCAGACCGGCGAGAAGTTTTCGATCGGGGGAGGTCCGGGGTATGCGCGATTGAATATCACTGGTCCGTATCCCGCCAAGGCGTTCGAGTTCCGCTCCGGTAACCTCCACCCAGGGGTCATGGAGGAGGGCGGCAGGTTCGTTCCCGATGCAAACGGCAAGGTTGTCAGCTTCTCAAACTACCGATACTCCCCGGTGACCCCTCCCATTTGGAATCTGCCAGGCTACTTTCGGCCGAAGCCACAGCCGAAGAATCGGGCGATGGACCCGTAGCGGTTTTTGGTCCCCAGAGCGAATGCCGGGTTCAACTTCCCGACGCCACGACCCTGTCAACGTCAAAGATGCTGTGAACTGGCCGGCGTGAGCCGGCGGGTGGTTGGTATGGGCACCAGTGCCAACCACCCGCCGGCTCACACCGGCCGCTCGCCGATCCACATCCGACGTTACTCCGCCGCCGCCTTGCCGCGGCGCTTCTTCGGCTCGGCGGTCGGCTCCGGCGACTCGCCGATCGCCGAGAGTTCCGCCGCCGCCTCGGCCTCCTCCTTCGCCGCCGCGGCCGCCGCGTCCATCAGTTCCTGGCTCGACGGCTTCGGCTTCCGCTTCTCCAGCACCGCCGCCGTCAGCTCCTCGCGGACCGCCGGGTTCTCGCGCAGGAACATCACCGCCTTGTCCTTCCCCTGCCCCAGCCGTTGCTCCTTGTAGCTGATGAACGCGCCGCTCTTCTCGACGAGCTCGTCCTCCAGCGCGAGCTTGAGCAGGTCGCCCTCGTAGTCGATGCCGCGGTCGTGCAGGATCTCGAACTCGGCGTTGCGGAACGGCGGGGCGATCTTGTTCTTCACCACCCGCACCCGGGTCTCGGCCCCGATCGTCTCGTCCCCGTCCTTGACGTGGGTGATCCGCTTCACCTCCATCCGCACGCTGGCGTAGAACTTCAGCGCCAGCCCGCCGGTGGTGGTGTTCGGGTCGCCGTACATCACGCCGATCTTCTGGCGGATCTGGTTGATGAACACCAGGCACGTCCGGCTCTTGTTCACGACCGGGTTGAGGATGCGCAGCGCCTGGCTCATCAGCCGGGCCTGGAGGCCGACCTTGGTGTCGCCGATCTCGCTGTCCTGGATCTCGTTCTTCGGCACCAGGGCGGCGACCGAGTCGATGACGATGAGGTCCACGGCGTTGGACTTGATGAGCATCTCGGCGATCCGCAGCCCCTCCTCGCCGTACCCCGGCTGGCTGACCAGGAGGGAGTCGAGGTCCACGCCGATGCGCTTGGCCCAGCTCGGGTCGAGGGCGTGCTCGGCGTCGATGAACGCGGCCACCCCGCCGCCCTTCTGGACGTTGGCGACGGCGTGGAGGGCGACGGTCGTCTTGCCGCTGGCCTCGGCCCCGTAGATCTCGATCACCCGGCCGCGCGGCAGCCCCTTCCCGCCGAGGGCGATGTCGAGCCCGAGCGACCCGGTGCGGATGCACTCCACGTCCTCGACGTTCATGTCGCCGAGCGACATGATGGCGCCCTTGCCGAACTCCTTCTCGATCGCCGACAGGGCGGTCCGGAGCTCCTTGTTCTCCTTCGCGTCCTTCGCTTCCTTCAGTTCCTTCGCCATGAGTGGTCCCTTTCGTGAACCGGTCACCCGTCGTCCGGTCGCAGATGGTTAGGGGGTCGAGGGCACGTTGGTCGCGGGTGATGGGGTGGAGTGTACCCGCATCCAGTCGCGGTGCGAAGGTCGGTAGCGAGAGGCGGGCCGATTTGGTCGAACGGCCGGTTTTGCCCCCCCCGGAGGGGTGAGCGTGAATCGCCCGGGGTGGCAACCACGGTTCCCCGAGACACCGCGGGGGTGGTTCCCCGGGGCGCTCGACGGATTGCAAACGTCCGGAGGCCATTGCCGTAAGTCCTGATCCGATCGGACCCACGACCGCTTCCGGACGACTTTGGTCGGGTATCCCGAGCCCGTCGGTCTGAGGACGCCGGAACTCGATTCCCGATCCGGACTACCGAACGCGGCCAAAGGACGTTTGCACTCCGCTGGTTGCCCGGGCTCTCTCATCTCGGGTCGTTGGCCTAAAAACTCGCCCGCCACAGACCAGTGGGACCGACGGGACACCCCGCCGGCCCCACCACGACTTCACCCCCACCACGCGAGCGGCGGCGGGCGGGACTACTACGGCTTCTTGCGGGGGTCGGGGAGGGCGCGCTCGGTCGCCAGCCCCTCGTCGCCCTGCTCGCGCATCCAGCCGTCGAGGTCGGCGCGGAGCTCGCGCAGCCGGGCGGCGTGCGCCGGGTCGGCGGCGAGGTTCCGCAGCTCGTGCGGGTCGTCCGGCAGGTGGTACAGCTCCTCCGCCGGGCGCGTGTGGTAGCGGCGCACCACCGCCGCCGCGGCCGGGTCGGTCTTCGCCTTCGCCTCCCACGACGCCCAGTAGTCGCGGCCGTCGGCGTCGGCGTTCTTGCCGCGGTCGACGTGGGTGTGGTGCTCGGCCGCGGGGTCGAGGTTGCGGATGTACTTCCAGGTCCGCGTGCGCACCGCCCGCAGCGGGTAGCGGTTCATGTCGCCGTCGCCGCTGTGGGTGACGAACACCCGCTCGCGGTGCGTGGTGCGGGAGCCGCGGAGCACGCCCTGGAACGACCACCCGCTCAGCGTCGCCGGCGGCTCGCCCCCGAGCGCGTCCAGGCACGTCGGCAGCAGATCGACCCAGCTCACCATCGCGTCGGACCGGCTCCCTGGGCGGATGCGGCCGGGCCATACGGCGATGAGCGGCGTGCGGACGCCGGCGTCGTAGGCGTTCCACTTCCCGAACGGGAACTGCGACCCATGATCGCTGGTGAAAATGAACAGCGTGTCCCGGTTGAGGAGGCGGCGGGTGGCGTCGTAGAGCTGCCCGAGGTCGCGGTCGGCGTTCACCACCCCGGCGAGGTAGCGGGCGCGGGCGCGGCGGGTCTCGGGCGTGTCGATCAGTGTCGGCGCGAGCGTGAGGCGCGTCGGGTCGGGCAGGAACTCGCGCGGCCACGGGACGTGCGGCCAGTTGGTGCCGACGAGCAGGCACAGCGGCTTCGCCGGCTTGCGGTTCTCGAGCCAGCGCACCGCGGCCGTCACGCAGTCGTCCTGGTGGTAGTTGAAGTGGCTGGCGTGGTCGAACCCGTAGTCGCGGACCTGCGCGTAGTGGGCCACCTTGCCGAACGCGACGACCTCGTACCCGAGCGCCCGGAAGTACGCCGGCCACAGGCGGACGCCGGCGCGCGGGCGGCTGTGGTTGAGCATCGCCCCGTTGCGCTTCGGGTCGAGCCCGGTGAGCAGCGCGGCCCGGCTCGGGGCGCAGCTCGGCGACGCGACGAAGGCGTGCGTGAGCGTGACGCCGTCGGAGGCGAGGTACGACATGTTCGGCGTCGCCACGTCCTTGCCGCCGTAGGGCGAACAGTCGGCCCAGCCGAGGTCATCGGCGAGGAACACGACGAGGTCGGGGCGGACGACGGGTTCCTGAGCGCGGGCGGGGCCGGCGGCGAGGAGGGCGGCGGCCGCGGCGAGGAGGGCGGATCGACGGCCGGAACGCATGCGGCCTCCCGGTGGGGGCGGGGGTGCGGCGCCGGCGGCCGCGGCTCACATGCTATCGCGCGGCGGGGGGCGGGGCGACGGCGCCCGGGCCGGCGACGTCCGGGATCAGTCGAGAGTCGGTGAACGTCAGCTTCGTGCCGGTGGTCGGGTCGGGGGACAGGCCGTCGCACGTCGCCTCGATCACGACCCGTCGGCCGACCGCGATTTCCGTCGTCAGCCCCTCGAAGACCACGGTCGGCTCCATCGCCTGCACGGCCGCCTCCTGCGCCTTCCGCACGGCCGGGTTGCTCGACGTCACCCGCGGGTGCTCCGGGGTGAGCGCCGCGACAGCCCCGACCCACCCGTCGCCCGCCGCCCGCACGTCGAGCTGAACCCGCAGCCGTTTCCTCGCATACCGGGCGTCCGCCGCACCCGAATCGGTGCGGTAGGCATTGGCGATCACTCCCAGCGGCGTGACCGCGGGCTGGTCCCCGGCCGGCGCCCGCGTGCCCGGTATGGGTATGGGGTTCCCGAGCGGAACGTGGTCGCCGTTGTCGTGGTCGTGTTCGTGGGCCAGCCGCGCCCGCTGGTCGGCCTCCACCCGCACCGCCTCGGCCCGGGCGAAGTCCTGGCGCACCGCCGCCTGCCGGCCGGTGAACAGCGCGAACCCGAGCCCGGCGACGACCAGCACGCCGAGCACCCCGCCGCCGCCGAGCAGCCACACCCACCCGGGAATGCCGCCACCGGAGGCGTGGGCGCGGCGGCGCGGGTCGTCGTCCTCGTCGTCGGTGCGGTAGCTTTCGCGGCGCGGCATCAGACGGCTCCGGGGGTACGATGCGAGCGTAACCGTCCGAGCGAGACGGCGGTAGCTGATCGGGTGTTCAAGGCAACGTCCGGACCCGACTGCAACACCTGCGCCGCCAGCGGCTTGTAGCAATGATTCACCGTCCGGCTCGCTCGCCCGGAACTCCTTCCCGGCTCCTCGTGGTTACAGGAAGGGTCGGTGACTGCCTCCCGCAACCCGCAGAAGGCGGTCCGAACGTTGCCATCTGCGGTTCGGCTTCCGCCGCCGGCGGCACCCCGGTATAGCCCCGGTTGCGTCCGCCCCGCGGACCGGAGGGAGCCCCCGCATGACCCGCGTGACGGCCTTCGCCGCCCCGCTCGCCGCCCTCGTCCTCTGGGTCGCGGTCACCCCCGCCCAGACCGACGGCATCCACCGCCACTCGTTCGCCGGCCGCGACCCGGTCCTCGTCCGCGGCAACGCGAACGTCCGGGTCGAGGTCAAGCAGCACGACGTCTCCGACCAGGCGTTCAAGAGCCGGCCGACCAGCGAGCACCTGCAACTCGTCCTCGACGCCGCCACCGGCGACGCCGCGTTCGTGAACTACGAGTACCCGACGCCACCCGCGCCGGTCGGCCCGGCGCTCAGCGCCAGCGTGTGGGTGAAGGCGACGCGGCCCGGGGTGCAGTTGCGCGCCCGCGTGGTGCTCCCGAAGGAGCCCGACCCGGCCCGCCCCGAGACGCCGCTCACGGTCCCGATCGTCGGCAAGACCTACACCCGCCCGCGGGACTGGGACAAGCTCACCATCGAGAACGTGCCCGAGCTGCTCGGCAAGCACCTGCCGGCGGTGCGGGCGCTGGTCGGCCGCGAGGTGAACACCGAGGGGGCGTACATCGACCGCCTCGTGCTGAACGTCTACACCGGCCCCGGCCCGGTGGACGTGTACGTGGACGACCTCGACATCGGCCCCGTCCGCGCCGCCCCGGCGCCGGCCCCGGCCGCCCCCGGCGTGCCGGCGGCGCGGCCGAAGGGCGCGCCGCTGCCGTTCCCGACGCCGGCCGGGCGGGCGCGGCAGGTCGAGCAGCGCGGCGGGCAGCTCCTCGTGGACGGGAAGGAGCACTTCTTCCGCGCCATCCGCCACACCGGCACGCCGCTCCACGTCCTCCGCGCCGCCGGGTTCGACGCCGTGTGGCTCCCGGCCGACGCGCCGCAGGCGCTCGTGGACGAGGCCGGGCGCGAGGGCTGGCTGGTCATCCCGGCGGCCCCGCCGGTGGACGAGGCGAAGGTCACCAGCGGCGTCGCCGGCGGGCTGCTCGACGCCTTCCGCCGCAAGTTCGTCGCGTCCGACGTGCTGTTCTGGGACGTCGGCGGCGGGCTCACCGACGACCAGGAGGCGCGGGCGCGGGTGAACTGGACGGCCAAGGAGGTGCGCGCCGCCGACCGCCGCCGCCCGCTCGGCGGCGACCTGTGGGACGGGTTCCAGGCGTACTCGCAGACGCTCGACGTGGTCGGCGCCCACCGCTGGCCGCTGTTCACCAGCCTCGAACTGAGCCACTACGGCGACTGGCTGGCCCAGCGCCGCCAGCTCACCGGTATCCGCCCGGTGTTCTGGACGTGGGTGCAGAACCACGTCCCCGACGGCTCGCCGGTCGCCGCGGCCAACGCCGGCCCGCACGCCGAGCAGATCCGGCTGATCTCGTACCTCGCCATCGCGGCCGGGTGCCGCGGGCTCGGGTTCTGGTCCGACCGGGCGCTGGCCGACGCCGAGAAGGGCCGCGACCGCCTCCAGGGGATCTCGCTGCTCAACACCGAGCTCGACCTGCTCGACCGGGTGATGACCTCGGTCGACACCATCAAGCCGGCGGCGTGGATCGGCACGAGCCACCCGCACGTGCGGGCGGCGGTGATCCAGGGGCAGAAGGGGCTGCTCGTGCTGCCGATCTGGCTCGGGCCGGGCGACCAGTACGTGCCGGGCCAGGGCGCCGTGTCCCAGCTGAAGCTGACCGTGCCGGGCGTGTCCGACGGGCACGACCCCTGGCTGATCACGCCCGCCGGCGTGCGGTACCTCGGCAACCGCTCGAAGCGCACGACCTCGGGCACGGAACTCGTCATCGACGAGTTCGACACGGTCGCCCCGGTCGTGTTCACCGACGACCAGACGCCGCGCGGGCTGGTGGTGGAGTGGCAGGACCACGCCCGCCGGTACGGCCGGCTGAGCGCCCGCTGGGCGCTCGACCTGGCCCGGGCGTCGTACGAAAAGACGCTGGAGGTCCACAAACAGCTTGAGGGCATGGGCGTGACCGTCACCGACGGCGACCGGCTGCTGGAGAAGACGCACGAGGACTACGCCGCGGCGACGAAGCACTACCACAACGAGGTGTACGACCGGGCGTACCAGGACGCGACCCGCGCCCTCCGCCCGCTGCGCATCCTGATGCGGGCGCACTGGCAGCTCGCCGTCGGCACGCTCGACGTCCCGACGGCCAGCCCGTACGCGGTGAGCTACTTCACGCTGCCGAAGCACTGGGAACTCGCCCGCCGGGTGCAGGCCGGGCGCCCGGCCGGGAACCGGCTGCCGAACGGCGACTTCGAGCTCGGCGCCGAGCCGCCGGCGGTCGGGGTGCCGGTCGCCAGCCTCCCCGGGTGGGTGGCGCGGACCGGCAGCCTGGAGTCGGACCGGGTCCGGGTCGCGGCGGGCCTCGTGCCGGCGGCGAAGGCCGGGGACAAGGAGCCGGAGCCGAAGAGGGCGCCGGACCGCAAGGGGATCTGGGCGCCGAGCCGGCCGCTGCCGCTGCCGGAGGAGGCGTACCGCCCGACGCCGGGGCTGGGCCAGGCGGTGCTGAAGCTGGAGGTCCAGGTGGAGGCACGGAAGGACGCGAGCGGCAAGGCGTTCCAGTACCAGATGCCGCTGGAGCGGACGTTCCTCGCCGTGGACAGCCCGCCGGTCCGCTTGCCGCCGGGGACGCTGGTGCGGGTGAGCGGGTGGGTCAAGGTGGCCGGCGCGATCAGCGGCACGGCCGACGGGGCGCTGTTCTACGACGACGCCGGCGGCGAGCCGCTCGGGGTGCGGGTGCTCAACACCGGGGGGCAGTGGAAGCGGTTCCAGTTGTACCGCTACGTCCCGGAGACGGGGCAGATCGCGCTGACGGCGGCGCTCACCGGCGCCGGGGTGGCGTACTTCGACGACCTGCGCGTCGAGCCGATCCTGGCCGGCGTCCCCGACCCGGCGCCGGCGGTGCAGCCGGCCGCGTTCCGGCCGCGGTGACGGCGGACCGGGTTTCGGCGGGCCGGCTTTCGTAGGTCGGGTCGAGTCTGCGAGACCTGACACGGCGCTGCGGGTGAGAGTGACGGAGTGCCGAGAGCGCGAACCCACGTGGGTTCTCACTCACCGATGTCATACCGAATCGCATGGATTCCTTGCCGTCGGAGCCCGGGGCGTGAGCGACGGGGTACGCGAACCCGTCGCTCACGCCCCGGGCTCCGACGAACCCGCGTTACTGTTCAACGCGATTCGGTATCACTGGTCCGCCGCCCGAGGCGCCGTGTCAGGTCTCGCAGACTCGACCCGACCTACGAAGACCAGTCACCGAGCCCGGTCGCTCACGGGATCAGCTTCAGCTTCTTCCGCAGCGTGCCGTCGCGCTCCTCCGCCGTGAGCGGGCGGAACTCGACCTTCACCCCCGGCAGGGCCGCCCGCACCGCGGCCACGTCCGCCGCCGGGATCTCTGTCGTGTGGATCGCGAGCACCTTCAGGTTCGGCAGCTCCTTGAGCGGCGCCAGCCCGCGGGCCGTCAGCACCGCCTCGAACAGCTCCAGCTTCTCCAGCGACTTCATTCTCGCCAGCGTCGGGATCGTGGACTCGTCGAAGCTCGGCGGCGCCGCCGTCCCGTAGCGCGGCAGGCGCTGGCCGATTCGGAGCGCCGTGAGGTTCAGTTTCGTCAGGTGCGCGTTGCCGGCCTGCGTCTGCATCGTGTGCCACGTGCTGAACGACTTCAGTTGCGCCACCTGGGCGAGCGCCTCCAGCGCCTCGTCGCCGGCGGTGCTGCCGGCGAACGTGAGGCGTTCCAGCTTCGGTAGCGCCTTCAGGTGTGCGAGCCCGCGGCCGGTGAACGTCTTCATGTCCCACGACGGGTGGAACAGCGCCAGCGAGCGGAGCTCCTGGAACTGTGCGAAGTGCTTGTAGCCGCCGTCGGTGAGCCGGGTCTGGTCCGTCGAGAGGTCTTCGATCTGCGTCAGCCCCGCGAGCAGAGGGAGTGTCTGGTCGGTGACGCCCTTCCCCGACGTGGTGAGCCGCTTGAGTGTTTTCGCGGCGCCGAGGGTGCGGAACTGCTCCGGCGTCAACGCCTCGGTGTTCACGCTTGCCTGCGTGACCACGCCCTTCGTGATAGTCACCTTCGCGCCGAGCTTTTCGAGCTCGGCCGCGCCCGGCGGGTCGCCGGCGGCGGCGACCGCGGTGAAGGAGAGGAGCGCGGCGGGAAGTGGGGTCCAGCGCATCGGGCGGCCTCGCGGGTGGGGGCACGGATCGTTCTAGCCCCCGGACCGGCGGTTGCCGCGGGCCGAACGCGGTGGGATAATGGGTAGACCTGTCCTCGCGTCCGTTCGCCTTTCGTTCTCCGCGGCGGGACTGCCTCATGGCGATCGAGTTCAACTGCCCGCACTGCGCCATCCCGTACCGGCTCAAGGACGAACTCGCCGGCAAGAAGGCGGCGTGCAAGAACCCCGACTGCCGGCAGGTGTTCAATGTCCCCGCGCCGAAGGCGACGGTGCCGCCGACCGCCGGCCCGCCGCCGCCGCCCGCCCCGCGCCCCGCCGCCCCGAAGCCGGCCGCCCGCCGCGACGAGACGCCCGCCCCCAAACCCCCGCCGCCGAAGCCCGAGGACGTGGAGGCCGCCGCCCTCGCCCACCTCGCCGACGTGCCCGCCGAGGAGGCGGCGAAGGACACGCCGATCCCGGTGGTGTGCGCGTTCTGCGACCACAAGTGGACCGTGCCGCGGGACAAGGCCGGGAAGAACGTCCTCTGCCCGAATCCCGAGTGTCAGCAGCGGAACAAGGTGCCCGTCCCGAAGGACGAGAAGCCGAAGAACTGGCGCGAGGCGGACACCGGGCCGAGCCTGCGGAAGGAGCTGTTCGAGAAGCCGACCGACGTGGTGACGAGCGGCGACAGCAAGTACGCCGGCGGCGACGCGCTCAAGCAGGCGGGCGCGTTCGACCACGAGCTCGAACCGGTCCCGCTCAAGCGCCGGCTGTTCTTCGCACTCCTCGTCCTCACGCCGATCGTCGGGCTGATCTACGGCGTGGTGTGGTTCGTCGGCCACCGGACGGATGTCAATCAAGAGGAACTCGTCCGTAAGGCGTTCAAGGAACTGGAGCCGGCCGCGAAGGAACTGCCCGGCGCCGAGGGGCCGCTGTTCTCCTCCATGCTGCACATCGCCGCCGGCGAACACGAGCTCCGCGACAAGAAGCCCGAAGAGACGCTGAAGGAGGCGCTGGGGCACTTCACGAAGGCCCGCGACGAGCTGCGGCAGGCGGCGGCGAAGGACGACCCGAAGAAGGGCGGCGGGGCGGGGCGGTTCTGCGTCGGCGGCGAGCTCGCGCTGGCGCAGCTCGGCCTCGGCGGGACCGACGAGCAGGTGAAGGAGGGGACGCGCTACCGGTGGGTGCCGAAGGCCGCCGGGCCGAAGCAGCGGGTGAACGAGAAGGTGGTGGACGTCCACACCGAGCTCCAGCGGACGCTCCAGCTCGTGCTGCCGGCCGACCTCGATACGCGAATCGCGCTCGCCCGCCGGCTCACCCGCGAGCTCGTGAAGAAGGGGCAGGCGGAGGTGGCCGCCGACCTGCCGGTGATGCTCTTCGCCGGCCCCGAGCAGGCCGAGGCGAAGGCGGTGGTGGCGCTGGAGGTGTGGCGGGCCGACAAGGCCCACCCGTTCCCGAAGGCGGCGGCCGACGACCTCAAGGCGACGCTCGCCAAGGGGGGGGGGGACAAGTCGCCGTTCCCGGCGTCGGCGGTGGTGCTGTGGAAGGCGGTCGGCACCGAGAAGGCGCCGAACCTGGTCAACCTGCAGTTGCCCGGCGTGAACCAGACTGTGTCGCCCGCCATCCGCCTCGCCGTGGTCGGGCTGGCGCTGCTCGACGGCAAGACGGACGAGGCACAAGAGGCGGCGCGGCGGCCGGGGGACGTGCCGAGCCAACTGCGGGCGGCGATCCTCATTGGCGAGTGGGCGCCCGACCCGGGGCAGGCGTTCGACGTGGCGCTGGCAAAACTCGCCAGCGTGACCGGGAAGAAGCAGCCGGAGCCGGGCTCGCTGCCGCCGCCGGGGGTGCTCCTCCGGCTGGCGCAGCTCGCCGGCACGGCCGGCAAGCTCGACCAGGCGAAGCAGTTCGCCGACGCCATCCCCGACGAGGGTCTGAAGGCGTGGGCGAAGGCGGACGCACTCCGGTGGGCGGCGGCACCGGGCACGCGGCTGGACGACGCGGCGTTCGATGCGCCCGACGACCAGGCGAAGGTTCGCGCCGGCCACGGCTGGGGCCGCTACTGGGTGGCACGGCACAACACGCGCGTCAGCGGCGACCGCTCGAAGGAGACGGCCGCGGTGAAGGACTGGCCGCGCGGCACCGTCCAGCCCCTCGGCTGGGCCGGCGTCGCGGTCGGGCTGCGCGAGCGGTAGGCGGTCGGCAGGCCGTTTGCCGGGCGATGTCGGGTGCGACCCCCGCCGTGGCGAACGGCCGGCGTGAGCCGGCTGGTGGTTGGTACGGGCGCGTCAGTGGTGCGCCGGGAAGGCCACGAGCCGCGACCGAAAGGGAGCGGCTGCTGAACCCACCTTCGCCCCAAGCCGGCCGCGGGGTACGCCGGCCGCTCCCTTTCGGTCGCGGCTCGTGAGGCGAT
>VFQN01002078.1_pt1 | contig 31919 bp, 54 predicted proteins | sample 3512371 | NCBI WGS metagenome assembly VFQN01 (sample SAMN10412370, study PRJNA504923) | tailings metagenome | isolation source: Replicate 2 from Balatoc abandoned mine | place: Philippines: Itogon, Benguet | collected 2017-08-28 | reverse complement strand
CTGTTCCACCGCCGCGTGTCGTCGCTGCGGCACGTGGTCATCCGCGACATGATGCGGGGCAAGTACGTGCCGGTGGTGGACCCACAGGTGGCGCACTGCAGGCAGGTGCTGCCGTGGTGGGGGCAGGCGGCCGACACGCGGGGGCGCACGGGGAGATGAGGAGGGCTGGACGCTGTGGAGACGTGGCGAGAGAGGAGAGGAGAGGGTGAGAGAGGATGTGAGGGGGTGGGAGAGGGGCTAGGAACGGTGTGGGCCGTCGCGCGATTGACAGGTTACGGTGAGTAGTTGGGCTTGAGCACGCGTTAGGATGGGCTGTGCGTGGGGGCGCGCTGCGGTGAGAGCGAGCGGGAACATTTCAGCGGGCGCTGTGTACGGCACTGCCGGTTTGACGGCTTGGGAAGCGTGCAGGTGCGTGCAGAACCAGGTTGAACATTGCAGCACTACCGTATCAGTGTTGTCATGGATACGTTGGCGTGGGCGGGTGAGGGTTGCTTGCCAGACTGCAGTGATGGTGCGTGTGTGCGTGCGTGCGGCGTGCACCCGGATGTGCGCGGGCCGTGGCCGTGGGCATCCACAATATGTATCTTACGTAGTACTGTGGCAAGCGTGTGTGCTGTGTAGCATGGGTGGGCATGGATGCATACGGGTAGCCGCTGGTAGCGGATGTGCAACGCCGCGTGCCGGCAAGTTGCCGTGCATGGAGTTTGCACGCTGTTACATTGGCAATCGGAATACCGCGCGAGCAGGATATGCCTGGACAGACGGGAGGCTAACAATGCGGCATGCAATTTGAGTATTCTGACCGTGCTGGGGACGATGTTGCCTGCACACTGGGAGCATGCTCCTTTGCCGCGTGGCGCACGGCGTGCGCAGGTATGAGTGAGCTAGACAATATTCGCTACGCGGCACTGCGAGGGTGTGGATGTCCTCAAGGTCACTCCGTGAGTGTCAGGGGAACCCGGAGGATCTTCTTAGGAGGTTCGAGCCAGAGCAACCTCTCCTACCCTTCCGGGGTATCAGTACCGGTAACCTGACCGCTGCCTGTCCAGGGGAGCGCCTGTTCTCCCTTCCCTGTGCCTGCCTGCGTCAGGCGGCAGCATGTGTTCGCTGGCGTTGTGCAGCCACTGGCAAAGTACCAAGAGGGGGGCCAGCATGCGATGAAGGCATGGGGGCCGGTATATTCAGCCACGTAATCACAACCAGGGCAGAGGGAAATGGCGCAAGTGAAGGGATTGCGCGGCAAGCCCTCCCCCTTACGTAAGGCGTGCCGTACCGTACCACTCCTGCTGCAGCCGCTGCGAGGCTTACACGGTAGGGCGAGTCAACGTGGCTATGCAGAGTAAAGCTGCTGCCCGTCCTGTGAGTTATGCAGCAGTAGCAGCGCGCGAAGGCGGAGACGTCAAAGGACCTGTTGCTAGCCCTGGTGCACCGAAACACATGTGCCCTGGTTCCCGAGTCCTCTGATCTACGAGTTAATCTCCAGCCATTATTGAAGTAGTGGTAGCAACGCGTCATGCCGGCGGCGGAGCCCGTCGCGAGCGGGGGAGCGAGCGTGGAGGTCCTCAAGAGCCCCAATGACAAGAAGCACTACCGTTATTTTGTCATGGACAATGGACTTCGGGTCTTATTGATCAGCGATCCCGAAATGCATGTCGACGAGGTAAGCCTGAGAACGGCCTGCCGTCTCCGCGAGCTGCAGTTGCGGTCTGAGGAAGTACTCATCATCCTAATACATCCAACGGAGGCTTATGGGCACTGGGTGCACCTCAGCTCTTGGCGGTCCTGGGGTCCACTCCCCTGTCGCACCGGCCACGTCATACCCCATAACAGTCGCCCATGCGAAGCCCACAACCTGTTATACCCAAACCCTTCTTACGGTCACCTGGGTCTGCAGGCTGCAGGCGAGGGCATGGACGTGGATGCTGGCGCGGGCACGACGCCGCCCCCCAGCAAGCAGCAGCAGCAGCGCAAGCGCAGCCGCCCCGCCAGCGGCGATGGCCGCGACAGCGTCACGGGGGCCGGTCGGGGCCGCGGACGAGGCAGGAAGGGGCCTGGTAAAGAGGAGGACAGTGACCAGGACACGAGTGAGGACGAGGAGGAGGGGGAGAGCGGGGAGGGGGAAGAGTCCATGTCGGAGGATGGCAGCGGCAGCGACGATGAGGGCGGCAGCAGTGACGGGGAGGGCGAGAGCGATGAGGGGGAGAGTGATGAGGAAGAGGAGGCTGCGGGGGGCGAGGAGGATGAGGAGGAGGCGGAAGGAGGGAGGCGGAAGAAAGGCGGCGGCGGCGGGGGGCACAAGGCGCCCGTCAAGAAGGCGGCGGCGGCGCTGGCGGTTGGCGTGGGCAGCTTCTCGGACCCCGAGGACCTGCAGGTACGGCATGTGGTGCGGGGTCTCAGGGCAGGAGCGGGGGTGCGGGCGACACGTGCCGTGCAGTGCTGGGATTGGGATGGGGGGCCCCGCGCGGGGAAAAGTACGGTTCCGAAGGAACAATGAGCGCAGACGCCTGTTGTGGGTGGTTGGTGTCGGGAGGAAGGGGGGGGGGACATTGCCGCATGTGCAGGAAGACCCGGATGTCGAAAAAACCGTTGGAAGCTCTTTAGAACGCCTGTCACCCTCTGTAGCCGTTCCGCTCTGGCACAGGGGTGTGCAGCCCTACCCTGCTTGCCCAGGTTGCCTTCCACTCCCCGCACCCGCTGCCCTCAACCCAACATCATAATTTAACCCGTCGCGATGTAACCCAACATCAACGTATCCCTCACCCCAGGGCCTGTCCCACTACCTCGAGCACATGCTGTTCATGGGCAGCGCCAAGTACCCTCAGGAGAACGACTACGACGACTTCCTCACCAAGCACGGCGGGGCGGCCAACGCCTTCACCGACCTGGTGGGTTAGCGTGGGAGCACACGCCGCCTTTCAGGGCCTTCCCACCGGCCCGCCTTTCCGCTTTTCTCAAACCCGCAATCCTCATGTGCACGCATGCAGGAGCTGACCAACTACCACTTCGAGGTGTCGCCGCCCCACCTGGCGGGGGCGCTGGACCGCTTTGCGCAGTTCTTCACCGCCCCGCTGTGCAACGAGGGCAGCATGGAGCGGGAGGTGCGTGCAGGGGCGGTGAGGGCGGGTGGGCAGACAAGGTGCAGGGCATCGCCTTATGCATGAAGGGTATCAAGTGCTCAGTAGTGTTAATGGAGGTTCACAGAGGACTGGTACGGAACGGAAGTTGTCTAGGCTGTCTGGTGGCAGGGTATGTGCACCACCAGACGGCTCACCTTTTGCTTCACTGCTCGGTAATCGGTGCCGCCATCCCCAGGTCCTGGCGGTGGACTCCGAGTTGTCGCAGGTGCTGCAGGACGACCACTCCCGCCTCAACCAGCTCATGTGCCACACGGTGAGGAGCGGTGTGTGCGTCCCCAGGAGGAGGCGGGTATCGAGGGAGGACCAATCACAGCGAACCCTGGCACAGCAGTCAAGGGGTCACTGGGTACGGCACATCGTTAAGCCGCGAAACACAGGCGCTACATCAAGGTCTGGATTGGTCACACTCAGCGTCAAGCGTACTTCTGGGATGCTGCTGCGCGATGTCAGTATGTAGCAACCGCGTGCCATGCATGACACCTTGCCCCGTCCGCCCCGCCCCGAACCCTTCCCCGTCTCCATCTCCAGGCCCGCCCGGGCCATGTCTACCGGCAGTTCTTCTGGGGCAACAGGGCCTCACTGTGGGAGCAGCCGCGGCAGGCGGGCGTGGACGTGCGGGCGCGGCTGCTGGAGTACTACAGGTGGGAGGATGCGCAGAGCGGCAATGTCAAGCGAACGGGCGTGGGCGTGTGGTGTGAAGCGAGGGGAAGCAGTTTTAGGGAAAGGGGCGTGCGGGACAGCACGCGGGATGGGGCGGTCGTGGGCCAGGCGCACATGGCTGGGCCCTTGGGGTGCACCCGCAGCCCTGTGCGGCACTGCCAGCTTAGGTATGCCAGCGCCCCCACGAACGTGCCAGCCCCTCCTGCGCAGCTGTACGGCGTCAGCCTCGCCCTCGCGACTGTCTCATCCCCCCGTGCCGCTCCTGTCCACCCACTGACAGAACCATACCCATTCGCCCTCTCGGCCCACACTCAACTGGCCCGGCCGCCCCTCCGCAGGCAGCACTACGGCGCCGACCGCTGCTGCCTGGTGGTGCTGGGCGGCCAACCGCTGGACACACTGCAGGCCATGGTGCAGGGCAGCTTCGCGGGCGTACCGCCAAACGCGGGCGGGGGACCGCGGCCCAGCTTCGCGCAGCTGCCGCCGCCGTTCCAGGTACGGCAGAGCCACTGCGGCACCTTTCACGGCAAGGACAAGCCCGCGTAGGACTGGAGTTCAGCTTCTGACTCCCGCCCTCCTCTAAATGCCGGGCCCTCTGACCCCTTGCCTGCCCCTTTTTGCACTATCCCGTGCGCCGTACCCGTACCCGTCCCCGTAACGGTACCCGCGTTCGTACCCCCGCAGGGCCGCACCCTGCACGTGCTCCCCGCCGTGCGTGACCTGCACCAGCTGCGGGTCACCTTCCAGCTGCCGCCGCTGCAGCGCCACTACGCGCGCAAGAGCGAGGCCTACTGCAGCCACCTGCTGGGGCACGAGGGGCCCGGCTCGCTGCTGTCGGCGCTCAAGGTGGGCAGGAGAACGTGCTGAAGTGGAGTCCATTTCGTCCAAGGGATAGAATAGCGTGCCCCAGTTGCCGTACTCCAACGGCATTCACGTTTAGTTCCCATGGCCCCACGCCCTGTGGGGTTGTCTCGCATTCCTTGTTCGTTGCACTGAGCTTCTTGCGTTGCGCTATGTATGCACACAATACTCTGTGGAAATTCTGTACAAATCGCAGGCTCGCGGCTGGGCTACGGAGGTGTGTGCGGGCGTTGACGATGACGGCTGGGCTGCCAACAGCTGCTGCTCGCTGTTCGGTGTGGATGTGACGCTGACGGAGGCGGGGCTGGCGGCGGGGCGCGGAGCGGGGCTGGAGGTGGCGGGCCTGGTGTTCGCATACGTCAACATGATGCGGGAGCAGGGTGAGGGCGGCGCGGGGTGTGATAGGATGTGTGAAGTGCGTGGGTGTGCTGTTGGTCCGACGGTGACGGGGCTGGTTGTGTCCTACGTAAAACATGATGCTGGAGCTGGTTGAGAAGGTGTGTGCGTGCCGACTGGTCGGTTGACCGTTCCTTCCAGGGCTGTGGTGTACACAGAGCAAAGCACGCAATCAAGCAGCGGTGAAAAATACCCCGGGATGACCTGGCCCTCCTGCCGCACCCGCTGCTCCTTGCCTCCTTTCCCCACAGGCCCCCAGGAGTGGGTGTGGCGTGAGATGAAGGCCATTGCGGAGCTGCGGTGGCGTTTCCTGGAAGAGGAGGACGCCATGGACAGCGTCAGCAGGATTGCGGGTGGGGCGGGGGAGGGAGGAACGGGGCATGTGAATCCATGTCTGGGGAGATTGCTAACAGTCAAGAAGCGGCTTGAGGATGAAAAGTTACTAAATTGCCAAGTACGTTACGGGCTCTGAGCCCGCCGTGTGCGCGCTGCATGCTTGCTCGCCATGCAAGCTGGTACCAGGCCGAATCCTTGCGCCCCTGCTGCTTTGCGCCCCTGCTTCAATCTCTAGCCTTATAACGACAACATCAGTCGGCACCCCTCGATTCAAACTGCACTCTCCTGCACTCCCCTGCACTCCCCTGCACTCCCCTGCACTCCTCTGCACTCTCCTCCGCACTCCCCTGCACTCCCCTCCCGCTTCCCACCTTGTCCACCCTACGCCCCCAGGCACCATGCAAGTGGTGGCCCCACAGCACGCCCTGGCGGCCGACTACCTGCACGAGGAGTGGGACCCACAGCACATCGCGCAGCTCATGGACTGCCTGCGGGCCGCCCCGGCGCCAGGGGAGTCCTCTGCGGCAGGGGCAGGGGAGTGCTCCTACCGCCTGGACCTGCTAACGAGGGACTTTGACAAGGTGGGCAGTGCAGAGGCCATGCCGATGGTCGTACAGGCAGGGGCGCCCAGCCTGCCTCGCTGCGTCTCATGCACCTTTCCTGCGTATCGCCAGCGCCATTTACAAATTACAAAACCGTACCTGTGCTGTCTGCAGCTGTCTGCTACCCCGAGGTGCATCCCCAATGTCCAACCAATGGACATGCGCAAGACGCCCTACTCTCCTACATGTCCGTCAACCTTACGCTCACACCCGCCGTTCCCCCTGCACGTTGCCCCCAGGTTAAGTCCGCGGTGCTGGCCCTTGGCGGCGGCAGCGCCACGGAGGACAAGGAGCCGTGGTTCGGCATGCAGTGGGTGGGGCTGCAGGTGCGTGAACGGCAGACCGGGCCGTACCTGTAAGACCGTCCTAGCCCAACCTGACCGGGTGTTCCTTGGTCCTTCCTTACCACGCCTGCCCCTTGTTCTGTCCCATCCTCATTTCCTCTCTCACCGGGTCTTGTCACCCGCAGCTGCCTGACGAGCTGTGCCGCTCGTGGGCCGACACGCCGCCGCCCCCCGACCTGCGCCTGCCGCCGCGCAACCCCTACCTGCCCACAGACCTGGGGCTCAGGTGGGTGCATGCCCTACGAGTGTGCGGTTCCTGTGTCTGGACTCGCATGGAGGCTTGCCTGGCTTGCCTAAGAGCACTGCGCGAGGCCCAGCAGGCACATAGGGCATAGCGCTTGCACACGCCACGCCTGCCCTGTTGCTGCAGCTGGCGATACAACACCTCCACGAAGGCCTGCTTAAGTACTGCTTGATATTCCGATCAGCAGGGCCCATACCATGCACATTCGCAACGAACTCCACGAGTGGGCAGTTGGTTGTGCCCTGTCAACCCCCGGAACTAGCCCCCTATCCCTACGGATGCCGCTTGCCGCAGGTGCGACGACCCGGCTGCTGCAGCCGCTGCCTCCGCAGCTTCCACCGCCGCCACGTCCTCCCTCCCCCCGGGGGTGACCACCCTGCTGGCCACACCGCCGTGCCTGCTGCTGGACAAGCCCGGTGAGGAGCGGGAGAGAAGTATGGTAGAAGAGGAGCAGCAGGGCAGAGGGTACTGCAACAGTGCCATGCCTAGGGGCTCCTCGGCCGGATACGTAGAATGCCTGTGCACTTTCAGGGCTCCAAAACGTACATAGTTGGATGTCGTGCAGCTGTCCCTAGGTCTGCACCGTGTGTAGACGGGCGCACAGGTCTCTAGCCTCTTGCATGGAACCAAGTGCCTGACACACCCCATGCCCACCACCTCTGTTCTGATTCCGGGCCGTGGCACAAGCTGGACACTCCACCCGCACGCGAAATGCACCACCGGCCTTGAGCACCACCCCCGTGCCTGTCACGCCGTCCCTTTTCCTGCTTTTCATCGCGTCATACTCAACGTGAAACCCCAATCCACCCCACCTTAGGCCTGCGGCTGTGGCACAAGCTGGACACCTCCTTCCGCACGCCCCGCGCCGCCGTGCACCTGCGCCTGTTCTCGCCCGCCGGCCACACGTGCGCGCGCGCCGCCGCGCTGAGCCACGTGTGCCTGCGGCTGCTGGAGGAGGGCACGGCGGAGGACGCCTACCTGGCGGACGTGGCGGGGCTGCACTACCACACCAGCCCCGAGGGCATGGGAGGTGAGCGTGTGGTGGGGCAGGGCGTGTGTTAGCTGGGGAGCTGGTCGGTGTGATGGGGTATGTGGGTAGCGACGTGGCGAGGCTGCACTACCACACCAGCCCAGAGGGCATGGAAGGTGCGTGGCGGATCAGGGTGTCCCAGCCTTCACCCGGCATGCTGTTGGACCTTTGATCTGCGTCATGACCGGCGGCCGTCAACCCACTCTACTTGACACAGCCGCCGTGTCCTGCTGTCCCAGACGCCTGAAACGTCGTGACCCTATCCACCTCGTCCTGCTCACGCAAGGCCACCGTCTCCCCTTCCCCCTGCTGCCGTGGCCCAAGGCATGGAGCTGCGCGTGGACGGCTTCTCCGACCAGCTGGGGGCGCTGCTGCGGCGCCTGGTGGGCTGCCTGGCGGGGCTGGGCCAGGGGGAGGCGGGGCGGCAGCTGCTGGCGGAGCACTTCGGCCGCGTGCGGGAGGCACTGGCCAGGAAGTACCGCAACATGAACATGGCGGTGAGCAGGGGGGAGGGAGGTACGCGCATGTGGGGAAGGGTCGGGGGGCGGGAGTAGGGGTGGAGCAGGATAGTAGCGAGCGGAGGTAGGGGGAGGGGAAGGGGAGTGAATCGCAGGGAGCTGCAGCCAGGGCGCGTAGAGCATTTGCGTTGGCTGAGCAGTTGGCAGTAAGGCCTGACTGCACTGCGCTGTCCCAGGAGCGTCCAACCATCACTTGGCACTTGCGGCAGTCGGTGGTGCATTCACGCCGCCTTGTCGTATCGGCATATATTACCGCAAAGCGGCCCCCGAAGGGGCGAAAGCCGGAGGGGCTCGCTGAGGGACGCAATGGCGTCCGAGCGCAGCAGCGCAGCTGCGAGCTTGAAGCAGGCGCAGCGGAAGTTGCGGTTCAATACGAAGCTTGCCTACTTGGGCCGAAACCGTCATATTTCTCCTGCACACTATGTGCACCCCTTGTCGCCGCTCTCCCCCGCGCGAACTCCTTCATGCCTTCTTCCCCCAGGTGTCCAAGCACGCCAACTACGCCCGGCTGTTCGTGCTGTGCAGCAGGGCCATCCACTGCGACCACATCCTGCGGGAGCTGGAGCAGCTGCAGGAGCAGGTGGGGACCGGGCAGAGGGACTTGTGTGCATGGCACCGCTTGTAGGTGCGGGAACACCTGACTCCCATGCCTGTACAGCTGAAGAGCTCACCGGATACCAGGTGCATATGCCCGGGAGCGGAGGCTCATTCGTTTTGCGGCGCTTTGGGAACCTGTGGAGTCCATGTGAATACCGGTCCTCCTGTGCCCCTGCTCCACACGCCCCACGGCTCATGGAAGGACTACTACCGCCCAGCCCCATTAACCCCTGACGCTCATGTATACTTGCATCCTGCTCAGCCCGTACACGCCGTACCGGTGCGCCGCAGGACATCGCGCCGTTCATCTCAGAGCTGCTGTCCCGCTGCCACGTGGAGGTGCTCGTCCACGGCAACCTGGACGAGCACCAGGCGGCGGCGCTGGGGCAGGAGGTGGCGGGCGCGCTGGGCCCGGGCTGCGCCATGGCGGCGGGCGAGCGTATACGGGACGTGTGCGCTGTCGTACCTACGGAGGCGGAGGCGGCGGAGAAGACGGCGGCTGCGGCGCGGAGGAGCGTGAAGGAGGGGGAGGGGTTGGAGGGCAAAGGGGCGAAGGAGGAGGGTGGCGCTGGCGGGTTGGAGTTGGCGCGTGTGGCGGCTGAGGCTGGCGGCACGGTGGTGGAGCTGCTGGCCAAGAACCCCAAGGAGGAGAACGCGGCGGTGGGTGGCAGGGAGCGCGCCGACGTGTCAGCCGGCCTGGAATTGTCCGTACCATGGCTCACCACGTGGTATGAGAACGTCAGCAGGGGTCAGCAGGGGTGGCCTGGTCCTGTCGCTGCCCGTCTCCAACCTAGCCCCATCCCCTCTTGCATCCCGTTCCCCATTCCCATCCCTTCCACCCCCAGGTGGAGGTGTACTACCAGCTGGGCCCCGCCAGCGACCCACGGGTCCGTGCCACGCTGGACCTGCTGGACCAGGTGGGCTGACACGTGTGCTTTATGACGTATTGTGACGCGATCAACAACACGCATAGTCCTTGACCGATAGGTACCTTACTACACTGCGTGCCACCACCTCGCTCCTTGGACCCCGCTCCACCCACTCTGCGCCACTCTAACCCATTCCAACCAGGTGCTGTACGAGCCCTGCTATGACACGCTGCGCACCAAGCAGCAGCTGGGCTACAGCGTGCACAGCGGCACGCGCCTCACGCACGGCATCAGCGCCTTCTGCGTCACGGTGGTGTCCGCAAGGTGCGGGTGATCAAGTCACGGTACCGACATTATAGGGACACCACAACCGGTAGTACAATTAGTGCTGCAGCAACCCGCCATGCCGTGCAACTTCTCCCGAGGCACCTCCGCCAGCCACAACGTTTGTCACGGTCACACCGCAACATGGCCCCACACCGCCAAACCCCTCCATGCCGCCCCGTGCTTACTGTAGGTACCCCCCGGAGCACCTGGACGCCTGCGTGGAGTCCTTCCTGGCGTCCATGGCGCCGCGCCTGCGGGCCCTCACCCCGGCAGAGCTGGCCACGCACTGCGCGGCGCTGCTAAGCGCCAAGCTGCAGCGGGACAGGTCGCTGGTGGAGGAGGCGGGGAGGCACTGGGAGCACGTGTCAAACACCAGGTGCGCAACAGCGTGGGCTGGGGCGGGGAGGGGGTTAGGATGAAAAGGGGCTTGCTCATGCAGGAGCCACAGCTAGGCAAGGTGCCTGATAGCTGTGTCTGAAGGTGCGATGCGGTAACGACAAGTGGTGACCTGTGGCTGTGTGACCGACATGTGCAACGGCTCGACTCAACCACTTGCTGGCTACTGCAGGTACGACTTCCTCGCCCGGGAGCAGGAGGTGGCGGCGCTGGAGGGCATCACGGTGGACGACCTGTACGACATGTTCGTACAGCACATCGCGCCGCCGCAGGCGCCGTCCGAGGAGGCTGGTGGCGGCAACGGTACGGCGGCGGCAGCGGCGGTGGCGGGCGCGGGCAGCCAACGGCGCAAGCTGTCTATCTGGGTCAGGCCGCATGGGCCCATGAAGGGGGCGGCTAAGGATGGGGACAAGAAGGAGGGGGAGGAGGAGGGGGAGGAGCAGCAGCAGGGGGCTGGGCAGGAGGGTGATGAGGAGAAGGGCGACGGGGCGGCGGTGGGTTCGCGGGAGGTGGAGGTGCGGCGGTTGACGTGCCTGAGGGAGGAGCTGGCGCTGCACCCGCAGATGGTGGCGGACCCGCCGGCGGCCCTGCGGCTGGACCGGAAATGACAAGGGGTTTAGGGGCTGAGGGGAATGCGGGGCTCAAGTGTGGGGGCGAGAGACGGCGGGAGGTGGCCGCCGTTGCGGTCTTGGGGCAGGGAGGGGTATGCGCTGTGCGGGTTTCCTTGGCATGTTGGTAGCCGGCGTCTGGTTTTGGGACAGGGCTGGGCCGCACGACAACGCTTGTCGTAGCGCAACGCACGGGGTCGGGAAGAGGCGGGCAGTGCAGTTTCAGTGGTAAGTTTTGAAGGTGGACGGTCGGGACGGCGCGTGACGGCGTGTGGGTGATCCTACTGGCTGTGCATGGGCGTCTTGGGGTGATGGGGCTTGCTGGTTGCTGCGCCGTTGGGCCAGCTGTGGGGCCGCATTTGGCATGGCACGTGAGGCGTCACCGGCGCTGTTTGGTGGCAAGTGGTGATGTGCTGGGCCTTCTGGGCTAATGTCAGGCCGTAGACCCAGGGGAGCTCCATCCCGTTGGGGTCATGGCGGTGAGAAAGCACACACGGCGGGTGGAGGGCAGTGGGCTGGGTCAGCGGTGCTCCCGTAGCGCGTAGGAGCTCCCCTGGGCAGGAAATACACTGCGCGCTGTGCGTCGAAAGGGGCCCCGTGCAAAGTCGATGGCATCTGTCAACGTCCATGTTTCCCTGCGAAGCACGGGCTTCTGTAATCTTGGCCAGGCGTGAGGTTAGCCGAGGCGCTCCCCTGGTTAGTGTCCCCATCTGGTTACTAATGCGCGCAGTACTGCCCCTCGGCACATTGGTCTGGCTGCACACTACCTCCTCGCTTTAAGGTGATACTGGATACCTTCCTCACCTTCATCTGCCGTCGATAACGTACGCGGCACGGGAACCATGCTCGCCAACAAGGCTAGCACCACCCAGCAGGCGGGGCGGACCTCCGCCAGCCGGTCTGCTAAGGTTGCTGCAAATGTTCGGAGCAGCAGTCGCTGCGTGCGCGCTTTTACCGCGACCCCTTTCTCTGGCGTGAGCTTCAAGGTGAGGCTTCCACACCGCGTTGCTAAGTTGCTGAACGAGGCCCACACGAGTAGACACTTACTGTTTATACAGTAAACAACAATCAGATCCACAGATCAATTCGCGCTTGCAACTGTTGTCGCCGATTGCGGGGCGTAGGTGGTCTCCGCAGCGCCGTCCGCTGCTCAGCGCTGCCGCACTTCGCGCCTGGCTTGCCGCGCTGAGGCTTCCGGCGCGGACTTCCGCACGCGCGACCCAAAGGATGTTCGCGTGCTGGTGGTCGGGCCCACCGGCTACATCGGCAAGTTTGTGGTCAAGGAGCTGGTCAAGCGCGGCTACAACGTTGTCGCGTTTGCGCGTGAGCAGGCGGGCATTAAGGGCAAGATGAGCAAGGAGGATACTGTCAAGGTAGGCGCGAGAACAGGACCCCTGGGTGGCCGGGGCCAAGGCTGGGGCGGGAGGGCCGAGCTCCCACGTGTAGGGGATAGCGCCCCTAGCGGCAAACGCGCCCACCTGCAAGGCAAAGCGGGCCACCTGGCTTGCCCGTAGTGCCGCTCCGCAGGTAGCAGCATTCTATTCTTTCATGCTGGCGGCATCACTGGTACCGCATGTGCGCGGGGCCAGGGGCGGTGGCGTGTCAACTGGCGGCAGCACTAGCCAGCGAGCAGCGAGAACGCTGCACCGCCGAGATGCACATGGATACTTGCACAAATGAGCTAGAAGTACCGCCTATGCTCAGCAGCAGCAACAAAAGCAGCAGCTGGATGTCATCGGCATACACGAGGCACGGTGGCTGTGGCAAGGCGCAGCGCGTGTGGCTGCCACCAGTGCTGCAGCTGCCGCAGTCTTAAGTACCACGTGGGCCCGCATGGTAGCATGCGGGGTGCTGCGCACACGTGAGAGGGCGTAGGACGTCATATAGCTATCGTTGGAACAGCAGGACAACGCAAAGACGGCCCGTGCAGCTGACCTGAGCTCAACGAACAGGCCCAGCCCTCCATTTGGGGTGCTACTTAACTCCGCAATTTCATGGCAGCGGTGGCGCGCACAGCGGTACCCTTGCCGCACGCTGCGCTGCCGGCCGGCGGTGCCGGTCTTGTAGCGTTCTCGCCCCTTGCGGCAGCCACCTGTGGAGCATCTCTCTCCGTTGAGGGCCGCAACCGCTCACGGAACGTCGGCTCATTCAACGCTTCCGCACCCCGCTGTCCCCGCACCCCTGCTCCCCCTGCCCCTTCCGTGCGCAGGAGTTCCCCGGCGCGGACGTGCGGTTCGGCAGCGTGCTGGACCACGACTCGCTGCGCAGCGTGGCGTTCAGCGAGCCGGTGGACGTGGTGGTCAGCTGCCTGGCCAGCAGGACGGGTGAGAGGGGAGGGGGACTGCACAGGGCAATACTGACGCACGCCCGGGAGGCGGGAAGGGAGCTCGGCTGCCTGGCCAGTCGGACGAGTAGTGGAGGCCGGGAGAGGGGAGCTGCAGAGCGCTTTGATGAACTGAGATTGGACATGGGGGGCGTGCTTGGCTGGCCAGCAGGACAGGTGAGAAGCTCGGGTGGTCTGGGGAATGACTGCAAAGGGGATGGCTAAAGGGTGCTTGGCCAGCAGGACGTGTGAGGGGCGCGGGGGAAGCTGCGGAGCGCTCTTGTAAACAGGTACCGATGCCTGGGAGCGTGCTCTACTGCCTGTCCTGCAAGGCGGGTAAGGAGGCGGCTGCAAAGCTGCAACGTCCTCGGGGTGGGCATTGGCAGGAGGGGTAGCCGTAGCTACCTGGCCGGAAGGGCCAGTGAGATGGCGCCGGCAGGATTTGCAACGTGAGTGACGTTTAGTGAAGGACGTACGGCTTGCGAGCGCCTTGCGGGCTGGCCGCCAGCGCGCAGCGGCGACAGGACAGGATTGACCATTGTTGGGAGTTGACCCCGGGTGCTTGTCACGGTCCCTGTCACCATAGTTCCGCACGCGGGTGGGCAGCTCCTGCCGGCGTTCCTTGGGGACTTTGCAGAGGGCGACGGGAGAAGGGTGCTCTTGCGGGCGGGCGGAGCTGCAGGCGTGTCGCCAAGCGCTAAGGAGCACCACAGTGGGGTTTGCACGTCCGGCGACCCAAGCAGCCCATGCACCTGCATAGAGGGGTGCACGGGCGGCAGAGGTACGGTGAGCTGAGCGTATGCATCAACACTCTGCTGTCAGCAGGGCATTAGGCTCCCCCCTGCATCCGGGCCCTCCCTGCAGGCGGCAAGAAGGACAGCTGGCTGATCGACTACACGGCCACCAAGAACACGCTGGACGTGGCCCGCGAGAAGGGCGCCAAGCACTTCGTGCTGCTGTCCGCCATCTGCGTGCAGAAGCCGCTGCTGGAGTTCCAGAAGGCGAAGCTCAAGCTCGAGTCCGACCTGCAGGTGCGGGGAGGGCGTGGGGTGCGCAGCAGCTACCGTAGGATTCGGCATGTATGTCTTTGCGTACGTGTTACCCTCTTACCGGTCCGTCTGCAGCAAGCGCAAGGAACGCCTGCCGAGGCTAGCTGTGACCTGCACGCGAAGAGCAATGCGGAGACGCAGGAGGATGTATGGAGGGCACAGGGGCCAAACGGGCATGGGGACTGGCAGTTGACTCATGCCTGAGGAGGCAGGGACAGGTGGCTGGAGAGACGTGTACGGGGCTCAAGGGCCCATTTCCCTGAGATGCGCTTCTGAGCCGCAGGAGCTCGCAGACACGCAAGAGGCGTGATAAGGGCTGTTGCTCATCCTGTCATGGGTGGTGTTCGCATGCGTTAGCGCGTCCCGGTAACACTTGTGGCCTGTCCCATGTCGATGTGTAGGCTGCTGGCGACATCAGCTACTCCATCGTGCGCCCCACCGCCTTCTTCAAGAGCATTGCCGGCCAGGTGGGGCAGGACCAGGGGCAACGATGTGGTTCAAACATATGAAAGAAGCGAGTACGACTGTTGTTCCGGGCAGCGCTCTGCGCCCTGACCATCGGGTGGTGGGCCTGGGCTTGCCGTACAACCCTGCACCTCTCGCCGTACCGCTGTATAACACGTGACTTTCCGACCACCAATCTTACTTCCACCATCAGTAACTTTCAGCACCCTGCCGCCAACTGTACCTCCATCCCTGCGTTCCGCCTATGCCCAGATTGAGATTGTGAAGAAGGGCAACCCCTACGTCATGTTCGGCGACGGCAATCTGGCCGCCTGCAAGCCCATCAGCGAGGCGGACCTGGCCTCCTTCATCTCCGACTGCGTGGTGGAGCAGGACAAGGTCAACAAGGTGGGTGGCGGTGGAGGTGGTGCGGTGCTGGGATGTCATGTGCGTGCAAGGAGGAAGGCCCGACAAGGTGGGGTCAGGAAGGAACGCAGGCAGCGTGGAAAGCCGCGGGGGCTGCGGAAGCCACCGACGGGGCGAGCAGCACGTGACTGTCATGGGTGGTGGCTCATATAGATATGCGTAATGCATGGCCGCGTCCTAGCTTCCGACCCGAAACGCTCTGCCTGAACTGCTCACACGCGCGCTTTGTCGGCCCAAGCCACCGCGGGGCAACAGGTCCCCTTGACGCACGCCACCCGCAGTGCCCCACGCCTCGGCCGACCCCACCCCACGCCACTCTGCCGCAGGTGCTCCCCATCGGCGGCCCCAGCAAGGCCTACACCGCCAAGCAGCAGGCCGACCTCATCTTCGAGCTGGCCAACCTCAAGCCCAAGTACTTCCCCGTGCCCGTGGCGCTCATGGACGGCATCATCTCCATCTTCGACTTCCTGGCGCAGTACTTCCCCAACCTCGAGGTGGGCCCTGGGAGCACATAAGCCACAACCCATGCATGGCACGTACTGTAGGGAAGGGGGCCGCAACGGAAGCCTGTAAGCCTGCCGCGTGCTCTGCGCCGCATGGGCTACGGGGTTGTGTAAGGACGGGTGACTGGGTGCACGGGTACAGGCATTGCTGCTGCTGCTGCAATAGCGTTACGTGGGGAACACCGTACGCAGCGCGCCCTTTGCCCCGATCGCCCACCTCTGGCCCTGGCCCCGGCGCTGGCTCCCCTCTCCCGCCCCACGCCCCCCGCCCCATGTTACAAGTACTTTGTTTCCTCCCTCCCCGTGCCCAGGACTCTGCGGAGTTCGGGCGCATCGGCAAGTACTACGCCACGGAGAGCATGCTGGTGTGGGACGAGAGCATCGGGCGCTACCGGGAGGACCTCACGCCGGGGTACGGCAAGGACACGCTGGAGGAGTTCTTCGGGTGAGGGCAAAGTGGATGGGAACAGCGGGTGGCAGGAGGGGGGCATATGGGGCATAGGGGACCTGGGACGTCGCAGCTGCTCGGAGGGGCATTGATTGCGGGTAAGGTTCGGCTGCGAAGTAGCAGCGGGTTCAACGGAGCGGCCAACACGCGAGTGGAGGGCGCGGCTGTCTTGTCGAAGCGGAGTACAGTAACCTCGACAGCTTGGCCGACAGCAGTGCGTGGTGACCCGTGGGGCTCCCCTGCCCTAAGAGCGGTACTCGATTGCACCTGCGTGCACTTACTGATGCACGTTGCTGCTCTTGTGTTGCTTCTTGCAGGAAAGCCGTCAAGGAGGGGCTCAAGGGGCAGGAGCTGGGCGACCAGGCCGTGTTCGGGACCCAGTAAGCGGCACACACAGAGGGTCCAAGCGGGCAGCAGTGGGAGCAGGGAGCGGGAAGCGTGGAGGTTGGGCTGGAGGCCTGCAAGGTTGTTAGCGGGATTCAAGTCAACGGGGCAGGGGCTTGGGTCAGAGGGGGGCGCGAGCGTGGTGGCAAAGTATGAGCACATGCTATCGCAGGGTTTGTTGGGCTGCTCGGGGGAGGCGAAATGGCCAGGAGCTGGCTGGCAAAGTATAACTGGGAGCTCCAGGGGAGTTCTTTCAAAGTGCGTGCATAGTTCTTTAGTTTCGGGATGTGCTGATCGCTCTGGGCTGTTTAAGCCGATGCGACGTGGCGTCAAGGGCTAACTAGGAAGGTGTGGAGGAGCGTGGACAAGGGTGAGCGCAAGCGCCGGGGTCGCTGCGTCGTGGTTGCACAACTTCACGCTCACGCTGGCGAGTACAAATGTGCACCAATGGCCATTCTGTGCGGCAACCCTGTAACAGGAGGCCTTCTGTTGCTGCAGACTGTGCGGCTGAGGGCGCAGTTGGCTTTGGATGTCCTCGGAAAGGGCGCTCCCAAGAAGGGAGCTCCCCTGCTGGGTACGGCTTACTTATACCGGTAGCGCAAGTCAGCCCTGTTATCTAGCTTGGAATACTGGTCACAGCAAATTTTTACTGGCGCTCAAAGTTGTATTACGCGTGTTTGGTTTGCTGCGCCGCAAGCGTACCTGAATGCGCTAACATCCCGCAACCTAACGCAACCTACTGGCAACCCAGACGCGTCCCAAGACAACGGCAATTGTGATAGTGGTATCTGTACGTAACAGCAAGCCGACTGCACAACTATCTGTTGCTAATAGCACTACTGCGGACCCCGAACGAGTACTCTCTCGCGCACTTTCTGCAACGTGCAAAGCGCATTGCCACTCGTAATCAGCACGAGGACCTTTTCAGACTATTCTTCAGTCAGCGTGGTAGCGTGAGGAAAGGTGAGCGCTCGAATGCGGTGAAAGCGTCGAATGCGGGGCTGGTCCAAGGCAGGTGCAGCAGGATAAGATGGGCATCGGTCGCAGAAGCAGCACAGTGGGACCATAAAATATGCTTGTTGCATGTTGGAAAGCCAGTCGCCTCTCATGGGTGTAGCACTCGTGCCGGCGAGCCGGCCCTCACACGCTGAGGGCTCCCTTGCACCTAACTAAGGCTGGGTTTGGGGCGAAACCTCCTTGCCGAATGTCTTTCCTGTTCAACGGCATGAGGACCACAGGAAGATGCACACTGGCTCGCGCACCACACTCGCAACCACGCGATACTGGGACCAGGTTCAAGCAGGGGGCCCCTCCCGTGTCAAAGCGCTTTCACCACCACGGAATTTGCTTGGCACAAGCCCGTGCACCCTTGCACCAAAGACACGCGTCCATACCCCCCTCAACGCCCGGTGCACCACTTGCCCCATCGCAGGCTTAGCGCACTTCCCATAAGTCTTCCGCCATCCTGCGCCATCAGCAAGCAACTGAGCAACTCCACATGGCTGCGACGGCCTTACCTGTGTCATGGTGTCCCGGTGGCTACGTCCTGACGGCACCTGGATACCAGACCTACTATAACAGCCTTCCTGACTGCAACTACTACTACGTCTACGACTACTTCTACCCCCTGCCCGACGACCCGGTACAGCTGGACCACATCCGGCAGCACTACCAGTGGATGGCCGCCTGGAGCCTGGCCACGTACGGCACCATGCTACCGCCCGCCACCCTGGGACTCATGGCCGCTCAGCACGAGCGCAACTACCACCACCAGTACCAGCACGTGCAGCAGCAGCAGCAACAACTGTGGCAGCTGCAGGAATGGGAGGTGCACCAGCCGCACCACTCGCACGTGTGCGACCCAGCCGTGCCGTGGCCTGGCGCGCTAGCGGCCTCTGCAGGCGCTGCGCCCATGGGCGACATGCCAGGGGCGGTGGCATCGCTGCTGCCGCAACGTCAGCCGACGAAGCAGGAGCACCAGCACCACGCGGAGGAACAGGAGCCCATGGGAGCAGCTGAGTTAGCGTGGAGCGCCTGCTGCAGCGACCCCATTCGCCCCTCCCTGCCGACCCGCCGCGTCACCGCCGCCTCGTGGGGCACGTGCTCCTCGGGGGCAGCCAGCCCGCGCAGCGCGGTGGGCGCCAGCCCCAGCAACGCCTAGCTTCGGAGTAGCTGGATAGCTGTGTATCTGGCAGCGGCACTTGAGCAACACCGCCGCTGCCGTGGCTGGAGCAGGCTGGGCATGTAGGTGCACGGTTATCGCACCGATATCCTACGACGTGCGAGCGCCCCGGTCCGGCGGATTGGGGAGGGGCCAGGTGGGGCCTAGTGGTCGGCCTGCAGGAACGCTGCTTTCCGCTGGACTACCCAGTGGGCACATGTACGGCAGGGGTCAGGGGCATGGCGGTGGCGCCCCCGAGCTGAAGGGACGGTGGTGCAGCGTGCTAGAGCTGTCTGGAGCGGCGAGCGGCGTGTTGTGCATGTTGCGTGGACGGGAGGCTGAGTCTGGGGCTGCGGCCTGCGAGCGATTGGAGCCAGCCAAGGGCGCAAATGTCGGGGCATAGGGCGTTTCATGGTGATCTGGGACGCATGCCCACTGGGTACACGATTGGCACACGGTTTATGATACCAGGAGTGTAATGACTGCCCATGAGTGACGGACACGTAATACGATTGGATGGAGCGCAGGGGTGCAAGATGCATATGAACGGTATGTGGGAGCGAAGCTATTGGCGATGGGCCACACTGTGCGTGAGGTAAACAGGCCATGTCGCCATGCCTTGGCTGAGGATGTTCGTGTCCCGCGAGGCTGCATCAGGATGGACCAGGATGGACGTGATTGCGAGTTTGCGACAGTCGAAGGGCAGGGGCGCACGACCACAGCTGCATCTGGTGGAGTACAATGCGGCTGGCGCGAGGCGGATGCGCAAAGCGGTTGAAGCGTTTGCGGACCTGGTGAGGTGCACGGCGGCATGTAATCATGCATATGACGGCGGACCTGCTCTGTCGCCTTGGGACCTGGCACCTTGTAGCCCTGCACCGCCCCGTGGCCATGTGCTGTGATCTCCAGTAGGGCAGCCGCACAGTGCACAGCTAGCTGTTCCGCCATGGCTGCAACGCCATAAGAGATGACCAGACGTGTGCCCTCCTCGCTGTACTGCTCCATACGCCCAAAATCCCCCACACCAATCGCATTTACTTGTCTTCTGCAGCAGCCTAGCGCTGGTTGGTGGCCAAATCCGAAGGCACATGTCCACTCTGGTCCCTGCTGGTGCACTACACGTGCCACTTAGGGCCACGTGGCAACACGTGGCTCCGAGCTGCGCTGGGCCTCGCACACCAACACGCACCAGGGGAGATCAATTCCCCCCTACGACGCACAGTCACATAGCCAGTACCGTAGTTGTGGTTGTGGCCTGTGGGTACAGGGTGCCCTGCTACACAGCACGGCCAGGCAACAGCTGCACCCACAAAAGCCACAATGGCGAACGGTGCGTTGGGTGCCACTGACGCTGCGTAAGGTAGCAGCGCAGCGGCAGCGCGGTACGCGCGGATGTGGGCGTGGGCGTCGGTGCAGGGTAGGGCAAATTGTCCGCTTTGTTCCTGCTGATTGGTAGCTGCCCTAGCTGTATGTCACCCAAGGCCACAGCCGTGGTGGAAAACTGCAAGGTTGCCATCGGAGCTTGTCCTTGAACGGTTATACTGCAACTAAGTGAAAGCCGTCGCAATGGGGCAGTGCGCCAGGACGGTTGCACCCGATGCAGACTGGGTTCACACGCCACGACGCATTACGGGCTTAACGCCAGCAACACACGGCGCATTACAGGCTTAACGCCAGCAACACACGTCACGCACCACGTGCCGTCCGCGGCTAGCTACCCCGCACATGTGGGCCACTGAGAGTCTGCAACTTGACGAGGAGTGAACCATTGGATAGGACGTGCACGCTGATGTCGCCATGACAACCTGTTGCTGCGCACTATTGCTTTGCTTGCTTTTCCTCACAAAAGCAGTACTGCAATCGGACCATAGCTCCTCGCATCATCCACCCCTCCGGCCACCTCGCTCCATCTCGCAATTTGCACCATGCGTGCAGCAATCACACTCCCGCCGCCAGCAGCCCGTCTGCAACTCCCAGCCCATTCCCAGCCACCACGCCCAGCCCACAGGCACACGTTACCCCTATCCCAACCCCCAACCCCCTACGCGTTGCTGGGGAACACGTGGTAGAAGTGGTACAGCTCGTCCTCCGCGTCGTACGCGCCCACCTCAGTCGTACACACGGCGCACTGCACCCGCCTGTACTGCGCCGACGGCTTTGACCGCTTCGGCCGCCGCCCGCCACCCCCCCCGCCGCCGCCGCCACCGTGCGCGACAGGGTCGTACGGCTGCTCGTCCACGTCGCAGTTCATTACGAACATGGCTCGGTACTGGCTGTGGTACTTCTCGTGGCGCTGGCAGTCTATGCACAGGGTGGTGAAGCAGCCCGGACATGACAGTACGGCGTCCGACACGCGCCCCGAGCGCTGCTGCTCCATCCACCGGGCGTCCGCGTCATCTGCACGCACGGGATTTGGGTTTGACCACCGTTTGGTACATCAACTTGGCGCAGCGCTGCTCCCACATGGGGGTTTCCGCGCCATGTGCAAGGGATTTGGTTGGATCAGGGATCCCCATGGTTGCACTCAGTGTGTGGCGAACCCGAGTGACACGGGGGGGCCATGCACTGGGGAGCTCGCATTTTCGCGTGTGGAGGACAGCTGAGCAGCAGCCGAGCTTTTGCCGGCGGCATCGCCTGTGTCAGCGGCACCCTGCGCGGGAGGCCCTCAACAGTGGCCCCAGTGCCGCTCCCCAAAGCCAGAACCTACAAAAGTGCAAACCAAAATCCCCAAGACACCTGCACCCGGGCAGGTCTTCTACAATCCCTGTCCCCGTGTCTGCACCCTCTCTGCCCTCATTCCACGCCCTCATGCCCACCTTTACCCCCCGCTGACCTGTCCGCCGCCCTTCATCCTGCCCACCCAACCGCCCCGCCCACCTGCCCCCTCGTCGTACAGCTGGTCCTCCTCCCCAGGTGCCAGCCGCCCATCGCCCTCATCCTCAGATGACGTGTCACCGCCGCTGCCCCCGCCTCCGCCGGCTACCCCGCCTCCGTCGCTGCCACGACGCCCAGGTCTCCCCTGCACTCCGCCGCTGGCCTGGGCGCGTCCCCCCTGCCCGCCTGATCTAGACCCCCCTGACGCAGCACCGGCCCCTCCTTTAACCCCACTCCCTCCTCCCGCGTCTTGCGGTCCTGGGATGCTGCTCTGTGCAGCCGTAGCAGGTGGCTGAGAGGGTGCAGCAGGGCTCCGTATGGAGGGCCCAGCGTCAGCGTCCATGGCCGCTGGTTCAGGGCCTGATATTTCCATCCCACACACTGCTGATGCTGATGAGCTGGTTCTAGGTGGCGTTAGAGATTCGGCAAGACTTGCAAGGTTCCCCCGTCTGTGGCGCCTCCTGAGCTGCGGAGGGGCTTGGCGACGCCACCCGCCGGGCGTTGCTGGCTGCAGCCGAATTGCGCGTCGGCAGGCGAACAGTATTGATTGTCCTGAAAGGATGCGATTACTTATAGGAGCTCGAAGCGCTGTTGGTGGTCAAGCGGCTGCAGCAGCAAGATGGCAGAGCTGAATGAGAGCTAACGACTGTAGAGCGGCCAAAGACGTGGTGACTACTTTGGTGACATGTCATAAAGCTCTATGGACATACAGCAACATGTACGCTGCTGCCAAAGGCGTTGCCGCGACTGTTGCCGAAGCCTCCGAAACCTAATGCCTTGTCAGGACTCCCCAGCACGACCACTCAACATACAGTGATGATTTACAAAATGTAGAGACAAATTGCGGGGGAAATCAGGTATCTCGATCCAGTCATGGCGGGAGCGCCAAGCGCGACTCTCTTGGTGGTCGCGGTGTACCTTGCGATCCAGAGTGCTGTCTTAAACCTCATTAACACAGCGGTGACAGATGACTACATGGTGCGTCAACGCAGCCCGACACGTCCAGCGCTGTTCTGCCGGAGGCGCACCTCCCTTGCCCCCGCACGCCCTTCCTTCCCTGCCGGTGGCCGCGAAACTACGCATGTGGCAGCTGCATGCCAACGCCCGGGGAATGAGCAACACAGACTCAGCAGGGTAATTTGACGCTCCCGCAGGACGAGGTGTTCCACGGCCCCCAGGCCCGGGAGTACTGCCGAGGAGCGTTTTCCTCTTGGCATCCCAAAATCACCACTTTCCCTGGGGTGTACTACCTGGGGGCAGTGTACGGCTGGGCCAGGTGGCTAGTGCAAGCAGGCATGAGCGGCGGGCAGGGCCCCACGGTGGGTCCTTGGACGGGGAAAAGTGGGTACCCGCTAGCACACCTGCACGTTACATGTTACCATATCAGCACAGGAATGGAGGCTCGACATGCAGCGGGGCGGGCACTGCTAGGGGAAAGCATGTAACAGCTCGAGCATACCATATAGTCCATAGCTCGCTTGTGTGAATGCTCGACGAGCGGGGCTCCAAACCCTGGCCAGCAGCCCCGCAGAGAATGGAGCCAGTACCCACGAAGGTACCAGGTCCCCACTCACTTATCCCCGAAGCGTGCGTAGTGCCGACGAGGGACCATACCTGTCCCCCGATGCCTTGTAAACAGCACTGCTGCAAGACTGATGCAACTGACCGAAGCCCATGCCCTACTGACATGAGCTTATCCCACAATTCCGTCCCCGCACTACTGCAGCTGGACGCCGCCTGCTCCACCCCGTTCCTACGCTCCCTCAACGTGCTGCTGTCGGGGGCGTGCCTGCTTGCCGTGGCAGCCATACTCCGGGCACAAACGGAGCAGCAGCAACAACACCAAGACAAGCGGCGGCCGCAGCAGCCTGCAGATCCTGCCGTCGCAGCTCGTTCTGAAGCTGGGACGGTGGCCCAGCGAAGAGGAGGCGGCGGGGGAGGGTGCGAGGGAGGGCGTGGCGGCACGTGGGCGGAGCTGCTGTACACGTTAGCGCTGTGCTGCTACCCGCTGCACTGGTTCTTCGCCTTCCTGTACTACACGGACGTGGGCAGCCTGCTGTTCCTGCTGCTGTGCCACCTGCAGGTGGGGCGTGGGTGGGGCTGGATGTGTTTTGTGTAGTGTCAGGGGTGCAGCTAGGGGTGATGCGGTACGGTACGCGGAAGGTGCTGCTGAGTTAGGGAAGGGCACTCACTATCCGCGGAGCGTCCAGATTCTTCTAAAAGCTCAGCGGTCGCATGTCTCTGAGTCTGCAGCTGCAAGTTCTGGGCTGCAGGTATTTCGCGAGCGTGTTGGCGGATGCTGTGGGCAACAGCTGTACTGTGCGGCAGGCTGGTCCTTGGCTGCATGGCTCCACATGACTGACTGCGCCGTACCGTCGCCTTGTGACAGGCCACCCGGCGGCGGTACGGCAGTGCGGCGCTGGCGGGCGCTGCCGCGGTGCTGATGCGGCAGACCAACGCGGTGTGGGCGGCCTTCGTGCTGGGGGAGGCGGTGCTGGACCGGATAGGCATGCTGCTGCCGCCGACGTCGCAAGACACACACACCGCACAACCAGCCGAGGGACGCGCCAGTGGCAAAAGCAGTAAAGCTGCTGTCTTTAGCGCGCAGCGGTCGCAAACCCCGCTGCTGTTAGAGGTGGCTGAGGCCCTGCAGCGAGTGTGGCAGCAGGGCCCGCAGTTGGCAGCCTCCCTTTGGCCGTTGCTGCTCCCTCCCCTGGCCTTTGTGGGCTTCTTGGTGGCCAACGGCGGGTCTGTGGTGCTGGGGGACAAGGAGGCGCACACGCCCGTCAAGCACGGGGCCCAGCTGCTGTACTTTGGCGGCTGGACCGCCGCCATGCTGTGGCCGCACATGGTCGCGGAGCTGCCCGCGGCGGTGGGGGCCGTACGGCGGCAGCCGGTGGCGGCGCTGGTGGCGGCGAGTGTGGCGGTGGCGGCGGCGGCGGGCGTAGCGCACGTATCCACGCTGGCGCACCCCTACCTGCTTGCGGACAACAGGTGGGCACTGGAGGCATGCGGCAGGGCTGCTGCTCCTTGTCACTCCACCTGAACGGGTGCCCGTGGCAGCAGCCTACGCACATTCACGTACGATGTCTACTGCTCCTTTTGTGCCTATCACGTCCACCGTGAGGACAGCTAAGCGTGCTCAGGCCGCTGGCCATACACCACCGTTGCCTTAGCCACCTTACCACTGAGCCTCCCGCCTCCCTTCCCCACCTGCTGCCCAGGCACTACACGTTCTACCTGTGGCGGCGGCTGCTGGCCCGCACCCCCGCCATGAGGTACGCGCTGGCGCCCGCCTACGCCGCCGCCTGGGCGCTTCTGCTGGCGGCGCTGCGGCGGCACGTGTCGCGGCTGTGGGCGGCGGGGCTGTGCGCGTGCCTGGCGGCGCAGCTGCTGCCAGCGTGGCTGCTGGAGCTGCGGTGAGGGCGGGATCCTGCGCCCTGGGGACAACAACACGCAGGCCCTTTGTTTGCACATGTGGCCGGTGTCTGCCCGCCTGCCTTGCCTGCCTGTCAGTGCGTGTATCACGATTGGGCGTGAAGCAGCATGTGCGCAGCCGCTCCAGCGTGAGTGGGTGTTGGGGTCCCGGTGGTACCAGAGCGAGCCGCTCCTTGGCGCTGTGGCCCACACCTGTGCTGATGCCTACATGGTGACTACACTTCTTTCCGGTAACGCTGATTCGCCGTACCGCCCACCGACCCCCTTGCCACGCCTGTTCACAGCTACTTCACTCCTGGCTTCTTCCTGATTGCCCTACGGCTGGCGCCCCGCCCGCCACCGTACGGCACCCCGGGGCTTCAAGGCACGTGGCAGTCGCTGGCGTTGCTGGCCACCTACGCCGCCATTAACGCGGCTACGGTGTGGCTCTTCGTGAAGCGGCCTTTCACGTTCGGAGACGGGACTGTGGGCCGTTTCATGTGGTGACATGATATTCCGATGTACGAAATGCGGCGAAGTGGATGGGAACTGCAGGTAGACAGCGAAAAGAGCTGCGCTTAGTGCTTAGGGTGTGACGATGGACGGACGGCTCCAAGCCGGCGCTGCACAAGTTGCTTGCCACCCGGCTGCCTTTTCGCAGTTAAGTACATGACTGGCCACTGGGGAGGTTGTGCGTGTCGTCACAAGCAACGTTCTCTCAATATAAGCTGGCGTACCCAGGGTGTCAGGTTGAGCTGTCCCATTGATGGTCGGGCACGGGGTTTGAATCCAGTATCCACGAGGACGTGTAAATTTCACCCGAGCGGGCAACCCCGTGCATGGCCTTGCTTTTACCACCCTTGACAGGATAACGAAGGCTTGCCGTCACAACGGCATCGCTGCAATACTTGCACATGCAGTCCAGAGCCAAGATCCAAAAGCCAACGTACCCCCATGCTTCGCCAGCTCTGTACACTCAAGGGAATATTAGTTCAGATACTCATCACCAGCCTGCAAAGGGCGCACGTCCCAAACGCCGAACAGGCCCGTTGGAACTCTGTGACCTCTTCCATCTACAACCTGCTACCCAGCCGCCTGCATCGTAGCCCTCCAGCCTGCTTCAGGCGCCGCACCCTACGGTTACCTCCTTGCTCCCCAACACACCAGGCGACGTGCCATACGGGGTGTGCAGTGCCACAGAACGCTCGCGGCACCAATGGTCCACCAAGGACGTGGCACAAAGGACCACGTCTACAAGCCAGTGTCATTGCCCCTTAAAACACAAGCAGTTTAACACGCGACCAGCAGCAGCGCACACTGCGACACCGATGTAGATGCCATGCAATGCAACAGGCCAACAGCGCGCACTAGCGCCGGAATAATCCGGCCATGCAACACAAACCAAAAACGCCAGTTGGCGTGCATCCAGGAGGTAAGGAAACACATGGCCGGACCGGACCACTTGGCCAGGCACAGCAGTTCGCATGTACATGTACAGAGAGCATCATTCATTCCCAAGGGAGGCAGCGTACAGCAGTCAACACTCCGAGAGGAGCAGCATACAGCAGTCACAATCAATCGCGAAACAGTCAAATGGAGGACAGGTCGGTGCCGTCGTACACAGCGGTTCAAAAGTCAACAAAGCGGAAGGAGACATGCCAAGGCAGCGTTCCATGTGCCGGGTCAGCGCCCCAAATGCGAGCCGCATCCCGCCCTGCGATGCACACACGCACACCGGAGCAAGGGCACCCCATACTGAAGGGGGCCCAACCACAGACCATGCATGCATATATGGCAGTAGTTGTAGGAAGACAGCGGCAGGAGGCACAGAAGGCCTCCTGCACGCCAGGAATGGGAGAGATATGTGCATGCAGGGCATCTAAGCCCCGGCGAACGAAAAACACCCACACTGGATACTTCCACCCATGCATGAACGCATCAGATTCTCTTCTCTTATAGCTGGTCTCCTCCTTCACCTCCGGCAGCCCACGTTTGCCCACTCCGCCGCCGAGCACAAATGCTTCCTGATTTGCCAAGCATGTGCCACCTCACTACCTCCTCCTCATCTACCACCTCTCTCCTTCCTCCAATAGCTCCAGCGCCTGCTGCGCGCTGGGCCTGTCCCACGGGTCGGCCGCGCAGCACGCCTCCGCAAACGCCTCCAGCAGGGCCACCAGCCGCCGCGCTGCCCGCCCGCACGCCGCCGGCCGCACCCGCTGCAGCTGCTCCCTCGCCTCCACGCCCACCGAGTACACGTCCGTGGCCAGGCACACCCACGAGCGCTCCCGCCCCAGGTCCTGCTCGGGCGCCTGCAGCGGCGGCGTCATCATGCCGCTGCCCGCCAGCGTGCAGTGCCCAGGCGGCAGCACGCGGTGCGACTCGGCGTCAATCCGCAGCGCGTTGCGCAGATCCACACTGCACACACCCCGCAGCCCATTTCGCCGTTCCCCGCCCATATCGCTACCCTCCTCCTCGTCTGTGTATTCGTCTGAGTCCGTGCCGTCGCCGTCCGAGTCCATGCTGTTGCAAGGGTGTGCCAGCACACAGTTCTCCCCCTTGACATCGTTGTGCACCACGCGGGCTGCGTGCAGCGGCACCAGGCACCGCAGCAGACCCACCAGGTAATCCACCACCAACCCCGCCGCCTCCGCCGCCGCGGCTCCAGCCTCCCTCCTCCGCCCCGCCGCCTCTGCCGCCGCGTGCCTGTCAAGCTGCTCCGTCAGCAGCTCATCCAGTACGGCGTCCAGCGAGCCGCTGTCGTACCAGTCGTACACGGCCACCAGCCGCATGCCGTACTCGGAATCGCCAGGCGCGGGTACGCAGCGCCAGCCCAGCAGACGCGCCATGCGGAGGCCCGCCGGCGTGCCCTGCAGCGCCAGGTGGTTGACCAGCTCCTGGCCCAGGCCCCGGGCCTCCCGCCACCCGCGCAGTTTCCACACCTTGACCGCCACCGACCCAGATGGGCACGGCTGGCCGCCGCCGCTGCCACCGCACCCGCACAGCAGGTCCACTGCCCCCTGCTCGCTCGAAGCTGTGGCGGCAACATTGCGGACCCCAGCGCTGCACGCAACGTCGCCAAAGCCGGGCGGCGACGCAGCAGTACCAGAAGCCCGCCGCATGGCCATCCCGTTTGGCCCCCGGGGGTCGGGCACGCGGAACACGTCCGCCACTCGGCCACGTGCCACCACCTCCACCTCGGCCCCGCCGCCGCCCATGGCCTCCACCACGCAGTCCACCAGGTCCAATCCACACCCGGGCAGCTGCATGCGCCGTGCCGCCGCCTCCGCCAGCACCTGCCCCGTCACCAGGCGGCACTGCTCCTCCAGCCCCAGCTGCAGGCCAGATACCGCCCGCTCCGCCGCCGCCGCACGCGCTTCCGCCGCCGCCACGCACGCAGCCGCGGCCTCCGCAGCCGACCTGGCCTCAGCTGCAACCTGCTCCGCAGCCGCAGCGCGCGCCTGCGCCGCCTCCAGTTGCGCCCGCAGAGCACCCACCATTTGCATCAGCTGCGCATTCTGCTGCTTCAGCTCCAGCTGTATGGCACGCTCCCGTACCACGAGCTCATCTGGGTCAGCTTGGCAGGCCGCATCCGCGGTGGTAACCGCTGCCTTTGGCGACGGCGGCAGCGTGGACATCTGTGGTGGCGGCAAGCCGCTGGCCGCCAGCGCCAATGCCTGGCTGATACTGCCCACGCTGGCGCTCATGCAGCTGCTCATGCGGCCCATGCTGGTGGTACCTGAACTTCCTGACGTGGACGTCAGCAGGCTACCATCCCGCGTGGCGCTTGGGCTGCCGGCGGGGGAGGCGTCGGAGGAGGATGCGACGGAGCGGGAAGGGGAGTCCAGCAGGGCTCGGGCTCGGGCGTATTGCGCCGGACCTGCGGCCGGGCTCAGCAAGGGGTTGGAGCCATCAGCGAGCTCCTGAGCAGCCACCGCGTCGAATACTGAGCCCCACGAGTGGCATGAGTGGATGGAAAAGGTGCCCAGGGAGCGTGTGGAGCTCCGGGCGGGAAGGCTGTGCGCCGGCGGGAGGCGGCCGGGGCGGAGGGAGCCGCTGCCAGGCAGCTGGGAGGGCGAGGGGCGGCCGAGGTTGGGGGCTGCGTCGTTTCCTGGAGCGGCGGAGGGGTGCGCGTGTGCCTGCAGTTGCTGGGGGTATGGGTTGAGGAGGTGTCGCGCGCCGGTGCGCTTGCGAAGGGCCTCACGCTCGGCCTCTGCCGCGTGCAGCCGGGCCTTCAGTTGCGCCCCCTGCTGCTGCTGGCGGTGCAGCGCCGCCAGGGCGCACAGCAGCTGCTGCTGCTGGCGTTGTAACACACTGGAGCACGCAGCTGTGGCCGTGGCAAAGGCGAAAAGCGAGCTGCCCGGCAGGTCGTCTCCTGCTGGCTGATAAGTCTTGGCGGCGGTAGGAAAGGGGACATGCTGTCCCGGGATGCAGAGCACCGGATCTTGGTCTGTGCCGGTTTGCGCTGAGTCTGGCACGGTGGCAACAGGGCTGATGGGAGCGCCGTTGAAGTAGCCCTCGTATTGCGGCTGCAGCCTGAGGCTCTTGAGGTTCAGGCTTGGAAACGGAGCTACGACGGATGCAACGGGACTGTGTGGCCGGCTCATTGCAGTGCTGCAAAGACCTGCAATTGGGCGGAGGGCAGGGAAAGGCTTCGTTGTTTGTAGGGTGGTTGGTGGGGCACCCGACATATGCACATCATGTGCAGGCTTAGCGATGTGTCATAACAGGATACGCGCCGTTTGTAGTGTGAGGCTACTGCGCTGCAGGGGCTAGGTCGTTTGGTGGAGCCTGGCGAGAGGCCGCAGCGACAGCAGCGGTTGGTGTCCAGCAGGAGCAAGACGCCAACGACCCCGGCTTGCTGCTAACGGTCATGCTAGCAACTGAGATTTGTGCTCCACGGGCAGCACGCTTAAGCTGGTCGAAGCTTGCTGACGCAAACCGAGCGTCGAAGCCTCCTCACGCCAGTTTCACATGCCTAGCATTTGAGGAGCCCCCAGGTTTTTGAGATTTGATGCACTCGTATCATCGCACGACGCCCCCGTCGCAGGGGTTGGAACTGACAGGTAAGGCCTTGCATGACGGCATGTAATCAGAGCGACAATACACAGAAATATATACTTACTGGCATACGTCACTGGGTAGCCTGGGACGCTGATGCGGACTTCTGTTTCGTCTCTTCCACGTTCCAGACTTCTTCAGAGTGCACTCTGAACCGGAGGCAATCCTACAACCGCGGAGAGTATGTCACGTACTCCATACAGTTGAGCTCGCAGATGACTATCCTTTTGGGAGAGCAGAACAATTGCAACTGACGCGTTCTCCTCGCCCGTGCTGCGGACCAGCCAGTTTCCCCTCGCACCTTACCTTTAGCAGAAATGTAGTCGTTCGGGAGGTCAGGATCGGCTCTTCCGTCGGTGCCGAGGCCCCGGCAGTGGTGACCTCGACTGCAGAGAGGAAAGGACGATGACTACGCAGCAATGGTTTTATGTACGATGCAATTAACGTTCTTTAGCGTGTTCACATGCCTTCAGCTGATGTCTTAAGAGAAGAGAAGAGAAGAGAAAGTTGCGGATTCGGTAAATCCCTGCCGTAAAAGGCAGGTCAAAAGCTTCGGCGCTGCGCAAGCCAGTGAGGACCTGGCTGCTGCATCTCAGTTTTCAAATCATAAAGCTTTGTATGATGTAATCGAGTGAGTTGCTGTGCGCTCCAGGTTAAGAGACAGTAAAGGCATGCGACATGCTCAGTTTGGTCACATAAGGAGTTTATGCGTGGCCGTAAACAACCACGTAGCACGAATTATCGGTTGACTTGCGCACGTCTGCGTTTCCTCCGTGTTGCCTCCCTCTGTTGACCCATGGGACGGACTTGATGACGGGATGAGCCTGTGATCAGTGTGCTCTTGCGCTCCCCGCCGATAAGCATGCACGAGCACCCACTGGTAGGTGTCTAAATGGTAAGAAGCGCATGGCATTAAAAGCTCCAGACTGGGAACACCCAGGACACAGCCACGGCGTTCATGCACCAATGCAGCAGCTAGCTGGGCGTGGTTGGATCCTTTCCCGTCCTCTCCAGTGCTGTAGCAGGAGCGAGCGGGACACCATACGCGCTCCCCTCTGTGCCTCCAGTCCCAAATGCTCTTGCAAGTTGCAACTAGTAGGTGCTTTGCTGCTGGCGGTGACTGACCTACACCGTAGTGCGGCCAAGGCAGCCCCATGTACGCCATGCATTTGCCGCGAACAAGTATCTTCGTCGGCTTAGCGCCTGGAGATAGTTACCAATCAACTTTGCCTTTTAGATGGCAGTGTCACAGGCACCGCGATGGAGCATATCTACAGTTTCCGCGCGCGGCTTCAAGTCCTTCGGCACGGAATGGAGCAAAGCGCGCCTTGGCAGTCAGCGCTTGGTGGGCATTGTGGGGCCCAATGGCAGCGGCAAGAGCAACCTGCTCGAGGCCGTGCTGTTCGCCGCGGGGTGCCCCGCCAGCGCCATGCGCGCCAAAACACTGCGCGAGCTCACCACAAGCGACGACCCTAACACGGTGCGCTGTCAGCTATCGCTGCTTTGAACCAGTCACTCGAGTAAATTCTACCGGTAGAGCGCATTTGACCCTGCACCTCTGTGACGCCCTTGGGCGCCTCTGCTAACGCCTACGGGACACTGGCTAACGGCATGCCTGAACGCGATGCCATAGCCCCCAGCCCCACGCACATGCCAAAAAAGCGCCATTCTCACGGTTCCTGTCCCCCGCCCACTGCCCCCGCAGCCCTGCGAAATTGAGCTCGTTATTGAGGAGTCGGCGACAGTGGTGGGCCAGCAGCCGGCAGCGGGAGGCCGGGGCGCGAAGCAGCGAGGTGCGGCTGCCGGAGGCCGCGGGGGCGGGGGCGCCGCCGCGCACAAGGCGTCGGCACCACAGCAGCAGCAGCAGCAGCAGCAGCAGCAGCAGCAGCAGCAGCAGCAGCAGCAGC
>VFQN01002077.1_pt1 | contig 31933 bp, 25 predicted proteins | sample 3512371 | NCBI WGS metagenome assembly VFQN01 (sample SAMN10412370, study PRJNA504923) | tailings metagenome | isolation source: Replicate 2 from Balatoc abandoned mine | place: Philippines: Itogon, Benguet | collected 2017-08-28 | reverse complement strand
GAATGCTGGACCCGCCACGGTAGGGACGCCTGTCCCAGGCGTCCGTGGTGGCCGTGTGATCGGCCTCCGCACCCGGCGGACGGCGGGGCCGCCTCCTACCTCATGTGCTGGCAGGCATCAGGCATCAGGCATCAGGCATCACGCCGGCAGCACGTATGGCGTCCGCATCGGACGCGACAGCATCGCGTTGGCCTCGTCGTCGTTCAGAAACCGTTCGCGCACGGGATCCCATTTCAGGCGGCGCGGCAGCTTCATCGCGATGTGGTGCAGGAGGCAGGCCGAGCACGAGCGATGCGCGACTTCGACGGGGGCGATGGGATCGCGACGCGTGCGGATGCACTCGATCCAGTTGCCGTGGTGGCTGGTGCTTTCGTACAGCCGTACGCCGTCGGGCCCGATCTGCGACTCCAGGATCCGCGGATCGCTGGCGGCCAGCGCCTGTGCGTCCTTCAGGCGGGCGACAGGGTCGCTCGACGTGACCGACTCGTTGCCTCGCGACACGATGATCCAGCCCTCGGTGCCCTCGAAGCGGATGCCATTCGGGAAGTCGCCGCTGACGATCATGTGCACGCCATTGGCGTAGAGCGCTTCGGTGCGGAACGGGCCGTGCACGTTCCAGAGCCCGCTCTTCGGGAACTCGGCCGTGCCCCAGACCTCGACGGGGCCGGTGTGCTCGGTGTCCATCCCCCAGTGCGCCGTGTCGAGGTGATGCGCGCCCCATCCGGTGATCATGCCCGCGCCGAACTGTTCGCAGCGCAGCCAGCCGGGGCGGTCGTACCCCTGCTGCGGGTGTACGCGCATCTCGGTGTAGTAGACCTTCGGCGTCGAGCCCAGCCACATGTCGTAGTTCAACGTCGGGGGCACCGGCATCTCGGGCGCCTCGGGGCCTGACGGGTCGCCCGGCAGCCCGACCTGCACGGTCTTCACCTGCCCGATGCGGCCGTTGCGCACGAGCTCGCAGGCGCGGCGGAACTGGATGCCCGATCGCTGCTGGCTGCCGATCTGAAAGATCACGCCCGACTTGTGGACCTCGTTGCTCAGCGCCCGGCCTTCGGCGATCGTGAGCGACGCCGGCTTCTGCATGTAGATGTGCTTGCCGGCCCGCGCGGCGGCGATGCCGATGATCGCGTGCCAGTGATCGGGCGTGCTGATGATCACCGCATCCACGTCGCGGTTGGCCAGCAGCTCGCGATAGTCGCCGTAGCCGGTCACGCCGTCGTACGGCTTGCCGAGGGCCTTGGTGTAGTGCCCGTTGACCAGCGCCTGGGCCTCGGTCACGCGGCGCGCGTCCACGTCGCACACGGCGACGATGCGCGTGCCGGCGTGGGCCCACACACCGGGCATGTCGTGCCCGCGCGAGATCCGGCCGACGCCGATGGCTCCGATGGCGATCTGGTTGCTCGGCGCCTCGGCGCCCAGCACCGACGCCGGGACGATGGTCGGAAACGCCCGCGATTCCGTCGTCATGATCACCCCTGCATCGTCGGAGACTGCGCCCTGGCCTGCGCCTCGAGCACGAGTTGCATCGCGAGGAAGCAATGCGCCTGCGACATCGCCGTCTCCGTGCGGTCGAGGATGTCGCTGACGATCTGTCTGCCGTAGGGGAGCTCCACGTTGGCCGTGTCCACGTAGACCGTCTGTTTCTGGTCCGAGAGGAACAGGTGGTTGCCGCCGGGACGCCCGGTGATGTCCACGTTCTTGCGGATCTCGATGAAGCCGTCGGAGCCGAGGATCGTGAGGCGACCGTCGCCCCAGGTCGGCAGTCCGTCGGGGGTGAACCAGTCCACGCGGATGTAGCCGGTGCCGCCGTCGCCACGGACCATCATGTCGCCGAAGTCCTGGAACTTCGGGTGTTGCGGCGTATGGACGTTGCCGGCCTGGGCGGCGACGACCTCGGCCTTCGTCGAGCCGGTGAAGAAGAGGAACTGGTCGGCCTGGTGCGAGGCGATGTCCACCAGGATGCCGCCATAGCGCGCGACGTCGAAGAACCACTCGGGCCGGCCCTTGAAGCCCGCGCGGTGCGGCCCGAGCCCGATCGTCTGCAGGACCTTCCCGATGGCGCCGGCCTTCACGAGTTCACCGGCCTTGACCGTGGCCCGGTTCTCGAATCGCTCGCTGTAGACGATGGAGTAGATCCGCTTCGTCTCGGCCTGCACGCGACGCACCTCCGCGAGTTGTGCGAGCGACGTGATGCCGGGCTTGTCGGCGATGAAGTCCTTGCCGGCACGCATCACGCGCAGGCCGAGCGGGGCCCGTTCGTCGGGGATGGACGCGCTCAGCACGACCTTGACGGCCGGGTCGGCGAGGATCTCGTCTTCGCTCCGCGCGAGACGGGCGTGCGGGAAGCGCTTGCGGTAGGCCTCGACCAGCGCGGCTTCCTTCGCGTACACCCACGCCAGCTCGCCGCCCCCGCGCTGCACGGCTTCGGTCATCCCGTTGATGTGGCCGTGGTTGAGGCCGATCACGCCGAACTTCAGGCGCGGCGGACCCTGCCAGCCTGGCTGGGAGGCCTGGCGTGCGACCGTGACGGCGCCTGGCGTCGGCCGGGCCGTTGCCGCCGTGGCCGGCAGCAGCGACGACAGCGCGGCGACGGCACCTGACGTGCGCGTGACGAACGTGCGGCGACTGACGGGGGAGACCTCGAGTCGCTGCGCGGATGGACGAGGCGAATCGGACACGACGGATCGGCTCCTGCGTCTCTGGCGCGATAGGGGACCGGCGCATCATGGCACGGCCGGCGTGCCGGCTGGTAGGGCCTCGCGTCAGTGCAGGGCGGCTTCACCTGCCCCGCGCGGGACGCAGAGCATGGCGACGAGGGCCAGCGCACTGTAGCCCGCCATGAGGAGGAACAGCGGACGATAGCTGCCGGCCAGCTCGAAGATCGCGCCGTTGAGCGGATCGCCGATGCCGCCACCGAGGGCCATGCCCAGCAGGAAGATGGCCGCGAGCAGGCCTCGGTGCGCCGGAGGGATGGGCTCGACGAAGAGTGGATAGGCGTTGACGGTCGGCAGCGTCCAGCACGCCGAGGCCAGCGCCAGCAGCGGCGCCGCGGCGGCCAGGGTCGTCACCCGGTCCAGCGCCGCCAGCGTGATCGCCATCAGCAGGAAGCCGCCGATCATGGTCGCCCGGCGCCCGAGCCGCACGCCGATCGCACCGGCGGGCAACGCTCCGAGGGCACCGCCGATCGCCCACGCGATGAAGCCCAGCGCGACGTCCTCGCCCCTCACGCCGAACCGCTCGGTGCCGTGCAGGGCGAACCAGGTGGAGAACGACTGGAACGTCAGCTGCAACAGCAGCGACGCCACGAACACGGCGCGCAGCCCCGGGATGCGCCCGCGAGCCGCCTGGCCGACCACGCCGAGCAGTGCGGACCACGTGGGGTCGGCACTGCCCGCGGCGGCGGCCGGCACGTGGCGCCAGGCCCGGGCGAAGACCGCGGCGATGACCAGGACCGTGACGGCGGCGACGAGGAACGCGGCCCGCATGCCGAGCGCGCGGCCGAGCATCAGGAACACGATGGCGCCGACGCACATCTGGAACGTCACCGACGCCATGCCGAGCGACCGCGCACGCGAGGGCAGGACATCGGCCACCAGCGCCTGGAACGGCGACCGCTGGAGGTTGATGCCCGTGTAGAGCACCACCATGGCCGCGACCACACCCGCCAGGCCCGCGCGCGACGAGAGCGGGAAGACCGCCATGCCGACCGCCGCGAGGCCGAAGCCGAGGGCCACCAGCGACACGCGACTGCGGCCGCGCCGTGCCGCCGCGTCTGACGCGGCGCCGGCCAGCGGCACGAGCAGGAGCAGGAGGACGTTGTCGATCGCCATCACGGCCCCGATGCGGGCCGGTCGGTCCCCGATGGCCTCGCGGACGACCAGCGGGACGAACGTGCTGAGCAGGGGACCGGTGACTCCGGCAAACAGGCCGCCGAGCCCGACGAGGGCGCAGGCCCCGAGTGCCAGGCCGCGAGCGGGAGGGGCGTCCGCGCGCGGGGCGGCGGACACGCTGGTGTCGTGCATGTGCCGCGGGATGATCCGCCAGCCCGCCTGCGTCGGGCAATACGGCAAACACACTACACGCAGCAGGCGGCGCTTGACGGCGACGGGCCGCGGGCATAGTGTCGCGGCAGACACCAGTCCAGACGGTCCACCAGCGGCGGGGAAATCCGCGCGCGAAGGGAGGAGTGACCATGACGACTCTCGTGCGACACATGCTCGCGGGCAAGCCGGAGGTCTACACCGTGCCGCCCGACGCGACGGTCTTCGACGCGCTCCGCCTCATGGCGGAGAAGAACATCGGTGCGGTGCTGGTGACGGCCGACGGGGCGCTGGTCGGCATCCTGTCGGAGCGTGACTACGCGCGCAAGATGGTGCTGCACGGCAAGAACTCGCGCGAGACGTACGTGCGCGAGATCATGACCGACGAAGTCGTCAGCGTGGCGCCCACCTGGTCGTGCGGCGACTGCATGGCGCTCATGACCGAGCGTCACGTGCGGCACCTGCCGGTCCTCGACGAGGGGCGACTGATCGGCATCATCTCCATCGGCGACGTCGTGCGCGCGGTGGTCACCGAGCAGCAGTCCACCATCACCACCCTCCAGAGCTACATCATGAGCGGCGGCTGACGCCGCGTTCGCTGTACGGGAACGAGGGGTCGAGCGTTCAGGGGATCAGCGTCCGGCCGTGGGCGAGGGCAACGGCCTGCCCGGCCGGCGCACCAGGCACTGCAGACGGTGCGCCTCGCGCCGTCGTGCGACATGGAGGTCCCCGGCGATGCCACAGCGAGACACGATCGTTGCCTTCCCCGAAATCGCGGCGGTTGCCGCCACGTCACGCGGCAAGCGGACGCCGGGGCTCGAGTACGTCCAGAAGTTCCTGAACCGCTTCGGCTACATGGCCGAAATGGAGATCGCCGAGGCCGGCACGCTCGACGACACCACGGCCACGATGCTGCGGCGCTACCAGCGCCATCACGCATTGCCCGAGACGGGGGTGTTCGACGACGCCACGCGCGAGATGATGACCACCACGCGCTGTGGCATGAAGGACATGAACAATGGCATCGAGTTCAATGTCGTGTGTTCGTGGAACCGGTGCAACTTCACGTTCGCCTTCGACGTGGGCACCAACGACATCGGGGCCGACGGCGAGTTCCAGGCCGTCCGCAACGCGTTTGCCACCTGGGCGAGTGTGGTCAACTTCACCTTCACGGAGGTGCTGCCCACCGCCAATCCCGACATCCTGATCGGCTGGCGCCCGGCCAACGACCCCGACCACAGCATGGTCGGCGGCGTGCTGGCGCACGCCGACTTCCCGCCGGGATGCTCGGTGGTCACCAACACGCTGCCCAAGCCGGTGCACTTCGACGACCAGGAGCACACCTGGAACATCGGCGCGGCGCCCAACACCTTCGACGTCGAAACGGTGGCCCTGCACGAGATCGGGCACATCCTCGGCCTCGCGCACTCCAACGTCGCCGGGGCGGTGATGTTCCCCACCGTGTCGTCCAACTTCACCAAGCGCGTGCTCACACAGGACGACATCGACGGCATCCGCAGCCTCTACCCGGGCTGTGGCACGCCGCTCACACCCATCGGTCCGATCACGGCCATCACGCCCATCACGCTGATCTCGCCGATCACCAACATCACGCCGGTCACGACGATCACGCCCATCACGCCCATCACCGCGATCGAGCCGATCACCGCAATCGGGCCCATCACGCCGATTACGCCCATCAGGCCGATCGACCCGATTCGGCCGGTGCGGCCCGTGGGTGTGGCCAAGACGGCCAAGACGACGAAGAAGTCGGCGAAGAAGGCCGCGAAGAAGCGTCGGCCGAGGTAGGCACGCCCATGCCACGGCGGTCAGGCCGTGACGCGACACGCATCGACGGGCGCGCGGGGCCCCACGCGATCTTCGTGGGGTTCAACGCGCTCGGCGATACGTTGTGCACGACGCCGGTCATCCACGCCTACCGGCGTCAGCATCCCGACGCGCGCATCACGTACATCGTGCAGAGCGCGCCCTACACCCGCGTGCTCGACGGCAATCCCGACGTCGACCTGGTGATCTACAGCGAGTCCCTCACCAGGAACGGCCTGCGGCGTGTCTCGGTGGACTGGGTGCGCGAGCAACCCATCGACCTGTCGCAGGGCGCGACCATGGTCGTGTTCGACATGAACCACGTCTGCACCACCTGGGATGCGTTCCAGTCGCACATCGCCACGGGCTTCTCACGGCTCGCCCGCATCCCGATCGACGGCGTGCGGCCCATCGTCCACGTCTCGGCCCACGAGCGTGCCGCGGCGGCCGGGCTGGTCCGTCGACCGTACGCCGTGCTGAGCATGCACTCCAACGCGAATCCGCCGCGTGTGGGTGGTGGCGGTCGCGCCAAGGATTGGCCGGCCGAGCGGTTTGCGGCCCTCTGTGCCCACCTGCGCGCGCGGGGCATCGTCGACATCGTGGCGATCGCGTCGGAGTTCGACGAACGCCGCACCGACCCGCAGTGGCGCAGCCTGCACGGCCTGCCCATCAAGGTGGTGGCGGCCCTGCTGCAGGACGCCGCCCTCGTCGTGACGCTCGAGAACGGGATCGGGCACCTCGCGCACGCCGTGGATGCACCGATGGTGATGATCTACTCCGACATCGTGCCCCTCGGCTGGGCCAACCCCGTCGAGGCCACCCGGTGCGAGGTGCTCTACGGCGACCCGCAGGCGCTGCCGCTGGACGACGTGGTGGCGGCCGCAGAGCGCGTGCGGCTCGCGAAGCCGGACGTCGTGACGGTCGCCCCGTTTCGGAGGGCCCGGTGAGGATTGCGTTCTTCGACGACGCGACGGCGCTCGGGGGCGGAGAACTCTGGGTGCTCCGGGCCGGTCGGCACCTCGCCGCGGCCGGGCACCAGGTGACCGTCGTCTGTCCGTGGCGGTCGGCGCTCTTCCATCGGGCGCTGGCGGCGGGCCTCGACACGTTCTCGTACCTGCGGATGAACGGCATCCCGGTGTACGAGCCGATCTTCGAGGCCCTGCGCCGCCGCCGGATCGACGTCCTGCACTGCACGGTGATTGGCACCTTTCCCGAGGCCAGGGCGTTGTCCACGCTGGTGGACCGGCTCAATCGCGGGCGACGCCGGTCGCCGACGGCACTCGTGTTGAAGACCGGGCTGCCGCCCATGCGCGACATGGCGCCGGAGCAGTACGGTGTGGGCGGCGGGGCCGTGGTCGCCCGCCTGCACGTGGTGTCGGAGCACACGCGCCAGGCCTTCCTCCGTTGGTCGTCGCAGTTCACGCCGTCGTTCGTCGAGGTCGCGCGCGAAGGCATCGAGGTGCAGCGCTTCGCCGACCGGCAGGCGCGCCGCGCAGCGGCGCGCGCGCGCTGGGATCTGGCCGACCACGAGACCGTGGTCTGCACCATCGCGCGTCTCGGCGCGATGAAAGGGCTCGACAACCTGCTGCTGGCGGCGCGCCGGCTGATCGACACCCGCCACGACCTGCGCTTCCTCGTCGCGGGTGAGGGCGACCAGCGACAGCGGCTCGTCGATCTGCGCGACCACCTCGGGCTCGGCGATCGCGTGCGGTTCCTCGGCCAGGTGGACGAGGTGCCAGACCTGCTGGCGGCCAGCGACCTGCTCTGCCATCCGGCGCTGGTCGAGGGCCTGCCGAACGCCATCGTCGAAGCGATGGCCAGTGGCGTGCCGGTGGTGGCGACCGACGTCGGCGGGATCCCCGAACTGGTGCGGCACGAGGACACCGGTGTGCTCGTGCCGCCGCACGACGTCAAGGCCCTGGCCGGGGCCGTCGTGCGCGTGCTGGACGATGCGCCACTCGCCGCGCGGCTGTCGGCGCGCGCACGCGAGAGCGTGCGCACGGACTTCGACCTCCGCGCCAACCTCGACACACTGCTCACGCGCCTTGGAGAGGCCCGCCGCACCGTGGCCGAGGCGTATGCCCGACAGCGACCCGCTCCGGCGCGCCTGCCGCGCCTGCCCGTGGACGTGCTGTTCGTCATGAACGCCCTGCGGATCGGGGGCGAGGAGACGGAACTCCTCACGCTGGCGCGACACCTGAATCGCGAGCGGTTCCGGCTGCACGTCGCCAGCCTGATGCCACTCGACGAGCCCTCGATCGTCGCGCGTCTCCGGGCGCTCGGCATACCCGTGGACACGCGGGCGCAGGCGCTCGGGCCAGACGACGCGGTGGCGCACCTGCGCGCGGTGATCCGCAGCCGGCGCATCCGCGTGGTGGTCGCCTGCCAGGATGCCCGCCTCGCGGCACGCGCCGTGGACGGTCTCGGGCCTCGCGAGTGCGCGCTGATCGAGCACGGCGGGGTCGTCGCCGAGGTGTTCGCGACGAACAAGCGCCGCACGGCGCGCTATGTCGGCGTGTCGAGGGCGATTCGTGATGCCGCGGCCACCGTCATGCCGTCGGGGGCCGAGGCCGTGCTGCTGCCCAGCATGGTCGATACCGATGCCTACGCAGCGCTCGACCGCGAGGCGCTGCGGCGCGGCTTCGGCTTCGCCCCCGAATCGGTGGTCGTCACGTTCGTCGGGCGTCTCGATCCGAAGAAGCGCGTCGAGGACCTGCTCGAGGCCGTCGGCACGCTGCTGCCGCGTCACCCGACGATGCAGGTGCTGGTGGTCGGTGGGGTGGATGCGCTGCAGCCCCAGTACGCCAGCGACTTGGTCCAGCGCTTCGGCTCGGCCTTCGGGATGCGGGTCGTCTTCGCAGGAGCACGCGGCGACGTGCCCGAGATCCTCACGGCGTCCGACGTCCTCGTCCTCCCGGCCACGGGAGAGGGCATGTCGCACGTCATCAACGAGGCGGGCGCCGCGGGCCTGGCGGTCGTGGCCGTCGACGATGGCGCCGCGCGCGAGCAGCTCGCCAATGGGGTCGCCGGGTGCCTGGTGCCCGCGGCACGTCCCGACCTGCTGGCCCGTGCCCTCGACAGGCTCGCGGTCGACCCGGACCTGCGGCGGACGCTGGGCGAGAGGCTCCGCGAGCGCGTCACGCACCGGTACGGGGCCCGGCGGCTGGTGCCCCGGTGGGAGCGTCTGCTCGCGAGCGTCGCCCCGCCGCCACTCGACGCACACGGGCAGCTCGTGGCGTCCCTGGACCGTCCGCTGGACTTTCCGTCGGAGATCCAGGTGCAGACCGTCACCACGTGCAACGCTGCCTGCGTGATGTGTCCGTATCCGACCGTCTCGAAGGAACTGCCACACGAGCGAATGGACGAGGCGCTGTTCGACTCGATTCTCGACGAGTGCGCGCAGGAACCCGGCCTCAGGCGCATCGAGCCGTTCCTGATGAACGAAGCCTTCACCGACAACCGCATCGTCGACTGGATTGCGCGGGCCAAGCAGCGCGTGCCGCACGCGATGGTCACGGTGACGACCAACGGCGCGCCGCTGGTGCCGAAGGTGACCGATCGGCTCGTCCGGTCGGGACTGGATGCCATCTGGTTCAGCTTCAACGGCGCGACGCCGGAGACCTACGAACGGATCATGGGCATCCCCTTCGACCGGGTGAAGGCCAACATCGACTACCTGCTGCAGGTGCGGCCGCCGACGCTCCAGGTGTTCGTCAACATGATCGAGACGACGCTCATGGCGCCCGAGATCGCGGAGAACATCCGCTACTGGGAGAGCCGCGGCGTGCGCGCCGGGACGTCGATGCTCGTGAATCGGGCCGGCAACGTCGCCAACTACGACGACCTGCGCTACGCGCCGCAGGCGGCGCAGCCGGTGCGGACGTGCGAGCTCGTGTTCTACAAGATGTACATCCGCGCGTCGGGCGACGTGGTGCTGTGCTGCATGGACTGGCGCCGCCAGTCCGTGCTCGGCAACGTGCGACGCCAACGGCTGCGCGACATCTGGAACGGCGAGACCTACCGACGCATCCGCCAGCTGCACGTCCAGGGCCGCGATCGCGAGATTGCCCTGTGCCGTGGGTGTTCGTACACGTTGTCGTGACCCGGCGCCGCGCCGGCGGGGAGCCCATGAGACCGCTCGACTTTCCCAACAACATCCAGATCCAGACGACGTCGTTCTGCAACGCGTCGTGCGGGTTCTGTCCCTATCCGGAGACATCGCGGTCGCTCCCCATGGGCACGATGGACGAGGCGCTCTTCCGAACGATCGTGGACCAGCTCCCGGGGCGCGGTGTCGTGCTGTTGCAGCCGTTCCTCATGAACGATCCGCTGATGGACAAGCAGATCGTGCCGCGGCTGGCGTACATGAAGGCGCGGGTGCCCGAGGCACGGCTGAACATCACCACCAACGGGGCCCTGCTGCGTCCGGCGGTGGTGCGGGAACTCGCGCGCCTCGACCTCGACAGCATTCACGTCAGCTCGAACGGGCTGACGCCCGAGACCTATCGCGCGACGATGGGCCTCGACGCCGACGAGGTGCTGGCCAACGTCAATCACCTCGCCGACGCGCTCCGCGCCGCGGGCTCACGCACGAGGCTCATCGTGACCGCGCTGCTGCTCAAGCAGAATCGCGACGAGATCTTCCTGGCGCGCGACTACTGGCGGGCGCGCGGCGTCGAGTTCTTCCTGAACCCGCTCAACGATCGCGCCGGCAACCTGGGAGGGGGGCGCTTCGACGCCATGCTGCCGTTCGACGAGGACGTGAACCGCCGGCAATTGCTCCACTACGACATGTCGGGCTGTCCCAATCTGTACGCGTTCCTCGGCATCCTCTTCAACGGCGACCTCGTCACCTGCTGCATGGACTGGCGGCGCACGCTCGTGCTCGGGAATGCACGCGAGCAGAGCCTCGCCGATCTCTGGCATGGACACGCGTATGCCTCCATGCGCGAGTTGAGCGACACGGGTCGTCTCGGCGAGCGAGAGCTGTGCCGGCGGTGCGGCGAGAACCGCTTCAGCATCGACCAGGCGAGCCTGGACGATCTGGTCGCCCGATCCGGCGGTGCCGAAGAGGGGTGCGACGCGCCCTCTGCGTCGGTGCGTGTGGCGCGACACCTGAGCGCGGTGCAGGCGCAGGAGCCGGAGACGTTCAAGCTCAATCTGATACGACCGGGGAGCGGGGAGCGGGTCTCGGGTAGCGGAGCGCACGAGGGGGCATCGCGATGAACGTGACGCAGGCCGCGGCTGCGCCGGTCGATGTGAGGGTGCGGGCGCTCCCGCGCGTGCTGCTCGTGAGCATGCCGTTCGTGTCGATCTCGCGTCCCGCCATCGGCATCAGCATCCTGAAGGCCGTGCTCGCGCGGCGGGGGGTTCCCTGCGACGTGCGGTACGCCAGCATCCGGTTCGCCGAGCGCATCGGGCTCGAGACGTATGCCGTGCTCGACGAGCGGGTCAGCGACGCGCTGTTCGCGGGCGACTGGCTGTTCGCGCAGCATCTGTTCGGCGATCGACTCGACCTCGCGACGTACGCGGCCACGCTCGAAGCCAACGCGACGCCCGATGAACACCAGCGCATCATGGCCGCTCGAGCGCACGTGGCTCCGTTCCTCGAGGAGTGTCTCGACGACCTGCGCGTCGCCGACTACGACATCATCGGGTTCACGACCACCTTCGAGCAGAACTGCGCGTCGCTGGCGCTGGCCCGCGAGATCAAGGCGCGCTGGCCCGGCAAGCTCGTCGCGTTCGGCGGCGGCAATTGCGAGGGCGAGATGGGGTGCCAACTGCACCGCAGTTTCCCCTGGATCGACGTGGTGTGCTCGGGAGAAGGGGAGGAGGCCCTGCCCCGCCTGGTCGAGGCCGTGGCCGAGGGGCGGGGGCTCTCCGGTATTCCGGGCCTCATCCACCGCGACAGCGGCGGAGGCACCGTGGACAACGGCCGCGGCACGCCCATCAGGGACATGGACGCCGTGCCCACGCCCGACTACGACGACTACTTCGCTGCCGTGGCACGGAGTCCGCTGGTGCACGCGTTGCGGCCGTCGCTGCTCATCGAGACGTCGCGGGGCTGCTGGTGGGGCGACCGCTCGCACTGCACTTTCTGCGGTCTCAACGGCGCGACGATGGCGTTCCGGAGCAAGAGTCCGGACCGGGTGATCGCCGAACTCGAGGAGTTCCGGCAACGCTATCCGGCAACGCACGTGATGGCGGTGGACAACATCCTCGACATGCGGTACTTCCGCGAGGTACTCCCGCGGCTGCGCGATCGCCCGCTGGGCCTCACGCTCTTCTACGAGACCAAGGCGAACCTCACGAAGGCGCAGGTGCAGCTGCTGCGCGAGTCGGGCGTGCTGGCCATCCAGCCCGGTGTCGAGAGCCTGAGCACGCACGTGCTGCGCCTGATGCGCAAGGGCGTGACGGCGCTGCAGAACATCCAGCTGCTCAAGTGGTGCAGCCAGTACCAGGTGACGGCGGCCTGGAACCTGCTGTACGGGTTCCCTGGCGAGACGGCCGAGGACTACGCGGCGCTCGGCGAGACGATGGACGCGCTGTGGCACCTGCCCCCGCCGCACGCAGTCGGCGCCGTGCGCATGGATCGCTTCAGCCCGTACTACGACGATGCGGCGTCGTTCGGCATGGTCAACGTGAGACCGATGGACATCTACCGGTTGATCTATCCGCTCGACGAGACGGCCGTGGCCAACCTGGCGTACTTCTTCATGTACGAGCGGGCCGACGGGAGCGACCCGTCGCAGGTGCTGGGCGACATCCCCGCGCGCGTCGAGCGTTGGCGTGGCGCAGCCGGCAGCCGCCTGACCGCTGAGCGCGCCCCGACGGGTGAACTCGTCGTCACCGACACGCGCCCGAACGCGCGGCACCCGCGCATCCTGCTGCCCGGCGTGCAAGGAGAGGTCTACGGACTGTGCGACCAGCGGCATCACCGGCAGGGCATCCTCCGGGCGATGGCCGCGCGCTACGTCGTGGACGAGGGCTTCGAGCGCTGGCTCGACGCCTTCCTGGCGCAGATGGTCGAGTGGAAACTCATGGCGCGCGACGGCGATGAGTATCTGAGCCTCGCCATCCTTGACGATGCGCCCGCCGCAGCGGTGGGACAGGGGACGGCCGCATGAGTCCGCGTCAGCCCACGTGGCAGGACGTCGTCGTGGACGACCTGCTCGTCTTCTCGTCGCCGGTCGCCCTCACACGCACCACGGCGGCTGGCGTCGACACGGCGTTCAGCGAGTGGCAGGGCGATGGGCTCGTCGTGCGGATCGACTACGGGCTCTTCGTGAACCCGCTGGCGCCTGGGGCCACCGAGGAGACCATCGACGGCCTGCCAGCACGGATCGCGACGCACGACACGCCAGACGGCCGACAGACGACGGCCGTCCACTTTCCCGACCTGTCCTCCCTCGCTCGGGGCCGCAACAAGGTCACGCTCGTCGTCGAGGGGCCATCGTCTCGCTCCGCAGACGACCTGCGCCTGCTGGCGCGGAGCGTACGCTTCCGCCGCACGCCTCCGCGCTGACGGCCGGCTCCAGAGGTAGGGCCGCTGTCCCAGCGGGTCGCCGGGCGCGGGATCGACCAGTTCGCCTGCCCTGATCGACGTCGAAGGGGACAGGCGGCCCCGCCGCCAACCGGCCCTCATCGCGTCGTCGAGGATGAGGTGACGGTGAGGAGCCAGATGTCCCCCTCCGTGACGCGGCGCGTGAAGTACGCCTCGCGTCCGTCCCTGGTCAGCTGCGGCGGCCCGATGATGTCGCGTTCCACCGCGAACACGCGCTCGACCTTGCGCGTGCGTGTGTCGACGACGTGGAAGGCGCGGCCACCCGCGACGAACATCACCCGCCGGCTGTCGGGCAGCCACACGGGGTAGCCCCCGAAGTCGGTGAGCCGCTCGAAGGTCTTCGACGTGAAGGCGTAGGTGAGGATTCCGCGCGCGGCCAGCCCCGCCTGGCCGGCCAGCGTCGAGCCGTCGGGCGACCACGAGTTGACGACGAACTCGTCGGGACTGCCGGCTGGGGGCGCAATCACGTCCGGCTGCTGCGCGTGCCACGGCCGCGAGGGATCGAAGACGTAGACGTTGTTCTCGGCATGCCCGATGCCTGCCCCCATGAGCACCGCCAGCCGCGACCCGTCGGGCGACCACACCGGATAGATGGCGTCGGCCAGGGGGCTGAGCTGCTGGCGGTCGCTGCCATCCGGACGGATCTTCCACAGGTGCTGGTCCTTCCCGCGAATCGAGTGGAAGGCGATCCACTGACCGTCGGGTGACCACCGCGGCATGCGATCGATTGGATCGGTGCCGCCCGTGAGCTGGCGGAAGCCCGTCCCGTCACTGCGCGCCACGTAGAGGTCACCCTCGGGCTGTACGCTCGAGTAGAAGACGACCGACTGCCCGTCGGGTGACGGATCGGGGTTGGCCCACAGGCGCGAGCCCGTCGTGACCCACACCGGCTCCCCACGAGGCCTCCCGGTCGCCGGATCGAGCGCGAGCTTCTGGATGTTCCGATTGCGCTGGATCGAGCTGTAGGCGATTCGGCTGCCGTCGGCCGATATCGTGATGTGCGCGACGAACGGCGAGGGCGCTATCACCGCTTCGGGCGGTCCGGTCGGCGTTCCGGAGACCTCGTCGAGGGCCACCCGCCAGATGTTGATGGGCCCGCCCCGACCGCTCACGAAGTAGAGATGACGCCCATCGGGTGCCCACACCGGGTTCCAGTTCGGCTGCCCATCGGTCGTGACCGGCACCGGGTTGGTACCGGATCGATGCACGGTCCAGATGTCGAGGCGTGTGCTGCCTGCGAGGGTGCCGCGTGTGGTGTAGGCAATCCGGTGACCGTGTGGCGACCAACTCGGCAACACGGCGTCCACGTTCGCCAACAGCCGTTCCCGGCCCGAGGCGACGTCGACCACCCAGAGCTCGCTCAGGCCCAGCGTGTTCTGCGGGTCGAGATCGGCGTTCTCGGTCGTGAACGCGATCTCGCGCCCGTCTGGCGACCAGGCGGGCTTGAATCCGCGCCGTGTCAGGCGCTGCGCGGCCTCCCCGGTACGGCCCATGACGAAGATGCCTCCGCCTGCCCGGCTCGATCGGAACGCGATGCGCTCGCCGTCGGGCGAGAACGCCGGCTGGTCGTCATCGTCGGGGGAGTCGGCCGTGAGGTTGATGGGTGTCTGGCCGGTCGTGCTCTGCAGGAAGATGTCCCGGTTGCCCCGGGCATCGCCGCCATACACCACCCAGCGCCCGTCCGGCGACAGGCTCGGGAACCACTCCAGGCCCGATTGCGACGTGACCTGCGCGAACGACCCCTGCAGGGACGGGCCGTCAACCGGACGGCCGTCCCACGGGCGCCACAGCCACCCGCCCGTGCCCAGTCCCGAGAGCACGATGAGGCCGACGCCTGCGGCCCTCGAGCGGTCGCGCAGTCCATCGACCATGCGGCGTGGAAGCGAACGGTTGCCGAATCGTGCGAGGGCCTCGTCGATCTCGAGGCTCGCATCGCCGATATCGCGCAGGCGTCGGCCGATGTCCTTTTCCAGGCAGCGCCGCAGGAGTCGGCGAATGGGTGCCGGTGTGGCTGCCGGCATCGCAGACCAGTCGGGGTCGCGCTCGAGAATCGCCGCGAGCGTGTCGGACACGGTGTCGCGGTCGAAGGCCTTGCGGCCCGTGAGCATCTCGTACACGACGCAGCCGAAGGCCCAGATGTCGGCACGCTTGTCCACGGGACGCCCGCGCGCCTGCTCGGGACTCATGTAGGCCGCCGTGCCCAGGATGAGGCCGTCGCGCGTGCCCGTCACCGTGATGGTCGGCGAGTGGGCGAGTTCGGGTGCCGCCGCGTCGGCGTCGGGCTTGGCCAGGCCGAAGTCGAGCACCTTCACCAACCCGGCGGGCGTCACCGTGACGTTGGCCGGCTTCAGATCGCGATGGACGATGCCCTTGTCGTGCGCGGCCGACAGGGCATCGGCGATCTGCCGGGCGATGGGGAGCACCTCCGCGATGCCGAGGCGACCGGCCTCGATACGTTCGGCGAGCGTGGGCCCTTCCACCAACTCGAGGATCAGGGCTGGCGACGCGCCCATCTCCTCGACGCCATACAACCGGGCGATGTGCGGATGATTCAGCGAGGCCAGCACCCGCGCTTCACGTTCGAACCGCGCGAGGCGATCGGGGTCGGCCGTGAAGGCACGCGGCAGGATCTTGATGGCGACGTCGCGCCCGAGCCGCACGTCACGCGCGCGGTACACCTCGCCCATGCCGCCCGCGCCGAGCGGCGCCACCACTTCATAGTTGCCGAGGCGTGCGCCAGCGACCAGTCCGGGAATCTGGGAGGCATCGTCGCCGTAGGGCTGTGACGCGCGCACCTCGGCCAGCAGCGACGCCGAAGCCACCGGCCACTGGCCGGAGAACGCCTGGCCCGCGGCATCGGCCGCCAGGAGCGCATCGACCTCGTCGCGCAGCGACGGATCGTCGGCCGCTGCCGCCGACACGAACGCGGAGCGCTCGGAGCGCGGTTGCTCGACCGCAGCCTCGAACAGCCGCCTGACACGCAGCCAGCGGTCGTCGGTCATGACGCCTGGACTCGTGAAGTTCCGGAGTGCCGACAGCATAGGGCCTGCGCCGGGCAACCGCAAGCCGGCCGGCGACGCCGCGTTGACCCAATCGGACCTGCGTCCGCGCGATCTCCTGAGAACGGGTGTCTCGGCCGCCGGGCCCGAGGCCGGTCGTCTGCGACCGCAGAGGCGCCCCGCATCGAGTGGAGGACGACATGCTGACTGGCCGATCTTGCTGGACGCTGCTGCTCACTGGCCTCGCGTTGTTCGCCGGACCCGACCCCCGCGCGGCGGGGCAGGCACACGGCATGCCTGGCGGACTGGTGTTCTACAGCGCGCGCGACGGCAACAACGAGATCTACTCCGCCGATTGGGACGGCGGGCGACCCCTGCGGCTCACCGACGACCCGGGCTCGGACACCGATCCGGATCTCTCGCCCAGCGGGCGCGACGTGATCTTCACGTCCACCCGCTCGGGCAACAACGACATCCACGTCGTCGACAGCGCGGGCGGACCCGCCGTCAACCTCACCAGCCATCCGGCCAACGACGGCTGGGCACGGTATTCCCCGAACGGGCGCCAGATCGCGTTTCATTCGAACCGCGACGGCAACTTCGAGCTCTACGTGATGAACGACGATGGCACCGGGGTCACACGGCTGACGAACTACCCCGGGATCGACCAGTTTCCGGACTGGTCGCCCAACGGCCAGGAGATCGCGTTTCGCCGCGACACGGACGTCTACGTGCTGGATCTGCGCAGCGGAGAGGCGCGCCGCCTGACCAACGCACTGCCGCTCAACCAGATGCCGGCGTGGTCGCCCAACGGCCAGCAACTGGTCTTCATGAGCTCACGTGAGGGCTACCCGTCGGTGTTCGTGATGAACCGCGACGGCAGCGGGCAGCGCAACCTCACGCCGAAGGACGTCGACGACAACGAGTCGCTCTGGGTGAGTCGTGCGCCGTCGTGGTCGACCAACGGGCGGCACGTCTACTTCATGTCGTCGCGGCCCTCGACGGGCCTCGACGTCGAGCTCTTCCTCATCAACGCCGATGGCACCGGCACCACGCGGTTGACGGTGAGCCGCGGTGTGGATGGCAGCCCGCGCGCGCGGTGACCCCCGCGTCCGAGAGGCGACTGACGGCTACCGCGTCAGTCGCTCCCGGCTGCGCCGAGTTCACGCGTCAGCCAGGCCTTCGCGGTTCGCCAGTCGCGCTTCGCCGTCGAGGGCGACACGTTCAACACGTGAGCGGCCTCCTCGATCGTGAGCCCGCCGAAGGCCCGCAGTTCGACGATCTGTGCCAGGCCGGCATCGAGCTGCTCCAGTCGACCCAGCGCATCGTCCAGGTCGAGGATGGCAATCCGGTCGGCGGCGGGCGCCTCGATCGCGTGGTCGATCGACACCGGCGTGATGCCTTCGCCCCGCTTGCCGGCCATCCGCCGACGGGCGTGGTCGACGAGCACCCGCCGCATGACCTGCGCGGCGACGCCGAAGAAATGCGCGCGGCTGCGCCAGTCGACCTTCTGCTGATCCACGAGCCGCAGGTAGGCCTCGTGCACGAGCGCCGTCGGCTGCAGGCTGTGCCCATCGCGTTCGCGCCGCAGTTGGCGCGCCGCTACGCGCCGGAGCTCCGCGTACACGAGCGGCAACAGCCGGTCGAGCGCACGGGCGTCGCCGCGCGTCCACTCGTCCAGCAGGCCGGTGACGTCGGGAGCAGTGGCCACGATGTCGAGGGCCATAGGATAGGGGCCCCGTCTCAGGGCTCGCAAGCTCTGAGCGCGGGGCCGGTGGGGCCCGAAACGGCAGGGAGGTGCCCAGAGGCAGGGCGACGGGCACGGGGTCGGCCAGCTCGCGCGCCCTGAGCTGGTTCGAGGGGGAGAGCCGACCCCGCCCCCTCGACCGTCACCTCAGTCCAGCTTCACGAACGCCAGCGCGTTGTTGGCGTTCATCGGGATCACCAGCTGGTTGGCGCCCGCGTCGTAGCACATGGAGGCGGCGTTGGGGATGTTGGTCGCGATGAGGTCGGCCGGCTGCCCCGGCCGCATGCGCGAGACGCCGCCCTGCATGACGCTGCTCACGTACTTGGTGCCGTCGCGCAGGATCACGATGCCGTCGTTGCCCGCCTGCGCGGCCTGCTCGGTCTTCAGGAGCTTCCCGTCGGGCGAGAACGTCTGGACGTCGGGCGTGATCATGTTGACCACCACGAGGTTGCCCTGCCCGTCGATGGCGATCCCGTTGGGCCGCTTGAGCGGGGCTCCCTGCACCACGATGCTGGCGTCGCCCTGGGTGGGGATGCGCCACACCTGCCACGTGGCAGCGTCGCTTTCCTGCGCGCCGCCCGTCACCGTGCCGTAGACCGTGCCGTCGGAGGCGACCGCGATGTCGTTGAACCACTCGACGGCCGGCACCCGCGTCTCGCCGGCGGGCAGCCCGGTGGCCATCGTGAACCGCCGGATCACCGCCACGCCCTTGTCGTCGGGGCGCGTGCTGCCGTCACGGTCGGCGAGGTAGAGGACGCCATTGACGATGTCGCTGCCGTAGGGCTCGTTGAGCACGAGCGGCGGCGTGAGGTTGGCGCGCTGATCGCCCGGGTTCTGCACGCCAATCCAGCGCGCGGTGTGCACCGAGCCGTCGTGGTTGAGCAGTGAGACCCAGGCGTTGTTGATCTGCACGTTCTGCGGCACGCCACGGTTGGGCACGACGATCAGGTTGCGGACGGGATCGTACGAACAGCTCTCGGCCGAGTAGATCGCGCCGTATACCTTGACGTTGGACGACATTGCCGCAAACGTGGCGCCCGGCGTCGGCGTGATGGGCAGGCCGAGCGCATTGCCCACGAAGTAGGGCTGCGGCCCCTGCGGCTGCGCCAGCATGGCACCTGCCCCGATTCCAATCGCCAGCGCCGCAGCGCCCACACCCACAGTCTTGCGCGTCACGTCTCGAGCCTCCTTCGATCGCCGGAGGATATCAGTTAACGCAGAACGCCGAACGTAGAACGCAGAACGCCGAACACGGACCGGGAAGCGGGTATCGGGAAGCGGGTAGCGGGTAGCGGGAAGGGTTCGACGTGGGGGCCGCAGGCGTCGCGCGCGGGGCGGGGCATCGCGTCCCGACATCTGAGTGCCGTGCGCCCTTCATCGTGAATCATCAACGCCGAATTGTCAGGACCCACGGGTCGGTTACAGTGCGTGCATGTTTCTTGTTTCGCTGTTGACCGTCCTCCAGGTGGGTGCGACTGGCGCCGCGGGGCCGCCGGTCGCACCGGCCGACGGGGCGCTCGTGGTCTGCGGGTGGGACGAGGTCTTCGTACTCGAACTCGGGCCGGCTCCGAAGAAGACCTGGTCGTGGAGGGCAGCCGACCGGCCGGAACTGCCCGAGGACTACCGGTCGAAGTTCCGCACCACCGACGACTGCAAGCCCGTGGACGGTGACCGGATCCTGATCACCGCGTCCAGTGACGGCGCCGCGCTGGTCGAGCGTGCCACCGGTCGTGCCATCTGGTGGGCCCAGTGCGGCAACGCGCACTCGGCCGAGTTGCTGCCGGGCGGTCGCATCGCGCTCGCCTGCAGCGTGCGAGAGGGCACGGGCAATCGCCTGGCCCTCTACGACCTGCTGGTGCCGGAGCGCGAGGTGTTCTCCACGGAGCTCTACTCCGGACACGGAGCCGTGTGGGACGGCCAGCGGCAGCGCCTGTGGGCGCTCGGCGAGAAGGATCTCCGCGCGTACCGGCTGCTCGACTGGGAGAGCGACAGGCCCTCGCTCGAGCTCGACGTCCGCTACCCGCTGCCCGACGATGGCGGCCACGAGTTGATGGCGGTGCCAGGCTCGACGCAGCTCATTGTGAGCACGACCAATGGCGTGTGGCGATTCGACCGCGACGCGCGGACGTTCGCGCCCGACCCCGACCTGCGCGACGTGCACCACGTCAAGAGCGCCGTGATTCATCCGGGAACCGGGCGGCTCGCCTACACGGAGGCCGAGACGCCCGAGTGGTGGACCAGTCGCATCCGCTTCCGTCACCCGGATGGCGAGGTGCACCTTCCCGGCGAACGCCTCTACAAGGTCAGGTGGGTAAGGTAGGGACCGCTCGCCGAGCGGTCCGTCAGCACGGCGACCCCGCGCGCGAGCACGCGAGCGCGCATTCATGGAAGAATGCGGTCGATCAGCCTCACAGGAGCCCTCCTCCCATGCTTCGAAGGTCCACTCGCCTGATGCCGTACCTGGCGGCCGCCCTCGTCGGCGCCGCTGCGACCCAGTTCGCGCCGTCGACCGGGATATCGGCCGTGTCGTCCCCCCAGGGCCCCGCCTCGTCTCGGGCACAGGGGCCCCCGGCCGAGATCGTCGTCGAGCCGCGAGCCCCGGAGGGCGTGAAGGAAGGTGAGCGGTGGGTACCGCCCCTTCCGACCATGGAGGAAGTGGCACCGCCGCCGGGATGGCAACCGCCCGGCGTCGAGCAGCCTCCGATGCCCTACACGCTGCTGCGCCTGCCGCGCACCAACGTCTGGCGCGCGAAGTACCCGGCCATCGACTTCCACGTCCATGCGCGCGGGCTCACGTCGAAGGCGGCCTACGACGAGCTGATCGCGCTGATGGACAGCGTCGGCATGGGCGCCATCGTGAACCTCAATGGCGGCACCGGGAAGGACCTCGACGCCGTGCTCGCGGCCGGCGCGCCCTATCGCGATCGCGTCGCGAACTTCATCACGTTCACCGCCGAGGGCATCAACGAGCCCGGCTGGTCGGAGCGCTTCGCCGCAGAGATGGAACGGGCCTTCAAGGCTGGCGCGATGGGCATGAAGGTGTCCAAGCAGCTCGGGCAGGGCGCGAAGAATCCCGACGGGTCCTACATCCAGGCCGACGATCCGCGGCTCGACGCGGTGTGGGCCATGGCCGCCAGGTACGACAAGCCCGTGATGATCCACACGAGCGACTCGATCGGCCGCTTCTACCCGATCAGTCCGAAGAACGAGCGCTACGAGGCGGGCCTCTGGCGCCAGCCCGGTGACTCGTCGGGCAATCTCTACAAGGACGGGCCGCCGTACGAGGTTATCGAGAAGGCGCGCGAGAACATGCACCGCAAGCACCCGAAGACGCGGTTCGTCAACGCGCACCTCGCGATGCTGTACTACGACCCCGAGAAGCTCGCGAAGTTCCTCGACACGTACCCGAACGCCGACATCGAGATCTCGGCCACCGTGCAGGATCTGGGACGGGCGCCCCGACTGTGGCGCGAGTTCATCATCAAGTACCAGGACCGCGTGTTCTTCGGCACCGACGGCAGCCAGTCGCGCGGGGCCGACGAGTTCTGGCGTCCGCACTGGCGCGCGCTCGAGACGCTCGACGAGTACTTCCCGCACCCCGCGCAGGTCCGCACGCCGAGCGGGTCGCCGGGCCACGGGCGCTGGCACATCTCGGGTCTCGGCCTGCCCGATGCGGTGCTGCGGAAGGTGTACTACCAGAACGCCCTGCGACACCTGCCGTCGCTGCGCGCGTCGATCGACCGGCAGATGGCCGCCCGCGGAGCCTCGCGATGACGCTGGCCGGGCGCCTGTCCGTCGCCGCGATGTGCGGCACCGTGGCGGTGCTCGTCGGCGCAGGTGCCGTTGCGCTGACGGCCGACCGGGATCCGGCGGCGACCGCGCAAGGGCGTGGGGCCGTGGACGTGCCGTGGGCGATGTACGGGCTCGACGCCGCCGAGACGCACTACAGTCCCCTCACGCAGATCGACACCACCAACGTGGCGCGGCTCGGGCTCGCGTGGGCCGCCGACCTCGACGCGTTTCCCGGTCAGATTCAGGGAACGCCACTCGTGGTGGACGGCACCATCTATGCCACGGGCCCGTGGAGTGTCGTTGTCGCCGTCGATGCGCGCACCGGGCGCGTGAAGTGGCGGTGGGATCCGCAGATTCCCCATCAGGTGTGGAAGACCGACGCTCGTGGCGTCCGCACCCGCCTGGGCCCGAGCCTGTGCTGCGGACCGGTGAACCGCGGCGTGGCGTACCACGACGGCAAGGTGTTCGTGGGCACCCTCGACAGCCGTCTCGTCGCACTCGACGTGAAGACGGGACGACCGGTTTGGACCGCGCAGGTCGCCAGCAAGGTGGACGACTACAGCATCACGAGCGCACCGCGCGTCATCAAGGGCAAGGTCATCACGGGGTCGAGCGGATCCGAGTTCGGCGTGCGCGGCTTCGTCGCCGCGTACGACGCCGACACGGGCAAGCAGGCCTGGCGGTTCTGGACGGTGCCCGGCGACCCGAGTCTCGGCTTCGAGAACGCCGCGATGGAACGCGCCGCGAAGACCTGGAACGGCGCATGGTGGAAGTACGGCGGCGGCGGCACCCCGTGGGACGGCATGGCCTACGACCCGGAACTCGACCTGCTGTACATCGGCACGGGCAACGGCTCGCCGTGGTCGCGCGACCTGCGGAGCCCGGGCGGCGGCGACAACCTGTATCTCTGCTCGATCCTTGCGCTGCGCCCCGACACGGGCGAGTACGTGTGGCACTACCAGACCACGCCCGCCGACAACTGGGACTATGCGAGCACGCAGCCGATCGTGCTCGCCGATCTGCAGATCGGCGGACGCACGCGCAAGGTGCTGCTGCAGGCCCCCAAGAACGGCTTCTTCTACGTGATCGATCGGGCCACGGGCGAGTTCATCTCCGCCCAGCCGTTCGCGACCGTGACGTGGGCGTCGGGCATCGACCAGAAGACCGGCCGGCCGATCGAGACGCCCGAGGCGACGTACGGGCCCGAGGGGCGTCGGCTTTCGCCCGGGTCCGACGGCGCTCACAGCTGGCACGCGATGGCCTGGCACCCCGGGGCGGGCCTGGCGTACATCCCCGGGCAGGAGACGACGGGGACGTTTGCGTGGGATCCGGACTTCCAGCACCAGATGGGCCGCATGAACACCGGTCGGCCCCGCAATCGTCCAGCTCCGGCCGACGCCGCCACGCATCCCGGGGGGACGCCGCCTGCGGCCCCTGCGACCCCGCCACCGCCCGCTGCAGCTCCGGTGCGTCGCGGGCCGCAGATCGTCGGCGCCGGCGGCGGGCAGCAGCAGGGCGCGTTCCTCGTCGCGTGGGATCCACTCACGCAGAAGGAGCGGTGGCGCATCCGCTTCGAGCGTCCCGGCATCACGGGCGGCACACTCGCCACGGCCGGCAACCTGCTGTTTCACGGCTCGAACGACGGCAGCTTCAGTGCCTACACGGCCGACACGGGGCAGAAGCTGTGGTCGGTGCCGATTGCCCCGGGCTTTGCCAACCCGATCACCTACACACTCGACGGCGTGCAGTACGTGACGGTGGCGACCGGGCGCAGCGGGATGCAGGCGCCGGGTCGGCTCTACACGTTTGCCGTCGACGCCAGGGGCACGATGCCGTCGATGGACCCCGTGCCTCCGCCGGAGGATCCGTCTGGCATCAACACGGCGGAAGCCATCCGGGCCGAGTTCGATCGTGTCGGCCTGCCCGACGAGCCCGCACGGGCCCTCGTGCAGCAGTTGTGTGCCGGGTGCCATCCGCCGACCGTCGTCACCCGCATTCGCCAGCCTGAGGCCGGCTGGCGCGAGACGGTCGCCAACATGGTGGGCCGCGGGATGCCGGGTACACGCGAGCAGCACGAGCAGGTGATTGGTTACCTTTCCCGGCATCGCGGGCCCGAGGCTCGCTGACACGGGATGAGCGGCGTGCTGCTGCTCTGGCTCGCGGTCGGTGCCCTCGGGGTGTTCGTCGTGTGGTCGCTCATCGAGGGATGGCTGGTCGATCCGCGACGAGCCCGCGAGGGCCTCGCCGCGGTCGTCGGGGCGCTGGGTTCTTCGGTGGTGCGGGTGGACGAGTTCCTGTCGCATGCACCGTTACAGGTGGCCGGCCGTGATCTCGACGTCCGGGCGCAGTATGTCGGCGGGCAGGGGCAGCACGCGCCGCGTGGCGACCGCGGCCATCTTTTCGTGATCGCCACACGCCTGTCGTCGCCGAAGTGGGAGATGCACGACGTGCAGGTGCGGCAGCGTCGCCGTGCGGATGGGTTCGAGGACCGCTTCGCGCTGGTGGAATCAGGCGTACCGGTCAGGGACGGCTGGCTCGACGCCGACCTGCGCAGTGCCATCGGCCGGTTCTACGACCATCCGTTGGCGGCCGGCACGCTTCGGGTCGACCGGGGGGAACTGCAGCACCTGGTGAACTGGTCGGTGCTGAAGCCGCTCGACCGGGCGCAGGACGTGCGGGACCTCGCGGAGCGGTTCGCCGCCGTGGCCGACGCGTTCGATCGGACCGCAGCGCCACGGGCGCGGATGAGCTAGTCCAGTCGCGCCCCTTCGGACCGCGACTGGTTGTCCGCTACACTCGTCGAAACATCCATGGCGTCATCCATCGAAGCGGTCATCGCCATTGCGATCGGGATCGGCCTGGCGGCTGCCACAGGATTCCGTGTGTTCCTGCCGTTCCTCGTGGCAGGGCTCGCGGCTCGCTTCGGCGCGCTGCCGCTGGCCGATGGCTTCCAGTGGCTCTCCTCCACCGGCACGCTCGTCGCACTGGCCACAGCCAGCGTGCTGGAGATCGGCGCCTACTACATTCCCGGCCTCGACCACGCGCTCGACGTGCTGGCCGGGCCGGCGGCGATGATTGCCGGGGCGGTCGCGAGTGCTTCGGTGATGACCGACATCCCGCCTGCCGTGATGTGGCCCGTGGCGATCATCGGTGGCGGCGGGATCGCGGGGCTGACCAAGGCCACGAGTGCCGTGGTTCGGGCCAAATCGGGCCTGACGACGGCGGGGCTGGCCAATCCGGTGGTGTCCACGGGCGAGACAGCCGGGGCGGCGGGCATCGCACTCGCCGCCATCGTCGTCCCGCTGATCTGCGTGGCGCTGGTCGTGGCGGCGCTGTTCTGGTTCAGCCGACGCACCTATCGGTTGCTTCGCCCCGCCCGGTAGGGACGGCTCTCCGACCTGTCCGCCGAAGCCTGGGCGGAGGTGGAGCCGTCCGTCCGCCCCCCACGCCCGGCGGCCCGCTGGGACCCGCCTCCGCCAGGGGGCTTCGGCGAGCGAGGCAGCGGGCCCTACCGTCGACAGTCCATCGGGGTCATCGTCGAGCGTGAGCGGCGGCAGCCGAACGCAGGTGCGCCTCGAACCAGTTCGCGGCGAGCTCGCACACGCGCGACAACGTGCCCGGCTCCTCGAACAGGTGCGTCGCCCCCGGCACGACCTCGACCTTCACCGGCGCGGTCATGCGCGCCGCCGCATGCCGGTTGAGTGTGAGCACCTCGGGGTCGTGGCCCCCGACGATCAGGAGCGTCGGGCACTGCACGAGCGGGAGTGCGCCCTCTGCCAGGTCGGGTCTCCCGCCTCGCGACACCACGGCCGCCACGTCGCCCGGCCGCGCGGCTGCCGCTTCGAGCGCCGCTGCGGCACCAGTGCTCGCGCCGAAGCATCCGACCGAGAGTCCGGCCACCTCCTCGGCCTGCCGTGCCCAGTCGACGGCGGCAATCATCCGCGACGACAGCAGGGGGATGTCGAAGCGCCAGTCGCCCGACACGTCGTCCAGCCGGGCCTCCTCTGCGGTCAGCAGGTCGAGCAGCAGCGACGCGAACCCGCGTGCCGCGAAGTACTCGGCCACCGTGCGGTTGCGGGGACTGAACCGGCTGCTCCCGCTGCCGTGCGCGAACGCGACGAGCCCCTTGGCGTCGGTCGGCATGATCAGGTCGGCATCGAGCGTGACGTGTCCGGCCGGAATCCAGACGGTGGTGGTCGTGTGCCCGCGCATGTGTCGTCCTCCCCGTGGTGGTCCATGACATCCCATGCACGCCGCGTTCCCAGGGGGAGGTCGGGACGGCTCTCCGAGCCGTCCCTACCTCTGTACGCCCGCGCCCGGCGGACGGCTGGGGACAGCCGTCCCTACCACTGTGCGCCCCGCGCGCGGCGAACGACTGGGACCTCACCACTACCAGGGCAAAGAATCCCCACGACACGGGAGATTTCACGCAGGCAGCGAGCGTTCGTGGCCAGCGGGCCGGCGTGGCAGCCGCCGTTCCGGCGGCGGGGCGGAAGTCCTCGCTGGCGTTGGGCTTGCAGCCGTCGCGAGACGGACATGGCCGTCGCACCCGATCTCCGTCGCTGGCCTGCCATCCCGAAGCCCCGCGCGGGCTGGCGGGTGACGCCCAATCTCACCGACTACGACGAGGCGCGCCGCACGTTCACGTGGGAGGCCGCCAGACGGCGGCTCGATGGCCTGCCGGGTGGGCGCGGCCTGCACATCGCCCACGAGGCCGTGGACCGTCACGCCGCGAGCGACCGAGCCTCGCGCGTGGCTCTGCGATGTCTCGCGCGCGACGGCACGGCCCGCGACATCACGTACGCGGCACTGCGCGACCTGTCGAACCGCTGCGCCAACGCACTCGCCGGTCTCGGCGTCGGCCCCGGCGACGTGGTCGTCACCCTTGCCGGGCGCATCCCCGAGCTCTACGTCACCGCACTCGGTGCGCTCAAGGTCGGCGCGGTCTTCAGCCCGTTCTTCTCGGCGTTCGGGCCCGAACCGATCAAGGCCCGCATGAACCTCGCACGAGCGCGCGTGCTCGTGACGACCGAGACGTTGTTCCGCCGCAAGGTGGCGAGTCACCTCAGCGAGATGCCGAGTCTCGAACACGTCCTGCTGGTTGGAGAACAGGGACGCACGACCGGCGTGCCGGGAACCCACGACTTCGCCGCGCGGCTCGACGAGGCGTCACCGGACTTCACGATTGCCGCCACCGACCCCGAGACGCCGGCGCTCCTGCACTTCACCAGCGGGACGACGGGCCTGCCGAAGGGGGCACTCCACGTCCATGGCGCCGTGGTGGCACACCACGCAACAGCCTTCTACGCGCTCGACCTGCACCCCGACGACATCTTCTGGTGCACGGCCGATCCGGGGTGGGTGACAGGCACCTCGTACGGCATCATCGCGCCACTCACGCACGGTGTGACCAGCATCGTCGACGATGGCGACTTCGATGCGGAGCGGTGGTACGGCATCGTGTCGAGCCAGCGCGTGTCGGTGTGGTACACCGCGCCCACGGCCATCCGCATGCTGATGCGCGCCGGCGCGTCGCTCGCGCGCCAGCACGCGTTCCCCGCCCTCCGGTTCCTGGCAAGCGTCGGCGAGCCGTTGAACCCGGAAGCCGTGGCCTGGGGCGTCGAGGCCTTCGGCCTGCCCTTCCACGACAACTGGTGGCAGACCGAGACGGGCGGCATCATGGTGGCCAACTACGCTGCCACGGACATTCGCCCGGGCTCGATGGGGCGTCCCCTGCCCGGTATCGACGCATGCATCGCCCGCCGGACCGACGATGGCGGCGTGGAGGTCGTCACCGAGCCCGGAGTGCAGGGCGAGCTCGCGTTGCGACGCGGCTGGCCATCGATGTTTCGCGGCTACCTCCACGACGAGGCGCGCTATGCGAAGTGCTTCGTCGGCGACTACTACTTCACGGGCGACCTCGCGACACGCGACGCCGACGGTTACTTCTGGTTCGTGGGTCGTGCCGACGACGTCATCAAGTCGTCGGGCCACCTGATCGGCCCCTTCGAAGTCGAGAGCGCGCTGCTCGAGCACCCGGCAGTGGCCGAGGCGGGCGTGATCGGCAAGCCCGATCCTGTCGCGTTCGAGATCGTGAAGGCCTTCGTCGCGCTCAAGCCCGGTCACGCAGCCAGCGAAGACCTGCGGCAGGAGTTGCTCGGGTTCGCGCGTGTGCGGCTCGGGGCCGCGGTGGCGCCGAAGGAGCTGGCGTTCGTCGACGCCGTGCCGAAGAACCGGGCGGGCAAGATCATGCGTCGCCTGCTGAAGGCCCGGGAGCTCGGGCTGCCCGAAGGCGACACGTCCACGCTGGAGCCGTCATGACGTCCGACCTGGTGACCGGCGATCGTCTGGACCTCGCGCACGCCGCGCACCTCCTCAAGCAGATGCTTCGCATCCGGCGGTTCGAGGAGAAGTGTGCGGAGCTGTACAGTGCCGGGAAGATCCGCGGGTTCCTGCATCTCTACATCGGCGAGGAAGCCGTGGCCGCTGGCGTGATGGAGGCCCTCACGCCAGACGACGCCATCGTCGCCACCTATCGCGAGCACGGGCACGCGCTGGCCCGTGGCATTGCCGCCACGGTGCTGATGGCCGAGATGTACGGCAAGCAGGAGGGATGCTGCCGCGGGCGTGGGGGATCGATGCACATCTTCGATGCCGGCACCCGCTTCTACGGCGGCAACGCCATCGTCGGCGGAGGGCTGCCCGTGGCCGTGGGCCTCGCCCTGGCCGACCGGATGCAGGGCCGGCAGCGGGTCACGGCCTGCGTCTTCGGCGACGGGGCGGTCGCCGAGGGCGAGTTCCACGAGTCGCTGAACCTCGCGGCGCTGTGGAAGCTGCCGGTCCTGTTCCTCTGCGAGAACAACCTCTACGCCATGGGCACGGCCATCGAGCGCGCCCTGGCCGACGTCGAGGTGCACCTGAAAGCGCAGGCCTACGCGATGCCGGCCGAGAGCGTCGATGGCATGGACGTGCTGGCCGTCGAGGCCGCCACGCGTCGCGTGGCCGAGGCCGTCCGCCGGGGGGAGGGCCCGTGGCTGATCGAGTTCCGCACGTATCGCTTCCGCGCGCACTCGATGTTCGACGCCGAACTGTATCGCGACAAGGCGGAGGTCGAGGAGTGGAAGAAGCGGGATCCCATCGCCCTCTTGCGCGACCGGATCACCCGTGAGGGCCCACCCGCCGTGGCAGAGGCCAGTCTCGAGGCCGACGTCGCCGAGGAGATCGCGCAGGCGGTGGCCTTTGCCGAGGCGGGCACGTGGGAGCCGGTCGCGGACCTCACGAAGGACGTCCATACGCCATGAGTCGCACCACGTATCGAGAAGCCGTCCGCGCGGCGCTGCGTGAGGCGCTCACGCGCGATCCCCGCGTCTTCCTGATGGGCGAGGACGTCGGCCGCTACGGCGGGGCCTACGCCGTGAGCAAGGGCCTGCTGGCCGAGTTCGGTCCCGGGCGCATCCGCGACACGCCGTTGTCGGAGTCCACGTTCGTCGGGGCGGGCATCGGCGCCGCGCTGGGCGGCCTGCGGCCCATCGTCGAGGTGATGACGGTCAACTTCTGCCTGCTCGCGCTCGACCAGATCGTCAACAACGCGGCGACGATCCGGCACATGTCGGGTGGGCAGTTCAGCGTGCCGCTCGTGATCCGCATGGCCACGGGCGCCGGCCGGCAACTCGCGGCGCAGCACGCCCACAGCCTCGAGGGCTGGCTGGCACACATCCCGGGCCTGAAGGTGCTTGCGCCGGCGACGCTCGAGGACGCACGCGGCATGCTGTGGACTGCGCTGCAAGACCCGGATCCCGTGCTCATCTTCGAGCACCAGGTGCTCTACAACATGGAGGGCGAACTCGCAGACGACGCAGGACCCGTGGAGATCGATCGCGCGCGCATCATGCGGGCGGGTCGTGACGTCACGCTCATCACCTACGGCGGCAGCCTGGGCAAGACGCTGCAGGCGGCTGCGGACCTGCAGCGCGACGGCATCGAGGCCGAGGTGATCGACCTGCGCACGCTGCGTCCGCTCGACGCCGACACGTTCTGCGCGTCGGTATCGCGTACCCGTCGCGCCATCGTCGTGGACGAGGGCTGGCGGTCGGGCGGGCTGTCGGCGGAGATCAGCGCGCGGATCACCGAGCGCGTGTTCTACGACCTCGACGCGCCAGTGGCGCGCGTGTGCGGCGTCGAGGTGCCGATCCCGTATCCGAAGCACCTCGAGGACGCCGCCATCCCGCAGGTGGGCGACATCGTCGCCGCCGTGCGGCAGCAGATGGGGGCCCATGTCTGAGTTCCGCATGCCGTCGCTCGGCGCCTCGATGGAGGCCGGCACGCTCGTGAGCTGGGAGAAGGCCCCCGGCGACACGGTGACGCGTGGCGACATCATCGCCGTCGTCGGCACCGAGAAGGGCGCCATCGAGATCGAGGTCTTCGAGGACGGCGTGCTGGACGAGATTCGCGTGCAGCCTGGCGAGCAGGTGCCCGTGGGGGCCGTGCTCGCCGTGATTCGGGCCGAGGGGGAGCCGGCGGCTGCCGTCGCGCCAGGCCGCGCGGAACCCGGCGGCATCACTGCGGCCGCGCCGCCTGTGGCGTCAGCCGCCCCAGCGGCGCCCGCACCAGTCGAGGGCGCGGTGGCAGCTACCGCGGTGCCGCCGCGCGCCTCGCCGGCCGCCCGCGCGTTCGCACGCGAGCGCGGTGTCGATCTCGCCGGCGTGCGGGGCACCGGCCCCGGCGGCGCCGTCACGCGAGAGGACGTCGAGCGGGCTGTCGGTGCGACCGAGGCAGGGGCCGTCGACCTGAAGGTCGGCGGCGACGGGAAGACGGTCGGCGGGTCCGCACAGCCGGTGGACGCGGCGGCGCGCATGCGACAGGCGATTGCCGCTGCCATGCTGCAATCCAAGCGGGAGATCCCGCACTTCTACCTCGGCGCCACGCTCGACGTGCAGCGCGCGCTCGATTGGCTGGCCGGCGAGAATGCGCGCCGGTCGGTCGAGGCGCGGCTGCTGCCAGCCGTCCTCCTCGTCAAGGCCGTGGCGCTGGCGCTGCGCGACGTGCCGGCGATGAACGGGTTCTGGATCGACGGGGATTTCCGTGCGGGTACGGGCATCCACCCGGGCATCGCCATCTCGCTGCGCGGTGGGGGCCTGATCGCACCAGCGATCCACGACGCCGACCAGCGGGATCTGTCGGCGTTGATGGACGCACTGAAGGATCTCGTGACGCGGGCGCGCACCGGGGGACTCCGCGGGTCCGAGCTGTCCGACGCCACCATCACCATCACGAACCTCGGCGAGCAGGGCGTCGAGGTCGGCTACGGCATCATCTACCCACCGCAGGTCGCGCTCGTCTCGTTCGGCCGGGTGGTCGAGCAACCCCTGGTGGTCGAGGGGCAGGTCGTGGCGCGATCGGTCGTCCACGCGACGGTGTCGGCCGATCACCGTGCCGTGGATGGCCACCTGGCCGGACGCTTTCTCGCGTCCATCGGGAAGCACCTGCAGGAGCCGGAGCACCTATGACCGACGACGAGATCAGGAGCACCGTGCTCAAGGCCCTGGCGACGGTCGCCCCCGAGGCCCGGAGTCTCCCGCTCGAGGGCGATGTGCCGCTCCGCGACCAGCTCGACCTGGACTCGATGGACTTCCTGAACGTCCTGATCGCGCTGCACAAGACCCTGCAGGTCGAGATCCCCGAGGCCGACTACGGCGCGTTCGCGACGCTCGACGGCGCGGTCCGTTACCTCGCCGAGCGGATCACCCCGCGGCCGTGAACGCGGGCAAGAGCACCCGAGGGTAGGGACGGCTCTCCCCCTCGACTGCGCTCGGGGCACGCGAGCCATCCGTCGTGCGGCCCGGCGGACGGCCGGGACGGCCGTCCCTACCTGGGGAATGCCGCCGAGGGTAGCGACGGCTCTCCGAGCCGTCCCTACCGTGCATCAGTCGCTGGTCTCGACGACCTCCGGATCGAAGCCCGAGCG
>VFQN01002076.1_pt1 | contig 31948 bp, 27 predicted proteins | sample 3512371 | NCBI WGS metagenome assembly VFQN01 (sample SAMN10412370, study PRJNA504923) | tailings metagenome | isolation source: Replicate 2 from Balatoc abandoned mine | place: Philippines: Itogon, Benguet | collected 2017-08-28 | reverse complement strand
TCGTACACCGTTTTCAAATTTGAAAACACCATTGGAATGCTCGTATTGAGCTCTTTAATTTCCAGCATATGTCCACTTTCTGAGTTTTCTACCCCCCCCCCCTGTTTCCCCTCCAAGTAATATTAAAGGGTGATTTCTTACCCCATCCGCAGTGGTGGACCCCGGGCCCCGCCCCCGCGTGCTGGACCGCTCCATCCTTCGCTGCCGCGGCGGCGTGTCGCTGTTCGCCCCCGGCTGCGCCGCCCACCAGCCCACGCCCGCCACGCCGTACGCCCGCCTCTTCATGGCGGGCGACTGGGTACGGCAGGGGCCCGGCACGCACGGCGCCAAGGGGCTGTGCCAGGAGAAGGCGTACGTCACAGGGCTGCAGGTGGGGTGTGGGTTAGCTGGGCGGTGTGGGTTAGCGAACGGTGTGGGTTGGAAAGGAGTGTGTATTCAGGGGTTGGTGCCTGTAATGGTGTGCCAAGCGAAGGTGCACGTCACAAGGCTGCAGGTGGGGCGTGGGTTAGCTGGGCGTGTGGGTTGAACGACACAAGTGTGTATTACGGGGTTGGTGCCCGTATTGCCTGTGAGAAGGCAACGTAATGCAGCTGCAGGTGGGGACAGCCGGATACGGTACTGAATAAACCAGTAAAACCGTGCCTCCTTTTCAAGAGGCTGCCAACCTGGTGTGCCCGTACCCTACCCCATACCCCGTACCCTGCCCCATAACATTGCTGTCCTCAGCAATCTGTGTGCCCTTGCTGTGTATTCCTACAGGCCGGCAACCTGGCCGCTGCCGAGCTGGGCCTGCCCCCCCGCGCGGTGGTGCTGCCTGCGGAGGCGGACGAGAGCCACGTGGCAGCAGGGAGGGAGGCGGTGCGGGCGGCAAGAGAAGGGGCGAGGGCGCTGCTGGGGGTGGGAGGGATGGGCGGGGACGGTGTGCCGCTGTTGGGCCAGCTGCCGGTGCCGCTGGGTAGTGGGGCGTGGCTGGCGGGGCGGTGAGGCCAGGTGGGAGGAAATGGGGAAGCGCGGGACGGGGGTGGGGAGGGGTGCGGAAAGGGGAGGTTCATTGACGAGAGCCACGTGGCAGCGGGGAGGGAGGCGGTACGGGCGGCCAGGGAGGTGGGGGGAGGGCGCTGCTGGGGTTGGGGGAGACGGGGGATGGGGGCTCCGGGAGGCTGCCTGTGCCGCTGGGCAGTGGGGCGTGGCTGGCGGGGCGGTGAGGGTTGAGGGGTGGGGAGATTTCAGGACGGCAATGGGTAGGGACGAGGTGGAACGGTGGAGGGCCCCGTTGTGTTGCATTGTTTGCGGAGCCCGGCGAGAGCCACGTGGCTGCGGGGAGGGAGGCGGTACGGGCGGCAAGAGAGGGGGCGAGGGCGCTGCTAGGAGGTGTAGGAAAAGGCGGGGACGGTGTGCCGCTGGGCAGTGGGGCGTGGCTGGCGGGGAGGTGAGGCCAGGTGGGGTAGGGGTAGGGCACAGCGCAGAAGTGGGTGAAGCGAAGAGGTGCGATGAGGGTACAGTAGGCGGGGTAGGACTGGGAGGGGTCATGAGCATGAGCATGTGGGCATAGGGCGGGGTGGGAGGGATAAGGAGGAGGAGCCGGGGTGTGGTGAGGGGCAAGGAGTAGTTAGTGCGCAGGAGTGGAAGGGGTTGGGAGGGGCGGTGAGGCAGGATGTGGTAGGGCAGGTCACTTCGGACGTGGGCTTCAGGTCGAAGGCAGCACACGTGCACAGGAAGGGGAGGGGTACGGGGAGTACCGGTGCTGTGGTGTAGGGGCTGTAGGTGTGGATTACTAGTGGTTCTGGCGGTGGTGGTAGTCTGGTGTGTGTGCAAGGTAGAGTGCATGGGGATTAAAACGAGGTTTCGGAGTTTGGGGCGGAGAGCGGTTGTCCTCAAGAGGGAACGGCACGTGTAGCAGCCAGTACAACAAGCCATGTTGGCTGACCGGGCACAGTGGTTGGGCCATGCGGGGACATATCTGCACGCGCCACCACTGCTACTGCGCAGCTTTGGCGCAGCTGGGGAGCTGGGAATGGTGGAAGGCGTGTGTGGACTGCAGGGCCAGGAGGAAGGGCAGAGGAGCGATGCCTCATCAGTCGCCCCTTTATATTGGATGCAACGGGTCGTGGATTTTTGCCCCCAAGCAGGCCTTTTCAGTCCGCCGCTGCAAGCATGTAGCAGCTGTGAGCAGCTCCTTGAAAGGGCCGCCACAGTTCCCACGGACTGCTGCACGGCCGTAGCCTCAGCAGCTCGTGTTGCTTTGGGACATTGGGAGGGCAGTCTCGTTGCCGTCTTGGGACGGTTTCTTTTTCCTGTGGAAACGGTAGTTCATGGCTGTGTTGAGCTGGTGTAGGTGCCCTCGTGCACGACACCCCAACCCTGCAACACAACAAAGACACCTCTACACGTGCGAGGGGCGGGTAGGTCGTAGGTGTGGTCCCATGGCTACTCTGCCTTGGCCATAGCAGCTCGTGTTGCTTTGGGAGCGCTGTTGCTTGGGTGTGGTACGACAACACCGACCGGAGGTCGCCTGTAGCAAGCCAAACAGAACCCAACCACCTGTATTCGTCCGACGGGTATCCGTGATGTGAAGTCTTACGGGGAGGCCATCAGAGTGTGACAGGGCGTCCGAGGACTCCCCTTGCAACTGCAGGTGGAACGTGCTCTTATCCCCGGAAGCAACGTTTCGCGGCAACACCACATGCTCACAACAGCATACGATACGTATCTTCTTTACTGTCACGTGGCAATTTCAGCATCGGTCCCTGTAGCAGCTTGCACAAACGGGACAGTCGATGGCGACCACCACCCGGGAAGACCAACAAAGAGACGGGGGAGGGGAAGAGCCAGGGACGACAAACGGCTGGGTAAATGAAGGTAAGACAAGTCTGTCATTGAATGGTCGCTTGCCAAACCGTTATTTTTGTCCCGACGCCGAGTCGCTGAGTCCAGAGCCCTTCCCCGGCCCCCGGTCAATTTACCCTGGCAGGTTACAACGCTTGGGTGCAACAAAGAAAAGAATGGATCAAACCTCAACAGCAACAAAAGGCAGCCTCGTCACGGTCGCGAGCGTGAGTTGGAGGGCATGGGCAATTGTAAATTGTTGCTGCGGGCAAGTGCTTGCCTGCGTTACCCCCGCAGCATCTCATGCTGTGATTTGTGTCGTCGTGAGCAACACTTGTCATAGGTGGGGTGAGAGTTTGGCTGCATTTTGGGCGAAAACACGCGACCGTGCCCCAAGCTCCTGCCGCTGAACGCTGCGCGCAGACCTCTGCCGCCCCCACAATGCAACCCCAACACCCCAACTAACACACATACGCTGCTTAAAACCGGACGCAGGGTGATGGTGTCAGCGTCTATGGTACTTGGAGACAAGCCGTTTCCTAAACCTGTGCCCCTTGAGGTAAGCACCTGCACTGACCCACGTGCTACGCTAGTGTACGGCCATTGCGGACATCTAGCTTACTCCGACCATTGATGGTAAGCTGCCTCCTTGTACCTTGTGAAACTGAGTTCGTGACTCGCTGTGAAGCGGCCTCATGGGTTTGCGTTGGTGCCTAGCAGCCTAATCTGCGCCCTGCTGCTCCCACTCCCTTTCTCACCAACTGCCACAACAGTCTGTCATCGAGTGCTTAGTGGAGATATGGGAGGACGAGGACGGATGGGACTGACACAACGGCATGCAGGCGGGCGCAAGGGCAGCTGGGCGTCGCACGTGCGCCCAATGGGGACCGCCAGGTGCTTGATGTTAACCTTGGAAGGAAACGCAAGGGCTTGGTCGAAGAATGGCTTGTGGGCGATGACAGCGAGTGGGGCTGCCTTTGCACCCTACACCTCGTCCTGGCCACATGCCAACATGCGCACGTGGCTTATTACGTAGCTGGGGGGTAGCAGCCTCCGCTTCCACCTGCAAGCGCAATGCATGCGCATTACCATGCATGCACAGCATCTTGCATTATTCTGGCTGTATGTACTGGTTCGGGGATGCACGTGGAGGGTTGACCATTGATGGCCATGGATCTGCCGTAGGTCCGTCGCAGTCGTGCTGTAGGTAGGTGACAGTGCCACATGCCAAATTATTGACAACGTGCGTGCGCTCATGCAAGCCACATGAGAACGCTGCGCACAATAACTGCACAGAGCTGCACGCCGCTAGCCAGTAGGCATTCTGGTGGAGGTTGAGCTGTGGGTTAACGTCGATGACTCAATTCATGACGGCGTGCGGGGGGCGTGATGCGCCTTCCTTCAGGCGGCCTGCCGGCCTCCACGCCCCCGGCTGTGACTGCCAATGCTGACACGTGCCGCCAGCAATGACTGACTGACTAGCTGCCAGATGAAAATTTTCGTTTGTTTACTTTCGTGGTGCAGCAAACCCCGGTCAGTGTGCCGGTACGTACGGTATGGCCCTTTCGTGACGAGCCGCCATGCAGCGTGTGGGAGGGTGTAGCAGGTGCGGAACCTCTGTGGTGCAAGGCCGTGAGGGATGTCTGGGTGGTTAGCTCAGGTTTTACATGAGGATAAGGTGCATACGCCTTTTGGGTAGCCTGGGCCGTGCGCTCCAGCGAAAGGGGGACCATTTGCATGCACCCCTGTCAGGGTTGTGGGTGCTAAGGTAGGTCGCTCATCAGATGGAGGTGCAGAAGCCGTCCGAGTAATCCTGCATGAATTCGCGTGCTGGAGAATGCGATTTAGCGAAGGGGGGACTCTGCTTGCTGCCACACCTGCTGCGCTGCACGGCAGCTGGGCTGCTGCCGGCATGGGGTTGTGGCGGGGCTTCCCGGACACGGCGGTAGCCCCAGGGATACGGGATACGGGATTTATGGAACACACGATGATTTGTAACACCGTCTCGTCTTTGGTACTCGACTTGCTTGTAACTCGCGCCCGGTGCCTGTCCTCGGCCCTCCTCGGCTCGTTTGTCCCTTCTCACTCTGCTTACCTGCGCTCAACACCTTGAGTAGCGTCATCCATTCTGTTGTGGCATTGCTATAACACCGGTGATACCGCTATCCTAGCGCTGCTTAAGGGCCCGCTGTTGCGACAGACCTAAGCAGACCTCGCTCGCAAAAATGGATCAGCTAAGCCTCGCAGCTTTTGAGGAGCGCGCTGCTGCTGCGGAAACTCGCCTTGCTGCGTTGGAAGCTGCCGTCGCCTCGGGTAAGCGGGAAACAGATTATCAGGGCCCGATGTGCCGCCACTTCCCGCAACCGGGCGACCACTGCGCTGGCGCACAAACTTGCACAGCAGATGATGAAGTAGATACACGTCATTATTGCAGGTGTGACAAACTCGGGCGCCCTCCTAGAGCTGCGCTCGGTATTGGTCCAGGCCAAGGCTGAGACGGCTAAGCTGCAGGAGGAGCGAGACAAGGTGGGCTAACCCACATGGCCGGCTTCGCTGATACCACATGGGCGTGTGTATCAGCTGGTAGGGGGCGTGGGCAGCCCCTGCCCCGGCGTACAGGTCGCCTGCGGGGCAGCAAAGGGCGGGGGGGGGGGTCGGTGGAGTGTGTAAGCTGCTGGGGGGCCTACCGGCACCTGTTGCCTTGGGCTGGTCCGGGACCCGTTACCCCATTTGCCAGCCCAAAGGAGCGGGACAAGGTAGGGAATGTACATGGCTGGCTTCCTTGGATACCACATGGGCTTACCACACGGGGTTATTATGTGGGATTGTGTCTTAGATGCGGAGGGACGTGGGCAGCCTCTGGCGTGCCAGCGGCCCCCGGTGCAGCAAGCGGGGGGAGTGCAGCAAAGGGGGCCTGGGGAGGTGGGGTCGGTGGAGCGTGCGAGCTGCTGCTCGGTGGCAACATGCACCTGCAGCCCAAGCGACCCGTTACGCGCGCGATGCCCTGCTGCTTCCCCTGCCGGGGCCCCCTTGAGCTTCAACACACCGCATTACCGCACTTCACGGTCCTGCTGCATTCCTCTCCGCCACCCTCCCTGACCCGCCTGCCCCATTCCGCCACACCCTGCCCCACGGCGTGCTCCACTGCGGCCCCTCCTCGCCCTCAGGCTGTGTCCGAGCGCAAGGCGTTTGAGGACGAGGCTGCCAAGCTGCGGTACCAGGTGATGCACCTCAAGCGGGCGGTGCGCGAGCTGGAGGCCAAGCAGCAGTGACAGCAGCAGCAGCAGCAGCAGCAGCAGTAACTGAAGCAGTAGCAGCAATTGCAGGTGGAGCTATGTGAGCGGCAGCCGCAGTAGCAGCGCATCTGCAGCAACGGCAGCACCGGGGGAGGCTTAGGGAGGCGGGGATATGGGGCAGCAGCAGCAGCAGCGGAGGAGGAGCTGGAGGCCGAGGCAACAGCAGTGGCAGCCGCCGCAGCAGCAGGCGGAAGTATGGGGCAGTATCAGCATCTGCAGCAGCAGCAGTGGAGGAGGTTCAGGGAGGCGCGAGGCCGCAGGGACCAGGGAGGGATGGGCGGCGGGGAAGGCGGAGATGCCGCAGCCGCGGCGGGTACGCATGGGAAGGAGGAGGGATGAGCGCGACGTGAAGTGGAGTGCACGTAGGTGCGGGTGGAGGGTCGTGTGGAGGGGGTGCAAGCGAAATGAGGGGGCTGAGGGCTGATGCCTGGACGGTGGACGGTGGCAGGCAGGGCTCGAAAATGGGGTGCAGCAGCTGCTGCTGCAGCAAGAGCAGGAGCACGAGAAGGAGCAGTAGCAGCGGCAGATCAGCCGCTCTGGGGGATACAACAGCTTGAATGCTGCGCTGCGTAGCTGCGAGCAACGCATGGCGAGGGTGTAGCAGGGTGCGATGCACGGGTCTGTGACGAGGCTGTGCTGTGGGCCTGGGTGGCTCGTGATGTGCGCGTGCGAAACGGGGTGGGCTGCGTTGGCAGAATTCCGGCTGACCAGGGTGCCCGTATACGTGTTTGCTGCCGCACGCTTGAGTGCTGTGGACGGTGCTACGGCCTCCGGCGTGTTGCACCAATGACCTTGCGGCGACCTTGGCCGCGTGAGTCGGGCCAGCGTGTGGCGCTCGGAGTGGTCCTCGTGAGTCCTGTAAACTTGCGGACTTGCTACGTTCCAGAGACAATTTGCTGTGTTGCAGCGGCTGCAGAGAATAAGGTCGCAGGGGCAGCTCCAGGTCTGTTGCGGCGGGCCTGTGGGTGGGAGCGTGGGTCACAGTGCCCTGCGCACTGCCGCTGCCTGCTGCGCACCCGTTTGCCACGCCCCCATGCCCGCCGCTGGAAGGACTGGGCACCGAGTCAGTGCCAAGCTGTAATATTTTCTGATAGGCACAATGAGTCGGTCCAGGGCTATCAATGGTCAGGACTGCGACACGTGGGTTGGGCGACGGCATGGGGGTGGCACCGTACAGTCCCCCCTTCTGACGGACCACGCTCGGCATGTTACCTTGGTCCGCACACTACGCATACCCAACGTCCTGACAAATCTCTTCTGTCGCTGCAGCTTCTATCAGTCAAGCTTCCTCGGTTTCACAACGCTGCCATCGACACAGCCCAAACACTCCGTTGACTCTTGTTTGGCCGAACACCAGAGTGCGCTATGCCTCTCGGCGGAAAGCTTGTGCTGAAAGGTAGTTAGGATAATGAAGGTCTCGATCGTGAATGGGGAGTAGTCCACAACCCGACCTTTCGCGTAATGCGACATTACCTCCTGCGTTCGCAGGCGGCTCCACACTTAAGGACCTTGAAGGAGTCGAGAAGAAAAAGTCTAAAAAGAAGAACAAGGCGCTCGCAGCGGCTGTAGAGGGAGACGCGGCAGCGGATCCCAACGCTGCTCCCGCTGACCCCACGAAACCGAAGCCGGCAGCACCCACCGCTATCAACGTCATGTCGGGGAAGACCTACGAGGAGGAGTTTGACCTCGAGACCAAGCGTGTGGCGGTGAGTCGCTTTCGCACTGGTTCCTTGGGCCGGCCTGCGGGTGCCTGCTTCCCCTGCCGGAACCCCACGCCCTCACCCACAGGGCGCAGCAATACCGTTCACCCGTATTTGACGCCAAGCTGCTTGCATTGGTATGCATGCAGGAGGGCAAGTCCAAAAGTACGCCCTGGGGCTGCGGCTACCGCGCGCCCCCCGAGATCCTGCACGGCTACACCAAGAAGGTGACGGGCAAGACGGCGGAGGAGCGGCTGGACATGCGTTCAGCAGCCAAGAGCGACAAGTTCTGCAAGTGATGAGCAGCAGCAGCAGCAGCAGCAGGACGATGTGGAGGAGGAACTGCTCTGTCCCGTTAGTACCGCTTGGCGGCGTGGCGTGGGTTCCACCATGGCGCCAGGGAGCGCAGGCGCTGCAGTGCAGTTTAGGTGAAGGGTCTCAGGCGTGGGGGCATGGTCCAAGTGCACGTGTTACAGCAGAAGCAGCAGCAGATGCAGCGGTGGCCGCCTTGCAGCTGCTTGACGGGGCAGAGTGATGGCGGTAGTGCGACAAGCGGGTTGCTACCAGGCGTAAGGTGCACGAAACTGACAGCAGAGCATCTTCGGGCGCATACGGGCTCTGGAGCAGTGCTTCAGCAGGAGCTGCCGCCGCTTTTCGCTGGGCAGTAAGGTCCACATGGAGCCAGGCCCCGATCCATCCCACCACCCCCAGCCCGCTTTGCAGCCCATACTCGTGCCACACTACCCACTGGGCGCTCTAGGGCGCCACGTTGTGCGCCACGCTGGGGCCGTGTACGCTGGCTGCTCAGCGGCCGACAGCGTGAGGCCGGTTGGCGACCCCGCGAGCCCTGCATGGCGGCCACCGCACCTCCCAGGACCGACAAGGCCGACACGGGCTCACCGGCGGCGCGCGCGAAGTGGCCCATGCTGTGTGCGACATACCGGCGGTGTCCTCCTCTGCGCTGAAGCCGCCGGAGCCAGTTGGGTGACATGGACCCCCATGGGGCTCGGCCCGGGCGCGGTGGCACTGCACGTTGGCGCGGCGCCGGCCGCTGTGCGCAGGGACACCTCTCCGCGCCCACAGTCAGTTGACTTGCACCTCGGCTTGGTCCAGCGTGTCGGTTGGCTGTTGGGCAGTTGCTGCTGGCATCTGCTGGTAGCGGGTCTGCATACGCACCCTCTGACATTAGCAAGGCCCTAGGACGACGGGCAGGGACCGCGTAGGGTCGTATACCACGTGTTAGGGCATGGTCAGCCTCGCTTGGACGTGCTGTTCCATAATTTTGGTACACGGCGTAGCGCGTGGGCAGGGCAGGCCTCGGGCTGCGCATGGGCAGGCACGGCCAGGCATCCGGCGTGGGGTGGGGACTGGTGTGGGGCGCCTGGGGCAGTGGTGTCGTGCTGCCTCGCGAGAAGCGATGGCGTGGCGGTGGTGGCGGTGCCTCCCATGTAGCTAGTTGGATTCGGGCGCCAGGTTGACGATTGGTGGGTGTGAAGGTGCGTCGGGACAACGTGCCGTGCGCTGTGCTGATGGCTACAGGAAGGCGACAGGTGTATAATCTCAAACTTACGGGGTTGTGCGGAAGGCGGCAGGTGAATTGCAGGCGTTTATTTTCGGTCCACGTCATACACACTCGTTGCATGAAGGTTGTTGGCCCTTGAGCCCCCAGCTCGCACATGTGTCGTTGCGCGTGGAGAGGGGAGAACCCGCGCCGTGTAACACACTGACTGACTGACTGATGGCTACAGTAGTACGGTAGGGTGCCGATTTCGGTAACGGCAATGGTCGCTGGTCAGCTTGGGTTGGCTGCCCAGGGGAGCTTCCCTGTGGCTACCAGTTCATGCCACGTGCAGGGAGGGAACATTGTGGTGCACGCTGCACGGTTTGGTAGCTTGGCAACTGTGGCCTGCTTGCCATAGCTGCCTGTATAAAGGGACAGCGTCAGCCCTAACAAACCAATTGGTTACAACTTTGATGAGTGCGGGCCGTGATCTCGGTCACACCGCCCGCAGACCGTGCGCTATGGACACGCCACGAGTGCAGTGCTGTCCACACAGTGCTAGCAGTTGTCAGTATTCAGCCCTGTCCTTTGCCCACATGGTGTCGAGAAAGCCAATCCCCAACGGGCTCCCCTGGCACAGTCGTGTCATGCAACGTCTCTAGCTGAGGTCATTCTCGATCAAAGGCCCCCGCTTAACGTCTCTGTCCGTGCACCGTTACTTGCCCCCACATGCCTACCGGTATAAATGTTCGCCAAGACAAGCCACACCTATTGCAAACACCAGACCTCTTGCAGCAAATGCATCAAAATAACCCCGGAAGCCAATGACGGCCGCCTGCAAGCACCCATGCCGCTGTGCCTGAGGAAACCGACAACAGCCAGACCGTGTCGCCACAGCCATGCGCAACAACGCAGTCTAAAGGTCTGCATGCCTACGACTCAGCGCAGCCCCTACCAACACGGGCTCCCACGCATTGCGAGTGTGGAACTACTATCCGTACTCCAGCCTCGAACAACCACATTGCCCATCCGGAATCAACAGGATGGGGCCACAGGAGTGCTGCTTCGGCACTGCTTACTGCACCCAAACAAAACAAGACTCCTACCGTGTGCTTATGGCGTGCGTCAGTTGTGTCACGAACCCTCGTGGGGGAGTGAGCACCAGGTGTGTGCCAGTGGGGGCAAGGAAAGGTGGCGGGTCCCTCCACAAAGCGGACAAGCCGGCGCACACACGCCCACCAGCTCACTGCCGCATCCAGTGCTGCTAAGCTGCAACGCCTGCTGCTATCTTAAGGCATCTCATGTCGCACCATGACACCTACACCGCTGCCCCCTGCGCCTCATCTTTGCCTAGGACTAACATGCAAACAATAGTCTTTAAGCAAGTGCCATCGAGCTGAAGCAATGACAAATTTGCTGACCCCGAGCCCGTAGCACCCAGCGCCATGCAACGTGGCGTGCCTTCCCCACCAGCAAGCAGCCCCCCTTCGTGGCACAGCGTGGGACTCCCCCACCTACCAACAGCTGCAACACCGTCAGCACATGCGTTCTCGTCACCACCACCACCACCACCGCCACCAGCAGCATGGCACCGGCCGAGCCGTGGCGCACTGCCACTGTCAGGCCCGTCGCACACCCATGCGCATGTCAACACCCACAGGCCACCGGTCACCCGATAGCGGCACGGGCAACAAGCAGCAGCAGCAGTAGCAGGCCCCGCACCCCTGGTTGTTGGGCCGCCCAGGGCAGGCCCTGCGCTGACAAGGACACCTCCCCCACGTCCGGGCCAAGCTTCCCCCGGCCCCCCTGAACCGCGTTGGCCTCTTGCTACGCGCCAACGGTCAACCGTCACCGTACCTACAGCTAAGCCATCCAGTCCCTGCCCGCTGTCCCACCCTCAGCGCCGCACCGGTCCCAAGCGCGCCGCTATTGAGGTCCGGTTTGGCATCCGCCGGCCCAACACATCTGCACCTGCCCTAGTCCCAACTCACCGCACCTTCCGTGTGCGTGTGGGCAGGCCCCTACCCCTACACCTACCCCTGCCACGCCCCCCCCTGCGCCTCCACCTGCGCCAGCAGCTCCTCCAGCCTGGCCAGCACCTGCCCGCTGGTGGGCCGCGCCTCGGGCTGCTGCGCCCAGCAGTCCTGGATCAGGCGGCGCAGCGGCGGCGGGCACAGCGGGTCTGCGGGGTCGGCCATCTTGGGCCGGTGGCCCACCACCGCCACCTTGAAGCCCACCACCGCGGACCGCACGCCGCTCCAGGGCCGCGTGCGCGTGGCCATCTCGTTCATCATCACGCCCAGTGAGTACACGTCGCAGGCGGCCGTCACCTTGACGTCGGCCGACACGAAGCACTCGGGGGACATGTAGTAGGTCTGGGGAGGTGGGGGGGCGAGGGGTCAGGGAGCAAGGGTGTGAGTTACAGGTGTCAGGAACGGAGTGTGGGGCAAGGGGGACAACGGACAAGTAGAGGGTCTGGGGAGGGGAGGGTGCAGGGAGCAAGAGTGGGGGATACAGGTGCTAGGAACGGGATGAGGCCAGGAGCTGGTAGGGGCTGCACATGGTATTGCCGGTATGCAAAGGCGAGGGGACCTGCAGGGTCCAGCGATGACATCATGTTGGCGCGGGCATGCGTGCCGTACCCAGTCATGCCCCTCCATCAACGCGTTTTGACGTACGGCAACACCGCCGCCCGCACCCCGCCCCCGCCCCCTGCGCTCACCGTTCCCACTTCCGCGTCCCTCGTGTTGAGCGTGGTGTGCGCCTTGAACCGCGCCAGGCCGAAGTCGCTGATCTTGGCTGTGCCCGCCTCGTCCAGCAGCACGTTGGAGGGCTTGAGGTCGCGGTGCATGATGTTGGGGTGCAGGTAGGCCAGACCGCGGGCAATGTCGCAGCACCAGCGCAGCACGGTCACCAGGCCGTACGGTGTGGAGTCTGGGGGACGGGCAGCGGGCGGAGGGTGGTAGTTGTGAGGTGGTAGTGGCAGGTAAAGGATGTGCGCGGTGCATCCTGATGGCATGTACGCGTAAGGGCATAGGAAGCTGTCAGCCGTTGCCGGTATACCGCTACACGCATCTCGGCCCGCTGCATTCTCCCTTCCCTCCGTTTCCCTCCGCCAATGTCCTCCCCGCGCATGCTGCTCTCCAGCGTTTCGTCCGGCACTCCTGCCTGTGTCACGTGCCGCTCACAGTTGTAGTCCACAAGAGCAGCTGTCGGCCAGTGCCCTCCCCGCTCATGGCCCTACCCTGTCCTCCAAACCGTCATACTGCCCGTGTGCGCTGTGCCTCGTGTCTCCCACTGACATGTACGGCATATCCTGCCTCGTGATGTACGGCATATCCTGCCTCGTGATGTACGGCGTGTCCTGCCTCGTGCCATGCGCCCCTCACCGTTGTAGATGGCGTGGCTAAGCGTCAATGCCCCGTATCCCTTGCATCCCCTCACCGTTGTATATTGCGTGGCTTAGCGTCATGCCGCACAGCTCCTCCACCAGGAAGGAGGCGCCCGGCTGCAGCGAGCCGCCCAGCAGCCGCACGATGTTGGGGTGGCGCAGCGAGCCGAGGATGGTGATCTCCTGCGGGGAGGGGGCAGGGCGAGCAAGAGGGGGACACGTATGTGAGGATGATGAGCCGAGGATGGTGATCTCCTGCGGGAGGTGGTGGGTTGGCCGGTGGCGGAACACTTGTGCGTTGTAGTTGGAAGCAAGGGGGGCACACGTGGTTGGGGAGTATGTGTGCGCCAGCAGTACAGCGGCAGGCAGGTCCTAAACGCGCAGTCCGTGTCGCTGCATGGCCGGACATGCACGGCAGCCAGCAGCCGTCCACCCCCGGGGCTTCCATAAGCACCGGCAGCAAGCTGTTCACCCGCTGTACAGCAGATGCGGTGTCCTAGGGCGCCCAGGGCTTAGTCAAAGCGCGGCAAGCTCCTGGCGTTGCCCCTTACCTGCACGAGCGTCCGCAGGTGCTTCTTGTGCGCGTGTGCGTTCTGGTCCCCCGGTGGGCTGTTGAGCAGCTTGACGGCCACGTGCATCCACGCCACGCCGCCCTCGTCGCTCGCGCCGCTGCCCTCGCCCTCTGCACTGACGCCGCTGGAGGGAGCAGCTGCGCCGGGCAGCTGCCGCAGCAGGCCGCGCCGGACCACGCCCGAAGTGCCTGGGGGCAGGAAACATGGCAGGACGGGCTCGAGCAAACGCGTGGTGCCATTGCAAGTTGTTATCGGCATAGATTCATAGCATTGGCAGCTTATCACGGTATCAACTATACGCGTTCAGACATAGGGTACACACGTGGCACTGACACGCCATGCCCCCCGCCCCCGCACGCCCCACCGTGTCCCAGGTAGGTACTGGGGTCGTCCACGTCCACCAGCACGTCACGCCCCAGCAGCAGCTCCACCGCCCCACCGCCACGGTGCCCCCCAGCCTCCCCAGCACCCGCCCCCGCGCCCCCGCCGCCCCCCGCTGCGTGCGAGGAGTCCACGTTGGTGCTGCTGGCCGGGCCGCCGCTGGGCGCCGGGCCGCAGGGGCTGGTGGACTCTGACCGGCTGTCTCCGCTGCCGCCGTTGACGCCGCCTGTGGCGTTGGCCGTGCTGTCCGAGGGGCTGATCAGCAGCGGGCTGCTGGGCACGGGCGCAAGGCCACTGCCTGTGCCCGTGTCCGTGTGCGTGCCGGTGCTGGTGTGCGTGTGCGTGTCGGTGTGGGAGCGCGTGCTGGTGCGGGTGTTGGTGTGGGTGGTGTTGTGCAGCTGCATGCCGCTGCTGGCGCGCTTGGTCCGTCCGGTCCCGCTGCCAGTGGCCGTGTTGGTGTTCGTGTTGATGTTGGTGTGGGATGTCCGTGCCGTGTGTGCCGTCCGCGAGGAGGTGTTGGTGTTGGCGTTGGTGTTGGCGTTGGACGCTGGAGCGGGTCCCTCGCTGTGGCGGCTGCTGGGTCCCGCGGCCCGCCCAGGAGTCCCCGCGCCGCCTGCCGCTGCCGCCGTCCTCCCTAGCCCTGACCCAGGCGATGCAGGAGGCGGCGTGCCCACGCCCGTGCCTGTGCCGCTGTTGCTGCTGCGGTTGCTGCCAGGAGGCTGCAGGTGCCGCCCGCTCCGCGTGACCGTGGCAGCCGCCGCCGCCGGCCGCTGGCCCGCCGCCGCCGTCTTCGTCGACGCGTACGACACCGACCCAGGGGACACCTGGCCCTCGCTGCTTGCCGTACCCGACAGCGACGGCATGGGCAGCACCCCCGGCGGGCGGTGCCGCTGCATGCCGCCCGCCGCCGCCGCCATCACCGCCGCCAGCGGCCCCTCCTCCAGCGTCCCCGCCGCACCGCCCGGCGGCGGGCCAAGCTGTACGGACGACAGGCAGTTCATGCCGTACGCGCTGCATGCCGTACCGTTGGTGTCGGCCGTGTCGGAGAAGGCTTTGGTGGCCCTGCGGCCCGACTCGCAGGAGGACTCCAGCGTGGATGTGTGGGCGGAGGTAGGGCCGGCGGTGGCTCCTACGGACGAGTGGGAGGATAGGCGTGTGACCTGGCCGCTGGGTGCGAGGCCCAGGCCCTGGCCCTGGCCGGGGCCGGAGGGGACACCCCGGCTGCCATGGACACGTGCCTGGGCGTCCACGGGCAGGTGCGAGTGCGGGTGCGCGTGTGCGTGTAGGGCGGGGAGCGGGGGCGTCAAGGGCGCGCCTGCAGGAATGGGCGCGAGGGCTGAGCGGGAGCTGCCCGCTCGGGGTAACGAGGCGTTGGTGTGGGCATGCGGGTGGGCGGTGGCGCCGCTCAGGGAGCCGGACGAAGGGGGCCAGTTGTGGATGGCCTTCTGGAAGATGGCCGCGTGCCGCAGCTCTTCCTCCCTGTCCAACCGCAGTTGTTGGTGGTGGTGGCCGACCCTCCCGCGGTCCCGCTCGCGCTCCAAGCCGCCGCTGCCGGTGCCCGTGCCCGTGCCAGTGCCCGTCTCCGTCCCACTGCCGCCGTCCGACCGCACCACCACGCCGTTCTTCATGCGCTGTACGGCACCGCCCGCCACCACCGCCGCCACCTGCCCTAGCCCGCCAAACGACGCGCACCCGCGCACGGTGGGCGCAGAGCCCCTCGGTGCAATGCCGGCCCCGCCTGCGCCGCCCAGCCCTCCCAGCGACCTGGACACGTCCAGCGGCTCGCTGCCAACCGTCATCAACGGCCCGTCGTACTGCAACCGCCTGCCGTCCGTACTGCCCGCCTCGCCGGAAGCCGACGCCACGTGTCGCCGCGGCGCCCGGCCGTCTCCCGGCCTGCGCACACCGCTCCGCCCGGCCCCCGCCCCAAACGCAGTTATCCCAGCCCCTCCCTCCGCCACCTCCTCTGCCACTGAGTGCAGCGACTCCCGGCTCGCCGCCGAGCCCCCGCCAATGCTACGCATCGACACAGCGCGCGACGGCCTCCCCTGGGCACCGTGCCCCAGCGTATGCCCTTGCCCGTGCCCCTGCCTGACCCCCAGCAGGTGCGAGCTGTGCGGGTGGTACAGCTGCTGCGAATGCTGCTGCCGCTGTGCGCTGGCGGCCGCGGCCGCCGCCACACGCGCAATCTCGCTGAGCGTGGGGCTGGGCGCGCTGGCCTGTGACCCGGAGTCGTCCTCGCCGGCGGCGGCCGCCGCCGCCACCGCCGCCAGGTACGCCGCCTGCAGCTCCTCGCCGCTGCCGCTGCCGCCGTCGGGGCTGTCCCCAGACGCGCCTAGTAACGCCAACGCTGACGGCGTCAGCCAGTGCTGCGTCACGCCGCCGCCGCCGCCTGCTGCCGTCACCGCGGCCGCCGCCGCTGCCCCGTCGCAGCCCTCCTCCAGCAGCGGACCCACCTCCGAGACAGATAACGCCCTTAGCGGCTCCCCGCTGCCGGCCGTCCCAAAACCCATGTCGCTGCCGCCACCGCGGCCGCTGCTGCTGCTGGGGCCCTGGCCTGCCGCCGGCCCTGGCGCGGCGCGCATCCGGTTGCCGCTGGCGGCGCGGCGCACGTAGCCGAACATGAGGGGCGATGTGGAGAGGATGGAGGCGGTGTGGCCCCCTGTGCTGCTGTGGGAGGCGCTGCGGGAGTCGGCGCTGGTCGGGGCCGTGCCGCCCTCCGCGCCTGCGTGGGCGCACGTGACAGGGGTTCAAGGGCAAACAAGCTGTGGCAAATGCGGAACAAGACAGACTGAGTAGGATGTAGTGTGGACGTAAGCCAGTGGTTCGGCTCCAGCGGTTCAGGTGCCAGGGCGCCCTGCGTGTCTTGGGGACTGGAGCAGTCCTGCCGTACCGTAGGAGCATGGTCCCAAACTGCAGCCAGGCAAGGTGACCCACCGCCCCTCAACACGCATTCTTTTGGCTGCAACCAACCACGCACCTGACGCAGCTCCTAGGGATGGCCCCTGCGCCGCCACGACCACCAGCTCCAGCGCGCCGCCGCCACCCCCGCCGCCACGAAGGGCCGACGTCACCTCCACCCCTGCCGCCGCCGCGCCGCCGCTGCCGCGATCCCCGGTGTCGCCGCTGGGCGTCCTGCCGTCGCTGCCGCAGGGCCCGCCGTCGGCAGATACCTCCCCTGAGAACGAACCCGCGTCCGGCGAGCCGTCCTTGGCGGCCGCCTTCTTGCCCGCCGCCGCCGCCGCCGCCGCCGCCGCGCCGCCGGCCCAGCAGTACCACCCGTGCACACGGCCGCAGTACAGCAGCGTGCAGCCGGTCACTAGCAGCAGTGCGACGGCCACCGCCACGCTCGCGCCCACGATGACACGTGTCTGACGCTTGGAGGGTGCCACGTTGACGGCGGTTACGACGGTTGCGGGCGGCTCGTACGGCGCGAAGGGCGGCTGCGGGGAAGGGCTGGGTGCGGGCGGCGCGGGCGGCGGCTTGACGGGCGTGCCCCACACCAGCAGCAGCTCCTCAATGTAGCTGCCGGCGGTCGCCTGCAGCGGTACGACAACGTACGACAACGTACAACGTTGGGGCCACTGTTCACAGTACGCTTTGCTTGTCTAACCTACGCGGCTGCATTCACTCAGCAAAATGGATGATGACACAAGGGAGTGTGCGGAGTGCAGCAAAAGCATGGCAAGGCCTTGAGATAGACTGGCCACCCGCACCTGCATGGCGAGCAGGTACCCCCCCGCCGGCGCCACGTATCTCCACGGCTCGCTGCACACCAGGCGCGCCGAGGGGTAGCTCCACAGGCGGCCGGTGCTGGTGCGCAGCACCATGCCCTCCAGCAGCGACCCGCGGCAGCCCGCCGCCTCCACCACCACCTCCCCCGCGCTCACGTTGAGCTGCAGCCACCGCCATCCCGCCGTGGCGCTCACGTAGTACGACAGGCTCGTGGCGTACGCCGGCGGCGCCGACACGCCGTACGAGCGGTTGGGGCTGAGGTACGTGCCGTCCAGCGAACCAAGCACCACCGGCGGCGCCGGCAGCATCCGGTACGGCCCCAGCGGCGACGTGTCCTGCCGGAGGCCGGAGTCAGGGGCGGCGGTGAGGTCTACGGAGCTGCCATACACGGGGGAGGAGGCCGGGGTGGTGACGGCGGGGAGGACGTTGACGTCGCCGGTGGCGTTGCTGCCGCCGCTGCCGTCGCCGCTGCCGTCAGCCTCCCCCTGAACGGACACGTCCGGCGGCGCTGCCGGCTGCAGTGGCAGCAGCGGCGACGGCGGCGGCGGGGTCGGCGGCGGCGGCATGTAGTACTGCATGGCGGCGGCGGATACGGCCTCGTACGACGAGGGCTGCTCCGTGGCCATGGTGCTCCACAGCACCATGGGCCGCAGCGCCACGCCCGCCAGCTGCGCCAGCACCGTGACGGGCTGAGACCAGTCGTCCAGGGAGGCGGGCCGGCCGTCGTCGTCGGTGGCGTTGCCCGCAGCCACGGCGGCAACCCAGGCGTCCTGCGGGAAAGCCACAACGACTGCATCAGGCGCCACATCCTTTTGCATCCCGACCACCAAGGATGCACAGGGCATAATCGTCCGCAAAGCATTGGAATGGCCCTGCCAGCAAGGAAGTGGCTTTGGGAAAGTGCAGTGCCCCACACCCTTCCCCCGACTTCGCCCGCCCTCACCCATGCGTCGCGGTCGGGCCCCGTGAGGATGGCCCGCAGGTTGTCGTTGGCGCACGACGGCCCCGAGTTGGGCGACCCCGCGCCCACCAGGCTGAACGTCAGCAGGTGCGGCCCCGGCGTGAACTGCGGCGGCGGCGCAGGCGGCGGCGCGTCCGGCGGCTGCCCCCCGGGCGCGCTGCCGCTTGGCACCGTCCCGTTCGCACGCGGCGGCGACGTCGCGTTGCTGCTGTTGCGGCTGGCGGGAAGCGGCGGGAAGGGCGACGGCGGCGGCGGCGGAGGCGACGGCAGCGGCGGGGCCGGAGGCGTCTGTTGCCGTGCCGACGACGACGGCTCCGGCCATGCCGCCTTGCACATGACGCTGGCGCCCGTCACCATGCGGTCTCCCACCTGCACCTGCAGCACGCGCACCTGGCCGCTGTCCACGCTCCACGTCACGCCAAGGCCCAGGGTGGACATGCCGCGCACGCAGGGGGCGCTGCCGGGGCAGGGAGCCACCCACATCACGCCTGCGGAGGGAGCAGGACGGGTGACCGCCAGAACCAGGCAGTGCCGAGCAGTCAGGCCATAGGATCGCGGGACGCGTGCGTGGTGACGACCATGCTAGTTACAGGGTGCCTCGGCTTGTCAGGTACCATTCCTGCACGCCTGGTTCCAGCCATGCATCATTGTGCGGTGGCCCCTGACCCCCGGCCTCGGTCCGCTCACGTGAGCTGAGCAGCTCCAGCAGGTTGGACCGCACCAACAGCGACGACTCAAACGCCACTGCGTCCGTGAGGTCGATCATCTGCCATGACAGGCTCAGCAGGGTGCGGTTCCTGGGAAGCAGGAAGGAGGCGAGGGATCAGTACGGTTTCCACGAGAGAACGCTTTGCAGAGAAGAGCAGCATGCGGCACGCAATCGCTACGAGACGTGTTAGTGGAGCCGCCGCGCCTCCCAGCTCGCACCCCGTAGACTGCAACGCACCTGCATGACGCCACCGCGTCCCTGTACGGCAGGTTGGGTGACTTGTCCAGGACGTACAAGTACCGGCCCATGCGCACTGGGGTGGTGGTCACGGGCGCGTCTGGCCCGCCCAGGTCCACCGTGGCTGGCGGCGACATGGGCGTGGGAGGGAAGAGCGGCTCTACAGGACCGACGGGGGCGAGAGGGCCGCTGCTGCTCCCGTTCCCGCTCCCCCGGCCGCCGGGGGGAGGAGGGGTCCTGGAGGGGGGCGCTCCGCCGGCTGGGGGTGCGGCACCCGGTGTGCTGCTGCTGCTGTTACTGCTAGGTCTGGTGCTTCCGCCGGGTCTGCCGCTGCCGGTGGAGCCTGTCTGCCACTGCGGGGTGAGGAAGTCCATGCCCTCGTGCAGGCTGAGCTCCTGGCTGGAGGAGGGCACCAGGCCGCACAGGCCGTAGCCGGGGTCGCACGACAGCTGGGGGGCAGGCGACGGGTAAGGAATCCGTTAGCCGTGGGGTAATTGAGGCCATGCAGCATTGCACTTCATTCTTCTGAAACCGCCCACGGTCTGGTGGTACGGCCGTCCACCCTCCTAATTTCCCCCGCTCACCAGGCACTGCGACGCCTGGCTGCCGCACATCCCCAGCCTGCCCCGAGCCGTGCTGCAGCACAGGTAGGAGGGGCAGGCGTACTTGGCATCGCTGAAGGCGCCGCACTCCGCGCGCCCCGCCCAGCGGCCGGGCCCCACATCCGCCGGGATCAGCGGCCGGGCTGAGCTGCACTGCGGCTGCGGCACCACCGGCGCCGTGCGCGGGGCCACCACCCTGAGCCCCCCCGTGGTGAACAGGGAGCCCAGGTCCGAGGGCGAGCCGGTGGTTACGTTGGCGGGCACGCACCACACCAGCCACATCTGCACGATGGAGGGGCCCGCAGCGGCGGTCCAGTCGATGGTGGAGTTGGGCGGCTGCGCTGCGCCCTGGCGGCGGATGAAGTAGCCCTCCACCGTGGCCAGGTAGCCACCGCGCGGCGCCTGAGCGCAGGGGAGCGAAGGAAGAGTCAGCAAGCGAACAAGAAGGCTTGAAACATAACCAAATATGGTCAAAGTGGTCTACCGATCAGGCTACAGCTGTCGCGGAGTGGCCTATGCTTGGATGCAGTGCATCAGATCCATTCAAATACGGCGAGATGTTCAGTGCGGTACCCCTTTCAGTCACGGACGCACCCACCTCCTCCATGAAGAAGCCCAGACAGTTGCCCCGCCCCTGCGAGTAGCGCGCGCCCGACGCCGTCTGCAGCGTGAGGCGCGCGATGGCGTTGTGGCCGTTGCAGCCCTCCACGCGGGTGATGTACGACGTGCGCAGGGACAGCACGGAGCGCTCCTCGGGGGGCAGCGGCGTGGTGCTCCAGGAGGCGCCTGCGGGCGGGTGGGGCAGCAGGCGGACATGCATGTGGCTCGGAGGCATGTGGCTTGGGGTCGGGCCTCAGCTGCTGCGTGCGTGTGTGGGCTCCTGAGGGCACATTTCCGTACCCCCATACACGTGTCCAGTAACCCGCGCTTCCAGTTTGGGATAGTAACATGTTGGGCGCTACCAAAGCCAAAACACTAACTGCTAGCGTTGCTCATGTGCGTGTGGTAGCGTGCTTCAGGGTCAAGAGTGGCTTCAGCCTCGCGACATCGCTGATGTCAAGTGGGGCGTTAGGCGGGCGACCCGGCAGCGTTATCGCTCAACTAAGGAAAGCAAGTAAGGTATTAATACTGAAGGCACTTCTTTCAGGCGCTGCAAAACTACCGGTAGGCCCTTCAAACCGCAGGCCTGACACTTCAGCTCGCGAAACTCAAAAAAAAATCAGCAGTCGCTCGACAGGCAGCAAGCTCAAGATAGACGTACAGGTTACTGAGTTCAATTTGCTTCAAGCATTCCGTGTTGCAGACGACGGACACTCGTCAACCCACGGTCCCGCCCGACCCAGCGACCCCAGCCGTAGCAGCACCCAAACCCATACGACGCACAGCATAGCTTCCCACCCCTTCCAGCCCACCTGCCTGCAGCCACAGCTAAAGGCAATATGCTCCCTTTCAAGGCATGTAGCCGGTCCTTCCGTTTCTCGCGCTTTCCTTTCCCTGTCCAACCTAAACGCAACCTGCGCCGCTGTCGCCCTGTGATGTGTCTCCGACATATGCCCCCCGCGCAACCCGCCCTGCCCCGCCCTCGCACTGCTCTCCCCCAAACGCACCCACCTGACCCCGGCAGCACCGTGTCCCCGAAATAGCCTCCCCGTGCCACGGCGCTGTCCAGGTTGGCCAGCACCTGCGTCACCACGTCCTGCGAGTCGCCCGCGTACACCACGCGCAGCGCGTCCAGCCCGCCAACCAGCCACCTGCACAATGATGGTACACAGTTACTAAAACGCTGATACAACGTTGTAACCTGCACGCTGGCCGTGTTTTAAATGACGTGAGACAAGCGGGCCGGATGCGCTGCCATCCGCTTGTCCCTCTAAGGTTGCCCGGTGTCACCCCAAAGCCAGCCACAGCCCGGCACGTGCTCCATGGACCCACGTAACAGTCGGAGCTATTCGGCAAGGGTTCGTCAACCCTCAGCAGCGAGGGCGATGACCCACATGGAGCCGGCGGCCCGAAGAGGTCACCACGCATTCCGGTACAATAGTGCCAAGGATACCCACCTTCCCACACGCCCATATCCCGCACCGCCTTAGTAACCCACCTTCCCACGAAGTTGACCACGGGCCCCTGCACCAGGAACCTGTCCAGCCCCGAGAAGCGCACCGCGCCGTCCGGCACCGCCACCGCGCCCAGCCGCACGCCCGACACCGCCAGCCGGTAGCCGGCGGGCAGCGACGCCGCTGGGGGCGAGGGCGGGACGGGGGAGGGCGGAGAGGGCTCCAGCGGCGGGAAGGGCGAAGGCGGTGGCATGAAGGGCAGGTTGCGGCCTCCGCGCGGGGTGCGGGGGCTCCGGGGGCGGGACGGGGACATGCGTGGCGAGGGCGGGGAGGGCGGTGTGCCCACGCGTCCCTCTACCACGGCCGGGGCCCAGGGTACGGGCACCGGGGGCGGCAGCGGGGGGTACGACAGCGTCCAATAGCGGTTGTACGGCACGGGCATCTGCGAGAGGGGCAGAGGACACGGAGGACGGGAGGGCATCTGGGTCTCGGGGAGGCGTATGTTGGTCAGTAGGCGTTTTCATGCATGATCGGTGCAGGCCGGGCAGGGGCAAGCAGGTACGAGGCTGTTATGCTACTGCTGTAGCTATGGCAGCTGCAGCTGCAGCTGAGCAGGCCGTGCCTTCTATGGCCCCGCATCACAGCCTTGCGCTGAAAGCACACCGAGGCTTGCGAGGTGGTGGGAGAGGGACACGCTGGCTGCGCGACCGCTGGACGTTGGCACCGCCCGGACGCAGGGCCCCTGCCCTGGGGGCCTTACGGGCCAAGGCCCGCTGCATTTGGGTCCGACATCCACAGCTGTCTGCTGCCAGTGGGTCGGGCTCGCGCTGCGGCGTTTGGGAGCCTCCCGACATCGCCGAGACGCATCCGCAGGCGTGGACCCACATCCATGCACCTAGTCGTGTGGCTCGCAAACGGCGTACGAACCCCTCCCCCTCGCGGCAGCCACCCCAGGCCCCGGTCCCTGTAGCTTGTCGCCGCCGCCAATGCATCGCAACGTTACGGCAGCGCCGTGGACCCGTAACCGCCTCAACGCAGCAGTCTGCTCGCTTCACCCTAGGGCGGAGGGCGCTGCACGCACGCCAAACGGTCGCCCTCCCCGGGCAGCTGCCGGCTGCTGCTGCCTGCCCCTCTGGCATACCCTCACAGCCTCGGGCCATTCCGTTTGGGCCCGGCCCCGTTATACACCAGTTCCCACGCCGCGACGCTGTGCTCCCCGAGTGCAGAGCACCCAGGCGTGCCAATGACTGCAAGCTGTTTCCGAGTGCGCCGCTTGCCCCGCCGTAGCTGTAATGACATCATGGCCATGCTGTCGCCGCTCTGCCCGCCTTGCTGCAGTGCGTCGCGTGCTGACAACTGTTCTGCGACGTGTTGCCAGGACAGCCCCAAACGCTCTCCCGCTGGTCCAGGTCCACGTGCAGGCAGCGCGGAGGCAGCGCCGGGCGCAGCCCTGTCCCATGGGGGCGTGCTTCCATGCCGTGCCTGAAGACCCCGCAGCAGGTGCTTCAGCTGGCAGGCTCCACGCCGCCAGCCCGCGGCCTGCAGCCTGGTCAGGGCCGGAGCTGACGCGTGGGCCCACCAGCCGGTGCGGCATCCTGCTCTAGCAGTAGCGCAGCTGGAGCATGCACGGCGCCTGGCACGCCAGTACCCGCCTCCGTTTTGACCCTGCTAACCCAGATCCAGTTGAGGTAGGAGGTAGCGTCTCCGGACCGCTGCAGCCCGGCCACTGCTTGCCATGTAACCGCCGCCGCTTTCACCTGCCGCCCTGACCCTGCTGACCCAGCTGCAGCCAGGCTGAGCAGGGGCGTCTCTGGCGTGAGGCCACTGCGCTGCTCTTTCACACATGATTGCCGCCGCTTCCCGAACGTCCAGCTGACCGCGATTCGCACTCCTTCTTCATCCGTGCATACCGTATTCGCCGGAGCGTCTGACTGTCAACCGATACGGTGGACCCGGTCACCTGGACTACCCCTCCCGTGCCTACACCCGCCAAGCGCGGGGGCCAGCTGGGTGCAGGTACCGTGCAGTGCAGCCTGGTAACCACTCTTACCTGTGCAGAGAGCTGCTCAAGCGCCTTGTACTCCATGCAGATGTACCGCAGGGTCCAAGAGCACGGAGCTGCCGTCAGCTCTACGGACCCCACATACGACTGCAGCTTCGAGGGAAAGACTACCGCTCTGCAGCCGCCAAACGGACACAGCACCCAGACGCTGCTGCCCCCTGCAAACGGTGTCAGCGGGAACGTAGTTAAGCGCAACGTCCATGCGTTCGTAGGCAGCTTGGCAACCCGGTGGCAAGAACCCAGGAACGAACCTGAACTGTATCCTGCAGGATCGTCTAGCAGGTTTGCCTGTTTTCATGGAAGTGAGGAGGAGTGAGTATGACCGATGTATGCATTAAAATGGTGTGTTGCTCTGAGGCAGACGCCTTCATAAAGCTCTGGTACGTACCGTAAGGACACCAACGTTTTTGGACACGATGTCTGTTATCACCGAAAGCAGCAGCGTCGCAGGCATGAGCACGCCAGGACCCGGCAGGTTCGGGTCCCTTTGGCACGCTCTTGCCGCAGCCTGAGCCGAAAGGCCCTGAGTGCCAAGCGTGATATTCCATGCGCTAGAGGATAGGCGCAAGGACCCTGCGTGGGCGAGGCGGGACGCTGTCAAGTGCCTGGTTCCTCGTAGGTCCCAACCCCCCTAGGACGCAACAATCTTGTTACATGGTGCAGAGTGTTTACTTACCCCTTTGCTGAGCGCTGACCGGCTTCCCCTGCTGACCGCAAAGCAGGAGAAAGACGACGCACGCGAGCGCCAGGAGAGGTCCTCTGCGCATCCTCCCTACATCCCTCATACTTTTGCTTGTATCTTGTAAGCATCTTTGCACACGCCTACCCGGTCGCTCATTTGGAGCGGCCGTGAAACAAACCGCGCTTCGCTAAGCAACTCTCAGAACTCTATGCAGCACATGCAAATTAACAGATTAAGCTTTATGAGGCATGACAGCGGGTATGCCAAGTTTCCACGAGGGTCAAACGCTCCGATGCTGTATCGCGCACAGCGGTTTCGAGCTTTCGTCCTCTGCACCACCTCTAGTGCTTCCCTGGGTCTAGCATGCTGCAAATTATCATAATGTATGAATGTTAAAATCCCAGTAGTTGATTGCCGGTCACCGAAACCACCACCGGTTGGTCTGTTCGGGGTCTTTAATCGAATGCGGAGCACGCAGGACGTCCTAGTGGTCGGCGGGTCTGGCTATTTAGGACAGTTCCTGATCCATGGGCTGTGTAGTCGCTCCGGGGGACCCAGGGTGAGCCTCCGCCCTTCAACCCGCGTTTGAGAGCGACTGGCAACCGACACCACCCACGAGCCGCCCCCGTCAACTGGTCGCGCTAAGGCCCTGTCCCTGGCATACCTGCATGGCATGCTACAAATCTACCATTATGCATTGCTGGTGTCCCCCACAGGTGCACTATACCTTCGGGAAGCGCAGGCTTGCAGCAGCTCCCGCAACGGCTGTTGCACACCCGGTGCGCTGCCTAGGGTGCGGTCACCCCAGCGCATTTGCGCACGTGGTGAAGCTGTCCGCAACCGTGTTACACGTATTCGCAATGTGTGTGATGGGATTTAAGCATGTGCGGTAGCTCACAGCCGTATCGCCACCCTGGAGGCCTGTCCCCGAGATCCCTCGACCTGTACGGCAAACCTCCTACAACACTGCTTCCGCGTCAACACGTGTGCACGAGTGATTTTACTCCTATGTTACAGCTGCACTACATCACTCCGTCACCACACCCGCAACCTCATGCCGCTCGGCCGCCTCCGTGCGACAGCACCAGCCCTCACTGCACGCTGATGCCGACACATTACCCAGCACCAAACGCACCACCCGCAAGCGCCATCCCCCCTTGTACGCCGCCAATCCTCACATGCCACGTGCCGCCATGTGCTACTGGGAACTGCAAGATGTGACTTGCTCCATTTACAATCTCAATTATCATGTGTGTGGTTTTATTGCACATTCAGGTGGACCTGGCCACAGGCCGTGGCCTCAAGGAGGTGTTTTCGGAGGTGGGGCGGGCGGGGGGTAGCAGGGTAGCAGGGTAGGTTGTGCACGCAGTGGGCGGCTCTGAGGGCAGGATGGGTTGCAAAATGCAGGTTAGAGAGCTCAAGGCCTTGCTCGTGGTGTGCAAAAAGTAGTTTTCCGGCGTGCAGCAAGAGTAGACTTTCGGTGCATGTAAGAATAGGCTTTCGGTGCACGTGGATGTTCTGCTTACGCACGTGATGCGTTGCATGGGTACTGGCGCACATGTGGGCTAAAGCCGGGAGTCCATGGCCGGACCAGGACACGGCAACGGCCCCGTGGGCCTTATGGCAGGGCTGGAAGGCATGGCAAACCACTGGAGAGCAACGTGCGCCCACAGTGCAATTTGAGATTGCCGGTCCTCAGCGCCCGACAGCTCGCCGTCCTTGCAGACAACCTTCGGCATGGTCATCAACTGCGCCGCTGTGAGCCAGCTTGGCGCATGTGAGACAGACCCTGGAGCAGCCAGGTGCGCTAAGCTAGCGTGTGTTCTGTCGGGAGATGGAGTTGGCAGTGGGGTGCGGGAGGCATGGTGCAGGGGGAGCGCGTGCACTGAAGAAAGGGGCATGTGTATTAGGCGCGCGTCAGACAGACCCTGGGGCAGCCGGTTGCGTTGACCCTGCAGGGCAGTCAACGTCCCTACCCACCTGCTGGAGTGTATTAAGCAGCAGGCGGAGGCCACGGGCGTCCGGGCGCTGCTAATACACATCTCCACAGACCAGGTGAGGGCTGGGTTTGCCGTGTCAGAAGACTCCAGGCAACACGTCCGCGTTGGACTGCAAGGGTCAGCTGTGGACCAATGCATAGGTATTTAGTAGACGGACGTCAGATGTGTCATGTCGTGGGTGGGATATGAATGGGGCCTGGTGTGGTGAGAGCACGAACGAATGACGTGTGAATCATTGCACGCTAGCGGCCAGAACTAGAACCTGCTTCACATTATGCTTTTGTGTCCCCGCAAATGCATTGCTGAACACCGGCGGCCACGGCGGTACGTTGTACGGCTGCATGTAGTTCTTATGCACCGGTGTAAAGCGGGGCGTGGTACGCTGTTAGGCTCCATCCGCAGGTGCACAACGGCAGCCAAGGTACGTAGCTGTGCTTTGGTCATGTCTTGAACGCAAAGCCGTGCTGTATCTACAGCCGGTTGTGCAGGTTGCTCCCCGGCGCACACACCGTGCACGCTCACGCTCGCAGTGTGCTGTACAGCAGCTGTACGACGGCTTGAAGTCCAAACCCTGCTCTTTGCGCAGGTGTACGACGGCAGCCACGCCAGCTGGCAGGAGGACGATCCGTGCGTTCCAATCAACGCGTACGGCAGGACCAAGCTGGAGGCAGAGAAGGCCGTACTGGTGAGCCCATACGTGCCGTACAGGCGGTTGGCAATAACTAGCGCCCAGTACCTACGGTACTTCCAACTGCCGGTGACGGGTCCCCCTGGGCGCCGTGACATTCTGCTAACTCCTGTTGCTGTTCCTGTTGCAGTGATGAAACAACCCGCCGCTGCCAACGACGCGGCCTTCTCGTGCTGCTGTGGCAGAAGCGTTCGACCGACAACAATGATTGCGCCAAAACGCGCTGCCATGCCCCCTCCCTTCCCTAATGGCCCCTCCCCTCCCCTCGAGGGAGGTCGACTTCCTCCTGGCCGTACTGCTATTCCTAGTCCTACCACTACCACCAACTCGCGTTATTACGTTGTTCCCCTCCCCTCCTCCCCACAGTCCCACCTGCCGGTGCCCCACCCGGTGCTCATCCTTCGGAGCAGCGTCATCATCGGGCCCCCGCCCCCCGACCCCGTGCCGCCGGCGCGGTTCCTTCAGTTCGTGGTGGGTGGGTGGGCACTTGACAGCGAAGCGCTGGTGCAATGAGTCAGAGGTGCAGAGGGTGCAATGAACCATTGGCGCAGAGGGTGCAATGAGTCAGAGGTGCAGAGGGTGCAATGAATCATTGGCGCAGAGGGTGCCATGAGTCAGAGGTGCAGAGGGTGCAATGAGTCATTGGCGCAGAGGGTGCCATGAGTCAGAGGTGCAGAGGGTGCCATGAGTCAGAGGTGCAGAGGGTGCAATGAGTCAGAGGTGCAGAGGGTGCCATGAGTCAGAGGTGCAGAGGGTGCAATGAATCATTGGCGCAGTTGGTGGTGGGCGGATGTTGCCGTACGGTGCTGCAGCATGGGTGCACGCCGCACGGCCCCGCTGCCCTGCCGTACTTCCGCTTCTCTTTGCAGGCTGCCGCGCCCCGCGCACGTATCTTAGCTAGTTTGAACCAAGGCCCGAATGCGCGTGTCCAGCAGCTTAACAGCGGCTGGGCGCCAAGTGGGCTGCGCATACTATGATGCAGCACCAGACGACGTTGCTACGGCGGCTCCGTCTCTAGTAGTAATATTGCGGGGTGTTCCCAAGCGGGCATCGGAACTCGCCTCGGTGGCCGCGCACATGCGCGGGTCCACTATTTACAGAGGGAGAGCGCTTGGCTCTGCTCCAACCTGGAGTCACCTCAGAGACGCGATGCACAGTGTATGTCGAGCCCTGCGGCCCACCCCAACCTCCTGGACCTAACGCAGGAAACCGCTGTCCGCGGCTCCCAGCCCACCACCTTCTTCGAGGACGAGTGGCGCAATCCGGTGTACGTACAGGACTTCGTACGGCTGGTGGGCGGCCTGCTGGACGGTGCCGTACAGCTGCCGTACCAAGAGGGGCCAGCGGCGGCGGTGGCGGTGGCGGCTGCGGCGGGGGCCGCAGCAGCGGAAGGAGCAGCAGCGACGGGGTCGAGTGGGGGGCAGGAGGGGCCAGGTGCAGGAGGTGGAGCTGCGGTGGGCGGCGGCGGGCGGACGCGGGAGGGGTGCTGCGTGTTCAACTTTGGCGGCCCGGAACGGATGTCGCGTGTGGACATGGCGCGGAGGGTGAGGGGTTTGTCGTAGGTTGCACAAGTTCTGTCGTCATACGGCATAGCCCCGCCTGCCAGTACACATCCTTACAGGCAACGCGCGCAGATGGCAGAGCCCTGGTGCGCATCCCCGCCCTCCGCTGCTCCCTGCACGTTTCCTGGACACTTAAAAAAGATTTCCGACCGCTTCACGGTTCACGCGGTACCCTTGCTTGCCTGGCCCCATCCCTCCAAGGCGCGGGTAGTGGGTTGGGTTCCTGTTTGAGGAGAGCTTCATTGACCTTACCGACTGCGTCTGCCTTACTCGTTTGCCGAACTCCTGCAATCCTCCTTCTCTATTATATGCAGGTGGCTCCCCCGTTCGGACTTAATACTACGCATCATATACTACCGTACGTCGCGCTACTGCGCCTGTCTTGCTACTGCCAATCCCCCGCCTTGCGAGGTTGAGAACTGAAACACATGCTGCGAAACGACGTATACACCACCACCCCCTGCAGGTTGCGGACGCGCTGGGCTGTGGCCACGGCTCCATTGTGGCAGCGCCCAGCTCGTCCGTTAACAGGTATGTGGCACGGAGGCATCGAAGTCTGCAGCACAGCTGTACAGCAGTGTACATAGCAGCCACAAGGGGTGGTGGTGGGCGCCCCACGGCGGCACCCGGTGGGCGCGTGACGAAAAGGATGCGGGGTAGGGCTGAGTGGTGACGGCAAGAACTGCAAAGGCCAGACCGCAAATCCTCTTTACGAGGGTATATCCCCTCCCCTCCCCCCCAGCCGCTTTTCACTGACATGTGTGTCCCTCCTTGCCCTTTCCCTGCCATGATACGATGATCTTCGTCATAGGTGAGTATGGGAAGCGTCACAGCGGACCTGTCGGCAACGCGTCGTGCTGGGTCGGGTGGGGCATCCTAGGGCACGCACGCGCACATACGTCAGCTTAACGTCCAGCCAGCCTGACATACTACTGACAGCTTTTCAGCCAGACACCTATCGCTACCAATCGGGGAGATCGACCAATCGTGGAGCGAATGCCTCGGCGCAGCTCGGCGGACCGGCGACTCCACACCAGGGTGGTATGGTACTTGCCTGCAGAATGTCGAGCCGATCGTTCGTTCTGGTAACTTCTTCCCCCCCATGTTCCGTGCATACCCCCAGGCCCGTAGCCAGCCCGCCAGACATCTCCGTGGACCTCTTCCGGATGGCTTTACCATCGTTGCCAATACTTGCTCACTTCATTTTGGTGCAACCCAGGCCCGCCTCCCATCCCGCGAACACGACCACTGCCCTGCTTGCAGGCACCCCTTCCGTGGCGGCTGCTCCCCGCCTAGCGGCTGAAGTCGCACTGCTGGAAACCCACCCTCGCCCCTGTCCCATGTCAACCCACCACAGGCCCGTGGCCAGCCCGCCCGACATTTCCATGGACCTGTCCCGCCTCAACACACTGCTGGGCTTCACCACCACGTCCTTTGGAGACGCGCTGAGGGACATCTACAGGCCAAGAACCGGCGGGAGTGAGCAGCGGAATGAGGAGGGGCAGGAGCAGGAGCGTTGAGCAGGGGTTGCAGGAGCAGAGAGCGGCAGCGGTGGCGGCGGCCGGACGATCTAACCAGGGTGCCAGGCGCCCTGCCCCGTGGCCGGCCCGGCCAATATTTCCATGGACCTGTCCCGCCTTAACACACTGCTGGGCTTCACCACCACGTCCTTTGGAGACGCGCTGAGGGACGTCTACGCAGGGGGGAGCAACGGCGAGGGCGGGCAGCCGCAGCAAGGGGGGCAGCAGCAGGGGTAGCGAGCAGCAGCTGCACGCAGGAGCAGCGAGCAGGAGCAGCGAGCAGGAGCGACGGCGGCGGACAGTCTGGCTAGAGCGCTACACGTCTCTGTCTTTTGGTGCAGCAGGGCTGAGGCGTGGTCTATGCGTGACGGGGTCGAGGGAAGGCTTTTTTGCGCGTTCTGTGGTCTGGGCGTTGTGAACAAGCAGCTGTGTGTGGTACCACGAGGGCCAGCCGCGTGCAGGTGCGTAGCCCCTTGGACCCCGGCAGGGCATGCGGCGGCACTACGGTACGCTGGCACCGGCTGGCAACAGCAGCTACGCTGGATGTCGCCTTCTTGCCTTCCGAACCTTGTCTTGATACCGTACATGCTTGTTGACGCTGCACACGCATCCAACTACCCACGGTGGATGCCCCGACTGTAGCGGTAACACTGTCGGAACCAAATGCCGGCTTGTGCATTTCACTGGCAGTGTGGGTGGATCTGTGTATTATCCGTGCTGACTTTGTGTGCGGGTGCCAAGGGAGAGTACCCCTCGTCTCTGGCCGGTTGTCGCAGAAGGGGAGACGTCCCCTGGCTGCCGTTGTCACCCGGACTCAGTGTGGTTGAGAACCATGCCTAATGCAATTGCTATATGCCGCTCCGTTGCATCATTCCAGTTGTGGGGCCCGACAACACGCTACAGTCCAAGCTGTATGTGACGAAGTACGGAACCCCAACCGTACGGAGATACTCAAGCCCACGAGATCCTTACCTGACATCTCGAGATAAGCTTTTCCGGCTCCGGCCATAGGACATTACAAGGATGCACTGTGGCAACTGACTTGAGAGTCGTAGCCTTTACACGGACACAGCTGGGTCCTGGGTGCAGCCTGCCCTGATCTGGCATGTAACGTCCATGTACGGTACCGTAACGTTAGGGTGGTCCATCTGATGCTTGGGCGCTGTAGCAGGTGCGGCATCTATGGGCACTTGGACAGCTGCCCCTTGGCAACCCCCTTGCCAAGGGACCTTGCCAAGGACCTTGGCGCAGCGCGTCGCGGCTATTGTTGTTGTTGCCCAGGAGCCAGCACGGTACCGTACCCAGACCGTACCGGGTAGCAGGCATGAGAGCTTCCCTATCAGGTGGTGTGGCCACTTGGTATGTATGGATTTACAGTTTTGGTCCCCTTCCAGAGCCCAGCCCCGTCCCACTCGGGAACAGAGCTGGTCCCGGCAATCAAGGACACGGGGTTTCCCACCCCTCTCGCT
>VFQN01002075.1_pt1 | contig 31960 bp, 47 predicted proteins | sample 3512371 | NCBI WGS metagenome assembly VFQN01 (sample SAMN10412370, study PRJNA504923) | tailings metagenome | isolation source: Replicate 2 from Balatoc abandoned mine | place: Philippines: Itogon, Benguet | collected 2017-08-28 | reverse complement strand
GCCAAGCACCGAATTCCTAGCCCCTGTAACCTTCTCACGAAAAAAAAAAGCCCACGATCATGATGCCGGTGCGGCACAGTCGGTTGCGTTCCAAGTGGGCTGATGGGAGGGCCTGACAACGTGAGAATTTCTGATAACATCGCCCAGAATTCTGACAGTACTGGTCAGAATTTCCACGGCGATAACAAGGTGAAATTCTGAATCCTTCAGACTGTTTTGGCCTGTAAATTCTGAATCCTTCAGTATTTCAGGCCAAAACATTCTGAACCGTTGCCGAAACGGCCGTCAAAATTATAATAATTCTGAAGACCGGGACACTGGAGCCTGCTGGAGCCTGCAATACTGACAAGGTCGCGCCAAAACCCGTACTGCAGTCCAACACGGCTTGCCTGTAAGCAGGGATAACCACGTTACACAAAGAGATCGAGCGCCTCTGTGTTCCGTCTAGAGTACCGGTACGCCTTCAGGAAATTTCCGTTGTGCATTTGCTGCACCTCGTGCTACGCAGCCCATCAAGTACACGAGCATCTGAAACATGGCATCTACAGCCACCCCGCCATGAACAGGGATACCGTCTGTGCCTGGAGCATAGCATACACCCTTAATCGTCTACCAGTCCAGCTCTTCCCAGGCATAGCAACAACCCCTGCAGGCTTGACGCTATCGGTACCTCTCACACCTCACCAAGCAAAACCCGAAAAAACCATTCTGGGGCAATCCCGTCGCACATGAGGTCGAACAAGGTCGCCCGATGGCATACGCGCAAATTCCCAACTCGCACCCACAGCCGGACAGCCAGCCCTGCCCTTTCCCGGTGCCTGCTGTACCGCTTACAGAACCACGCAACGCGGACAGAGCCTTCCAGCCGTGGGCTGGCCAACAGCAACAGCTACACCCAAGCAACACGCCGCCACGGGCCCCCAATCACTCAGAACCGTCCCCGCCCCCGGCCCCTGGAGAAGCGCCCGCCCCTGCCGCCGCCTCTCCCCCGGCCGCCGCCGTCACGGCCCCCGCGCCCGCCAAAGCCCCGCCCGCCCCTGCCCCCACGGAAGCCGCCGCCGCCGCCGCCGCCGCCGCCCCCTCGCCCTCCATGGTGCCGCTTGAGGCCGCCAGTCGGCTCCTCTGCAACAAGGTACGGACAAAAAGGCATGTTTGTGATATCGCCGCAAGAGTCTCATCTGCTTGCCGAACTTCATGGCCGATCCCCTCCCCCTGCCTATCGGCACACACAACTGCAAGTCCTCCCTAATGCCGAAACAGCCCCGCCTGAGAAGGCGCAGCCACCGGCCATATTTTCTGGCCCCGAAAATCGCAAGTTGCTGGGTTGTAGTGCGGCACGGGAGTCGGTATACCGTACGTGACCCAGATGCAGGCCAGACGGTGCACAAAGCAAGCTTGTGGTTGTTGGCTTGAACGGCTACTGTATCATGCCACACGCCCAAACCCCACGGATCACGCGCAAGCTGCCATTGCAGTCACAGACCCTGAACCCAAGGCCAACATGAGCATGACCCCATCCATACCCAGTCATTCGAGCGCCCCTCCCCACAGCGCGTAGGTGCACATTCCAAGTCACACCCGTCCAGCTGGACCCCCGTGCCGGAAACCCCCACCCCACCCCACCCACCCACCCACCCACCCACCCACCCACCCACATCGTGCATGAGCCCAATCTGCACCCACCCAGCTGGACCCACCTCCCCACAGCGCGTACGTGCACTTGAGGTAGGAGAAGTCCTCCAGGCTGCCGTCCTTGCGCAGCGCGTAGAAGGCGCGGCAGACGGGGTCGTCGTTGAAGCGGCGCACCTGGAAGGCCCGCAGGCCGCCGCCGATCTGGGTCGGGGGTCACGGAGGGGCAACGGAGGGGCGGGGGTTTGAAGTTGCACATGAGGCAAGCGTGCTCAGCTGCTACAGCTGAGAATGTCAGTTGGCCAGCACGTTGGAGACCATGGACGGTGAATACGTTGTGAAGGGAGCAGGAAGGAGGACCTCCAGGGTTGCACGGTACTGTGCGAGGCAAGTGGGGGATGCTAAGGCGCATGCTGCGCGGCGCCGATGTGGGTCGGGGTAGGACGGGGCGGCACACGCAGGGCAGTTCCCGCCCACCGACAACATATCGTATCAGTGGTTGATGGACCGTGGCGGTGGTGCCCTAAAGAAAATGAGCTACAAGGCGGTGTCCTAGTGACAGCAGCGTGGGCGCTACCACCAAGAGTTCGACCGGGCAGAGCGCCTGGCAAGCGGAAGGGCGTTCAGCAGCGCATCTGCGGGCCTTGACCGGCCCCTCCGGTTCGGTACCGGAAACCTGGGCTTACAACGTGGTATACAAGACCCCAACCCGAAATCCAGTTTGGTGTGCCAAGCGCCCTGCGCGTGGCCGCTCGCGGGCATGGCAACAGCACTGGGAGCTGCTGGTCAACCCCTAGTCTACGTGCGGGCCGTCCTCACCTTCTTTGCTGCGTTGGGGTGCCCCTGCTGGATGAGGTCCAGCAGTACCCGGTACTCGTACTGCGAGGAAGACAGAGTCAAGTTATGAGCAGAATAGCAGGGATGCGGAAACCAGGTGCGGGCGTGGCCGAGAGTAGGGTGGGAGGCGAGGGCGGGGGTGCAGGGAGGCCTGGTTGTGTGCGAGGGCGAGTAGTGACGTGGCTGCCTCGGCAGCTCTTGCCGGCATTCAAGTCCTTACGACAGTGTCCTCGCATAACGTTTCCATCCACCTCGTTCACGTCGGTGTCGAGCGGCATGTTGTTGAGCATCGTCTTGAAGTACTCTTGGCAGGACTTGAGGTCCTGGAAAGTCTTATACCCGAGCTGAATCGGTCCCTCTGCCTTACGCTTCTTGCTTTCCCCCGCGGGCGTAGCCCCGCCCTCCTCTGCTCCCTCCTCGCCGCCCTCGGCATCGCCCTCTGCCTCTTCCCCCTCTCCTTCGCCGGCGTCCTCCTCTTCACCTTCTCCAGCATTATCTACTCCTTCTGCAGCTGCAGACTCTGCTGCGGGTTCTTCCTTCGCTGGCTCCTCTTTAGCTGGCTCGGCTTCCGGAGCTGCTGCGGCCGCCTGCTCCGTGGCCGCCGGCTCAGCTGCGGGGGCCTCAGCCTCAGCTTGAGGCTCAATCTTCATCTCAGTGTCGTCAGCCATTTTCCGGCGAATGCCTGAGCGTCGTCGCGCGCGCTTGGGTATATCGTCAACCGCCAGAAACTGCCAACGGCTTCCGTTTGACCCGTGTACGTACGCGTCCTGTCTGCTGTCTCTGGGTCGTGGGCCCCGCTCCTGCCCCTCTGACAGCTCTTCGTCTCTGGCAAAGACTTCGTGTCTGCCAGTGTGCGTACTGGTAGCACTTGATACACGACAGTCCATGCGGCCGACCCATGCACGTCCCTGGGCCAGCAGGTAGGTGGCACCCCCCTGCGGACTCCATACACGAGCCGTCGCAGGCACCAGCCGCGGCCGCACTTCAAGGAGTTGCGCTTGCATGCGGGGGCACGGAGAGTCGGACGACGCGTTCCAAACTGCAATATACAAGGGCGAGGTGAAGTTCGGCCCAGACCCCCAACGCACCGGCTCCCTGTTGGCCAGATTGGCCAGCAGTCCACCGTTCCCACCGTCCCCTCCGCGCTCACGGTAACCACCATTGCACGTGCACTCAATCGAAGACACAATCAAGTCCGAAGGGCCTTTCTTATGACTACCAGAAGCAATATCACTACCGGCTGCCCTCCAGCCAATGCTTGGAGCGAAAGCACAACAGCACCACCACCAGCACCGCAGCCGCGGTTGCAGTCCCTGCGGCCTTGCCCCCGCATTTTAACCCATAACCGCCGTTGCTGCCCCCTGCTGAGTGTGGATCTGGGTCTGGGTCTGCGGCTGGGGCCCGGGCGGAGGCAGCAGGAACGGCCTGAAGCGCTCCGGGGCCTCCAGGATGGGCGAGGGCCGGAAGGCCAGGCCCACGTTGCCCAGCTGTCCGCACGCAGCCATCTCATCGTCACCTGGGAAAATGAAGGCATTTGCATCATGATTCTGCAATGGTTCTGGCCAGCTGACAGATTCTAGTACGGTTCTGGTTACACTAGGCAGACCCGGGAGGGACATTGGTGTTGTGTCATACAGGCCTGGAAGGCGGGCCGCTTGGCGACTTCGCGCATTGGCGCTCAGCCCACTGTGGGACCGGTGCCAGATGCCCAACTGCCTTGCAACGTGCACACACTACACTGCAGAGCGTACTCCCTCACAGGGTACGGAGTGGCACGCATGCCCACCCACCCCTATCCTCTTGACTGATGCACGTGTAAGCCCCATGCGGTCCGTGCATGCCCCTATCCCGGCTTGCCCCCACACGGACTCACCCCGGCTGTCCCGGATCGTGCACACGTATCCCCGCTGTATGAGCATGGACCGGAAGGCGCACACATCCTCGTCGGTGGACGGCCGGAAGCGCGTTCCGGAGTGTGGGTTGAAGCAGATGAGGTTGATCTGTGGCCACAGGTATCAATGAATAGACCAGATTAGGCAAAGCCACCTGTAGGCCGTGTGTTAGCAGTGGCATGCGTACTGCAAAAGCAGCCTCTAGGCGTGGAGCCATGTGCAGGCAGCGCGCTTCACTAGGTGGCAATTCATCGGGCATAGCCCCGGCCCCAGCCCTGGCGTTGAACCGGCGCCTAGGAGCTCACCTTGCAGTTGACCCGAGCCATCATATCCGCCAACCTGTTCTCCAGCGCGGGTGCGGGCAAGATTAGACGCACGTTCATATGCATACATGTCGGATTGCAGGGTCTTAGGGCTCGCGCAGACCTGGCCAAAAAAGTGCTTGCAGCTGCCTTACGCACGCAACGTTTGTGCACATGACCGCCCATCGTCGGTTAGCCGTTGTGCCAACCGCCGTAACGGTATCCCGTTCCCACCTGTGCGCGTCCTCCAGTGTGTCGTTGATGCCGTGAAGCATGGTGTACTCGATCAGCAGGCTGCGGCCTTCACCTGCTGCCGCTGCTGCGCTCCCTCCCGCACCCCCTGCGGCGCTGCTGCTGCTGCTGCTGCTGCTCGCGGCAGCGCCCGACGCCGCCCTATCCATAGCAGCTGCCGACGCTGCAGCAGACCCTGGTGACGCGTGTGGCTCCTCGTGCGACGACCCGGACGAAGACGGCTGCGCATCCACTGGCGGCAGCCACCGCTCCTCAGATGACGAGGCTGAGGATGATGCTGAGGGGGCGGAAGCGGAGGAGAAAGAGGAGGAGGGGGAGGAGGACAACACGGTACCGGCTGAGTGGGTGGTTGGGGCTGAGGAGGACGAGGAGGCGCCAGTCACCCCTCCCTCTTGCTGCCCCTGGTGTTGTTGCTGCTGCTGCTGCTGCTGCTGCTGAAGCTGCGACTGGGGCGCTGCGTCCATGCTCCCGTTCCCGCTCGCGCTGCTGTTGTTGCTGCTGCTACTGGCCTTGTCTGCTGGCCGCGGGAATAGCTCCTCCAGGGCGGTCACTAGGGTGGCCAGGTCGTAGCGGCGGTTGACGGGCACAATCCAGTCGCGGACCTCGTCTGCGGCAGTTGCAAGCAAGCATGGGAAGCGCGTTTGGCACGTGTATACCGGCACGACCCGGTCGTGGACCTCGTCTGCACCGGCGTAGTGATGCGATTGTAGCATGACGTCAGACCATTCTCAGCATGTCCTGAAGTTCACAATGCGGCACAGCCCACAGTCCAGGGCCCACCTGTGGTGGCGTGCAGCGACAGCGCCATCTGCACGCGGGTGCGGGCCACCACCTGACGCATCTCGGGCACCAGCCCCACCGTTGAGATGGTCACCTGCAGGGAGAGAAGGGTGCCACAGACAACAATTCTAAGACGCTGATGTCGTAGGATACCCTAAGCTACCGCATACGGTCTTGTAATGCCACCCCGGCGGGGCACGACGAACGCGCAACGCGGAAGGCAGTGAATCCAGCTGCCATTACGGCCCACCTGATCGTGGGTGGCGTGCCGCCCCAGGGATGTCGGCACACAAACCACTAATCACACGGTCGCTATAGCATGACTAAGTTCTGTGCAGCGCACCCGGCAGCACTTACCTTGTTGTGGCTGATGTGAAGCCCGAGGTAGTGTGACACGATGTCCGTTGCCGCCAGCACCGCGTCCGTGTTGTGCAGCGGCTCGCCCATACCCATGAACACCAGGTTGGTCAGGGGCGTGGTATCGCCTATCGGGAACGGGATGGACGGGGGTGCACATGGGCGAAAGACGTACAGCGTCCAGTGACCCGCCGGGATGCTTCCTGAGCTGTTTTCCTGCTTCACACCACTCATTCGAGCCTTCCTGATTTGCAACTGTGCAACGCCCCTCTAACCGCTGCTCCTGCTCCAGCCCCCACCGCACCAGCGCCTAAACGCTTGCAGTGCTGTACTGCCTCAACGACCAGCGAAATAAACCAGCGTGCTCAGTCCCCACGCGTTGATACACGTGTGTTAGCCCACACCTACCCTCCTGCGCCAGGAACCTCCGAGCCTCCACCACCTGCTCCACAATCTGCGCGGTGCTGAGGTTGCCCAGTAGCCCCATGCGGCCCGTATAGCAGAATTGGCAGTTCATGGCGCAGCCGACCTGCGTTGGAGCGGGGTTCAAACACATAACGCACAGTACGCATAGCAAGCAGCCCCATGCGGTTCGTGTACCCGAACTAGCAGTTCATGGCGCAGCCGATCAGGGTGTGTGTGTCCCAAGGGATGGGGCCAGCGTTATCTTAACACAAATGTGGACACCACAGCCAACAGCCCCCTGCGGCCCATGTAGCATAACTTGCAGTCCATGGCGCAGCCGACCTAGGGGTCTCAAGGCATGGAGCCAGCGTGTTTCAACACAAGTGTTCACACGCAAGTAGCAAGCAGCCCCACGCGGTCCGAGTAGCGTTATTGGAACTTCATGGCGCAGTCAACATGCGGTGGGACGTCGTCATATGCACACATGGACACCCCCAAGAGGCAGCCCCATGCATGCGGGCCTTGCGGCAGGACTGCAGGGGTAACGTACCGTGCTGAAAATTTGCCTAACGCGTCATCGCTCAGTGTCTATCCGCGGCACGTGGTAACAACAGCGGTATGCCGGCAGCCGGCCCCACGGCCTCGCAACCCACACCTGCGACGACACGCAGACGGTGCGGCCTGCCACTCGTACCACTGCCGCTGGTGACCCAAGAATCCCTAGGTACAATCCCTATGCTACGTACAGAGTGAATGTCCTACGACACACGTGTCCACCGGGGGTTTGCCCACCTGCGACGACACGCATATGGTGAGGCGGTCTCTGAGGCCCTGCTGCCGCACCACGGGAATCAGCACCGTCTCCACGCTGCCGCCCGCCGCCTCTCCGCCCACCAGGCTGAACACCAGCTTGCGCGTGCCGTCCGAGGAGCGCACCACACGCTGCAGGGACAGCCCGCCCTCCAGCGTCACGCGGGGCCTGCGGAACACGGTTTGGTTTGACACTGGTTGTAACCGTGTGGTAGGTGGAGTATGAGCTTGCCGGGAACGAACTGCGCGCTGCAGGGACAGCCCGCCCCCCAGCGACACAAGGAGCCTGCGGAGTTGATGCAACACTGGGTATTGCAGTGTGGTAACGATACAAGCTTGTGAGAGAAGGTACCACGCGACCCACAGCAGCTAAAGGGCCAGGCTCCGATAGCGTTGCCAGGAGGGCTGGTGTGAAGCGGAGCGCCGGGCGGGAACGCAGGCTGCTGCTGCAACCGGCGCCGAATGGGCTCTAGGTGTTACCGGCAAGTAGCCACGGCGGCACCCACCCGACTTTGTCGATGAACTTCTTGCTAAAGCCGTTCTGTCGGCCCGCCGTCTCATCGAGGCTGCGTATCCACGCCTGGCCGCCGCTGGCCGCCGTTGGGTCGGCGTACATCCAGCGCCACAGCTGCAGCGCACGGTTGGCGGGCGCAGCCTCACCTGCATGTGTACGGAGTTGGGTACGGGGATATGCACACATTGAAACGGTGCTGCTGCCAGTTTGGATTAGCTGGTGACGGTTGGCGCCTTGGCGGGCGCAAGCTCATCTGCATATGCATGCACCGTTGCAGTCACGCGTGATGGGTGACCCGTAGCCTCATAAAAAGGACAGCGTGCGGGAAGATGGCACGGGTGCCACTGCCATTATGGGCTTGCTGTCGTCGCAGCACAGTGGCCCGGAGGGTCCAGGCGGTTGCTGTTGCTGGAGCATAAGGCCATAAGCTGGCAAGGCCGGACGTTGCGGCGGTGTCAATGCCCCCGACCCACCCAACCCAGAGCAACCGCGCCGTAGGCAAACCCGCGCAAGCAGCGACAGACGCCACTACGGTACGCTTGTGAAGCTGTTGCTGAATATGATCCAGCTAACCGTCTCTGGCCGCCCCAGACTAGGGGCACGCACCCTCGGCGGCGCACCAGGCCTCCAGCTCCGGCAGGGTGAGGCACTTGAGCGCCATGCGGCCCTCAGAATCAAACAGCCCACGCCTGTGCATACACAACAGGCGCATCTCGGGCTACCACACTTGAATAAGTAGTTGCGAGGCACTGTGGGCCACGGCGGAAGCCGTAGGTGGCCAGCGAACACGTGGCTACGACGTCACCGCAGTCCATGCGCCTCGTGCGCCCTCCCCCTTAAGGGAATCAGGTGTGTTGCCATCTGCCAACACCCCTGCACCCGTACCTGCCAGAAGGCGGTTCCCACGTAGCTGCGGGAGTCTCAATTAGCTCCTGAAGCCTTTGGGCGCCGTCCCCCACACGTGCAACACCCTCGGGGGCGGGCTGCGCGGTCGCACCTAGGGCGGCCGGCGCGGCAGCCGAGGTGGCCAGCCATGAACCTCTTGCATTGTTTGTATTTAAAGCATGCAATCCGCTGTGCTTGATGCACGGGGAAACGGCGATGCGAGACGTCCGTGTGTGCGCGGCTCGTGGGCCACTGGCACTGGCAGCGAGGGATTTGGGTAATGTCAGCATTGTATTGATTTGAGCCAATTATATTTCTGCAAATATGCAGAATGCACCTTGTGAGTCCTCAAGGAAGGTCTCCATCGTCGCAGCATGGCCAACGATCCCCTGTAACATGGAGACAACACCCGACATTCCTGCACCTCCAGTGCCAGACTCGGTGATATCGCACGCAGTAAAGCTGGGCTGAGGGCTTGTTTGTTTGGTTTACTTAAGCGGGCGTACATATTCCACTCGACCATGCGTGCAATTAACTCGACCACCAACGCGCGCCCAGCGCTAGGCGCCCGACTACGCAGTCCAGCTCTACGGAGGACTGCGGTGCTTGTCGCTGCTCTGAGGAGCGAGGCGTCGCCCAGGTCGGGCACCAAGGTAAGGCTGGCCAGAAAGGGCTCTTCGCTGGCCTGTGGATGCAACGTGACGTGCTGCGTGCGGGAGTCGGCCTACTCAGGCGTTGACACGCCAACAGCATTTGAGGAGAACAGCACTGTCGCTGTGCCACCATTGCTGTGCCACCATGAACAGCATACCACCACGTGCGGTGCAAACGGTAGTGCACCCCTTCCCTCCGTGTGGTGTAAACTGTGCATGCGGAGTGTGGACCACCCGTGGCCGTGCCCACCTCCGACTGGCACTGCAGCTGCGCTCCGTCGCTGCACGCCTGCACCTCCGCAACAGCATCTGCTATCCCACTCACTGTCACTATCCCAAACTCTGCAGGTGATCCACTGCATGCGACATGGCATCACGGAAATGAACGAGTATCTATCGCTGCACCGATACGACGCGGAGGACTTCAAAGACCCCCTCATGTGGGTCAACGGATTGGGTTCGGGCGCGGGTCTGTGGGCGTGGTTCTGGACTTATCTTGTGGTCGGGCGCATACAGATTGGGGGAGACGGCTACGGTGGGTCCCGCGCACCTGTGCGAGTCACGCCGGCCGGCCATGGACGAAGCGTTCTGCACCGTACGCGACGGTTGAAGGGGTGTATGCACAGCTGTGCGGGGTCGTCGAGGTCACCAAACCCATGTCAAGGGAGGGTCAGGATTCCCCCTTGCGGACCAGCTGGGTGGGGAGCACCATAGCAAACTGCTAGCTATGGTGTTGCCGTACGGAAGCCACACGCTTCAGGCTGAGCACAGGTGCAAAGCGTCGGCTGCGCGCAGCCAAGGCTTCCCGTCATTATTGGCGCCTAGCTCTGTTTTGTGCTTTGTGCGCCGCAGGTACGACACGGTGCTCACGGCACGTGGCACGGCGGGCGCCGTGGCGGCGGCACGCAACGCTGAGCGCCTAAGCCCCAGGCCAGAGGTGAGAAGCAGGGCGAGAAGGCAAGTGCAGCGAGCACAAACCATGTATGCCTTGCAGCGCCACTAGGTTGATGGGAAGAGTGTCGTGCCTGGCCGGGGAGTATCCTTACAATGCAGCTTGCTGGGAGAGGCGCTCAGCGCAATCTCGTGTGCCAAGTGAACATCCTGCTACTCGTCATGTGTGCGCTGCCCTTGCCCTTGCCGCATACCCTTCTGCTTTGCCCCCTCTGCCCTTTCCTGCGCCGCAGCTGCTGGTGGTGTCACCTTTGACTCGCGCGCTGCAGACGGCACAGCTGGCCTTCCTACCGTCCTACAGGCAAGCACCGGTTGCATGGCGTGCTTTCGGACGCTTCTGCAGTTCAAATTTTCACCATCTTGCAGACCTGGGCCAGCATGTTCCTGTGGCAACTGGCACAGTCTGGAGACTGATGTTCCACTTGTACGACTGTTTGCTGCCTTGCAGCGGGCCAGTGGTCGTGGAGCCTCTTGCGCGTGAGCGCGTGTGGCACGCCTCAGACATTGGGAACAGCAAGGAGCAACTGCGGCAGACCTTCCCAGACGGCAGGTGCGCACGCTGCACAGGCGAGGAGTAAGGAAAAGGGGTTACCCACTATGCTCCTGGACTGGCACATGTACATGTATGCGTGTGCGTGTGCTGCACCCATGTCAACTTGTGAACCTAGGTGGGTCTCTCCAACGCTGAAGGCTGTCACATACCTGCACTGTAGACAGCACAAAGGATGCATCGGTAGGCACACACGAATACAGGGCGTAGCGGTTGCAAGGCTCTGCCCCTGGCGTGCTCGCGTTCCAGGTACAATTTCGACGACCTCCCTGACGTGTGGTGGTGGACGGTGGACCCGGCGCAGCCGCGGGAAGTGGGTCTGGAGCCGGAAGGTGCGCGAAATCGTGCATTTGTCCGTACGGTACGGCCAAGTGCTCAGTGCATGCCGTATACGCAGTGCCCGCACCATGACCCCTGCACTCCGCCTCTCCGTTGCTTCATACATCAGGCCCGCATACTTTTCTGCACAGAGTCGTCACCTACCTGGATTACGGTGCAGCGGTCGTCGCTTCGCCCTGCTTCGCTCCAAACCAAAATATCACTTGCAACCCTTGGGTGCCGCACCTGTGCCCGTTTCCGCCCCGCAGCCGTGTTCAAGGAGCGAGTGGCGGAGCTGCGGCGGTGGCTGGCGGCTCGGCCCGAGAGCAGCATTGCGCTGGTGGCACACTGGGGGCTGCTAAATGAGCTGACGCGTGGTGGGGACTTTGCCAACTGCGAGCTGCGTACTTATGAGCTGAATGAGCAGACGGCGGAGCTGAGGGAAAAGGTGCCCAGCCTGCTGTCGCTGGGGCGCTTTTTCCGGTGACCCTGTGCAGCGGGGGCCCGATACCGCCGATTTTCCGTGTCGCACGTGAGCTAAATTTAAGCTAATAGAGCGGGCGCTGATGCCGGTTTGTGCTGGAGCTCTTTTACTTTGACACCTAGAAGCACTGGGATAAGCCATGAGATGAGGAGGCGGAGGAGCTGATGAAGGAGAAGGTGCCCAGCCTGCTGACGCTGGGGAGCTTCTTTCGATGGTTGAGGGCGAAACGGCTGTAGCAGGGCCCGAGCTGTAGCGTGCTAACAAGACGGGATTCGAGCTGCTGCTGAGCCGACGGAGTGGTTGGCTAATTTGCATTCCTATGCTGACGTGCGTCTGGTGGTGACCAGAGAGCAGTACAAGCGTGAGTGCTCGCGTGCAGTAATGTAGGTGGTGCCGTGCCCCGTGTCATCTTGGGGTATTTATTTTTATGGGGGTGGGGGCCTGAGGATGCGGGGAGCAGCATGCCCCGCGCCTCAGCTAAATGTATGGCCTATCGCTTGCGGTCGCGAGCTGTTGGTCCTTTCAAGTTCTTGCCTTAAACCATCCCTGCTGTTCCTTACCCGCGTGTTGGTACAGTGTGATCCAGGGTGACCGCGTGCTTTAAACAACGGTTACAGCACCGTGTTGTGACTGTGGGCGTGACGGATTCTGGACGCATACAGTGTGAGCAGGGTTGTGCTGGGTTGTACTATCTCCCCGTTCCCGTGCACAGGACCGTCCGCAGGCGCCGTGCGGCTGCACACTATCATCTTTACTCATTCTCGTGACAGCTGCTGTAACATAATGCTTTTGGCGTTGCTGTCGGGCTCTGCCCTCGCTGCCTCCCCCCTGCATCTGGCTCAACCCGAGGGAATCAGGCGCGGCCCCATTGATACCCAGCCCGGGGCTTGGCTCTCAAGCCGTCAAGGCAAGGCGGGGGAACGTCTTAAGCGATGGCCGCGGTTACCTCCCGAGGTCCCGACATCGCATGTTACCACGTGGCGCAGAAGGGCTACGCCACACGCCACCTTTGCTTCAGCCACGTGCCGTACCACCCTCCTTGTACCGGGACACGGAACAGAATGTGGTGTCACCTCAACACGGACACAAGGTTTCGAGATCACACCCACGTTCCTTGATCAGCATACCGTATGCGACGCCGTACACTGCTGGTTATGCGTGCTGCGTGCCCCCGGAGTCATGTACGATGCAGCCATGTTGTACGGTATCCACCACCGAGAGCGACTTGCAAGTCTGGTCCTGTGGTCACGTCACATCACCAGGCACTCGCTGCGCATGTCACGCATAGCCTCATGGTATGCATGCGCTTGCAGGTAAACTGTGAACATACGGTGCGCACCAACGGCAAGCACGTTTGCCTCCAAGTCGCCCGTCTGCGCGTTGGCGCTGTCATGGCTGCAAGGTTCTTCCTTCTTTGTCCAAGCAGGCACAAGTCACTTGCCACCGACAATGCCCAGAGTTCTCACGTGCAAATGGCTTCCCACTCAAAACGCACAAGCCGCCCTTGTACCCTTGTGCCCCCCTTACCTTCTTCTCCGCAAACCCCGACCCCTCGCCCCTACCCCCGGTTCGACTCCCCCAGGGGGTTCCTCCGCCCGCCCTTGGCCCCGCCCACGTCTTTGCCCCCCACGCCCGTGTTCTCCCGCCCTCGCCCGCCCGCTACCTGTCCGCCACGGCCCTGGTCCGTGGCCGTGCGCGTGACTGCGGACACGCCCTCCACGAACTTGGTGCGGAACAGCACGTTGGCGTTGGAGAACATGCCCTCCTTGAGCGACACCACGATGAACTGCGACTCGGGGAAGTTCTCGCGGATCATGCGCCCGATGTTCTGCGTGTGGTTGAGGTCCAGCGCCGCGTCCACCTCGTCCAGGATGTACAGCGGGGCGGGCTTGAACCTGGAGCACGGGAAGTGCGAGTGCCGTTACAAAGGAGTGAGGTATGTACGGTACATGGGCGGGTGTGGGTAGTGTGTGGGCCACAGATGCAACTGCCGGCACAGCACCTTGGTACGTGCGTGGCAAGATAGGTAAGCCGGGGATAGGAGGAGCAAGGAACAGGGCTTGCGGAGTAGATTACCACCTTAACCCACCTGCACAGCGCCAGGATGAGCGACAGCGCCAGCAGCGAGCGCTGGCCTCCCGACAGCTCCGTGAGGGACTCCTTCCATACCGTGCCGAACGCCACGCGCACCTCCAGGCCTGTGGAAACAGTAACAGGCAGGTGGTACAGTGTGTGACCGGGGACCCAGTAGCGCGGACAGTGGCCTGCACGTATCAGTTGCATCGGCATTCGGCTACGGCGGATTAGCGCCGACTAGACAGCCGAGGACACTAGAAGTGGCTGTCGATGCTAGGAGTGTGGGGTGGTGTGCACGTGCATTAACGCACCGTCCTCGTAGGTGCAGCCCGCGGGCGGCTCCAGCTTGGCGCTGGTGCCCGGCAGCAGCGTGCTGAAGATCTGGCCGAACCACTCGTTGACCTGCACCCACACCTCCTCCACCGCCTTGCGGCTCTGCTCGTCCAGCTCCGCCATCACCTGGGGTGTAGCAGGATGCAGTGAAGGGAGGTACATCGCATGTATCATAGCAAAGTTAAGAGGACTAGACCATCACCTGGGGTGTGGGTAAAAGGGTAGACGCCATGCATGCCCTCTTGTCACCACTACGGCTGTTGAGCAGACATGCTTGATTGCCTATCAGTGACACCTTACTGGCATTGCAAACAAGCGGTCACGGGAACTGGCCACAGAGGACACCCCTTGACTGAGACACGCTGTCGATTAGGGGGCAGCAGCTCCTTGTAAGTGTACAAGCAGCAGACACTGTGCGGTGTGGTGCCTGTGTAGCAGAGCACGGGACTAGGCGCTCGACGGGAAAGCATACCGCACGGCCAGTGACTCGCCTGCACAGGCACCTACCTTCTGCAACTTCGCTTTGTCCGCCTCCACGATCTTGCGCTTCTCTGTCAGCGACTTGTACTGCTCCTCGGAGCGCTCCAGCTGCGACAGCACCTGTGGGCCCACACATGGAACAGCCGAGCTGGGAGTGCGTAAAACCGACACCTGGACAGCGATACCTTTGCCAACATACGGTTAACCCGCGGGCCGCAAGCCCCCCAGGCATCATGCTGCGGGCCTGCGGCACTGCAAGTTCCCGGAAGGGTACCGGTGTGCCGCCGCACCTGCGGCTTGGCCTTGCCCTTGAGCGTCTCGGCCTTCTCTGCGATGGCCTCGTACTCCTTGCGCATGGCCGACACGTCCACGCCGTCGAACGCGTAGTCGCCGGAGCCGAAGTGCCGCTTCTCGCTCTTGATCCACGGGAACTGCTCCTCCTGGCGCTGCAGGAACCGGGTGGCCTCCAGGATCTTCTCTCGCTTGACCTTGAGCCTAGGGGGGTTGAGCGGCAGCGGCGGGCCAGTGATGACGACTCGTTCATGTTAAGGCAGGTTGCGCTGAGCAGAACGATACGGCGGGTTCCGGATTGACGTGTGATTGCCGTGTTTGTTAGGCTGCCGATAGCAGGTGTAGTGGGCGTGCCGCCTAGTGCAGGTGCCACTGCACCGCCGCTAGCTTCAGCCATGGACGCAACGGCCATAGCATAGCAGCGTGAGCACTGTGCTTACTTGGCGTCCAGCTTCTTCATCTCCGACTCGCAGTCCGCCGCCTTCTTGGCCAGCTTCTCCTGGGTGGCCTCCAGCGACCGGATCTCCCCGTCGCACTCGGAGAGGCGGGCCTGCGCGGCAGCACAGCAGCACAACGGTTACCATGCTGAACCGTTGTACAATTACAACAGGACTGGCGGTACGACTTGGACTCTTCCCTTTGGTGCCAGCAAAGCTAGGCGTGCCCGTGCAAACTGCGTCCAGGGGGTGCCAGTATTGAAGAATCACGCCCGCTCTCACCTGCATCTCCTTGAGCCGCTTGCTGGCCTCCGCCGCCTCCGCCTTGGCCGCCGCCACCTCCTCGGACGTCTTGGCCACCTCGGCCTCCACGCCTGCAATCGTGCAATCAGCGACAACCGGGCGTCAGTACAGCACCGCCAATACCAAGCAACTACCCTCGCAGTCTACCTCACTCCCGCGCAGCAATGTGCTAGCCTCATTGAGGGCCAGCCGCACTGAGACAACCCACCCGCAATGCTCTGCTGCGCCTTGGCCATCTGCTGCTGCAGCGCCTCCCGCTCGCCCCCGGCCGCGTCGCGCTCCTCCACCGCCGCCGCCAGCGCCGCCTCCGCCGCGCGCAGCTCCTTTCGCCCCGCCTCCACCGCCGCCTTGGCCTTCTTCAGCTTGTCCTGCGCCGCCTTGGTGCGCGCGCCGCGGTCCTTCTCGAAGTCACGGATCTCCCGCTCCAGCGTCTGCAATTACACGCAAGAATGCAGGCAAGCAGGTACACCATCGGTACGCAATGCACATGTCCCGAGGGAGGCAAGGCCCTCAGCGCAACACGGCCGTGCAAGCCCTTGCGATGGGGCATGACGGCAGACTGGGTAGTACAGCATACTATTGCCATAGTAGACATCCTGCCATGCCGCTGGAGCCGAAGCCGGACATAACAACTCCGCCAAGACCAAGTTCCGCTCTATCACTTCCAGGCTTTGTGTTTAGCCGGGTTAATATGCTGCAGTAGCCCACCTTGGCCAGCTCCACCAGCTCCTTCTTCTTGGCCGCTGCCGCCGCGCCCGCCTCCTTGGCCTCCGCCAGCTGCGCCTCCGTGGCGTCCGCCGCCGCCGCCAGCTGCGCACCCTCGCTGCCCGCCATGCGCTCCTGCGCCAGCGCCAGCTGGTGCTGCGCCAGCTCCAGGTCCTTCTGCAGCCTGCAGGAGTTGAACATTGGAGGAGAGGCATAGTGCGTCTGACATAGAAGTATTACTCCAGGTCCTTTTGCTGCAGCCTTGCAGCGTGTGCTGGGAAGCAAGTGCTGACGAAACATAGCTGCAGGTCATTTTGCAGCCTGCGAAAGCTATAAACCATACGGTTGAAAACAAGCAAAGTAACGGATTGTCCGCCGTGCCCTAGCGGCCGCTGCCAGCACGTCCCTCGAAGCCGGTCGAATTAGCTGACTTTCGCAGACAGCCTGGTCCCCTGCTGAACCAATGGGGCAAGAAGTGGGCAGCCAAGCAACAACTGAAACTCACTTGGCGTGCTCCCGCGCCGCGCCCTTCATGCCGTCCAGCGTGCGCTCCGCCTGCCTCAGCGTCTCCTGGTGCTGCTCCAGGATAGCGTTGGCTGCCTTTAGCTCACTCAGCTTGGCGAGGATGCACACGCGGTTGCCGCGGCTGCCGCCCGTCAGGGTACCTGGAGGTAGACGGAAATGGGAGTTGAGTAAGATCCAGCGAGGAGGTTACCACTTCGAACGCGCTTAGGTAGCAAATGCACAGAAAGCAGCGGTTCCGGGTAAGCAGGCGTAGGTAAGGAGGCGCTTGAGACTGTAGTGGCTGTGCTGTTTTAGGCTATAGGTGCTCGTAAGTGAGCACCAAGCTTGCTGTCGCCCTTCAGGGCAGCTGACGGGAGCGTTTGCTACAGCTGTGCGGCACATGCGCACCGGTAGCCGTGTGCGGTGGACAGTCGCCAGTTCCTACCCGCGGGGTTGAAGTCGTCGCCCTCCAGCGTGACGCAGCGCAGGTTGACCTCACGGCTGAAGGCCAGCTTCTTGGCGGTGCCCGCGTCCTGCAGCAAGGGCGTGTGGGCAAGGGATGGTGCACATGTTGACCCAATGAAGAGGGTTGCCGACGAGCCCTATGCACAATGCACCCAGGTGCGCACTTGCCAAGTCTTGTGGCCAGGCCCACTGAGTACAAGCACCATACCACACATCTTTTGCGAGGGCGGACTGGCTATGTAAAGCCCGCACCTGGCAGATGAAGACGTTGCCGAAGGCGTAGTGCACCGCGGGCGCCATCTTGGCGTCGTACTCCAGCAGTTCCACAGCCGGGCGCGCCTTGCCGCCGCTGAGCCGCTGGGCGGCCTCCAACACGGCGGGGGACATGCGGGGGTAGGCGACCTGCGGCCAGGAGAGGGCCGGTGTGGTAAAGAGTCCGTACGTGTGGCAACGTTCATATGTGGCGCAGTGTTGTGTGGGGTGACGTGGACTAAGGTACAAACAAGGCGAAGAATTAGGCTGGAAAAAGCGCTTTCGGGTCCCGTTGGCCCTCCGGGCTGTGATGGGTACGCACCTTGTTTAGTGGGATGATGGTGGTTCGCCGCTGCAGCTGCCCTTTGCTTAGCAGGTCCTTGGCTGTCGAGTCGTCCTCGACCACCACCTGCAATCGCCCAGGGCACATGGTGACGTGTCCCGGAAAGGTACTGCAACTGGAGGCGGCGTACAATGACAAGTACCATGACCGTCCAGGTCACTTGATGAGAGTCAACAAGTACGCGTTCCTGCGTGGCCCAGGCCGTTGCGGAGCCCGCATTACCTGGTGCAGCTTCCCCCCCGCCGCCACCTCCAGCGCCAGGGCGGCTGCCGGGTCCGTGACGCGCACCAGCGTGGCCACCGGGCCGTACACCTTGCTGGGGTCGAAGTTGTTGCTGGGCCGCTTGTAGCGGAACTCCATGCCTGCACAGTTCACACACAAGCAGCCGTACATGGGGCAGGTGAGGGGGCACCATCGCGGCCACGTAGGCCGAAGGTAGCAGACGTACTCAGGCATGGGGCGTGTGGAGCGAGGAGTGCAGACTCACCCGCCGTCTCCTGCGCAAGGCGCCCCACCACGTCCTTGCACTGCCGCACGTTCTGCCGCTCGGCGTCGCACCGCGTCTCCAGCTCCCGCACGCTGGCCTCGTCGAAGGAGAGGCCCTGCGCCAATATGCCCCGAGCACTGATATAATCATCGAAGCCAGACAATGCGGGAAGCCGGCAGTAAGCATAGACATAAAGGCAGTGGTTACTCCCAAGAGACACTCCCAAATCCCGTAGCCATCCGAGCACCTTCGTGTCCATCCACCCGTCCCTGTCGCACCTGCAGGCGGGCGCTGCACTCGTCCACCTTGGCCTTGAGCGCTGCCGCCTCCTTGGCCAGCCCGGCCCCCGCCTTCTCCTTGGCCGCCGCCGCCTTGCGCTGCTCCGCCAGCTGCTTGGTGAGGTGCTTCACCGCCAGCTCGGCGCGCTGGAACTCAGCGTCCGCGGCAGTCTGCTGCACCTTGGCGTCGTCTAGGCGCTCCTGCAGCGAGCGGTTGGACTCGTCGCGCCCATCGCCCGCCTCCGCTCCTGCAGAGAAACATCCAACACACATGCAACTGGTGCGTAAGACCATGGCCACCAGGACCCTGCTACGGCCTGGTGAGTCGCGGGCCGAGTACTCGTGAGGATGGGCAAAGGCACACGGGCACATGCCGGGCCCTGGGCCCTTGCCCTGTTTTCCACACACCTGCGAGCTCCCTGGTGGCAGCCTCCACGCCCCGCTCTGCCGCCTCCAGCGCGGCTTTGGCAGCGTCCCGCCGCTGTTCCGCCTGTGCCACAGACCCCTCCAAATCCTGCGCCGCCATCTCCGCCGCCTGCGCCTGCAGCTGCTTCAGCTGGGCCTGCTCCGCCTTCAGGCCATCCTGCTTGTGCTTTAGGGCCGTGGTGCTCCGCGACAGCCTGAGGGAAGGGTAGCGTAATCAGGCCCTTACTGGGTCTGTGTAGCCCGTTGGTACGCAGTGAAACGCAACAACGGCCCATCAAGCAATGTTCACACTACCATGCATCGCAAGCGGACTGTGCCGGATCCACCGCATGCAGTGCTCTTTCCTCACTCACTTCAGCTGCAGCTCGTCCACCTTTGACGACAGCTCCTTCATTTCGCCGCCCGCACGGATCTCCTTCTCCGTCAGCAGGTCCCGCACCTGGGCCGCCACCTCCGCGCCCTCCCGCACAAACTCATCCCGTTCGGCGGTCTTCTTGGCGGTGGCCTCCTCCTGCGCTGCCACCTCTGCCCCACCGTTCTCGATGAACCTGCACACGTACCCTTCAGTTGTCAGGGCGTTGCATGCGACGCAGAATATGCACTAGTACTGCTGTGCCGCATCGTGCGAAGGGCGTGCCATGCCGGACTGCCGCTAAGCAATGCAGCGACCGCCCGGTGCGCAACCCACGGAACCCGTTAGCCCACGCCTTCTCGTGTATAGTTGTATTGGCAACCATGACACGCGTGCCTTAAAATGTCAAGCTGAGCAGGAAGCCGGGACGTATGGTCTTGCGTGCTCCGGCAACTGGCGCGCTACCAATGTCCCTCCCGCTACTGACAACCCACTTGTTGCTCTCCACGTGGTCGTATGCGCACAGGAATTTGAGCAGGCGGTCCCGCTGGGACTGCAGCGCGTTGTACTCGTTGTACTCGGCACACTGCTTCCGCAGCTTGGTCAGGGATGGCTGGATATCGCTCTCTAGCAGCTGCGGAGCACGGGGCAACGTTTTTTAAGGCGATTGCGCGCTTAGGACAGATGCCTCACCCCACCCCGCCATGCCTGCTGGTCACACGCTCATGTGGTCATGTTCCCTAGTAATCGCCCACGCCCTTGCGGTTTAGTTCTCTTAGCTTTGCGCTGGTACGTTGTCCTCCCCTTCACCGCATGCTGCTGCACGCTCATGTGGTCATGTCTGCCGCCCTGTTGCCAAGCAAGGCGCTCCGCAAGGCATCCTGTTCGTGCCCCCACCTGGTCAATTTCTAGCAGCTTAGTCTGCTTCTTCTCCAGGGTGCGCAGCGATGCCTGCTTCTTCTTCTCGTACATCTTTGTACCCGAGGCCTCCTCTAGCAGCGCGAGAATCTCCGGGGGCTTCATGTTGAGCACCTGTATGCAGGCCATGTAGCCAACCCGATGCGTTAAGAAGATGCATCGTATGGGCATAAACGCATTGCATGACCACGGCTGTCGCTTTTGGTAGGCAGAGGGCAAGACACATGTCGTCCCTGCTCCTACACAATGTACATACCTTGGTGATTCGCCCTTGCATGATGAGGAAGGTGGGGTTGTTGACGTTGAGCTGCACCGACTGGAACAGGTCAGCCACGCGGCTGCAGCAGGTGACAAAGCGGCAAGGACACGTGTTGGCAACCAGCCTCCGGTGGCCAGCTCGTTATGTCACTGTTATGCACGCTGCATCCCTTCATGCTTTGCGGGCACCAGCGGTCCGCCGGATGCAAGGCTAGTGGGCCACCGGTCCTGCTAGGTCCGAGGAGGTCCCGCCAGTGCGTGCACACCCGGCCCTTTCGGTTGCATGGTGTGGGCATGATAAACGCCCTCCATGCTGCCCTCACCTCTCCTGCGCTGTGATGCCGTTGATTGTGTACTTGTTCCGCCCTCCGATAACGACCTGCGTGGTGAGGTGCCGCGGCGCATTCCCATGTGAGGTGTTTCGGCTGTGTGCAACAACACACAGGTTGTTGGCCCTGCACCAGCCGATCGACCCAACCCTGCAAGGTGCCGCTGCTCCGCACCTGCCGTGTGATGGTGATGGTCTCCTTGTCCTCATACCCGGTGGGCGCGCGTGAAGGGTCATCGACACGGAATGTGATTGACACCGCCGCTTTGGTAATGCCTGCCTGGCCTTGCTTATACACCAGCTCCTGCAGGCTAGTGGCGCGAACCTGCGCACGCGCACCAGACGTTATTGTGGTTGCACAATTGCACACAAGCTCATATGCGGCTTGGCAACCTCGGGTGCACATATGTATGCCTGGAGGCGCACCATGCCAAAACGTAACCCACCCCTCAAGCAGCTGCTGATGCACTGTGCGATATGCGCCCTTCCTGCCCCAGAGTGAATGCTTGCCTGGCTCAGGTTCTTGATGCCCAATACGAAGCAGATAGAGTCCAGGATGTTGGATTTCCCGCTTCCATTCAGGCCGGTAATGGCGTTGAAGTACTGGTCGAAGTTGCTGAGGGTTACGCGGTTGGCGTAGGACTTAAAGCCCTCAATTGTTATCTCGCTAATGTACATGGTTGCGGTGCTGTGCTGCGACCGCCCTAGTGCGCGCCACAAGTGGTTCGGACCAGGGTGTTGTTCTCTCAGCTGCCTAACACTTTACCACCTCATGTATGTTCATCAGTTTTACAAAGCTGCCGGCATTACAGCCGGAAGGGTCCTGGTAAGCGCATAGGGAGGTCCAGCTGTCACAGGCTTTTGACACTGGCTTTGGTGAGACGTCCAGGTTTGTAAACAGCACATGAAACTCTGCACTTATTGATGCTTTTTCATTGAAGACGTCCTGGTATGTTCGTGTTTGCCAGTGTTTCTCATGCGCATGCCAGGCTTCGAATTGTCACCCGGATATACACGTCCGCATACCTACGCAGACACTGACATACAACAACAACGCTGTCCTGAGCACACTTATACTCTATAGAATCGGCAACCCACTTTCGTCACTCTCGGCAGCCGCGCAACACTCATGCTGACACGAGGGAGATGCGGCCACGCCGTGGCCGGTTGCAAAGCACGCATGAATGAGCTTCGTGCGGCTTGTCCACCAGTGTCCTGTCCCGCACACGCAACGTCGACGGCGTCAGCATGGAGCTCGTCTACACTCTCAGTATCTGCGCTGGCGACAGCAAGCCGACGCACCCAGCAGCAAGGGTTAAAAAGCCACAAGTCGACAACTGGGCGACGTGCAGTTGCTGCTCAGGCCTCAGTATCCATGAGTGCACCTTGCGCCCAAGTCGGTGCCGTTGTTCGCTTCTATCACCTCAGCGAAACCAGCAATTTTAAGGAGTTTACAGAGATCGTTACGCCCGACATCAAGTGGAGGTGGGTTGTGCACACGGCCAGGTCAAGGGCAAAGATAGCTCTGTCGATCGTTTAGCAAGGAGCCAGCGTTAGCTGTCTAGCTCCTGGGGACTGCACCGTCAAATTGTAGAAAGAGTGGAGAAGCCGCAGGTGCCTGGCGTCCTTTGATAGTCTCGGGGCCGACGGCAAGCCTGGTACCGGGAGCTCTGCCCTAGCCAGGGTCGCCTTGCGCGGGCGAGCGTCCGACCTGACAGCACTAGATACCAAATTACCAATAACCTCTTTGGATTGAACTGCGCTGGCTGCCTTCTCGTCGTTCCGGTGTCACGCTCACGTGTTGGCGTGGCCGTGCGGTGTAAGCGCCCTGCTGTGTTGGCCTCAAGCACCTTTCCATCCTGATCAACTTTCTTCCTTGCGCATCCTCTGTATCCGATATTGCTACAGGCAAAGAGGCCTGCTCCAAGGCAAGGTGACATACTCTGGCGCCGAGGAGGTGCACAACGCCCTGCTGGCCCTGCACAACGACTACCAGGTGGGAGCACACGGGTCTTCGTACCGGAAATACGCGCAGCAACAACACATCACTGGTATGCTGCACCATGACCGACCATACCGGCGCCCAAAGACTTCGCAGCTCTGGGTTGGCAAAAATGAACCTCGTTTGACGTCCTCTTCCGGCTGCCCTCCCTGCGCCCTTAAGGACCTCACCTATGTGGTCAACACCTACGCCGAGGAGGAGGGCCGCGTGGTGCTGTTCTGGACCGCCACCGGGACCAACCGCGGGGGCCTGTTCGGCATGGCGCCCACCTTCAAGCGCAGCACCTTCTCGGGTGGGTTGCCATCGGCACACGCAGACAGCCTACACCTTTCAGAACGTGCCTGCGCCCCCCTCTCGATGCCGCCCGCCCTCCCGTCCTTCCGAACCCTGGCACCCTTGGATCCTTTGCCACATTGCTCCTGCCACTACAGGCAGCCCCGCACCGAGCCGCAAGCCCGCATTTATCCTTGCCCAGCCTTCCCGCACGCCCCACACTCGGTCACCAACACCTCCGACCGGTCCCCCCACCTGCCTTCCTAACTCCACGCTCCCAGGCATCAGCGTGGTGACGCTCTCCCCTGACGGCTCTGGCCGCATCCAGGAGGTGGTGGAGTACCGCCAGCCTACTTACGAGGAAATGGCCGCGCACCTCAACCGCGAGCTGCCCGCCCCTCAGCGCAGCGCCGTGGACAGGCTGCTGCTGCGCGGGCACGCCGCCCCCAAGCGCACCGACGGCGCGCAGGGCAGCAACTACTACTGCGAGCTGCCCAGCACTAGGGAGGTGGACCCCATGTGGCGCGTGCGGGCGGTGCAGGCGGCCACGGAGTGGGTGGAGAGCTGGACGCCGGGGCCCGACCTGGAGAACATGGTGAGGGAGGGGGCAGGGGGCGCAGCAGGCCGAGGGGTGGCTGGGTATGCAGCGTTGCACTTGCGGGGACAAAGTAGCATACTAACATGCAGGTACTAGTAGAGGGCGAAGCAAGTGGCATGTCCGGGCGGCTGGGTGTGTGATAGGGCGCACCGGGCCCGACCTTGAGAACATGGTCGGGTCGGGGGGGAGGGGGGCGGGGAGGGCGCGGGGAGCGGGCGCCTTGGGGAAGAAGGGCTGCAGGGCGGGGCTATGGCGCAATACTCGTTGCTGAGATTGATGGTACTAGGTTCACAGTACACGGTACGAGGCGGCTGGGCTTTGGCCTTGGTACCAAGCGTTGGGAGGGCGCGGTGGGCGTGAGTCACATGGCTGACCGCCTCGCAGGCGGGGAGTTGCTGCCAAGGGTTCACAATCAGCATGCTGCTGACAGTCCCGCTCTGCCCATGCTTGCATATTGCGTACGACAGGTGCGTGCCGACATCGAGGAGTACAACATCTACAGCTGGCCGGACTTCGAGCAGGACGTGGTGGGGCGGGACGCGCTGGAGGAGCGCCGCAGCAGGAGCTCGCAGGTGAGGGGGCCTGGGGTAGTCGTAAGGAGCTGGGCACCTCCAAAGCATCCAACGTGCCAGAGGGAGCCTGCGCATAGCTCCTTCAGGGCAACAGCGCGACCGAGTTACGATAGGCCGTGAGCGGCGGCATTACGTTTATCGCTTGGAGCACGTGCTTTTTCCAAGTGTGTACTTTAATCTACACGTCCCCGCACTCCTTTCACCACCATCACCAGGACGCGGTCGTGATCCGTGACACGATCGCCGACAGCTCCACCAACGTGGTGGCCGTGCACTGGTTCGACTTTGAGCAAGTGGCGCACGGCCACGGCCACGGGCAGCAGCAGCAGCCGGCAGCAGCGGCGGCGGCAGCGGCCAAGGCGCCGCAGGGGGCCGCGGGCGGTGCGCAGGGCGTGCCCGACGTGTCGCTGCCGCGGCAGCAGCCGGCGCGCAGCCATGACCACGGCAGCGTGGAGATGAGGGACGGGCACCTCAGGTGGGTGGGGCGGAAAGAGAGGAACAAAGGAAGCAAGGACCAGGCTGGAGGTGTGCATGCGGAGCAGGGCGAAGGGCGAAGGAGGACGTGGCCACGTGTTCGGCCTGCATATGTCCCGCGCCGCACCCACCACCCGCCGCAGGGTGCACTGTCCTCCGCTAACGTGGCCCGCGCGTCGGTCGGCAGCGTTAGTGTACACTGTGCAACACAACACCAGTGCTTCGACAGAAAGTGTCCTTGACAAATGTAAGTATGATCGTCTCCCGCCCGCAGGGTGCACCTGTCCTCCGCTACCGTGAGCCGTGCGTCTGTGGGGAGTGAGGACGAGGCGGCTGCCGAGATTGTCCCGGCCGCCGCGCGCCTGCACAAGTTCAGGGGCGTAACGCTGTTCAGGTGCGGCAGCAGGACGCGGTAACCTTTGGATCCACGTACCACATGCAGGACGTTTTCGCAGGTCCCGGCACTGTGTCTTGCGAGCCTTATCCCTGCCCGCGCGGGCAGCTTGCTGGTACTGCTGCGCCCGGGCCTGGACGTACCATGAAACGGGCGTTGCTGTTACCACTCCGCGCACCTGCCCCTCATGTGTGTGTGTCCCTCCCTCCACGTCCAGGCTGGACGAGGACTGCAAGCTGGCGTGGATGGTGACGTTCAGGGAGCTCAAAGCCAGCGAGCTGAGCACCTTCATGGCGCCCAGCAAGCAAACCGCTGCGACGGTGAGCCAGCAGCGATAAGCCACGGTCACGAGCCGCGCTGTTTTGCCCGGGGTCTGACGCCCTGCCGTAGCGCTTTTTGGTGGCAAGCGGCTGTAACAGTGCTTGTTCGATGGTGGGCGGGGTTAGGCCGCTGTTTGGAGCTGCACTACGTCTTCCGGAAGGGGTTGGGGTACTGCCTTGGGGCGCCAAGGACACTGTGGCGGTGGGCCTGCAGCAGTAGGCCACTCTTACGAGCCGCGCTGGCTCTTCGGGACTTTGATGCCCTTTCATAGCGCTTGTTTCGCGGCAAGCGGCTGTGACAGTGCTAGTCCAAGGGTGCGCGGGGGTAGGCCCCCTGTCTGGAGCTGCGTTCATTCTTCCGGGGGTGGGCGGGCGCATCGCCTTTAAGCGCCAGGAGAACAGGAGCTGTGGCGTTGCGCCAGGCGCGGTAGATTCCAGTAGGCCGTCGTCTGGGGTTGCGGTGGTACGTGTGGGGACCGACGCCCCTCTGTGGTGTGGGACGCGGCCGTGGCGTAGTCCGATCGAGGGCGTTTGGCGGTATGGGAATAAAGACGGGGATCGGCCTGAATCTGGTTTTGGTCTGAGGGGCTTCGCGGTTGTTGGTTGGAGAGGGGTGCAGTGAGTCCTGTGGCTTGCATGCATGGGTGCGTGTGCTTCATCGGTGGGGTGGGGTCACGTGGTCTTGCGGGATGGCGACTGCTTTCATGTGATCTGTGTGTGGGAGTGGGTTGGCGGCGCCGATTGGGCGCCACTCCGCTGTGTTTGGTTGTTTCCTTGCTCTGACTAGGCGCCGTGCTGGCGAGGCAGGAATAGGCGCTGTTCATGTTTTGTCTATTGATTTTACCGACCGAGTCCGCAGCCAACAGAGCATAGCGGCTTGCTTCACTTGGTTTACCGGCGTATCGCTGGCCGTACAAGGGTACCGCCCCTGTAGGCTGGCTGTCGCCTTGGTCTGCGGATATGTGTGGTCGGGATCAGTGAGTGAATTGTGGCCGCACGATCTGGAGTGTAACCGAGAACGATGAAGCTCCACTTCAGTGTAAGCGGTGTCGCCACGTCGGTACCCTGGGTTGCTGCATCGGCAGGACCTCGCAGCGTACAAGCAAAGGCAACAGGCACATGAAAGCCTGGCAAGGGAACAGGGGGACACGCCACCTGCCTGCGGAGCATCACAAGCCCAAGGCCATGCTTCAGGTTGGTTAACTTACGTATGTTGTCCTGTACGGTGCCGGTAACACTGGCTGGACGCCCTGGCAGCGATGGAGAGACTGTACCCAGCTGGGCCGCATCACGTTGCGCTGTGGCCTTCGCACAGGTCCCTGAGGCCCGCCTGGGCCTGCTGCGGCCCTTCGACCCTTCCCGCTCTGGACGAGAGCTGCATGGAACCAACCCTTTCGCATCCTTGCTGGCCTCGACAACCTTGGCTTGGGCCTGGGCAAGGGACCCAGGTTCGTTAGGCCCTTCGCCCTTACCCAAGGAAGGTAAGCTCAGTGCGTACGGCCCGTGGGCTCTTGCGGTAATGCTACATAAACTGGCAGTGTCACAAGGACTGCTAATAAGGCTTTAATACGACGTGCGAGCAAGGCTTCTAGCCACCGACCCACGGTTCCTTCGGAAGACCATAGCGAGAACGACAGCTTCTGAACTCCCGCACGTTAGCAAGGAATAGCCCAAATCGTGCGCACAAACAGAGTTTTCGAAGAAGGTCTTGCAAGTCCTGCCAGTTCGGTACGTGACGTCGCGACATTCCCCGGAAAGGCTGTCAGCCGCGCACCCTCCGGCCACGACGCACGATGGCCCAAAGGACTTCGCCCCGCGTGGCGCGGCTGGTTCTGGCCGCTGCCATGTTGGCCGCAGCGCTCTTGAGTAGCGCAGAAGGCAAGATATCGTTTACTGTTGACTCAGGTCCCTTGCGTAGGACGGGTGGCGTGGATACAGTTCGGCAGTTGTCTTCGTCCCAGGCCCGGCCGTACCGCATGGCATAGGCATGGCACTGGCACACTGCACACCTTGGCGTAGCCCTGCGACCGCTTTGATGGTTCGATGTTTGGCACAACAATTGCCAACGGCTGCCGGCTGCCCAGTTAACTGCAACCCTGTGGCCCCAATGTGCAGGCTGTGTTGACTCCTTCCCCTCCTGCGCTGCCTGGGGCGCCGGGCAGTGTGCCACCCCCGGGGTGTCGACCTTCTGCCCCTGCATGTGCGGCGTGGGGGGCAACACGGTGCCTGCCACTCCCACCACCCCCACAACTCCCACCACACCTACCACACCGCCTGCGCCCGGTACGCCGTTTTGCTGCAGCAAGGCTAAGGGGAAACTTGAAACACAGGGCTGTGTTCGTGGCTGGGCGGACGGGGATGGAAAAGCAGGACAGCAGACACCAACCAGCACCAACTGCAAGCTTTCTTGGATAACTGAGGCCCTCCGTGATCAACACTCGCTTAGCGGTATGAACATCGGTGGCCTTACCCCTTCGGCTTGCTTGCACTGGTCTCCAATCCCTTTCCATGCACAGGGGGACCCACTGCGCCTCCCGCCCCGCCTGTCGTCACCGTGCCCACCGGATCCACAGGTGCGCTGCGTTAGCACGCACACGGCAGTGTAGGTTGCAGAACACGGTAGTACAGGCTGCGGCACAAGGGCAGCATTATAGCCCAAGACTGGGGGGGGGGGGGACACCACCGTACCTAGCACGCTAGCACCCTGGCCACACAGGACAGCCATCTGTGGAATGTTGGCTGCTCCCGCCGCAGTTCTGCACCTCATCAACGGCCCAGCCTTCCCGCAATCGACCCCTAGGGTATACCCCTTCCACCATGTATCCTTCCACGCATACAGCACACCACACACTCCCCTGACCGTGAACTGCCACCCAAACACATCCACGCACACCCGCAGGCAGCCTCCTGTTCAGCCCCTACAAGGACGCATCCATCAACATGGACTGGAACACCAACGTCATATCCACCAAGATCTCCGGAACCTTACAGCCCGTCACCGCAGCCATGCCCCCTGGCAACGACATCCTGACGTGGGCTTTCGCGACCGGCGAGTGCGGCAGTGAGAGCTGGGGCGGCGTGCCGGGCTCCGGCATCGCATCCGCCAACGTGCAAGCCTTCGTCGCTGCTGGCAAGAAGTACATCATCTCAACGGGCGGTGCGGCGGGCAGGTTCACGTGCGGCTCCGACGAAGGCTTCGCGACCTTTGTTAACAACTTCATGTCCGAGAATCTGGTCGGCGTTGATTTTGATATCGAGGGCGGGCAGCAGGAGGATATCACAAACCTGGTGCGCCGCGCTAAGGCCGCGCAGGCCAGCTTCCCGCAGCTGCGGCTCAGCTTCACGCTGGCTACCCTGGGCGGCGCCGCGGACAGCGACCAGCTGAACCAGGTCGGACGGTGGACGATGCAGGCGATAGCGGACGAGCAGCTGAGCTGGAGCAACCTGTACGTCAACCTCATGGTGCGCTGGTGGGGGTGTGTGGGGGTGCGTGGGCATGTCACACGTGGTGTAGCGTGCTGGTGCTGACACGTGTGTCCACCCGTGCGCTGTGTGCACGCATACACGAAGCCCTGCTGCATCTTTGCAGGGCCTACAGGACCTTTATGCGTACCATCTAATCTAGAGCCCCATGCGCGCCGCCAGCCCAAGGCAGGGTGGCGGCTGGCCCCCTGGCGGCGCCAAGGATGATGAACCTTTAAGCACTACAGCCGCTTCGGGCCGTTGCACCCCTACAAGCACTCCTGCTTTCCTGCTTAGCAACGATGCAAACCTCTGATGCTGTCCCCCGCCCCTGGTGCTGTCGTGCACGCAGGTGATGGACTACGGCCCGCCAAACCCCGGCAACTGCGCCGTGGTCAACGGTCAATGCGACATGGCCCAGTCGGCCATCAACGCCGCCCAGGCGCTGCACACCGTGTACGGCGTGCCGTACAGCAACATCGAGCTGACGCCCATGATCGGCGGCAACGACGTGCAGTCAAACATCTTCACGCTCGCGGACGCGGGCTCTGTCGCGTCCTGGGCTGCGCAGAACGGCCTGGGGGGGCTGCACTACTGGTCCTTTGACCGCGACGTTGACTGCCCCCCAGGAGCTGCCTCCCCCACGTGCAACAGCTACGGCCAGGCTGGCACGCTGGGTTTTATGAGCGCCTTCCTCAGCGGCCTGGGCGCTTAAGGCGTGACCACATGATCATTGGCGCATTCATACTGAGTCAGCCGTGGGAGTGATATAGGAACCTCGGTGGCTGATAGTGACGCGAACCTGGGAGCATCGTGCCTGAGGACTATGTTCATGCAAATTCATGTCAGCGAGTGCAATCAACGTCTCTCATAGGACTTCAACATGATCACTCATGGTAGTTGATGCCAGTTGAAGCCGTTGAGGTTGCACGGCGGATTGCACGTGTGGTATCACCTCTCCCGTGGTCAGAGGTGGTAGCCTGCTTGGTAAGGTGGCGCACTGGCGCTCTTAGTGGGTGACTGGCAGAACTTTGCCAAACATGGGTATCCAGCATGTGTAGCTGATTGCCCTAAATTGTGAAGGGCCAATCACACTTCCTCTAGTGCACGTTTCTCCACACATCGGCGCCGGAGTAGTCATGTACGGTAGAAATGTCAGTCTTCGGCTGTAAGCACTCAGTACGATTGGGTACCCTGGATGGGTACAAAAGGCTAGCACGTCTCACGGTGAACCATTCAAACACGGCCGCCTTTTTCGCTGGAGCGTTAGTCCTTGCAGGCCGAAATACCTGACGAGTGGAACAGAAGCAGCAGCAGACTAGACCGGTACGCTGTTGCTCGCGATGGAAAACCCACTGCATAGAGCCTTACAGCATGAGAGACGAGTACCGCTCGCATGTGCTGCTGATGCCCCATTCCCGCACTAGTTAAGTACTTCACGGCAGGCCACAAGCAGGCCTTCTAACACCACGCACCTGCATAGACTGCTGACGTGCTTGTGCGCTGCCGTACCTCGGGCCAAGCCACCGGGCCCTTTGGGTCCCTGTACGGTATCCTACAAACTATGGCCGTCCTACACTACGCCAGCACTCATGCTGTTGAGGGCCAACGTTTCCAACACTCCCAAGTTGGCACGCGGAGTGGTTGGTAGTAGCACAAACTGCTACCCGAGGCAGCGCCCTCCTCCAAGCCCATGCAGCACTGTTGCCGTATTCTATGTCCTACCTAGCAACACGAATCAAGCCCTGCGCTCTTCATCCTGCCCTCGTCCGCTCAGCCCCGGCTGCTCTCACAACGCTACTTCACTCGTCCACAACAACGCTTTGCCGGCACCGAACACATAAACTCAGCCACTGCCGACATACACTCCAACCAGGCTGCAATACATCTCGAGCTCCTCTCGTTTACCTCTCTGTCCCTGACCCCGTGCCGCCATCACCACCATTCCCACATCCCCGCATGCCAGCTCTTCCCATGCATTCACCTACCCACTAACCGCCCTCACCACCCCGCTCTCGACCGCGTAAACAGCATGCGCTGCTGTCCCGCGCCCTCCGCTGCGCCCTCCGCCCTCAGCTCTGCCCCAGCACCCCCCGCCACCCCCGTCGGCGGCACCAAGTCCCCAAAGTTGTACCCCGCACGCTCCGCCAGCGCCGCATCCAAACTGACCACCGCCATGTACGCCTTGGTCCGCTCTCCGGGGGGCAGCGCCGCCAGCTGTGCCGCCGTGCAGCGCAGCAGCCGCCACAGCCAGTCAGTCGGCAACGGCCACTCGGCCTCCGCTAGCCCCCGCAACACCCCGGACACCACACGCGGGTCCAACGGCTCCACCTGGCCTCCGCCGCCGCCGCCTCCGCCGCCGCTGCTGCTGGCCATGCCGTCGCCAGCCGCCACCGCCCGCGCCTCGACCTCCGCCAGCGCCGCCTCCACCCACCCCGGCGGCGGCCGCACCCGCAGGTGCGCAACGCAGTACACCAGCAGCCCCAACGCCTGGTTCGACAGCAGCGGAGAAAACCGACCGCCATGTGCTCCACCCGCACCAGGCTGCTGGCCCTGCACCTGCCCCTGCGCGGCAGCTGTGCCAGCCCACATGTGACGCCGCGTGGCGGTGAGTAGCGCCCACAGCCACTGCTCCGGAGGCTGCACCCCCAAAGCCAGGAGCGCCGCCAGCGTCATGGCTGCCTCGCGAGGCGTGGCCTCCGAAAGGGATGCTCCGGATGCAGACCAGAACTTGGCCAGCCACTCCCGGCTCAGGCCCGACCTAACCCATACGGCAGAGGTGATGGAGGTGATGGCAAAGGAGGTGGAGGGCTGGGCGGCAGCAGGTGTGAAAGATGGTGCTGGGGGTGCTGCTTTGGGAGGCGTGGTGGCCGTGGTAATGGCGGCAGAGGTGGGGGAAGAGGGGAAGGGAGAGGCAGAGAGAGAGGCGGCGGGAGGGGCGGAGGGAGAGGCGGAGGGACAGGCGGCGGGAGAGGCGGCAGGAGGTATGAAGGGAGGGGCAGAGGGAGGG